>Ga0315336_1007611_pt1 | contig 10222 bp, 9 predicted proteins | sample ASW5metaG_FD_204512 | JGI IMG/M metagenome (GOLD analysis project Ga0315336, IMG submission 204512) | Ammonia-oxidizing marine archaeal communities from Monterey Bay, California, United States - ASW #5 | ecosystem: Environmental > Aquatic > Marine > Intertidal zone | place: USA: California... | reverse complement strand
GTCCCGCTCTCCTGAAAAACGCTTGGCAGCGTTTTCACATTTGGGGAAATTCGCACCGGATGAGAATCATGATCAATCAAGGAGTAGTGCCGGCCGGCCATGGTAGCGGCAACCGAAAACCCTGTGCTGTTGGCTGGCGAGAAAGCGGATGTAAATACAGCAGACGACGGGATTAACCCATCAATCCAAGGAGACGTATTTCGATCATATCCAGCGAAAGAAAGACGATCCTGACGCAACGAGTCAATCGCGATCCAAATGACGCGCCTGGGTGGCTGCGTTTCGGCGATCGCTTCGCCCAACAAAACGAGCGCAATCAACGCGATTAATGCTATCCGCATTTACAGACTCCCACCATAATGCACGCATCCCAAAACTCACAATACATCGTCATTTAGGGCCACGCAAATCAAGCGGTCTGAGGAGCCGGGTTATACGAATCTGGGTTACGGGCGCGGAGAACCTTCACGTCAACTCCAAAATTTTGGAAAGTAGCGTCCGGTACACGATTGATAGTCCAGATACACTTCACCAAAGCGTTCTAGGAGGTTTGCTTCTTCGCGTGGCGTTCGTAATGCCAAGAACCCAAACGCCGCCGCCACAAATACCAACAGAAACCACTTCGCGGTAAAGACGCTCATTCCTATCCAGAACGCGATGCCCGCCGTATACATCGGGTGCCGCACCCAGCGATACGGGCCAGAAACAACGAGCGAATGTTCATTCCGGGTATTCGCCGTCGGCGTGACGTTCTTGCCTAAGTGGTGGAACAACCAAATAAAACATGGAATCGTCGCGAGAACCAATAGACCACCTGAGACTCGAACGACATCGGTCAGATCCATTGACGCCCAAAGAGTCCAGTCCGGCTTTACGGCGTACATGATCAGGAACCCGAGCATACCCAGAACAAACGTCAATCGCATTGCGATCATTGGAGGACTGCTCGCGCCTTCGCGAAACGCATTCGAATTTCGACGCGCCGCACGGCTCCGAAAATAGATGCTGATTGACATGGCTGTCACAAAGAAGACGACGGTTAGTGCCCTGTAAAACTGTTCGTCAATCATCGCTGGCCAGCCAATTGGGTCGAATATTCACACTTAACAATACATAATCAAGTTAACATAAGTCAACTTTCGGCGAAATAGTAATTCTCCTTCGTTCTATGCCGATTCGGTTATTCCCACTCGATCGTGGCTGGAGGCTTCGAGGACACGTCGTAGAGGACGCGGTTGATGCCGGGGACTTCGTTGCAAATGCGATTGGAAATGCGTTGTAGCACGTCAGGCGGGAAGCGGAACCAATCGGCTGTCATCGCGTCTTCGCTGGTGACGGCACGGAGCGAACACACTTCCTCGTACGTACGTTCGTCCCCCTGGACGCCAACGCTGCGCACAGGCAATAGGCATACGAGCGCTTGCCAGATATCGCCGTAGAGGCCGGCTGCATAGATCTCGTCGATGAAGATGGCGTCGGCCTCGCGCAAGGTATCTAGGCGTTCTTTAGTCAGTTCGCCTATGCATCGGACGCCAAGCCCTGGCCCAGGGAACGGGTGACGATTCACGACTTCTTCAGGCAGCCCGAGTTCACGCCCCATCGAACGAACTTCGTCCTTGAACAACTCACGCAACGGTTCAACCAATTTCAGATTCATTTTCTCCGGCAGGCCACCGACATTGTGGTGGCTTTTGATCATGACCGACGGTCCGCCGGTCGCAGAGACGCTTTCGATGACATCCGGATACAAAGTGCCCTGCGCGAGAAAGTTGACCTGCCCGAGCCTCTTGGCTTCTTCTTCAAACACATCAACGAACAACTTGCCGATGATTTTACGTTTCGCTTCTGGTTCGGTCACTCCTTTAAGGGCGTTCAGGAAACGGTCTTCGGCGTCGACGTAATGCAAATCGATATGAAAGTTATCGCGAAAGACCCGTTGGACAAGATCCTCTTCGCCCTTTCGTAGCAGGCCATTGTTCACGAATACGCAGGCGAGTCTATCGCCAATGGCCTCGTGAATCAGTACGGCGGCTACGCTTGAATCAACGCCGCCGCTGAGTCCGCACACAACGCGTCCATCGCCGACCGTATCGCAAACCTGTTGTTTCGCTACCGGGATGAACGCATCCATCGACCAGTCCGCGCCGCAACCACATACGTGGTGCACAAAGTTCGAAAGCAATTTCGATCCTTGCGGTGTATGCACCACTTCAGGATGGAATTGCACGCCGTAAAATTTTCGGTCTGCGTCCGCGATAGCAGCGTACTCGCAGTTTTCTGTTTTACCTACAGCGGTGAAACCGCTCGGCAGCTTTGTAATCGAATCGCCGTGGCTCATCCATACCTGAGCACCGTCATCGATGCTTTCGAAAAAGCCATCGTGATCCGCATGCTCCAAATGGGCGAGGCCATATTCCCGACCCTCAGCCCGTTCCACATTTCCGTCCAACATATGCGCGAGAAGATGCGTGCCATAACAAATCCCCAGGACGGGGAGTCCCATCTCCAACACTTCGGCATCCGGGAAAGGCGCACCTTCGGCATGGACGCTCGATGGTCCGCCGCTCAAAATAATCCCGGCCGGGTCATGGGCTTGGATTTCATCCCGCGTGGCGTTGAACGGCAAAATGAGGCTATACACATTCGCTTCGCGCACGCGCCGAGCGATCAGCTTGCTATATTGCGCCCCGAAATCCAGGACGATGATGGGCTTCGAAACCCGTTCTCTTGCGGACATTCCTTTTAAACTCCTGTCGAAAAAGGGCGACCACCTTACCAAAACCCAGCCCCTGAGGGGTAGGAGGCGTAATTCGAGGCTGGCCTCGCTCACCCGATCGACCGGCCACACAATTCCGAAAATCATGGTAAAGTTGTATGACTAGCCGTATTCGAGGGGGAAACCATGGACGGATTGATCATTTCGGCGAGCGGGATTGCTGCTGCGCAACAACGCCACGCCATCACTGCGAACAATGTCGCAAATCTCCATACACCTGGATACCGCCAGGTGCGAGGTGAGCTCGTTACCCGTGCGAATGGCGGTGTCGAATTGGGATCGGTTTCCAGCAACGATACACACGAATCACTTGAGTCGACTGGCCAGTCTTCGGATATCGCGTCGAACGTCAATCTTGTCGATCAGCAAGTGAATCAGATTTCGGACCGCAATTTGCTGCAGGCAAACGCAAATGCATTTCGCGCGCAGAGCGAATTGCTTGGCGAAATAATCGACCTGGCAGATTAATACCGACGTAGCCGTTTCGTATTCAAACAGAATGGCGATTCCGTACGCGTGTGATGAATGACACTAACGAGCGATGATTCCGACCAAGCATAGCTGCACCGCATCCCAACCGAAGCATCGCGCATGATATCGTGCTTCCATGGCCGTAGCGGATAAGATCCTAAGACTATTGTTATGGAGTGGACTCTTCCTCCTGGGTGGAATAGCCGAGCTTTATCTCGGCCTTTCGGTAGTCGGTTGCCTCCTCCCTCCAATCGAAGATTGGCAAGTAGAAGAGTGCAAGATGCTAATCCCAAATTTCATCGCGTTTATCGCTTTGGGGTTTCTAATATGGGTGTTTACAAGTCACGCAATTTACCGCATTTTGATTGCTGGCCGCGTATCGCCTAGCGAAATGGAGTAGACCTGAGTCACTTGCTCGAGTCGTCACGATGAATCTTGGAGATGTTAAAACGACGTTGATATGTCTGCTTGTGTGCTTTGACTTGATATCACTTTCTTGAGCGGCCCACAAAGCTTAAGCCGCGAAATCCTACGGATGAGTTCCAATCGAATTTGCAAAACGTTGCGAGAATGGGCAGCATCGACCACTGCCCGTGATGGTCAATCATTTTGATCGCCCGGGCCGGAACGGAGGGAAAGCTTGAGCGCAATACGTATAGCTGAACTGTTGGGAGACGGTATCGGACCTGAACTACGCGAATCAGTGCACAGCATTGCCGATGCCTTGCCCCTAGATTTCGAGTTTCTCCCCTTCGACTTCTCCCTCGAGAACCGCGAACGCAGCGACCGCAGTCTTTACGACGAAGCAGTCGCCCTGATGAACGATACAAAGTTATCCTTAAAGTACCCCACCGTGACCAGCACCTCCAGCCCCAACGCAATCATTCGCAGATTATGCGGCTTCAGTGTGATACTGCGCCCCGTGATTTCTATCGCAGGAATTAAAACCAATTTCAAAGAAAAAATTGCGCTTTACGTAGATGCAACAGCAACGCGCGTGGTATATCGAGTAGCCATCGTCGCCACCAGCAACCGGAAGCGTTTACGCGTGTACAGCTGGCCGCCTATCCGCCCAGGGTTTGGCCGCTTCGAGTTGTGATGCCAACCGGAACAATGTCGCTTCGTCGCCAAATCGGCCATAGAATTGCATGCCCAAAGGCAGTCCATTTTCGTGATGCATGAGTGGGACCGACATCGCGGGATGGCCGCTCCAATTTGCGATGGCGGTGAGCGGGCAGAATTGCCCGGAACGAAAGAGTCCGGCAAGTGGTTTTTCCGGTTTCGGGTCCAACGTTCCCAGCGCCAACGGCGGTTCATTCAATGTCGGCGTCAGCCACACGTCGATCGTTTGCATGTCCACGTCGAGTTTTCGCGCAGCACGGAAGAGCATTCGCCATGCGTCTAAGTAATCGGTGATGCCTTTTTTCTTAATTCGCTGATAGACGCCCCAAGCCAACGGCTCCATATCGTCCTCGGTCAGGTCACGTCCCAGACGCTTCGCAGCACTATCCAGCGTCTCCGCGCATCCACTTGAGAACGTCGTGAACGATGCACGATTCAATTCTTTGTGATCGCCAAAATCGAAGTCCCGTTCTTCAACGTCGTGTCCCAACTCTTCCAGTAGTTTCGCCGTTTCAAGCATTGCGGCTTTGTTTTCCGCGTGTACCGGCTGGTCGACTAACGGCTTACACGTGAATGCGACGCGCAACTTACCTGGATCTGCGCCGACCTCATCGAGGAACGGCCGCGCCTTCGGCGGCGCCCAATACGGTGTACCCGGTTCCAGGCCATCGGTCGCATCCAAAGCCGCGGCGCTATCCCGCACCGACCGCGTCAGAACATGTTCGTTTACCAGACTGACCGTGCGCTCGCCCAAGTCCGGGCCGAGTGATATACGTGCACGTGTCGGCTTCAGGCCAAACAGCCCGCAACATGCCGCTGGAATCCGTATCGATCCCCCACCGTCGTTTCCGTGCGCCATGGGCACGATGCCGGCCGCAACGGCCGCGGCCGATCCGCCGCTAGACCCGCCCGGCGTATGATCCAGATTCCAAGGATTCCGCGTAGCACCAAACCGAACCGGCTCTGTCGTGGGTTGAAGCCCAAATTCCGGCGTATTCGTTTTGCCAAGCGTAACGAGTCCGGCTTCCTTGTATTTCCGAACCAGGTCCGAATCCTCGGTAGAAACATAGTCGTCGAACAGCTTCGCTCCGAACGACATCGACATCCCGCCATAGGCCGCCAGCAAATCCTTCAACAGAAATGGTACCCCTTTGAAAGGCCCATCGGGCAACGGATCGGCAGCAACCTTCCGCGCTTCGTCGTACATCGGATAGATTACGGCGTTGATCTGCGGATTGATACGTTCGCAGCGTTCGATCGCGCCCTCGACCAATTCCAGTGGCGACGCGTCTCCATTGCGCACCAATTCAGCCTGTGCGGTCGCGTCCAACCCCGCAATCTCGTCTACGATCGCCATTCGTGCTGTTTCCCATTCACAATGTTCATGGCGTCCATGCGCGCACATCAAGCTGATGCAGATTTCGAAATTCGTCCTCTAAGTCCGCAAGGTAGGCCAATGCGCCCGCATCGCCCTCTGCAGGCGCCCAAGCGGCGAATTCCTTGTCGGTCGTGGCGTCATACGGACCAGGCTTCACTTCAAACAACACGGTGTCTTCTGCCAGCGCGAAAAACGTGTGCCAAATTCCCGCGCGATAATCTACACCGATACACCCAGATGCTTCGTCAATTAACTGCCAATTGGCCGTGTCAGCCTTCCCGTCATCGCCAAACGGCACGAACCCTACGCTGCCTTGCAACACGACAATCGATTCAGCCTTGGGCGGCGTATTGTGCCGATGAGGCTGCACGTACGTCCCGGGCTGCAACGCATTGAGCATGCGCTGCAACGTATCCGATCCATCGGTATGAAAGATGTGAATATCCCGTTGCCGTTCACTCTCCCGGGCATGGGCGGCTTTCGACGCGACGAGCTCCCGCGTGATGGGTGTCGCAACGCTGTGCGTCGCCCGGGTCGCCGCGGGCGAAATGCGCTCAATTCCCATCGGAATCTCCATCCTGTTCATCACTCGTCATACCGCCCTTTTTCGCATCCAACAGATCATCACCATCGCTGATTTGAGCGGCATAATCCACTGGCGGTGGCTTCATCCCACGTCCCAGTGTGTCTTCAACAATTCCAACCGCATGCTTTCGCCCCAACCGCTTCGCATCGAACGTCGATTTGGGCGATTTCTTCTCCATCGCTTCCGCATGGGCCTTTTCCGTTGCAACGGTTCGAACGTGTTCGGTCTCTGTCGGGAACGCGAATTCGACGCCGAGTTTGTCGGCAAGTCGAAGAATGTCGGAGAACAAACGGTGCCGTTCTCGCAATTCGGTACCCCACTCCGGCGTCTGAACAAAACAGTACAACATCACGTCCAAGGAGTAAGCGGAAAACTCGTTGAGATAAACATGATAGTAATCTTTGCGCGTATACGGATGTTCCTCAATCAGTTGACGAACGCCTTCGCAGAACGCATCAATCATTTCAGGCGTCGTATCATAAGTCAGGCCCAACGTCTGTTTTATACGCCGGTATTTCCGTTTGCCGTAGTTGTCGATAACCGCGTTCGTCAACTCGGAATTTGGAATCGTGACGACCGAATTGTAAAATGTGCGTACCCGCGTACTGCGAATGCCGACCGATTCCACACTCCCGTCAATATCGTTGACCTGTATCCAGTCGCCAATCTCGAATGGACGGTCCGCAATGATCATCACCGAACCGAATAAATTGGCAATCGTATCTTTCGCCGCAAGGGCAAACGCCAAACCACCTAGCCCGAGCCCAGCGAGCACTTGGTCAAAGCTGTCCTCGGCAACCTCATACGCAATTGCAAGGGCGCCGATGACGACGACGAAGACCTTAAGTGTCCGAAGCACCAACGGCACCACCAAATCGTCAAACTTATTGTGCGTTCTCTCCGCCCGAGCCCAAAGATACGTACCAATCAATCCAATGAGCGTCCAACCCGCCCAAATGGCACCACCATACGTAATCGTTACCGCCGCCGCCTTAAGTATCGCGTACGCCTCTGGATCCATGCTTAGGAAACCGAGGCCAATCCACCACATCCACGCCATAAACATAAGGCGCACCGGGCGGGCGAAGTCTTTCGCGCGGCCTTTAGCCTCATCGTCTAATTCAAGATTGTCTCGGCGAAACGCTCGACCGAGCACAAACACGAGGGCAACGCTAAACAGACGACTTGCCGCCAATCCGCTAAAAATGACTGCGAACAGTCCGATCCACTGCCAGTGCTCAACCAGAAAGACTTTATTGCGTAAGATTGGGTAATTGTCGTTTAGCCAATTCTGGATTCTTAAGGATGCCGATAGAGGCCGATTGCTGTCGTGCTCAACAAGCAACTCACGATCGTAAACGCTGTCATACAACGCCTGAAGTTCAGATATCGTTTCCGGCGAGAATTTCCATTCGCGTTCTACCGGATTGTTGGATCGAATCTTGTGCAGGACAAGATTGACATCCTCTTCCAGTCGATAGGTATAGGTCTCCTCGTCACCGATTTGCATTGCATCAGGAATCGTCTGATACAGAACCAGTGGGAATCGATCTAATATTTCTTTTAGAAGTTCGGCCGACCGTTTGGCTTGTTCCTTTTGCGCAGCATCAGGAATTGAGGACAAGTCGAGCGTTGCAGTAACGTCGGCTTCCCCCCCATTGCCCCCACGATTCATGCCTTCGATGAATGTCCGCATCGTTGCGCGAGGCGATGCCAAGCGCGTATCGACTTTCTTTTCTTCGTCGATTTCTGTTGCGGCTTCCGCCTTTTGCCTCATCAACTCGGCGTGGTATACGGGGATTTCCTTAACGGTTTCGCTATCAAATCGCCACTCATTTTCATTCGATAGACGAAGCTGCAGATAGGAATCTTGAAGCAATGTCAGTGGGATTTTGAGTTCACGATTTGGCGTAGACTCCGGAAGGTCACCCAAGAACACCGTTTGACCATCCAGAATATCGAACAACTGGCGGGCGCGTTCCGGGCCTGCCGCATCCCGCTCGGCCCCAGTGATGCCTTCCAGATTTAGACATGCCACCGCATCCACAATCCGATCAGGCTGATTCGCTCGTACATCGTTCATCGCGGATAAGAACGACGTCACCGTTGCACGTGGCGAAGACAGATCGGGCGACGCGGTGACTTCCTGCGCATCGGCAGAAACCGCAATCAGTGCAAATTGGAGTAGGAACAAAAGCACCAACGCGGGGCGCATCCTGGATTTCAGAGCAAACGTCATATGGATTAGTTTCCTTGAATTCTCGTTTCGCGGCCCGCCCACTCTTTATCCCGTAGGACGAACTTCTGAATTTTCCCGGTGCTTGTTTTGGGTAACGCGATGAATTCTATCGACGTCGGGCATTTGTAGTGTGCGATCTGATCGCGGCAAAAGGCGATGATATCTTTCTCTGTAGTTTTCTGTCCGTCTTTTAGCGTCACGAACGCCTTCGGTGTTTCGCCCCATTTCTCATGCGGCACACCGATGACCGCCACTTCCAGCACGGCGTCATGACGGTACAACGCCTGTTCGACTTCGATAGACGAAATGTTCTCACCACCTGAAATGATGATGTCTTTACTACGGTCCCTCAGTTCGATGTAGCCATCCGGATGCTGCACTGCCACGTCGCCGCTATGGAACCAGCCGCCTCGGAACGCCGTCGCGGTCGCTTCCGGGTCGTTGTAATAGCCCAACATCACCATGTTGCCCTGCATCACGACTTCGCCCATTGCTTCGCCATTAGCTGCGACGTCGTTCATATCATCATCAACAACTCGGAGGCCATCGGCCACAACAAACCGCACGCCCTGGCGAGCCATCAGCTGGGAACGGTCCGACGACGGCAACGACGCCCAACCCGGCTGCGGCGCACACACCGTGTAGGGCCCATATGTTTCCGTCAATCCGTAGACGTGAATAATTTTTGCGCCCAATTCCTGCATCGTCGCGATAATCGTCGGCGACGGCGGGGCTCCAGCGGTAGTCACGGTTAGCGGGCTCGTCAGTTTTGTCGGCCGGTTTGTTGCATTGGCCAGTCCGATTAACACAACAGGCGCCCCGTTGAAGTGGGTTACGTTTTCTTTCGCCACCAGATCCCAGACCACTTCGGGCTCGATTTTCCGCAAGCAAACATGCGTTCCACCAAGTGCGGTCACACCCCATGTAAAACACCAACCATTGCAATGGAACATCGGCAACGTCCAAAGGTACACCGAGTCCGCGGTCAACGACGATTCAATGCCTTCACCAATCGCATTGATGAACGCGCCACGATGCGAGAACATCACCCCTTTCGGCATCCCCGTCGTGCCGCTCGTATAGTTGATGGCCATCAACTCCATCTCATCTTCGATCACCCAATCCAAATCATCTGGGCTACCCGTTTCGAGAAACGCCTCGTAGTCGACCCCGTCTAGCGTAGGCGCTATGCCTTCGTCATCGATATTGACAATCTTCTTCACTGTCTCCAATTCACCAACACTGGGTTCAATAACACTTGAGAGTTCCGTGTCAACGAACAAGAATCTGGATCCACTGTGATTCAGAATGTATGCGACTTCACGCGGACTCAGTCTAGTATTAATCGCAACAAGCACGCCTCCGGCGAGTGGTACCGCGAAATGCGCTTCCAGCATCTGCGGTATATTCGGCACGAGGAAGGCGACCCGATCTCCCTTATTCATTCCCGCCGCGCGCAACGCCGACGCCAGGCGGTGAACCCGCTCGCCGAACTCCGCATAGGTGTACCGCCTATCGCCATGAACAATGGCGGTCTTCTTCGCGTAAACCTTCGCATTCCGCTGAATAAACGTCAGCGGCGTCAACTTGCTCCAACACACATCCCGATGCTCGTCCATCATTACATTCTCCGCTCATTCGACTCTGAAC
>Ga0315336_1007610_pt1 | contig 10222 bp, 4 predicted proteins | sample ASW5metaG_FD_204512 | JGI IMG/M metagenome (GOLD analysis project Ga0315336, IMG submission 204512) | Ammonia-oxidizing marine archaeal communities from Monterey Bay, California, United States - ASW #5 | ecosystem: Environmental > Aquatic > Marine > Intertidal zone | place: USA: California... | reverse complement strand
AAAAGACAGCGGCAGGCCTGCGGACGCGTGTCTCGACACCAAGCAAAACCGGTGCACATCGAACCGACGTATCGCCGGTAGATTCTGACAGCGGACACATCTGCTAATCAGCGACTCGGTAGGGCCGTGAGATCGACATCCGGTCCGTCAATTCCAGTGGCTGAGCGGGTGAAGTCCGTCCCAGCACGCCCGGTCTCATTGAAGAACTCACAGTTGCGCAAGAAGAAGCGTTTTCCATCCGCGCCACCGGTGAAGTCTAGACGATGGCGACCACCTCCCGTTGGGTCGACCGTGAAGCGGGACCGCGAAAGGTTCACGCCGAGCGACTTTTCCGACCTGGGCTCGCCGTCCGGCCGGTCCAGCCGCCTGGGCTTTCGTGTGCTCCGCAGTTCCGCCAAGTAGGCCGCAGGCCGCACACAGGCCAGCGGAGCGCGTTAGCAATGCTACGCATCCGTCTTCCATAAGCACCGTTGTTTCACAGGTTTACCCCCACTCGATTCTTGCGAAAAATTTGTGCGCGGCACACCAACCGGTTTCCTGTTTTCAAGGTCCACAGGATTTATGGGGCTACCCCTCTCGCCTCGAGGCGTGCCCGGCGTGCCGTGCAGACCAGCGGCAGAACGGAAATCATCGGTGCCGCGCGCATCGTCGATTTGGTCCGCAGGGGTGGTGTCCGATTCGTCTTGCCGGCGATAAATCAGGCGCTGCGCGACTTCTTTGCGCCCACGGCGATAAAACTTTTGATTTTGTTTTCACTCCGTGGTTCTCGGTCGCTTGAACCCTAGCATCCATTCCACCAACTCAACCGAACTAAACACCGCTAAGCCCGCGCGATGATCCGCCCCTTCAAACTCCGTATGTTTCACGTTCACATTCCCCGCCGTCCTCAACCGTTCCACCATCTTTCTGACGCCTGTTGTTCGGTCTCCATCGGCTCCGCCCGCCATCGCCCAAATCGGCAACTTCACAAGTTTCTTCACATCCCCCGTATCCGCAGGATTAAAACCACAAGGCGCCGCCGCAGCAAAACGATCCGCCGATTCATTGATCCAAGCCCAAGTACCCCGACCGCCCATGCTATAACCCATCACATAAACTCGATCCTTATCAATCTTAGGGTCGTTCGCCAAAACATAATCAAGCATCGTATCGAGCGAATCCGCATCCCAAAGTCCCGCCGTGTTCGGCTCAAGCAAAATCATCCCCTTCCCCGCAAGCTCCGCCAAATCATACCCCCGCAGCTTCTTAAACCCCCGCAGTTTCTCGATCTTCCCTCCCGGAGCCGAAATCGCAAGCTGCTCTTGCAAACTCAGGTTCCACCAACGCGGTCCTCCACCATGCAACGAGATCAACAACGGTAATTTTCCCGCGGGCGTTTTAACCGGCGTCGCCAAAAATGCGATCTGCTTAATTTTCCCCAATCGTTGCTGCAACTTTTCGGGCCACTCAAGCAGTTCGACATCGACGTTCTTAAATCGACCATTGATCTCCTCCAGCGCCTTGTTCAGTGCCGCGTCCCCCACTTGCCTCGACCGCTTCTGGGATAGGGAAAGTTCAACTCGGGTGTAGGGGCTTGAAAGATACTGCTGGTAGCCGTTGGACATGTGCCCGTGATTGGTGAAGAAATCGACGCGTGAAGCCCCTTCCTGTAACGGGATGGTGGCGGTCCAGGAGCCGGTCTTGGGATCCCGTTCCATATCCGCCCATTGGTCTTCGGGGATTTGCACGTGCAAGAACGGGGCGGAACCTGCCGGAGCGCGGTCATAGATCCACCAGATGCGCCCGCTTTTCGACTGAGGTCCTTTATTAAAACTCACACTGACATTTAGTTTATCCTTGTCGATTTTGTGGCTCGACGTCGGAGGCTTCAGCAAAGGATCGCCGCCAAAGAAGTGATGCCAGAGGAAGGCGTCTCTATTCTGTTCGTCTTTTGCTGTAGCGACATGCGGCGTTTGCGAGTGCCCGCCACTGGGTTCGTAATAGACAGGCAACTGAGGATGTTTTTGCGCTCCCCAGAGAATATCATAGGCGACATAGTCATGCGTTCCCGGCTGGAAAAGAACATCGACGCCGCGCTCCATCAACCGATCCCAATTTTCCGCAACGCACACGCTAGACCATAAACGATCCGCAAAGGTTTGCATTTCGTCCATGGATCTTCCCGTTGTCAGCGCCAACTTATCCATGCTGCGCTCAGATCCCACCATAACGCGCTGATAAATTTTCCCGCGTTGTTGCTCTAGCTCTATATCGCCGGCCTTGACAGCCTCAAAGAATGCTTTGTTTGCCGCGTCCGCTTTGGCCATTTCTTCCCTGTCGGCTCTTCGAGTCGGCGAATAGTAAGCAAACGCATGGTCGGAGCATGTCGCGGTAAAACGCTCGTCATTTATCAAGGCGACCGCGGGCGATATGCCATTCTTGGAGCTGCCCGAACCGGCCACTTTGCCTTTTTCGAAATGGTCGCCATCTGCATACGCCGCAGTGGTTGCCCGCATTAAGGTCATCGACCAAATCCAGAGTGTCGTGTATCGCGGATTCAGGTCTTTCATAAACACGCGCTTCATTTTTTGTTCCAGGCCCTGTTTGCCCGGTATCTGCCTAAACGCCTTGACGTGCGTCTTAACGATGCCAACCCCACCTGCCAGCAGTTTTGCCTGAAAGTCGGTTGGGCGCGCGTCTTTCATCAGCGTCTCATATGGATTTGCTCCGGTAATACTAAAGCCCTTCGCCTTGCCTTCGAGCGGCACGATCAGCCGCACCGGAATCCGGTAATCTTGTCCAGGCCACCATTCAGCGACATTGATTTCGATCAGCTTCTGTCGCGTGGCGCCTACGGGATGCCAATCCTGCAGCGTCTTTGTCTCCAGTGTGTTTTCGTCGAGAATCTCTTCGGTGTTGAAAATGGAGTTCACCTTCGTTTTCGCTGCTGCGGCCGGGCGTGCATTTCCCTGACGGGATTGGCGGAACTGTTTGCGAGCGGCCTCAAACTCCTTGGCAGTCAGCTTGCCATCCTTGTCCGTGTCCGCTTGGGGAAAACGCTTGAGTATTTGCGCCAATCGCTTTTTGGAGGGCTGTTGCGCTTGCGCATTCGCGAAGGGTGCGGCCGCCAACAGGGCGAGGATCGCGAAAAGCAGGATGGGATGTTGTTTGTTCATGGTTGACGATTCATTTATTTAATAGTTTTCTTTTGGTCCCGTCCGAGCAAACGGTTCCCGTTGGTTGCTCACGACCCTTTGTAGCAAATCAGTTTCCCTGAGCGGGTGGCGATGAAGAGTTTCTTGTCGGCGATGGACATGCCGTTCCAGGATGCATATCCATCAAGCTGAAATTTTTTCACCAGTTTGCCGTCCGTGGTATTGATCACGCGCAACTCAGGCTTCCCTGGGATTCGATAATAGTACCCAACCACATAGGCGTATTCCTTTGTGAGCACGATGTCATCCATGACCAATTCATTGGTGTCGTCTCCCCATGCAACGTCTTTCTCTCCCGTGCGTTTGGCAAAGAAGGGCAGTTTACCCGTATATGCCCAGCCCTCCGCACCACGGCCCATTGTGTACGCGACACTTAACCCGGAATTAAAAGCCAGCGTCTTTCCTTTGGCGACGCCGGAAGAGAGCTTGACGGGTCCCCTGTCTTCGGCGTTGCGGGGAACACTGATGCCGCCGGCCAGCCAATTGTCCATCGTCGGACAAGACAAAGCCGGGCCCTGTTTTCTGCCCCTGGGATTCAAAAGAGCACCAGTATCGGCATTCAGTTGGGCGTCTCCCATGAACACGTATTCAGGCCGGGCATCCTGAATGAAAATATCCGGACCTAGATACCAGTAAACATTCTTTCCTTTTGACCCCGAGTAACACTGTGTCCAGATGACCTCTCCCGTTTCGGGCTTGAAGGCCAGCGCCCGGATGCCGCCCAGGCTGCGGGTGTCGATGCCGCAGGACACATAGCCGATGCCTGCCTTGGAAATCATGACGTCGGACACCATGGGCCACAGGGATTCCAGCTTGTCCTGTCCGCCGATCAAACGCTCTTTTGGCGGCAACAACAAACGCCAGCGGGCCTTGCCGGTTTGCGCGTCCAGGCACCAGACCCAACCATCCTTGGATGTGAACAGACACATGCCGTTATATAAAGTCGGGGAAAGATCCACCCGTGCCCCTGGGTGGAAAACCCATTTTTCCTTGCCGGTGTCGCTATCCAATGCGACGATTCGTTGGGCCGTGATATCGGCGACGATGACCAGGCCCCAGGCACTGACGGGCTGGGTCAGGCCCAGACGCTGTTCATGCATTTCACCAAAACTTCGCCCGCCCAGACCAATGTCGGCTTCCCAGGCCACTTTCAAGTCCGATCCAAGCGTGGACTCCGCCGCGTTGCCTCGTGCCGGATTGTTTCTGAACAGCGGCCAGTCCGTCGTTTTTACGGATGTTGTTGATGTGACATGACTCGAAAACGTTTCCAGAATCTTTCCGCCGGGTTCGTGATCAAAGCGTATGTCTGCCGGACCGGTGGCGCTGATTCCATGCAGGGGACCGGCTTTCCGGCTTGGCACGTTGTAGGACAGGTTGTTTTCAAATCGAGTGCCGATCGAACAGGAAGGATGAGCCAGATACGTAAAGCTTCGTTCGCTTGTTTTCGGGTCGATCCATACGTTGAAGAAATAAACCAACTTATCGCCGAGGCCGAATACATGGGGGGCGCACATGTTTCCCGTGTACGCCGTGCCGCTTTCGCGCACCGTTCCTGAGCGCTTGCCTGTCCGGTGATCGATTTTGCTCCAATACAGATCACTCTTCCCATCTTTGGGATAGGGGTAATACCACAAGTCGTAGATCTCCCCTTTCACAACTCGGTATCGATTCCGATAAGGCGGGATGAGTTTGTGTTCGTAATTCGGGGCGAGCTTGCCGTCTGCCATCGCAACGGAATACAGGTCATTCTTATTCTTTATGTGAACATAATCGTCGGTCAAAAAAATGGGATAGGGCCAGGAGGCCTTAAGCTCGAGATTCCAGACAGGATCCCCGGTACCTGCCTTTGCGGCAAGAAGTCGCCGTCCATCATAGTTGTACACGATGCCATCCTTGAAAAGATTTCGCAGCCCCCAGCGTTTTGTCCACAGCAGTTTGCCATTGGTATCGACAACCTTCACCCATCCGGCGCCATAGACGAAAAACGTACCGTCGGCATAGGTGATGCTTTGTACCTTATCGGCTGCCGGGTTTCCCGCGGGGGGCAGTTCAAAAAACAGCTTGCCGGTGTGCGCATCGAGGCCAATGACGGTTGAAACGTCTTGGGCCTTCGCCACGGTCAGTACCCGATCATTGTCACTGATGGCGATGGGGGTCGTTCCACCGCGTCGGTCGTTGTCGTAGCCGAGGTCCATGTTCCACAGGGCGCGACCGTTAAAGGCATCTCTGACAAAGAGCATTTTTCGGGCTCCCGCGCCGTCGTTGGGAACTTCCAGGCGTTCGCAATAGAGAAACTTTCCGGCCCCAAACGACAACCCCTTCCAGCCCACACTCCATTGAGCCCTGGCGCCCGCCCGCCATTTCAAACTGTCAACAATCTCCCATTTTTCCTGCAGGTCTCCCTTCCGGAGAGCGTCCCAGCCGGCGACGTTTCCCTTTTTCATGCCGAGCTGTTTTGCAGGTTTTGCGAAGGATGCCGGCATTTTCTTCATTAAGAGAGTGCCGTGCGGAACCAACAGGCGATGAAGATCCTTGAGTGTCGTTTCTGCCGGCGCCGCTTTTCCGTTTACGATAAGCAGATTGAAGAGCTGAGAGCCATACTCGTCGGGATCAAAAGCGGAAAGGCGAATGCCCAGCTGTTCCCGCTGAGGGCTCTTGGCAAGATCGAGGCCCCAGCGAAACGCCTTTTTCGAATCCGCCTGGAGGATCTGGACATACAGACCGCTGTTTTTCGCGAGATCTTTCCCAAGGGTCAGGGAATCGTCACCAATAATCAAACAAAGCCCACCGTTCAGCCCCGTGGATTGGAGGATGGTGTCGGCGGCGCCAGCTCGGAGGGTTGGCCCAGCCGATACTGCAAAACCAACCACAAGCGGCAAGAGAATGCTGGGATGTCGAAATCGTCTAACAGATCTAATCATCATGCGGTCTCGCAGGTCGTATCGGAACTTCACAGAAGGTTAGGGCCGCGATGTCGTTTGAGCCCCAGATGATGGCTTCCTCCTGCCTCCATTTGCCGCCTCTGACGTAGGACAGATTCTTTGCTGTCGAGGGTCCAGCCAGTTTCAAGGTGATGATTCTTCCGGCGCCGCCAACGGCGGTCAGCTCAGCGGAGAGGTCATCGAGATAAAACCGTCCGATGATTTCGTCGTCCCATTTCACGTCCTGATCGAAAACCAGTGTGATTTCATCTTTTCCGGTGCCGGCGTACGAAACGCTCTGGATATTCGGCGCGGTGACGGACGCCTTCGGTTCCGCCCCGTAGTTGTATTTGTTCACCAGCGGAAACAACTGCCTGGCCATCGCCGCATAGCCTTCCGCCAAGAAGTGGCAGCCGCCGCCCGGTCGGATTCCGAGGGTCGACAGAACGCTCATGTTGGAGAACTGCCCGGGCAATTGGCGCTGCCGCTCACGCAACCTGTCGTTCTCCACCGACCGGCTGCCACATGCCCCCGGCCAGATCTGGTGGATATAGTACCGTTTGATATTCGGGTAGTCCTGCTTCCAACTTGCCGACATGCGGATGAAGTAGTCCTGATAATTCACCCAACCGAAAGCGCCGGTCGCCCCTGACTCACCCTGGTCGTTTTCTCCTTGATGCCAGAGCACGGCGCGAACTCCGTGCGTAAGTTTCGCTTGCTGCAAACGCCACAACAGCCTGCCGTAGATGGTGGTCACGTCCGTCGGGTCAGTCTCGTTGCGTTGGTGCTGGTCAATCCGTGTTCCACCCTGGGCCCCATTGATGATGCAGATGGGAATTTTGTGCGTTTCGATGAGCATCTTGCCCAACTCAACGCCCCAATAACCAACCTGGAAATGATGATGTTTCTGGCCGCCATTGAAAGACAAGGCGTTGCCCCAGACCGCGTCCCGGGCCCGGTTCTTGTTCGTGCTCGGCGTACCAAAGCTGCGCAGCCAAGGGCTCCGGTACGGATGGACAACGCGTTTGTCTGTCCAGGCTTCGGCATTGGACTGGCCCTGAATGACAAAGACGTCGCCGCAGACCAAGTCGCTTGCCTTTTCCAAAACCGTTTCCACCCCGCCACGCTTGATGCCAAACTCCGTGCGATAGGCGATCAAACCCACCTGCAAGCTTGCGGACAAGGTGTACTTGTTGTCGGCCCCGATCTTCTGCCGCTGCGTGTCGAGTAGCTTGTCGCCGGCGTAGAGCCTCAGAAATACAGAATCAGCCGATTCCTTGAGCGCGCCTCTGTAGTGAAGTGTTCCCTGCCCATTGTCGTCGCGAGCGTAGAACTGGTGGTCCACCGGTTTCTCTTCTGCGGACGGAATGCGTTTCACCCAGGCATCCTGCTGCGGTTCGATAACTGTGATCCGGACGGAGCGCGACACGGCGGCCCCGCCATTGTCGAGGGCGAGCTCGACGGTCAGGACGCCGCTGTTCTGGGCCCGCTTCAATATCAGCTTCCCCGCACCGGCTTCGCTGATCGTGGCCATGCCCGAAATTTTCCATGCGTAGTTCAGGTCTCCGGCGCCTTTGGACGTCATCTCTGCCAGGTTGCTGATCGAGGGCGAGATCTCCAGCTCATCCCTGCCATTCCACGTTTTGGGAACGTTGAGCGTGTAAGCGGGATCAGGGACGCTCTCTTGGATGGCAATTCGGATGGTCCGGGTTTTCACACCGGATGCGAATACCGCCTTGAACTGCAACGCGACCGTTTTGTCTTCGGCAACCCGCCCGGCGTCAAAGGTATGGTTGAAGCGGTCGACGGCGAGGATCCGCTCCTTCTCGCCATCCTGCAAAACCCAGTAGACTTTCCTGGCTCCTCCCGCTTTGGCCGACAGAGCGATCGAGGCCCCCTCCTTCATCTCCAAGCTTGTACGCGAGACCGAGAAGTCGTCACCGTCCTGAACCAGTGGTCCAACCAACGACTGCAAAGGCTTCTGATTCTCGAAACAGAGCTTAAGCCAGTTGGCCGAGCGCGCTACGGATTCGAAACGCACCTCGTCGAGAGCGCCATTGAAAGGTCCGCGCCCGTTTCCATGATCACCCAGATCGACGGGCGTCGACGCCGGGGTCTTCAAGGTGCCGAGCTTGCTCACCACCTCGCCGTTGTTGTTGATCGTCTGCTCCAGAATGCCATCAACGTAAAAGCGAACCATGTCCCCGGAAACGCCAAGGGCGATATACCGCCATTCTCCACGGGGCAACGGGCTGGCGCATCTGGGGTCAAAGCCGTAGAGATGGAAGCGGGGCTGCCCTCTTCCGGTCATGGTCATATAGGACAAGCCCATGCTCGGTTTCTGTCCACGCTCCGGTTCACCCCATCCGCCAATCGACGCCGACGCCCAGTTGCGGCCCTCGAAACTGGTGGGGTTGACCCAGGCCGACATCGTCCGGTCGGCGTTTCCCGAGGGCATGCAGGTCACCCGTCGATCCGGCTTGGCCCCAGGTGGGCGGATGACAAGAAACTTGTTAACGCCGAACTCCTGAGCGTCGCCGATGATGCCGGTGGTATTGGTGGTTGGCTTATCGGGTTTGTTGAAGCCGTCAAGATTGTTGGAAGTGGCGTCTTTGAGGTTGTCGCCCAAATGCCAGACACCGGCGAACCCTTCTGTGGTCAGGAACACTCGCTCGCCGTTGCTTTCGCTGGAAACCTTATCATTGCCCCAATGCATCTTGATCGCCTGCTGCTCATTGCCCTTGATTGTGGGGATTCGCACCCAGACATCGGCATTGCCTCCCTCTGCATCCCAGCGTTCGATCTGGTACGCCAGTGGTTTGCCATTGGCGGAGAAGCGGATGTCCTCGCCCCCGGACTTCGCCTGGCTGAAATCGAAATAGTTCTTGTTGAGCCGAACCAGCAGCGGGAAGTCTTTCTCCAACGCCGATGCCGGCAGGTTCGCTCCCTCGGACGTTGTGACAATGTACATCGAGCCTGAGTGTTTCCAGTCGTTCATGTCAGCGATGGCTTGGGAAGGACTGATGAAAGCGGCAATCAGAGCAGTCGCCAGCAAGGACTTGGAAAGAGAAAAGTTAATGAGGCAAAAAGGACCAGGACGCATCTAGCAGCTCCCATATCGCGACAAGGCAAGCAGCCAAATTGCTAACCCAAATTAGTCATATTGTGACAGTGTCAATATCGCATGTTGGCAACTCCCAAACAACTTTTTCAATTGTCGTTCATCAATTGTTTGCTAACAGATTGCCAAGGTTCTTGGACGCAGATTTTATCCATACTGCAAGCTCAGTCACTAACCGACCAGCAGCATGATCTGCTGCTGGATCCCTTCTTATCCTCCCGCCCAGATCCTCCGCGACGCCGGGCATGGGTAGGGACATCACTCAGTTCCTCCGACCATCAACTCGGTAACGAACTGTTCCACTTGATGCTGCTGAGTAACGCTGAGTTCGTTCCAGATACGCCAAAGAGAAGCAGCGGCAAGTGGCATCGGCGGATCCATCCCCCGTTTGTCCCCAACTTTGTACACAACTGGGCTACGGCTTTCACGATTTACCCTATCATATCCCGTGTGATATCTTGGTCAGTTCGAGTCCCTCCTCCGCTACTTTCGTGTCCATTGTCAGCGTGATGGACTGATGCCGCATCACGGTCTGAACTTCTTTGGGGTGAATGCCAGCCTTTGCGGCCAACTGTGTTTTGCAGGACTCGGCAACGTTGAGCCCTTCAGATCACAGTCCTACCACGGACCCCGGATTCTCTCACTCGGAGTGGTACCATTCACGGGGGCAGGTCAGATCAGTTCCGCGAGCAAAGCCTCGTATCTCCGTTGGGCTTCGTCAGTGTTCGCGCGTCCGAGATACACCTTTCTGCGTTTTCCATCGCGTGTCAGGCGGACGTATGCGCGTCCATCGGGCTCGGAACAGAGTTTCGGCAGTTTTCTTGGCGTGGCCACGTGTTGCTCTCCCAAAATGCTGGTCGCAAAATGGTCGCAATCGCGCGGCTGACCGCCGGTAAGGTGTGAGTTGTAACCCACGTACCTTCAACTGCTTATGCTCAGTCGGGACGACAGGATTTGAACCTGCGACCTCTTGACCCCCAGGCAAC
>Ga0315336_1007609_pt1 | contig 10227 bp, 8 predicted proteins | sample ASW5metaG_FD_204512 | JGI IMG/M metagenome (GOLD analysis project Ga0315336, IMG submission 204512) | Ammonia-oxidizing marine archaeal communities from Monterey Bay, California, United States - ASW #5 | ecosystem: Environmental > Aquatic > Marine > Intertidal zone | place: USA: California... | reverse complement strand
CTCTGCCTACGGGACGCTTCACGCCGGGCTGCTCGCGTCCCCGCGCCTGCCCTACGCCCTTGCGAAGCGGGGGCTGCTACCTCACTGGTTCGTGCGACTATCGAAGCGTGGCGTCCCAGTCAACGCGGTCTTGGCGATGAGCCTGTGGGCGATCATCCTCACGTTGACCGGCACGTTCGATATTCTCACCGATATCTACGTCTTCGTGCTGTGGATCTTCTACGGGATGACCGGGGCCGGACTCTTCATCCTCAGGCGCACACACCCGGACGCGGACCGCCCGTACCGAGTCTGGGGTTACCCAATCGTCCCGGCGCTCTTTCTACTCGTGACGGCGTACTTGCTCGTGAACACGCTCATCGCAACGCCGTTGCGCGCGTTGGCGGGGATCGGATTTATCGTGTCGGGTCTTCCGGTCTACGCGTTCTTTAACCGGCGAGTCTCAGAAGACGACCACGTCTGGCTTGAGGTTGGCCCCGGTGACGGCGTCGTCTGAGCCTGTGTTGGTTGTCGAACGGGCGTGAGAACTGAACCGAGACCTGAACTCTCGACTGCGGTTTCCTCGGACGGCGTGGCGTTCGCCACCAGATGGTCTCTGGAGTGCTCTCGAGGATGGCATTCCGGGGCAAGCCTCTGGCGACAGATAGGTCCTCTTTGGTACACTGACAGATCGGGCGTAGTTCAGCGGTTCTAGGGAGCGATTAGAGGATGGCGGAGGCAGAACAGAACAACGGATCTCCGACGGTCATCGGCCGCGACGCTGATGGATCCGGCGCGACTACAAGCGCGAATCCCCAGGGGGCTCCGGAGAAGAAGCGGGCCAAGAGAGCGCGCGAGAACGCGTCGCACATCTTCGGCGAGATGCGTCACAGCCCCGAGCAGATCGCGGAGCTCTTCAGCCGCGGGCGGTACCCGTACAAGACGAAGATCAGGCGTCCGGCGTACGAGCGCCACAAGAAGGAGCTGCAGGTCGAGCTCCTCAAGGTGCAGAACTGGGTCAAGCAGACGGATCAGCGGATCGTGGTCCTGTTCGAGGGACGTGACGCGGCCGGCAAGGGCGGAACGATCAAGCGGTTCATGGAGCACCTGAATCCACGGGCGGCCCGCGTCGTTGCGCTCGAGAAACCGACGGAGAAGGAACTCGGCCAGTGGTATTTCCAGCGATACGTCAGGCACCTGCCGACGCGGGGCGAGATGGTCTTCTTCGACCGGTCCTGGTACAACCGCGCCGGTGTTGAGCGGGTCATGGGATTCTGCAGCTCGGTCGAGTACCTCGAGTTCATGCGCCAAGCGCCGGACGTCGAGCGGATGCTCGTGCGCTCGGGTGTGCGGCTCTTCAAGTACTGGTTCTCGGTGACCCGCCCAGAGCAGGAGCGGAGATTCTGCTCGCGTGAGCGCGATCCCCTGAAGCAGTGGAAGCTCAGCCCGATCGACGCCCTCTCGCGCGACAAGTGGGACGACTACACCGAGGCGAAGGAGGCGATGTTCTTCTACACGGACACCGCCGATGCGCCGTGGACGATCATCAAGTCCGACGACAAGAAACGTGCGAGACTGAACTGCCTGCAGCACTTCCTCTCACATCTCGACTATCCCGACAAGGACCGCAGGGTTCTGCACGGACCCGATCCGCTGCTGGTGGGGACGCCGTCGCAGGTCTTCGCGAAGGATCGGCACCTGTGGGGCTAAACGGCGGGGCACTCTCGTCACTTGACGGCGGGTGAAGCGGATCGGCATCCAGACTGGGAGAGGGGTGTTTCGGTACAACGCCCGTCGGGCCGTCGCTACGCCCCGGATTCCCCGGTCGCCTGCGCTTCGGGCGCGTCGATCGTCAGCATGTCCGAGTAGCTCACCGCGATCGGCTCGCCGGTGGCGGGCAGGAATGCGCGCCGGAACTCCTCGTTCCGACCGCGGCACTGCACCACCGTTTGCTTCTGGCTCACGAGCGCCTCGCACTCGATGAAGTCGCCCAGCCCTTCGACTCTGTCGATGTGGATGCGGGTGTGGTCCGCCATCCAGACCTCGCGCCGCTTCTTGACGACGACCCAGATGGGCATCGGGCGTGTGCCGAAGCGTTGCACGGCTTCGTCCTCGGTGTAGATGGTGAAGTTCGAGAGCTTGGGGCGGGCGATGTTGGCGCGGTCGTAGAAGATGAACTCCGTGGGCTCACGGGCGCCTGTATCGGCGTGGACGGACTCGCGCTTCTTCAGGCGACCGTGGGCGACCCGGAAGTACGTGTCGGTCTGGTCGAGCGTGGCGGCGAGGGTGGCCCCGAGCGTGCGCGCGATGCCGCGTGCGAGGCTTGGATCTCGAAGCTCGGATTTGAACTCGACATTGTGCATAGGAGCCGTTCAGGCGAATCATCGGGGGCGCCTAGGGAGAATACCCGGTATCGGTCAGTCGGCGTTCGGGAGGTGATCGATGAGCCGCTGTTCGTCCCAGATCTCGATATTGAGCGATTGAGCTCTGGTGAGCTTGGAGCCGGGCGAGGCGCCGGCGATGACGAGATCCGTCTTGGGGGAGACGGCGCCGGTGACCTTGGCGCCACAGGATTCGAGTCGCTGCTTGAGGTCGGTACGGTCGAAGCTCTCGAGCGTGCCGGTCAGGACGATGGTCTTGCCCGTGAACACCGAGTCCTGCGCGGGCGCGCCGTCGGGGTCCTGGTAGTCGTGGCTTGTGAGATCGACGCCGACATTGCGGAGCGCGCTGAGCGCTTTCTGCCCCGCCGGCGAGTGCAGGTAGGCGCGAACGACCGGGGCGGTGTCCTTGCCGAGCCCGGTCTCTGGGCGCAGCTTGGGGTCGGGATCGAAGCCGAGCTCAACGGCGCGAGACTTGTTCAGTGACTTGGGCCTGAGTTGCTCCTCGCTCGCGTCGAGCAGGGCGTCGAGATCTGGGTAGAGGCGCGCCAGTGACTTCGCGGTCGAAGAGCCGACGTGGCGGATGCCCATGCCGGCGAGGACGCGGGCGAGGCCTTGCGTCTTGGCGCTCTCGGTACCGGCGAAGAGGTTGTCCACCTTCTTATCGGCCATGCGGTCGAGCGTAAGCAGCGCGTCGCGGTGATCGGCGAGTCGGAAGATGTCGGCGAAGTGATCGAGCGGGATCGTGGGCGTGCCTTCGGGGACGCCCATCTCAGCGCGTGTTGGGTCACCTGGCGGGAGGTGTGTGGCGCGGATGAGATCGATGGTGGACTCGCCGAGGCCGTCGATGTCCATCTGATTACGCCCGGCGAACCAGACGAGCTTCTCTCGGATCTGCGCGGGACACTCCGGGTTGACGCAACGGCGCGATGTCTCCACCAGAGGGTCGCCACCGTGCCCGGGGTCGGCCTCGGGCGGGTCGATCTCGACGGGGCCGGCGCACACGGGGCACTCGTCGGGCGCCTTGACGCGTCTCGCGCTCTTCCTCCGCTTCGCCTCGATGACGCGGATGACATACGGGATGATCTCCCCGGCCTTTTCGATCTCGAGCGTGTCGTGGAGTCGGATGTCCTTCTGGCGGACCATGCCGTAGTTGTGGAGCGTCGCGTGCTGGACGGTGGTGCCTGCTAGCAGGACGGGCTCCATCGCGGCGCGCGGCGTGATCTTGCCGGTCTTGCCGACCTGGTGATCGACCCGGATCAGGACCGTTTGAGCTCGCTCGGCGGCGTACTTGTACGCGATGCACCAGCGTGGGCTCTTGCTCGTGTGCCCGAGGGCTTCCTGCTGCTCGAAGTTGTCCACACGGATGACCATGCCGTCGGTGGCGTAGTCGAGATCGTGGCGTTTCTTGTCGAAGGCCTCGATGGCTTCGAGGACCTGCTCGGGTGTCGTCGCGGCTTTGGTGTGCGGGCTGACCGGGATGTCCAAGGCGTTGATTTTCTCCAAGAGCTGGGAGTGGGAGGTGGCGAAAGCGACGACGGAGATTTCGCCCTTGCCGTGGGCGCAGAAGCCAAGGTCGCGGGATGCGGCGATCTTCGGGTCGAGGTTCTTTAGGGTCCCGGCGCAGGCGTTGCGTGGGTTCTTGAACAGCTCGTCGCCGGCGGCTTCGCGTTCCTTGTTGATGCGCTCGAAGGCGGAGAGGGGGATGTAGATCTCGCCGCGGAGCTCGAGCGTGGTGGGGACAGCACGCCTGCCCTTCGGGTCAGCCGTGGCGCCGTGCAGAGTCAGCGGCAGGCTCCGGATGGTGCGGACCGCATGTGTGACGTCGTCGCCTTTCACGCCATCGCCTCGGGTGAGGGCCTGGACAAGCCGGCCCGACTCGTAGCGGATGGAGATCGCAACGCCGTCGATCTTGGGGTCGCATACGAGCTTGAGCGGATCGGCGCCGTCGCTCTTGAAGAGCCCGTCGGCCGGCTCGGTGGCGAGATTCAGGTTTTTGCGGGCACGTTCAACCCACGCCCGAACGTCGGTCTCGTCGTAGGTGTTGTCGATCGACAGCATCGGCACGCTGTGAGGGAGGGTGACGAACCCGTCGATGGGGTTGCCGCCGACGCGCCGGCTGGGGGAGTTGGGTTCGTCGAGATCCGGGTGGGCAGCTTCGAGGTCGGCCAGCTCTTGGAGGAGCGAGTCGAACTCAGAGTCGGGCATGATGGAGGCCGCGTCGGTGTAGTACGCGCGGTTGGCCCGCTCGAGCAGGGCTCTTAGTTCGGCGACTCGCTTGGCTGGGCTCTTGTTCGCCACGTGGGGATGGTATTGGACATCCGGGCTTGGCGGGCCCGCCCTGGCTCCGACACAACCGGCGCCACTCCCCCGGCACCGGAGGCCTGGGGGCCCCGACGCGCGCGGCTAGGATGCCCGCGATGAGTGCACGCGTGATCGATGGCAAAGCGTTGGCGGTTGAGGCTCGGGCTGGGATCAGCCAGCGCGTGGCCCGGGTGCGTGAGGCGGGCGGGGTCGTCCAGCTCGACGCGCTGCTGTCCTGCTCGGGAGATTCCCCCGCCCGGGTCTACGCCCAGAACCAGGCGAGGACCTGCGCGGACCTCGGGATCGACTACGTCCTGCACGAGACGGGGGCGGACTGCTCGATCGACGCGGTCTGCGACCGGGTTCGGTCGCTCAACGAGGACGACGGGGTCATCGGGATCATGGTGCACATGCCACTGCCCGACGGGCTCGACGCCTACGAGGTGCAGCGCCTGATCGACCCGGCCAAGGACGTCGAGGGCGTCAACCCGGCCAACATCGGCAACATCGTCTACGGGCGGAGCTCGCTGGCCCCGTGCACGGGGCTGGCGGCGGTCCGGATGATCCAGTCCACGGGGGTCGATCTGAAGGGCGCCCGGTGCGTTGTGGTCGGGGCGAGCGACGTGGTGGGCAAGCCCATCGCGGTGCTCCTGATGCGCCTGGAGGCGACGGTGGTCAGCGCCAACCTCTGGACCTGGGGGATCGATGAGCTGTGCGCCTCGGCGGACGTTCTCGTCTCCGCGGTCGGCAAGCCGGGCCTGATCCGCCCGGAGATGGTCAAACCCGGAGCGGTCGTCGTGGACGTCGGGACGAGCCGGGTGACGGATGAAACGGGCAAGACCCGGACCGTGGGCGATGTGGACTTCGAGGGCGTTCGGGAGGTGGCCAACTGGGTCAGCCCGGTGCCCGGGGGCGTGGGGCCGATGACGGTCGCGATGCTGCTTTCGAACGTGGTCGAGGCGGCGGAACGCCGGGCCGGGATCACCGGATGACGATCTCGGACGTCTGATTCGTGAAATGGAAGCACGGGAATCGCGTTGACGGGGCGGGAGCGGGTACCTTGAATCACAGGTACCGGGGCAGGGCCGCCCCGAGAGCCCGGGCGATTGACCCGGGGAAGGAGCTTCGATGAACATGCTGGCATTCCTGCCAAACCTTGGCGCCCCCGAGCTGATCGTGATCGGGATCATCATGCTGCTGCTCTTCGGGCGCCGCCTTCCCGAGGTCGGCAAGAGCCTGGGCCAGGGGATCGTGCAGTTCAAGAAGGGCCTGAAGGACATCGAGACCGAGGTGGACCAGGCATCGTCCACGCCCCGTGAGGTGGCCAAGTTCGACTCCGCGAGGACGCCGACGGACGCCAGCGGGCAGGATGTTCGCGTGAGCCAGGCCGACCCGGTTGAGGCGCCTCAGACCAATGGCGGCCAGGCCCCGGCCAGCTCTTGAGGTCAGCCTCCACTTCGGAGCTCTCCACCACGATTCGACGCGTGGAGGCAGTGGCCCTGATCGCGTGTTTCCGCACGTCCGGTAAGCCCCAGCCCCTGGACGCGTGCGTGGCTCGCCCCGGATTCGGCGTTCACCAAGACACCGACCCATCAATATGAGGCGGCGGAAGGACGGCCGGGTCCAGAACTTGCGGCGTTTGGCCGACGTATAGTGACACTGTGCAGCGACTGGTAACCATCCTCCTCGCGTTCTCGATCGCGGTTCTGCCTGTGCAGAGCCTGCTCTTGGTCGATTGCCGGTGTGATGCCGAAGGCGAGAATCGCCCCGAGTTGGTCGGCGTTGTAGAGACAGGGACTGGGTGCTGCTCGCCCGACGACCAGGAACAGGCGCCGTGCAACGACGATGGTTCCGACGAGGACCCCTGCCAGAACGACTGCCCCCGTCCGTGCTGCACGGCCACGGTGGTGGTCGCCACGCTGGCCCCTGGGCCAAACGCTCAGCTCTCGATCCGGGCGACGTCAGGGATATCTCCCTATGACGCCCGGTCTCTCGGCTCGCCGCATCTTCGTGAGCTGAGACGACCTCCGAGACTCGCAGCAACTGCTTGATAGGAGCGGTGCGCGCTCGGCGCGCTTCTGTTGCGTTGTTGTTGACGAGGATTCCCGATGACCAGTCAGACTGTCCCACCGCCTTCTCGGCGCGCCGAATTGCGCCCGCGTCTTATCGCGGTGATCGTTCCCGGATTCGTACTCGCAGCGATTGTTGGAGTTCTCGCGTGGAGTGCGGGGCCCCTCCTCCGACCGGCGCGTGAGGTCTCGGTCGTGCAGGCGGTCTTTGACCGCGCTGGCAGCGAACGCCAAGCGCAATCGGACTCGGCCCCGTCGCGTTCGGCGCCCACCGTCCAGGCTGCGGGCTGGCTCGAGGCCGAGCCGTTCTACACCGCCTGCTCCGGGCTTGCCGATGGCGTGGTTGAGAGCATCGAGGTGCTCGAAGGGGAACACGTTGAGCAGGGCGATGTCGTTGCAAGGCTCGTCGCCGAAGATTCGCAGATCCGATTGCGCCTCACCGAAGCCGAGCTGGCCAACGCCAACGGGGCGCTTGCCTCGGCTCAAGCCGAGCGGGATGCGGCCCGGCGCGCGTGGGAGGATCCGGTCGAGCTGGACCGGGGTGTCGCGGTGAGTCGGGCGTCTCTGGCCGAAAGCAAGGCGGAACTCGCACGCCTGCCCTCGCTCATCGACTCAGAACGGGCGACGCTCGTGCGACTCCAAGAGCAGGCGAAGCGTGTTCGCTTGGCCTCGGAAGGGGGGGCGGCGAATGAGTTCGAGATGATCGTTGCGGATCAGCACGCCGCGGCTCAGCAGGCCGATCTCGCGGCCCTTGAGGCGCAGCGCGCCGTGCTGGAAGCCAGAGTCGATCGACTCCGAGCGGAGCTGACCGCGGCGGAGCGGAACCGAGAGCTTCGGATCGAGGATCGCCGGCGTGTTGAGGGCACGGAAGCGGTCGTGGCCACCGCGGAGGCGGCGGTCGCGCGGGCGGGCGCCGTACGAGACGAGGCGGCGCTCGAGCTTGAGCGGATGGTGATCCGGGCTCCGATCACGGGGTACGTCCAGCGCCGGCTCAAAGTCCCGGGCGACAAGGTGATCCGGATGATGGACTCCCCGCACTCGGCCCACATCGTGCATCTCTATGACCCGGAGCGGCTTCAGGTGCGCGTTGACGTGCCGCTCGCCGACGCGGCGCACGTGTCTGTCGGTCAGCGGTGTGAGGTCATCGTCGAGGTGCTGCCCGATCGGGTCTTCCGAGGCGAGGTCCTGCGGACGACGCACGAGGCGGACCTGCAGAAGAACACGCTCCAGGTGAAGGTCAAGGTGCTCGACCCCGACCCGATCCTCCGCCCGGAGATGCTCACGCGCGTCAAGTTCCTGGCGGGCACGAGCGACGGTTCGACCTCCGCAGGGCCCGAGACAGAGGGGGGGCGCGTGCTCGTGCCCGCCTCAGCGATGAGCGGCACGGACGGCTCGCGCAGCCTCTGGCTCGTCACCAATAGGCGGAACGGTCGGGGCGTGCTCGCCTCTCGCCCGGTGACCGTTGTCGAGCAGAACGGGGCGTGGGTCACGGTCGCGGGCGACATCCGGGCAGGAGACCTGATCGCGGTCGGTGTCGACGGGCCACGCAAGGGCGAGCGGGTGGTCATCGAGACCGACGCCGAGCGCCGATCGGAGGAGCCGTCATGACCATGATCGAGTGCAGACAGCTCACCCGCGAGTACCGAAAGGGCGACGCGGTCATCCGCCCGCTGGACGGGCTCAATCTCGACGTCCCCCGGGGCGACTTTCTCGCCCTGATGGGGCCGAGCGGCAGCGGCAAGACGACCCTGCTCAACCTGATCGCGGGTATCGATTCGCCGACGACCGGCTCGCTCGTGATCGAGGGCACGGACATCGGCACGCTCAGCCGCAACCAGCTCGCGGCCTGGCGCTCCGAGCATGTGGGCTACGTCTTCCAGCTCTACAACCTCGTCCCGGTGCTCACCGCGTACGAGAACGTCGAACTCCCGCTCCTGCTCCACAAGATGACCCGGCGCGAGCGACACGACCGAATCATGGGTGCGCTCGAGCGTGTTGGCATCGCCGACCGAGAGACCCACTTCCCACGCCAGCTCTCGGGCGGGCAGGAGCAGCGCGTCGCCATAGCCCGAGCGATCGTGACCGACCCTCCAATTCTCGTCGCCGACGAGCCGACCGGCGACCTTGACAAGCCCTCGGCGCACTCGGTGATGTCGCTGCTTCAAGGTCTCAACAAGGAGCTGGACAAGACGATCATCATGGTGACGCACGACCCAAAAACCACGGACTACGCGACGAGGACGCTACACCTGGACAAGGGGCGCCTCGTCGAGTCCGGGGCGGCGGTCGGAGAGGGGGCGCCCGCGTGACACTCTTCCGCTGCCTCCCTTATGTGCTCAGACAGGTTGTCCGCCACCGGGTGCGCTCGTTCTTGACGATCGCCGGCATCGGTGTAGCGATGTTCCTCTATACCGCGGTCCAGGCGATGAACAACGGCGTGACCGACGCGACGACGGCCACGGCGAACGACACGACGCTGGTGGTGTACCGCAAGGACAGGTACTGTCCCGCGACGAGCCAGCTGCCGCAGGACTATCTACGCCGAATCCAATCGGTCGAGGGCGTCGTCAGTGCGACACCGATGAAGATCGTTGTGTCGAACTGCCGGACGAGTCTCGACGTCGTGACGTTCCGTGGCGTGCCCAAGGACGACTTCATCGCTGAGCGTGCCGATGAGATCAATGTCGTAGCAGGATCGTTCGATGACTGGCTCAAGCGGACAGACGCGGCCCTGCTCGGCGAGACCCTCGCGAGCCGACGCGGGCTCCGCCCGGGCATGACGTTCGACGCGGCGGGGATCACGGCGTATGTCGCCGGGGTTATCCGCTCCGAAGACCTCCAGGACCAGAACGTCGCGTACACGGCGCTCGAGTTCGTGCAGCTGGCGGGGCGCGATCAGCTCGGCGTCGTTACGCAGTTCAACGTCAAGGTCGAAGACGCTTCCCAGCTCGAACGCGTCGGCTCGGACATCGATGAGATCTTCGACACCGCTCAGGAGCCGACGGCGACCTTCAGCGAGAAAGCGTTCATCGGGCGGGTCGCCGACGACATCATCGAGTTGGTCAGCTTTGCTCGCTGGCTCGGGATCGGGTGTCTGGCCGCGATTCTCGCGCTGGTGGCGAACTCGATCGTCCTTGGCGTGCAGAGCCGTCTCTCGGAGCACGCGGTGCTTCAGACGCTCGGCTACTCGGGGAGGCTGGTCGCGGGGCTGATCGTGATCGAGGGCGTCATCCTCGCGGTCATCGGCGGGGTGTTGGGGGCCGTGGGGGCGATCGGCGTCGCCAGGTACGGCAACTTCGCACTCTCCGTCGAGGGCGCCTCGATCCCCATCGTTGCGGATGCCAGCCTGCTCGCGACGGGGCTGCTCGTCTGCGCCGTTATTGGGGTCGCGGCGGGGCTCGTCCCAGCGTGGCAGGCGTCGAGGCGTGAGATCGCCGAGTGCTTCAGGAGCGTGTAACCGAGGAACCCCAAACACCCATGCGTCAACTCCCCTTGCA
>Ga0315336_1007608_pt1 | contig 10227 bp, 7 predicted proteins | sample ASW5metaG_FD_204512 | JGI IMG/M metagenome (GOLD analysis project Ga0315336, IMG submission 204512) | Ammonia-oxidizing marine archaeal communities from Monterey Bay, California, United States - ASW #5 | ecosystem: Environmental > Aquatic > Marine > Intertidal zone | place: USA: California... | reverse complement strand
ATTGGTACCGATTCTAGCATTTGGTACAATTGTGTTTTGCGCGGTGACGTGAATTTCATTCGAATTGGGACTGGGTCCAACATTCAGGATGGCACCATTGTTCACGTCAGCCGCCGCACCCACGGCACGACTATCGGCAACAATGTGACCGTAGGCCACATGGCTTTGATACACGGCTGCGAACTTCAGGATCGCGCCTTTATTGGCATGCGGGCGACAGTGATGGACGGTTGTGTTGTGGAGGAAGAAGCCATGTTGGCCGCAGGTGCCTTACTCACTCCCGGAAAACGCGTACCCAGCGGTCAATTGTGGGCAGGTGCGCCTGCCACCTATAAGCGTGACGTCACCCCCGACGAGCGGGCTTACTTTGACGAAACCGCGACCCACTACGCGACGCTTGCCCAAAAACACGTGGTCAGCCAAAACGCCGGTGACTAATTTGGTGAAGTCCGGGTTTTAAGCCCCTGGCATGACCACGTAACTGCCGGGCGCGTCTTCGATCGGCTTTAACTTGCCGTCGCCGGGTACGCGGGCAGCCACCTTCGGACCCGACTTTTTCGACAGCCACTTGTGCCAGTCGGGCCACCAGGATCCTGGAGTTTCGGTTGCACCTTCAAACCAATCGTCGAAAGTTTCGGCGCCGTCTTCGTTGGTCCAGTGTTGGTATTTGCCGGCCTCGGGAGGATTGATGACGCCCGCGATGTGGCCAGAACCCGCGACCATAAAGCGCACCGGGCCGGTGTAAATTTGGGTAGCTTTGAAAACAGATTTGGACGGCGAAATGTGATCTTCCTTTGAGGCTTGCAGGTAAATCGGAATATCGACTTTTCGCAGATCAATCGGCACACCATTCAACGTGACTCCTCCGGGCTCCGATAATTTGTTGTGCTCATACATTTCGTGCAAATAGAAGCTATGAACCGCGCGCGGCAGGTTGGTGCTGTCCGAGTTCCAATACAACAGATCGAAGGGAAATGGTTCTTTGCCCAGCAGGTAATTGTTGACCACAAATGACCAGATCAAATCGTTCGAGCGCAGCATGTTGAAGGTCTCGGCCATGCGAGACGATTCAAGGACACCGGTTTCCTCCATCATTTTGTCGATCTGCTGAAGTTGATCCTCGTCGATGAATACCGACAGCTCGCCAGGTTCTGAAAAATCGATTTGCGACGCAAAGAAGGTTGCGGCTTTGATCCGGTCATCACCCTTTTCCGCCATGTAAGCCAAAGTGGCCGACATTAAAGTGCCACCAATGCAATAGCCGATCGCTGTTACGTCCCGTTCGCCGGTCGCTTGCTCAATCGCATCCAGGCCGTCGAGAATTCCGAACTTCATGTAGTCCTCGAAGCCGGCCTCGGCCAGTTCCGAGTCCGGGTTAACCCACGAAATCACAAACACGGTATAACCCTTGGCCACCGCCCATTTAATGAAGGAATTGTCTTGTCTTAAATCCAGGATATAGAACTTGTTGATCCATGGTGGCGCGATCAGTAATGGCCGTTTGAACACTTTTTCGGTGGTCGGCGTGTATTGGATGAGTTGCATCAATTTATTCTGATAGACAACCTTGCCCGGCGTTGTCGCGATATTTTCGCCAACTTTAAACGCCTCCATGTCGGTCATTTTGATGTTCAGCCGGCCTTTTCCGCGCTCTAAATCCTCAAGCACATTTTTGAGGCCACTAACCAGATTTTCGCCGCCAGATTCGATGGTTGCTTTCAAGACCTCTGGGTTGGTGAGGACAAAATTAGTGGGCGCCATGGCATCTACGAACTGGTGAGTAAAGAAATCCACCTTCTTGGCGATCTTGTCGTCCAGGCCTTCAACTTCGCCGACGGTTCGCTGAATCCAGCGCGCGGTCAGCAAATAGGACTGTTTGACGAAGTCAAAAATCTGATTTTCGTCCCACTGGGCATCCTTAAATCGCCGGTCGCCCGCATCCGGTTCAGCGACTGGATCTGCGTTCTGGCCCATAAGGCGCATTGCTGTACGGTGCCAAAGTTGCATGTAATCCGACCATAAGGACATTTGGGCCTCGGCCAATTTGGCCGGATCTGCCATAATTTTGGCGGTCATTTCCATGAATGCCGCGCTTAAATTCTGGGGATCAAGATCTCCCGGGCCATCAGATTCGCTCTGGCTCTTCAAAAATTCGAGCACCAAGTCCTGGCTGCGAGAGGCAACCTCGGCCATGTTCTTTGAAAACTCAGCAACATCTGGGATTTTTGCGTCCCAGGTAGGTTGATCGGACATGTTTCTGTCTCTATCCTTCAGGCCGCGCGGTTACACAAATTTTACATCCGGTATCCCACTGGCGACAACGCTATTCTGAGGTATCGCAACAACATATGTAAGCTGTGATGTCGCACGCTGCAACCGGTCTGGAAATTGGCTCGGTTGATTTAGGTTGATTGGGCAAACTTCAGCTCAGCCTACATGGTGGATGAGGGATACAGGTATGACAGATTCGGATATGCCGATCCGCAAAGGCGTAAATGAGAAACTCGAGGGACTTGCCTGGCGAGCGTCTTGGCGAACTGGAGCTGCGGCAGTTTTGGCGCTGGCTCTTGTATCCGGGTGCGCTCAAGGCCGAGGCGACTGGCCAACACTTTCTTCGGCGCTCGGATGGGGCGGCGATGGGGTGCCACCACCGGATGTTGCGGTTGTCGCGCCAGCGTCGGCGCCTTTGCGCGCTCCGGCACAACGTGGTGCACCAGACATGATGGCGTGGACACCGCCACCTGCATCCGTTCCGACTATGCAAGCGATTGCGCCACCGCCGATACCTGTCGTTCCGATTGCGTCCTCTTATTCTTACGGCAGTGGTAACGATCTGGTGTCGGAGGCCTACTCGCAAGGAATTGCCGCCACATCACCGACAATCTTGACCGCTCCAACGGGTTCGGAATTTGCGGCACCGAACGCGCAGGCATTGTCCGCGGATCTGTCGGGAATTGTGCCCCGCGTGGTCTTGGAAAGTTACAATCAATCGCTTTCGCAATCGGCGCCAGGGGGCGGCGTGTCTGCGCAGCCGATCGCCGCAGGCGGGTACGGCGTTAATGCCGCTGCGTCCGGGATCGAATACTTGGATCCAGTGGTCATAAAGTTCAAGCGCGGGTCGTCACGTTTGTCTTCACGGGACAAACGGCGAATAGGAAAAGTGGTCACGGATTATCGCAGCCAAGGGGGAACGATCTTTGTCATTGGACATGCCTCCAGCCGTACTGGTGACATGAAGAAGTCACAGCATGACTTGGTCAATTTCGATATTTCTATAGATCGGGCGAACGCCGTTACCGGTGAACTTCTGAACCAGGGAGTGGCAGCTGAACATTTGAAGATGGAAGCGCTGGCCGATCGAGATCCGATTTACTATGAGTATATGCCCTTGGGGGAGGCTGGAAATCAGCGGGTTGAGATATTCCGCGAGTAAATCCGTTTCGGGGTATAACAAACGCTGTAAATGGGTGAGCCACGGGGCAATTGCCGGGGTGTTGACCAGGAATCTGGGCCATTATTCAATCGTTAGCACATAGGCCAACAATTAGTTTGGCGCCAAAGGGTAGGCCGATCCAAAAATCGGTTGGGTAGTTATGGAGTCCGAGTTTTACCGAATACAGCGGTTGCCGCCTTACGTATTTGCTGAAGTAAATGCGATGAAGGCACAGGCGCGCGCTAACAATGAGGACATCATTGACTTTGGCATGGGCAACCCGGACCTGCCGACCCCCAAACATATTGTCGACAAACTGGTTGAGACAGTCCGCGATTCGCGCACTCACCGGTATTCAACTTCACGGGGCATTCCGGGGCTCAGGCGGGCTCAGGCGGCGTATTATGGCCGCCGGTTCAATGTCGAGATTGACCCGGAAACCGAAACCATCGTCACCTTAGGTTCCAAAGAAGGTTTGGCAAATCTTGCTCAAGCCGTGTGCGCGCCGGGCGACGCAATTCTGGTGCCCAATCCCAGTTATCCGATCCACCCCTATGGTTTCATAATTGCCGGTGCATCAATCCAGCATGTGCCGATTGGACCCAATATTGATTTTTTTGAGTCGCTGGAAGACGCTTTCCGGAACTGTGTGCCCAAACCTAAAGCACTGGTGCTTAATTTCCCGAGCAACCCAACCGCACAAGTTGTCGATTTAGGCTTTTACGAGCGTGTGGTCGCATTCGGGCGCGAGCATGGCATTTTCATCTTATCCGACCTTGCTTATTCGGAGATTTATTTTGATGGCGACCCGCCACCATCGATCTTGCAAGTGCCCGGTGCCAAAGATCTGGCGGTCGAATTTACCAGCCTCAGCAAAACCTACTCGATGCCCGGTTGGCGAATTGGATTTGCCTCCGGTAACCGCAAGATGATTGGTGCCCTTACGCGGATCAAATCTTATCTGGATTACGGGGCCTTCACACCCATTCAAGTAGCGGCGACTGCGGCCCTTAACGGACCTCAGGAATGCGTAGAAGAAGCGCGCGGGATTTATCGCGCCCGTCGTGATGTTTTGATCAAGAGCTTTGCGGGCGCCGGTTGGGATATCCCGTCGCCACCTGCAACAATGTTCGCATGGGCACCCATCCCCGAGCCCTATCGTGAGATGGGGTCGGTAGAGTTTTCGAAACTGCTTCTGAGCGACGCCCAGGTCGCGGTTTCGCCGGGTCTCGGATTTGGCGAGTATGGCGATGGGTTCGTGCGCATCGCCCTGGTCGAGAACGAGCAGCGCATTCGGCAAGCTGCCCGCAACGTGAAAAAGTTGTTTGGCGCTGGGGTGGATAATCAGGCCGCGGGGGAATCACCGTGACCCAGACTCTCAATATCGCTATTGCCGGATTGGGCACTGTAGGGGCCGGGGTTCTGAAAATTCTGAATCAACACGCTGACATGCTGTCTGCCCGGTGTGGGCGGGCGCTGGTCGTGACCAGCGTTTCCGCCCGAGATCGGAATAAGGACCGCGGTGTTGATCTTAGCGGCCTCGATTGGTTCGAAGACCCCGTCGAATTGGCGACCGCGGCGAATGTCGACGTGGTCGTCGAAGTGATCGGTGGCTCGGAAGGTGCGGCCAAAGATCTGGTGGCGGCGGCGATTGCTGAAGGCAAGTCCGTGGTAACTGCCAACAAGGCGCTAATAGCGCACCATGGTGCTGATTTGGGTGCGGCCGCTGAAGGTGCCGGAGTTGCCCTAAATTTTGAGGCCGCCGTGGCGGGCGGCATACCGGTCATCAAATTGCTGCGCGAAGGATTAGCTGCCAACGCTAATGACCACGTGTTCGGTATCTTGAACGGCACCTGCAATTACATTCTGACCGAAATGGAAAAAACCGGACGGAGCTTTGACGAAGTACTCGCAGACGCGCAGGCCTTGGGCTATGCCGAAGCCGACCCGACTTTCGACGTGGACGGCATCGATACCGCGCACAAGCTTGCCATACTGGCATCAGTCGCCTTTGGGGCGGCAGTGGACTTTGGTTCCGTCTACACAGACGGTATCCGCGAAATATCTGCGGAGGATATCGAGTTTGCGGCTGAACTCGGCTACCGGATCAAGTTACTCGGTATCGCGCGCCTCAACGATGGCGGCATTGAGCAGCGCGTGCACCCCTGCATGGTTCCGCTGGATACGGCAATAGCCCATGTGGACGGGGTAACTAACGCCGTTGTCATTGACGGAGACCGCGCGGGACGCACGGTGATCGAAGGACAAGGGGCAGGCGAGGGACCCACTGCTTCTTCGGTTGTAGCCGACATTATGGATATAGCCCGGGGAGTGGTTTGCCCGCCATTCGGCCATCCAAGCGATCAACTTCGCTTGTTGCCGACGCTCGAACAGGATAGTCATGAAGGCCGTTACTACATTCGGCTGGAAGTGCTCGATCAACCGGGGGTTATGGCGGATATTACGGCTATATTGAGGGATCAAGAGGTTTCGGTTGCGTCATTTATCCAGCGTGGCCGGGCTCCGGGCGAACAGGTTTCGGTAGTGATTTTGACCCACACCACGAATGAAGGCCGAATGAACGGCTCACTTGGCTTGATCGAAAGTTTGGATTCAGTTATCGAGCCACCTAAAATGATAAGAATTAAACACCTTTAAGGTCCCAGGGAGGGATTCCATGTCCGAAGTGTCGACCCTCGACAGAATACTCGTACTCGAACTTGTGCGGGTCGCGGAAAGCGCGGCGATCGCCGCGTCTGAATTGGTTGGCCGCGGAGACGAAGTTAGTGCCGACCAGGCTGCTGTGGATGCTATGCGGCGTTCACTTAACGCGCTGGAAATGGAAGGCACCGTTGTCATCGGTGAGGGCGAGCGAGACGAAGCTCCAATGCTCTACATCGGCGAGAAAGTCGGCTCCGGCACCGGACCTAAAATCGACATCGCGCTCGATCCGCTTGAAGGCACGACAATTACTGCCAAGGCGATGGCCGGATCACTGGCTGTAATTGCCATTGCTGAAGGTGGAAATTTTCTAAATTCACCAGATGTTTATATGGACAAAATCGCGGTTGGCGGTGGTTTGCCCCAAGGCGTTGTCGATCTGGATTTGCCGCCTGCTGAAAATCTCGCGTCGTTGGCTAAAGCCAAAGGAAAAGACGTTCGGGACATCATGGCCTGTGTGCTCGACCGGCCGCGCCATGCCGAGCTGCTTGCCCAGATACGGGATGCCGGCGCGCGGATCATGTTGATCCCCGATGGCGACGTGGCCGGCGTTATCGCAACCTCCAGTGAAGAAACCGGCATCGACATATATATGGGCACCGGTGGTGCCCCTGAAGGCGTCTTGGCGGCGGCCGCACTCCGTTGTATCGGCGGTCAGATGCAAGGCCGGTTGGTTTTCAGAAATGATGACGAGCGAAAGCGCGCTCGCAATTGCGGCATCGATGACCTCGATCGTAAATACGATATGGAAGAGATGGCACAGGGCGATGTTATCTTCGCGGCGACCGGTGTCACCGATGGCGGGATGCTTGACGGTATTCGGCTGTCGCCCAGCGGTTTGACCAGCCATTCCGTGGTCATGCGAGCAAAAACTGGTACAGTTCGCTGGATCAAAGCTCATCACACGCGAAATGGACGTGGGGAAACAGCATAGCGCCTGGGAAACAAACCCTCCCGACCAATACTTCGGAACCCGTTGCCGCCTTACTTGGCGTGACACAGTCGGTGACCGGGCGATTTTGGCGCGAACGTAATCGGGATGATCGGGTTGCCCTCGCTCTCGCGCAGCAACTAAACCTCGACGAAGTCGTTGGCCGCGTTCTGGCGGGACGCGGTGTTACGCTCGAAACCTGCGCTCAATTTTTGAAGCCGACCCTGAAAGACCACCTTCCAGACCCCTCCCGTTTCCAAGATATGGACCGTGCTGCAGCGCGTCTTGCCCAAGCGATTATGTCAGGCGAACAAGTCGCTGTTTTCGGTGATTATGATGTCGACGGCGCGACTTCATCCGCAGTACTGAGCCGTTTTTTTGACGCTGTTGGTGGTCGGATTGTTATCTATATACCCGATCGTATGACTGAAGGTTATGGGCCCAATGGACCGGCCCTGGTTCGTCTAAAGGAAGAGGGGGCCAGTGTTGCCGTGACCGTCGATTGCGGAACCTCAGCCCATGATCCTCTGGCGGTGGGGAAGGCGGCCGGCCTCGATATTATTGTTGTGGACCATCATCAAGCTGAGCCGCAATTGCCCGATGTGTTTGCCCTCGTCAATCCGAACCGATTGGATGAAAGCGGCGAGTGCGGTCAATTGGCGGCAGTTGGCGTGACTTATCTTCTGGCGATCGCCGTCAATCGGCAACTGCGCCTAAACGGCTGGTACCGGGAGGACCGCCAGGAACCCAACTTACTTCAGTGGCTCGACCTGGTTGCCTTGGGAACCATATGCGATGTGGTTCCTTTGACCGGCATAAATCGAGCCCTGGTCACCCAAGGCCTCAAGATTATGGCGCAGCGCAGTAACGTAGGGCTGGTCGCACTGGCCGATGTAGCCGGGGTACAGGACCGGCCCGGCACCTATCACGCAGGTTTTATTCTCGGTCCCCGGGTCAATGCGGGGGGGCGAGTGGGCCGGTCCGAACTGGGTGCGCGTTTGTTGTCTACAGATGATCCGGGTGAAGCCCAGGATATTGCCGTCGAGCTGGATCGCTATAATCAGGAACGCCGGGCGATCGAAGCCATGGTTCAAGAACAAGCCATTGCCGATACTGATGCCAGCTTGGCTGGCAATGTGCCGGGGGCGCTCATAATGGTAGCCGGCAAAAACTGGCATCCGGGTGTGATCGGCATCGTTGCCAGCCGATTGCGCGAAAGGTATCGGCGTCCGGCCTTCGTTATCGCTGTGGCGGATGGGGTGGGTAAGGGGTCAGGGCGCTCAATACCCGGAGTTGATTTAGGTGCAGCGGTGACTGCAGCCAAGCAAGCGGGCTTGTTGATCAATGGCGGTGGTCACAAAATGGCCGCCGGAATTACTGTTGATGAAAGTCGAATAACCGAATTGCAAGATTTTTTTACGGCGCGCCTGGACCCACATGTTCAAGAGTCTGCCGATCAAAACTCGCTCGGTTTCGACGGCGCCCTAGCCGTTAAAGGCGCGACCCGGGATTTGGTTGATATTCTCGAGCAAGCGGGCCCTTACGGGTCCGGGAATGTCGAGCCCCGGTTTGCGGTTTCTCGGGCAAAGGTGGTCAAAGCCGACCTGGTCGGCGACGGACACGTACGCTGCATTTTGGCAGGCCAAGACGGAGGACGATTGAAAGCGATCGCCTTTCGGTCGGCAGACAATCCGCTTGGCGAGAGCTTGTTAAACTCAGGCGGCCGGCTGATTCACGTTGCTGGACATTTGCGCGCGGACAATTGGCGCGGCGATCGAAATGCACAACTTATGATCGATGACACGGCCTGGGCTTGACGACTGCGCGGGCAATTGGTACCCGATAGGTGTGCCGGGGGGGCTCGCGGCGCCATTTTTAGCGGAGTCATCATGTCTGGGAAGCGAATCGGGCAACTTTTTGCCCTCGCACTGGTAATCGGGTTCGTTCGGCCGGCGTTCGCGGGCTGGGGGGACAAGGGCTTCGAAGCCTATTCGCTCAGCGATTATGAACTTGCCGCTAAGCTTTGGGCACCTTTCGAAGAACAAGAAGCGGGTGACGTTTTGACCCGCATCGGCTGGATGTACAAGTTTGGCGAGGGCCTCGAAATTGACCTTCAGAAAGCCACGGTCTACTTCCGCAAGGCCGCTCACTTGGGGGATCCGTGGGCACAGTTCAATTTAGGCTACGTCTACCATTTCGGCGAAGGAAATGTTGAGCAGAACCTGGTGGAAGCCTACGAATGGTACACCTTGGCACTTGAAGGCCGCTACGAGCGTTCCAAAACCCGAATTAATCAGCTCGAAAAGATAATGACGACGGAACAGATCGCCGAAGCCGTAAAGCGAGCCAAGGAATCGCCTTACCGGCCACGTGTTGCTGACGATCAGATCGTTGCCGAGTCATTGCGCGAAGCAAAGGAAATGTTTCAACAGGAATATATGATCGCCCGCAATAAAGAAATCGGTGATCGAGCCATGTCCGGCGAGGTCGATGAAGGCCGCTCGTTCGGCGACATGTTTGAGGGCATGTTCGAGCTTTTGGGCGATATGCCCATGTATATGGCTTCGGTGTTCGAGACCAACGTGGGTGGCCGGAACTGGAGTACAGTGCCCAAAAACGTCACTAAAAAGGCACCCGAAAACACAAGCATCTCCGATTACTATGTGTTCGGCGAGAAACTCAAAGCCAAATATGCATTAGCTGCAGAAAATTTCGAGAAGGCGGCTGAGCGAGGAGATCCGACCGCTGCCGCCAATCTGGGATATCTGTATTTCTTCGGAAATGGTGTGCCTTTGGATATTCTCAAAGCACGAATGTGGTTCCAAATTGCCTTTGACGGCGGCATTGATCGTGCCCAGAACTTGATAACAGAAGTCGACGAACGAATGAAGCCTGAGCAAATCGAAGAAGCGGTCAGCATGGCCAAATCATGGAATGAGGCACAATCTTCGACCGAAGATGGTTGAAGATCATCGGAATTGACGCAAACGAGGTTGACCGCTGGGGGCAATCCCAGTAGACAACGCCCACGCTTTTTGGCCCCTTCGTCTAGTGGTCTAGGACGCTGGCCTTTCACGCCGGAAACACGGGTTCGAGTCCCGTAGGGGTCACCAAAAGCGCTAGAAAACGGAGACCTTGGTGT
>Ga0315336_1007607_pt1 | contig 10227 bp, 8 predicted proteins | sample ASW5metaG_FD_204512 | JGI IMG/M metagenome (GOLD analysis project Ga0315336, IMG submission 204512) | Ammonia-oxidizing marine archaeal communities from Monterey Bay, California, United States - ASW #5 | ecosystem: Environmental > Aquatic > Marine > Intertidal zone | place: USA: California... | reverse complement strand
TCACGGCTTTCGCCTCGCCGGCGTGCTGATACCGCTGCTCAGCTTCACACCTTCCTCCTCCTGGCTGGAACGTTTCCCCCGCCATCGAGCTTGGAGCCTTCCTCCTATCACCCACCAGCCGTAGAAGAAGAACAAGAGCAGCAAGGCTGCCCCGACTGTGAACAGCCCGCGGACGATCGCCACGTCGTGCCGGCCGGGCGTGACCCCCGTGGTGCGGTACAGCCAGTCGAGCGTCGGCTGCGGATCCGCGCGGAAGGCAGCTAGGCCAGAATACAGTGGCCAACAGACTGCCATGGCAACGAAGGCAATGGCGCACAGTTTCGCGTAACTACCCAGTTTCGTGTCGCGAAGGCGCATCGCTATCATGGCACTGGGGACAACGAGGAAGAGGACGACAAGTATCCAAGCAAGAACCGGGCTGAGGCCGAGGGCCTCGATGGTGCTGAACACCACGGCATAAAACATGACCGCCAAAAAGACGAAAGGCATGCGGAAGTGAAGCGGTGGCAGTGTGGCAGCCGGCGGCGGCTTCTTTCGTTCACGACCGCGACCGACGGACTCCACGTCCGTCTTCACTTCGCTGACCTTCTGATAGCGCTGCTCGGGATCCTTCTCCAGCGCCCGCAGCACGACTTCGTCGAGCCGGACGTCGACCTGGACCTTTTTCGACGGCGGGGCGAAGCGGCCAATCGGCAATTCGCCGGTGAGCATCTCGTAGAAGACCACACCCAGCGAATAGATGTCGGCCCGGTGATCGACCTGTTGCGGTCGCTCCATCTGCTCGGGGGCCATGTAGTGCAGCGTACCCATCACCTGCCCCGTGCCGGTCAGCGTGAATTCCGCCGGTGCCTTACCCAGCAGCTTGGCTAGGCCGAAGTCGGCGATCTTCACCCGGCCCCGCTTGTCGAGAAGGACGTTCTCCGGCTTGATGTCGCGATGGACGATTCCCTCGTTGTGGGCGTATTGCAGGGCATCGCAGATCTGCGGCACCACGGCCAGGACCTCTTGCGGTGGCAACCCGCCGGTGTCAAACGTCTGCCGAAGGTTGACGCCCTCGACAAACTCCATCACGAAGTAGTAAAACTCGGACGCTTGGCCCGAGTCGTGAATCGCCACGATGTTCGGATGGCTCAGCCTGGCCATCGCCCGGGCCTCGCGGGCGAATCGTTCGGCGAAGGCCGGATCCCGGCCCACCTCCGGCGGCAGGATCTTCAGGGCAACCAACCGGTCCAGTCCCGGCTGCCGAGCCTTGTAGACCGCCCCCATCCCGCCGACACCCAACAATTCGAGAATCTCCAGTTGAGGAAAGTGCCCGTCCAGTTCCTCTGCGTCGGGTGGCTGAAAACGTCCGGGGATTCCTTCGGTGGCCGCAACGTCCTCCGCTGGCCCGCCGCCGGCACGGTCAGCCCAGCTTTGCAGGCCCAGTTTGATCAGACACGCCGGACAGGGCGAATCGGGGCCGCCGGACGGCAATTCGGCCCCACACTGCGGACATCGACGGGATTCGGACATGGGTACTTCTCCTTTTCGTGAGTTTGTTTCTACTTCAAGAGAAGCAAAATCACGGAAAGGTTACAGGCGTTTCATCGGTTTTCTCGCTCTCATGACCGAAGCGCATCGAATAGCGCGCGTATCTCGTCGTCAATGTCCGCCTCGCTGGATACGGTTTGAGCGATCTCCTCGCGGAGCCGGCTGCGGAACCGCTTCCTCAATCGGTGGACGGCCACCTTCACAGCTCCTTCGGTCGTGCCCAACTCGGCGGCCAACTCGCGATAGGATGCCGACCTCGTCTCGCCGGTGAGGTAGACGCTCAAACGATCAAAATGGTCCTCCTTGCCGGCGTCGCGGAACTCGTCACGCAAGGCTTCCTGTACTTGTTCCAACAGTGCCAGGGCCCACTGCTTCTCGAAAACCGATTCCGGCGTTTCCACGCCGGCCGGTTCCAGGCGATAGCGACTTTCGCCGGCCTTGAAGTCGACGCGGAGATGCTTCCGGCCTCCACCACGCTTTGCGGCCCGACTCCGGTCCCACTCGTTTATAATGTAGTGCTTCAGAGAAGCCAGAAGGAAAGAGCGAAATCTACCCCGCTCGCGTTGAACTTGTTGCACATATTTCTTTTCGAGCAGGCGGGCAAAGAAACCTTGCGTCAAGTCCTGTGCCTCAGCCGAGTCGTATCCTTGGCGGCGGACATAGGCGTACAGCGGATACCAGTAGGTCTCGCAGAGCGTCGCCAGCGCCGCCTCCGACTCCGCCGAACTCTCCCGCCCCGCCGCCAGTACCAGGCTCCACCGCGTCGTGGCGAACCGTCGCCTGTCCGACGGAAAGGACGCCGTTGGTTGTTCGCTCTCCGACATGGAATCAACGTCATCTGGCCGTCAAAAATGCCGATTGACAAAGATCTGGATCTCGGCATTGTCGGACGTGGTTACTGATAGGGATTTGAAGCACCCCGGAGTCTGGCCAAACGGGCCACGGCTGTCAATTATCGGCCGCAAGCGCAGCCAAAGCGCCGGGGCACCAGTCGAGATTTCCGCCTATCGTGTCATCAAGGTTCGTTTTTCAGTCCGCACCGGACAGCTTTCCCGCCCTATGAGTTATTCGCACGGCTCCGATGCCCCCAATTGGACCCTGTCGTCGATCCAGCTGCAAGCAATTCCAGACGAAAATGCCAAAACCGTTCGTTTAGTGAAGCGAATCGCTACAAACTGTTTGCAGCACGCAACTTGTGTTGGACTTGTCCCGATAACTCATCTCATCAAACAAAATGCCATGTACTCATCGAATCGGTGACGGATAAGACTCCCGCCGAGGCGATGCCACCCGGTTTAGACCCCGAATTGATTCGACCCTTTGAGTGCGGCGGGGAATCTGCCCGCCGCAGGAAACGGACGTTGGCTATCTAATCCAGGAGTGACCCTTCTTGGTCAGAATGCGAGGCGGCGAAACCGCTTTGGCTTCATCGTCCGAACGGTGATAGTATGTTGCCGTTCGTGTGTTAGGTTGCCCTCACCAAAATTACTAAGTTGCGAGAAACGAAATCGCCGGTCGAGTCGGTAGAAGGAGTCATGTCCAAGCAGGAGCCCATCATATGAAGTCGGTAAGGATATGGCATCATCGTGCCGAGCTATAAGAACCACTTCCCGGGTGGCCAAGAAACGTGCTGGCGTTTTCGAGATGATCGTCGATAATTGACTTTCGCGCAATTGCGCCGTTCTTTGATAACTGAAAAGACGTTGGTCGCTTCTCTGGCCAGAAAAAGGCGCGTATATTCGCATTGGGAAACGTAAATTCGCGCCTTTTTGCCCGGACCGAAGTAGCGGCGAGTCTGCGATGGCAGAGTGAAAGCCAGGGAGTCCCGCGCAAAATAGGTGAATTTTGCACGAAAATATGGGACCCCTACGATGCGCGCAAAACTCGCTGCAAGCAGTGAGCCGTTAGTCTTCATCCTGGCGGAGCGAGGCGATAACGGAGTAATCTTCCAGGGTGGTCGTGTCGCCGACGGTTTCTTTGCCCGCGGCGATGTCTTTGAGCAGGCGGCGCATGATTTTGCCGCTGCGGGTCTTGGGCAGCGCGGCGGTGAAGCGGATGTCGTCGGGCTGGGCGAGGGCGCCGATTTCTTTGCGGACGTGCGCTTTGAGTTCCTGTCGCAGCGCGTCGTTCGGCTCGGCGTCTTTGACGGTGACAAACACGGCCACGGCATCTCCTTTGAGATCGTCAGGCCGACCGACGGCGGCGGCCTCGGCCACGTTCGAGTGGGAGACCAGGGCGCTTTCGATTTCGATCGTGCTGAGCCGATGTCCGGAGACATTCAGGACATCGTCGATGCGGCCCATGATCCAGTAGTAGCCATCCTCGTCACAACGGGCGTTGTCTCCGGCGAGATATTGGCCGGGGACTTTGCTCCAATAGACTTCCTGGTAGCGCTGCTCGTCGCCCCAAATGCCGCGCAACATGCCGGGCCAGGGATGGGTGATCGTCAGCCAGCCGCCTTGGTTTTCTTCGACCGGTGTGCCGCTTTCGTCGACAATCGCGGGAATAATCCCGGGCATTGGTTTGGTGCAGCTGCCCGGTTTGGTGGCGATCGCGCCTGGCAGGGGCGACATCATGATGCCGCCGGTCTCGGTTTGCCACCAGGTATCGACAATCGGGCACCGCTCGCCGCCGATTTTTTCGTGGTACCACATCCATGCTTCCGGGTTGATTCCTTCGCCGACGGTCCCTAACAACCGCAAGCTGGAAAGATCGTGCTTCTCGACATGGTGATCTCCCCATTTGATAAAGGCTCGAATGGCAGTCGGGGCGGTATAGAGAGTGGTAACTTTGTAGTTCTGGACGATCTCCCAGAACCGGCCTTCGTCAGGATGGTTGGGAGCACCTTCGTACATGACGCACGTCGCACCGGCGGCGAGCGGGCCGTAGGTTAGATAGGTATGCCCGGTGACCCAGCCGCAGTCGGCCGTGCACCAGAAGATGTCGTCGTCGCGATGGTCAAACACCCACTGGAATGTTTTCTTCGCATAAAGCGTGTAGCCGGCGGTGGAGTGTTTAATGCCTTTGGGTTTGCCGGTCGAACCGCTGGTGTAGAGGATGAACAACGGAGCTTCGGAATCGAGCGGCTCGGCGGGACAATCGGCCGAGGCCTCGGCCATCAGCTCGTGCCACCAATAGTCGCGACCGTCGGTCATCTCGACCGATTCGTTCACTCGGTCCAGAACGATGCATGTTTCCACCGTGGGCGATTTGGCTAGCGCCTGGTCGACCGTCTGCTTCAGGGGAAGTACATTGCCGCGGCGCCAACCGGCGTCGGCCGTGATTTGCAGCTTGGCGCTGGCGTCGTTGTTGCGATCGGCAATCGCCTCGGCCGAGAAGCCGGCGAAGATGACCGAGTGCACCGCCCCGACCCGAGCGCAGGCCAACATGGCGATCACCAGCTCGGGCACCATCGGCATGTAAATCGAGACAATATCTCCGGAACCGATGCCGAACTTTTTCAGCACGTTGGCAAATCGGCAGACTTCGCCATGCAGCTCGGCATAGGTAAGCGTTCGGCTGTCGCCCGGCTCGCCTTCCCAGAGAAGGGCTTTCCGATCGCCCAACCCGGCGGCCAGATTGCGGTCCAGGCAGTTGTAAGAGGCGTTGGTCTTGCCACCGGCAAACCACTGGGCGTAGGGCTCCTTCCAAACCAACGTTTCGGTGAAAGGCTCGAACCAATGGAGTTCTTCACGCGCCAGCTCGCCCCAAAAAGCGGCCGGATCGGCTTGGGCCCGGTCCCACAGGGCCTGATACTCTTCCAACGACTTGATCCGTGCTTGGGCGGCAAAGTCGGCACTGGGAGGGAACAGCCGCGACTCTTGCATCACAGTATCAATTTTGCCTGTAGAGGGCGCCGACATTGTTTTCACTCCTTGGTTCGGAAGAAGCCGAAATGGCTCAGGTATCGGAACAGTTTCGATTCTATCCGACTGCGGATGCGCGTCAAACGGTGGCATCCCCGAGAACAGGCGTGTCTCCGGCTAGGGCAACTCGCGGAGGTAGAGGTTGCGAAATCTCGTTTCGCTGCCGTGCGTCTGGAGTTGAATGACGCCGGTGGGAAAAACGGGCAGCAACCGGTCGAAATAGTTGTGCATTTCGGCATGGTCGACTACCAGCTGATCGTTGAAATGCACGGTCACGCGCTGCCCGACCATCTTGATCCGAAACGTGTTCCACTGGCCAATCGGCTTGTCAGCCTTGACCAGGGGAAATCGTCCTGGACAGTCGGGATTGTTGTTCCACAAGCCGCCGGAGCCGTGTTCGTTGCCATGTTGGCGCTGTTCGAGGTTGTTGGGATCCCAAATCTGCACTTGAGGACAGCCGCGGAGATAGATGCCGCTATCTCCATTGGGCTCGACCATTTTCCAGTCGACCAGCAGTTCAAAATTGCCGAAGTCCCTCTCGGTGGTCAGAAACACTCCATGACCGTCGCTGACGATTTCGCCATTATCGACGCTCCAATGAAGCCGCATGTCTGCGTCGTCCTGCTGCTGTTTATCGGCCCGTTGCTCGCTGGTCATCTGCTGCAGCTCACGCGGATCGAAGTGGCCCAACCCGCGCCAGCCCGATAGGTCGCAGCCGTTGAATAGGGCGATGAATCCCTGAGGTGGGCAGTTTGCCCTGGTCGACTGCTTGAGCAGTCGATCGCATTCAGTCGAGTGGGCTGCTGCCCGATTTCCGATAGAGCTGCTGGACGATTCACCAGCCAGGACGGACGCGATCAGACCGAAAATGACTGTAAAGACGACGAAAAAAAAAGTCGGCCGCACTACGGCGGGCCGGCAGGAGAAGCTCATTGGGGTACCTCGCGCGATGGCAGAATGTCGTCGAGTTTTCTCAAAGCTATTCGACGCGGCCCATCATAGCTGCTGTGGCAGAGAAGCTCAAACGAGTTGGCTGCGCAAACAGCAAGCCCAAGGGTTGCAACCCCTGGGCTTGCGGGCCGTATCAGGATGGTATTCTTGCCTTAAGAAAGCGCCTCTTCTGCAGCCGCCTCGGCTATGTCCAGAGTAAACTCGGCGTCGACCTCCACATCGTCCGAGTTGGCCACCTCGGCAGTATCGATTTGCAGTGCAAACGGGCTATCGTCTGCCGGGCGATCACCGAAGCTTACGCCAAGCGCTCTAGCGGCCTGGACGGCTGAGCCGTTGGAATCGACTTGCCGGAGATGATTGACGGCCTCGATGATCGGGACGCTTTCAATTTCCGGCGGATGGTAGCAGACCATCTCACCGAGCCGACTTTCAACCACCAGGCGAACCGCGTGCGCGCCATACTGCGTAGCCAAGACCCGATCAAACGTCGTGGGGGCTCCGCCCCGTTGCAGATGTCCCAGCACGGCAGTCCGTGTTTCGCGATGGAGCCGTCGCTCGATTTCGGCGGCAACAGTTTGACCGATGCCACCCAATTTGGCTTGCGCGCCGTGGCGCTGCTCGCCGACGCGGCCTCCGTCGGGCAGCTCGGCGCCTTCAGCCACGACAATCAGCGTGAATCGTTTGCCGTGACTCTCACGATCGAGAATCTTGTGGCAGACATCTTCATAGGTCCAGGGAATCTCGGGAATCAGGATCACGTCGCCACCGCCGGCGATACCCGCGTGCAGCGCAATCCAACCGGCATGTCGACCCATCACCTCCAGGACCATGATCCGCTCGTGGCTGGCAGCGGTGGTGTGCAGCCGGTCTAAAGCGTTGGTCGCGCACTCGATGGCGCTGTCGAAGCCGAACGTGAACGCGGTTGCGGAAAGATCGTTGTCGATCGTCTTCGGAACGCCCACGACCGGGATGCCATACTCGTGAAACTGTTGAGCGACGGCCAGCGAGCCGTCGCCGCCGACGCAGATCAGCCCTTCGATGCCGAGTTGCTCGACGGTGGTCTGAACTCCTGCGAGTAGCTCCGGATCGAGTTCCACTCGGTCCGAGACGCCCGCCGTGGCGGCAAAGCGGCCCTTGTTCGTTGAGCCGAGAATCGTACCACCTTCGTTCAGGATGCCGGTGGTGTTTTTTGGCGTGAGCGTGATGTAACGGACCGGGTCGTACAATCCTTCGTACCCTTTGAGGAATCCGATGCACTGGTACCCAAGCTGCGCCGAAGTCTTGACGACGCCGCGAATGACCGCGTTCAGCCCGGGGCAGTCGCCGCCGCTGGTGAGAATTCCGATTCGCTTGCTCGACATAGGGTTCTCCAAGGCAGAGAGATTGTTTTGGGGGCGCCTACTGTGGTTGAATAAGGCGCGGTCTTGAAAAGCATACGACGCGGCGGCCCTGTAAGACGCCGCTACCACGATGGGCAACCGCGTATAACCGATACTACCGGCAGAGCCGTCGCCAACCGAGACGAACGATGGTGCCGGCCGCCCCGAGCGCTTCGCTCATACTGATTTTTGACTGGCCGGCCCGACGCTCGGCGAAGCGGATCGGTACTTCAACGGCTGTCGCTCCCCGACGGTGCAGGTGCCACAGAACTTCTTCCAGATAGGCGTATCCGTCGGCTTGCAGATCGTCCCAGGGGAGTTGTTCGAGCAGAGCCGTGCTGTACAGGCGAAAGTTCCCGCTACAGTCGCGAACCGGCACTCCCAACAGACATCGGGTGAAGAAGTTCACCGCCCGACTCGACAGATGCCTTCGCCAGGGCCAATTTTCGATGCTCCCGCCGGGACAATAGCGAGACCCAATCACGACGTCGGCTGCTCCGCCGGCAGCAACCAAAGCGGGCAGGAACTCGGGCGGATGGCTCCAATCGGCGTCCATCGTCACGAGCGACCGATAGCCGCGGCCCACCGCTTCTTGCATCGCCAATTTCAACGCTGAGCCGACGCCCAACTTGCCCTCTCGAACGACACAAGAAAACCAGTCTGCCTGCTGAGCCTGCTGCTGACACCAACGGCCCGTCCCATCCGGAGAATTGTCGTCGACAACCAGCAGATGGCAGTCGGGCAACTGCGCATGAACTGCCTCGACCAGCGACGGGAGATTCTCGATTTCGTTGTAAGTTGCCAAGGAGACAAGGATGGAAGCGTTATCTGCCATGGCGGGAGGTCAGAGGTCGGGGAGTGGATGAAACGCGAAAGTTCGCGATTCTGACATTTTAGCGCTTCGCTGCTGTGTACGGAAGGAGTGTATGGAGGGTGTCGTGGCATCTCGATACTGCACGCCTTCGCACCGATTCGCACCTACGGCAGGGCTCAGTTTCTCTCTGGCAATTCTAGCGGTGGATGGTCTGTTAACGTCGATGCACTTCCTTCGCGTCGTTAGGCTATTCGGCCAGCAGCCTTTGACTTTCGCGAGGCTATTAGCACTTGTATACTGCTGGACGACCATTGCCCATCAGTTGAGGAAAGCATGAACTTTGCTGCTGCTGTTCATCTGGCCCTTGTCTCATCCCCGCCGCTTGATGCGGCATGGTTGTTGGCCGCCTGGGGGCGAGACCGGGAACACTGGAACGAACCCCAATGGCTCCTTATTGCATTCGTGGGACTGGCCTTCGCCTTAGCAATGGTCAGCGAATTCATAGACCGCCTGTGCCCACCGTGTCGCAGGTACTGGGCACTGAAGAAGACAGGCAAGACTAGTGGTAGTACGAAGGAGTGGCAGTGCAAACATTGCGGCTACGTCAGATGGCGCAGGAAGATTAGAGGTTCAGGCGGAAGCGGAGGTGGTGGGGATGGGTAGGCTCGCGTTCGAGTTGCTCAAGCGGTGTATCGACTTGCTGAAGTTTGGCGATTGGGTTTGGCGGAGTGAGTTGGTGGTCATTTCCGATGGGGTCTCTCTGGCCCCGTACCCTGGACATTGGGGCTTGCCTGCCCAGCAGCGAATCCATTGCCGCTGTACGACGATCAGCGTCTTGAATATCTAGCTGGACGCTCTAGCCGTTGGCTTCCGGCAACAGCAAAACAGACCGGCAAGACTGGCCAACAGTATCGAGGCAGGTTCCGGCACCACACCGACCACCGCCCCCACCGGCGGAGCCCCACCATACTGCAACTCCCACACCGCCAGATCAGCCGCATCAATAAAATCATCGCCGTTAGCATCGCCATTGGCATGCGTCGCTAGCGGGCCAACCGTGCCGAGGTTTTCCTGCCAAGTAAGAAAGTCGATGCCGTCGACCAGGTTGTCGCCGTTGAAGTCAGCCGAGTTGGCCAACGTCACGGCGGGGCTGATGCCGTACAGGCGGGCCGTGTTCGAGCCGGGTTGGGTGCCAGAAATCATCCATGAACCATGCATTACACTTGCATCACCATACCCACACGTACCAGAGCTATCTATCCAATCTCCACAACTGTCGCCTGTAAAGTTTCCATTGGAAAACGACCCACTCCACACCTCACTAGTACCAACCGTCACCCCATTCTCATCATACCGAATGGCCGCATCCAGCGACCCATCCCAAAAGTCGCTACTACTATCGGCCACCTTCTCATCCTGGGTATTAAAGACTTTCCCAGCAATAGAAAACCGCGTATTGGCATCCACCGTAGAAGTAGAAAGAATCGCCGTGTAGGGCGTAGCCAGTCCGTCCCACTCACTCAGCAGCCCCCCAACAAAGGCCGCAAAACTAACATGCCAATCAGCCCCAGCCAGACCGTTGATCGCAGTAAACGGCGGCGGGAAGCTGGTGCTGGAACTAATGCCAAAGGTACTACTAGTGACAAACACCCGCTGATAACTCTCCCCCGGCTCCACCCCGGCAGGG
>Ga0315336_1007606_pt1 | contig 10228 bp, 7 predicted proteins | sample ASW5metaG_FD_204512 | JGI IMG/M metagenome (GOLD analysis project Ga0315336, IMG submission 204512) | Ammonia-oxidizing marine archaeal communities from Monterey Bay, California, United States - ASW #5 | ecosystem: Environmental > Aquatic > Marine > Intertidal zone | place: USA: California... | reverse complement strand
CGTATTCTTCGCCCCAGGATTGCACCCGGTGATGCAATCACCGCAGTTGAGACACTTCCTCTGCGGGACGCTCCACTTGTTCGGCCCGTCTGGCTTGAAATTGACGGCCAGTTGGTTCGCGAACCACTTGCCCTTCTGTCCCCCAGGGTTGCCGAACTTCAGCGCTTGAACCTTACTGATTTCTCCCGCCCTCGGATGCTTCGCCGTCGCCAGCGTCTTACGAACTTTCTTGAATAGCTCCCCCAACTCGCCCGCATCGCGGGCATCTCGAATCGCTTGCGGCCAGTGAGGATCGTCGAACACCTCTGGCTCGGGCTCATAAGCGACGTTCGCATTGACTAGCGAAGTCCCTCCAAGGCCGGAGCCATGGAAGACGCCGAGGTCCAAGTCTGCCTTGAACCTATACAGCCCCAGAGGGTTCTTCTTCGAATTGTAGAGTTCCTTCTGAGCCTCTTGAACTTTGTCAGGAAACGTCCCCGGCAGCCATTCCTTACCACGCTCGAGAACGCATACACTCGGCTTGCCATCAGGGTATTCCGCGGCTGCGATACGAGCCGCGCTCACCGCGCCGCCATACCCGGAGCCAATCACAACGACGTCGTAGCCAGTCGCGTCTCGAGCGCTCCAGTCGGTTGAAATCGACGGACGCTTCACGCTGAAGAATTGCTTATTGTGGGCCATGCGCGGGTGTAGAGTAGGCCGGGTTTGGCAAAAAGTCAATGGAATTGGCCAGTCTTGTAAGAGCCGGACAGAAATTCCCCTTGACGCAGGGAGTGATTCGCGCACTTCCTGCGGGACAGGTCGAGCGCGTCTACCGTGATTCCTCGGTCGCTTGTCCCATTCGAGTCTCGCGCAGCTTTGCCACTAACGAGAAGGCAACCAGTTTCCTTCCGTAGCTGATCAGATGCTCGGTCACTGTGGATCCACCGTAGTCAAAACCGTCGTTCGGTACAGCTTCGCTCAAGTCAAGATACGAATGGCCTGAACTCTCAAGCACCGCTAGAATACGTCGACGTCGATCCTCGAGACGCCGAATCTGCTCAGGCGGGCACGTCCGGCGGATGTCTTCAAAGTTGATCGGAGTCAGGTAAAGCAGCGTCCGTTGGTTCCTCTCCGCTAGCTTCTTGAGCACGCGCTCAAGAGCTGGGAAACTCAGGCTGTCATCGAGGTTGCCACCATACCGATTCATATACTGCCGATCGGGGGGAGAGTCCCTAGTGACCTGCTCGACCCGGCGCAGGCTGTCCGCGTGACGCTCCGCCCATGAGAACGGATTAGACAACTGACTTGGGGCGTGCAGATGGGACCACAAATGGCTGAGCGTAATCCAGCCCGTTCTCAGACAAAACCGCCGTAGGCTGTGGTCATAGTACGGAACGAGCTCCCATGCCCGTGAAAAGCTACCCAAGTTGACGCCTATCACGACGACCTCAGGCCTGCAATCCAATCGGTCACACGCCTGGATGACTGCCTCGGCTTCTCGTGCGCCGTACGCGCCGTGGCTGGCGGTCAACACTGGATAGGTGAAAAACTCCTCCAGCAATGCGGCCTGCGATCGCGTATCGGCCTCCCCTCTCGAATGAAAGCGAACTGTTGAATCACCGATATAGATGATCTTTCCCTTGGCTTCGATCAGCGTCTGCTCGTGACGTAGCACGTCTTTGATGTCGTCCCGGAGAAGGAATGAATCGGGCTCCAACGACCGCATGACCGGTTCCAAGCCCACAAGAACGACAACAAACAGGAGTCCGAAGACGATTCCACTTCCCAATAATCGGTAGGGAGACATGTTGCGTGCCGGGCCCATTCTATCCATCGACATAGCTATCAAAACTGAAAGTAGATGAAAGGCGCCTCTCGTGGCTCGCCGACCAGCACGATTGCGGCCGCGACGGTCGCGTAGGTCAGCCAGCGAACCAGACGATACCTACTAATGGACTCGAGCGGATGAAGTCGATCTCTGCGGAGCCACTCAGCCAGTGTGAAAACCGCAATTAGGAAGAAGGCTTTGTGGCTAAAGAGGTTGAGGCACTCTTGCAGCGAGGGGGCGGTCACGATACCGGCGATTGATCCGATCATCGCCGAAGCAGAGGACAAGTCCGGCGCGCGGAAGAAGATCCATGCCAGGCACACCAGGTGAAATGTCGCAACGATTCGCAAAGCTTGGTTGCAGTTCGGAAACAGACCGGAACCACACGGAGGTTGGTCGCTGGAGTCCGGCCTTCGGGCCTCAAGGCTCACCCATACTCCGTGCAAGATGCCCCATACAGGAAACGTGACCGCGGCGCCGTGCCAGAGTCCGCTTAGAGCGAAGGTCACGACGATGTTGACGCGTCTGCGGATCTCACCCTTTCGATTCCCGCCCAACGGAATGTAGACGTAGTCGCGAAACCATGTCGAGAGCGAAATATGCCACCTACGCCAGAACTCCGTCATGCTGGTCGAGAAATACGGATACGCGAAGTTTCTCGACAGGCGAAATCCGAACAAGCTCGCGCAACCGATCGCGATATGAGAGTATCCAGCAAAATCGCCATAGATTTGAAAGGCGAAGCAATAGACTCCGCGCAGACAGAGCCAGCCGTCTAGATTCGGATCGGCGAACACTTCGTCCGCGACCAAGCCGACGTTGTCGGCCAACAGAACCTTCAGCGCCAAGCCGTAAAGCATTTGCCTGCACCCGTCAGCTGCGAGCGATGCGTCAAACTTGCGTGGCCGTATGAACTGTATGAGCAGTCGCGAAGCTCGCTCAATCGGCCCCGCCACCAGTTGCGGGAAGAAAGCCACAAACGCGAAGAAAGCCGTAGCGTCACGCGTCGGGTCAAGCTGACCCCGATAGATGTCGATCGTATAGCTCAGGGTCTGGAAGGTGTAAAAGCTGATTCCTATCGGAAGAAGAATGTTGAGGGTCTCGATGTGCGGAGTCAGACCGAAGGCCGCGAGCGCCTGGGCAGCGCTGAGGATGAAGAAATCGAGATACTTGAACGTCCCGAGAAGCCCTAGGTTCACGATCAGGCTGACCGCGAGCCACGCCCTTCGCTCCCGGCGCGTTTGAGACGCGGCGATCCGCCGACCAGACACAAAGTCCACCAGGCTCGAAATGAGTATCAAGCCGAGAAAACGCCAATCCCACCATCCGTAGAATACGTAGCTCGCACCAACGAGCAGCTGATTCTGCTTCCTGTGAGGCAGGGCCCAGTAGACCGAGTAGACGACCGGGAGAAATATCAGAAAGGCCAGGCTGTTAAACTGCACGCGCCGTCTAGCTCCATAGAGTAGCGAAGCCACAGAGCCCCGGAGGTAACTCGCAAGACCTGCGCTGGCGCAACCTCGCTCGATACAATAGGCCCAATAGCTATGGGTATCCTCGACTTCCTCCAAGGCGAACTGCTCGAAATCATCGAGTGGACCGACGACTCACGAGACATTCTTTCCTGGCGTTATCCCGACGAAGACAAGGCGATCAAGAACGGGGCACAGCTGATCTGCCGTGAGTCACAGGTCGCGCAGCTCATCTATGTCGGCGAGTTCGGCGATCAGTTCGCACCGGGCAAGCACACGCTCTCGACTGAGAATATCCCGATACTGACCCGGCTGAAGTCGTGGAAGTACGGGCTGGAGTCGCCGTTCAAGGTTGACGTCTACTACGTCAACACCCGCCTATTCACCGGCAACAAGTGGGGGACGTCGAACCCCATCATGATGCGCGACAACGACTTTGGGATCGTGAGGGCGCGAGCTTTTGGGACGTACGACTTTCGGATCGTCGACGTGAAGACGTTTTTGCGCGAGATCGCCGGTTCCGACCACACGTTTCGTATGGACGAGTTCGCCGACACGATGCGTTCGCGGATTGTGAGCGTGTTTTCCGACGCGCTGGCGACTTCAAACGTCCCCGTGCTCGACGTAGCAACCAAATACGGCGAGCTCGGCGATGCCCTACTGCCGCTGATCAATCCGGTGGTAGGCGCCAAGTACGGTCTTGAGATCACCAGCTTTATTATCGAGAACGTTTCCGTCCCGAAAGAGGTCGAGGAGGCCATCGACAAGCGCTCGTCGATGGCGGCGGTTGGGAACCTGAATGACTACGTGAAGTTCCAGATGGCGCAGGGAATGGAGAAAGGCGGCTCTGGCGCTGGAGGTATGGCGACGGAGATGGCTGTTGGGCTGACAATCGCGCAGCAGATGATGCAGCAGCATGGTGGGCTGATGGCGCAGCCGGCGGCCACGGTGGGAGGACCGGTTCCAGGCGGAACTGTGCTGCCCGAGCTCCTCAACCCGGCACAGGTGGCCCAAGCGTTAGGGGTTAGCGAGGCCGACGTCTTGGCGATTGTTGACAGTGGCGAATTGAAGGCCAAGAAAATCGGTTCCAGCGTGCGAATCAAGAAATCGGCCCTTGAGGCGTATCTGGCGGACTAGCTACCGCATTCGCCTCTGCCATGGCCGATCAAATCAGCGCAATCGAAAAAGATTCGTGCCCAGCCTGTGGCGCGCAAGCTGTCTGGAACCCCGGCAAGCAAGCCCTAGTTTGCCCTTTCTGCGGCACCGAGGCTCCGGCCGAAATTGACGCCGAGTCAGGCTCGATTCAAGAGATTGACCTGGTCAAGACTCTCCGCGAGATGCCCGAAGAGCTCCGAGGATGGCGCTCGGAAAAAAAGTCAGTCAAGTGCCGGAGCTGTCGCGCCATTTCGGTCTTCGATCCCGAGAAGGTAGGCAAGAATTGCGACTTTTGTGGTTCTCCTGAACTGGTTGATTACGAAGAGCTTAAGTCCCCCCTGCGTCCTCAAAGTTTGTTGCCGTTCACGGTAGATGAGACTAAGGTGCGCGAGTCGATGCGGCGCTGGTACGCCTCTAAATGGTTTGCTCCTAGCCGCTTCAAATCGGCGGCGATGCTCGACACGGTGAAGGGAGTTTACCTGCCCTACTGGACCTTCGACGCAAAAGGCTCGGCCCGGTGGACCGCCGAGTCAGGTACGTACTATTACACCCAAGAGCAGTACCGCGACCAAAAGGGGGCCATTCAGACCCGACGGGTTCAGCGCGTCCGCTGGCAGCCGGCCTCCGGCGCCGCGCAGCACTTTTTCGACGACACGCCCATACCTGGCACACAGGGGGTCCACTTGGAGCTGTTGCGCGCGATCGAGCCGTTTCCGACAAGTGACCTCCTTCCGTACGACACGGCCTACCTTTCGGGGTTCGTGGTCGAGCACTACCAGGTGGTCTTGATCGACGCCGCCCGCCAGGCGAGGGAGTCGATGACCTCTGAGATGCGACGGATCTGTGCGACCCAGGTCCCAGGCGACACCTACCGGAATCTCCAAGTCCAGGCGAACTACGCGGGGGAAACTTTCAAGCACATACTGGTTCCGGTTTGGCTGTTGAGCTATCAATACGGGGCCAAATCGTACCAAGTCGCGGTGAACGGCCACACGGGTTTGATTGCCGGCGAGTATCCAAAGAGCTTCTGGAAGATCTTGTTCTTGGTGCTCGCCGCGGTGCTGCTTGTGGTCTTGATTGCACTCGCCAGCCGTTGACTAACGACGGCGGCTCGCCAGCGTCACTAAAATAGGGATATAGGGATGTTGCGTTTCGAATCCCCATGGATGTTTCTCCTTCTGCTCGCGATTCCGCTGGCCATGCTGTGGAGCTGGAAGCGAGGTGGGCGGGCGTCCGTCCGATTTTCCTCGACGGCTGCCGCGAAAGCGGCTGGGACATCGCTCCGTCAGAACCTCTTGCTGCTCCCAACGGTTCTGCGTATCGCGGCGCTGGTCTTGCTAACGGTTGCGTTGGCCCGCCCCCAGATGGGGACTGAGCGTGTTCGCGACGTTAGCCGAGGGATCGCCATCGAGATGGTTGTCGATCGATCCAGCAGCATGGGCGCTGACATGGCCTTTCGCGGTCGGGGCTCAAACCGGCTCGAGGTGGTGAAAAAGGTGTTCGAGGAGTTCGTCGCGGGTGAGGGCGAACTTCCCGGCAGGCCGAACGATCTGATCGGCATGATCACGTTCGCCCGGTTCCCGGATACGGTTTGCCCGCTGACGCTTTCGCACGGCACATTGAGAGAACTCATCGGCGGCGTAGAGTTGGTCCAGCAGCGGCCCGAAGATGGCACCGCAATCGGAGACGCCCTGGCCCTGGCCGCGGCACGGCTGCGGACCGCCGAGGAGACGCTTGAGCGCAAATCCGGTGAGACTCAAGAGTACGAGATCAAATCGAAGATCATCATCTTGCTCACCGACGGCGAGAACAACTCGGGCAAACGCAGCGTAGCCGACGCCGGCGAGCTGGCCCAGAAGTGGGGAATCAAGGTCTATACCATCGGCGTAGGTGACGATCGGCAAGTGAACTCGGGATTCGGAATCTTCACGCTCCCGAAGCAGCCCGGAGTTGATGACAAGGCGCTTAAAGCGCTAGCAGAAGCCACGGGCGGAATCTACCGCATCGCGACGGACGCGCAGTCGCTGGTCGACGTCTACGGCGAGATCGATGAGCTGGAGCGGAGCGAGATCCAGGCGCTGAGGTACCTGGACTATCGCGAGCTCTTCACGCCCTTCGCCTTGGCGGCACTGTGCCTGGTGGGTCTTGAGACGCTGCTCCGGGGAACCTGGTTCAGGAGGATCCCATGAACGACCTCCGGCTGCACGATGTCGACATGCTCTATCTGCTTTGGCTAGCCCCGCTCCTGGTCGGGCTTTACTACTACGCTGGCCGGCAGAGGCAGCGGGCTCTTCAGGCCTTCGCACAGCCGAGCCTCTTGGCGCAGATCAGCCACAAGGTCAACCTTACCGCCCGGCGTTGGAAGGCGGTGTTGGTCGTGTGCGGATTCGCCGTATTGGTCATCGGGCTGGCGCGCCCTGCATGGAACCCCATACCGCAAGAGGTCGTACGGCGTGGCAGGGACGTCGTGTTCTTGCTAGACGTATCGCGCAGCATGCTGGCCGAGGATCTGGCGCCCAATCGCCTAGAACGGGCCAAGCTCGCGATTCTTGATGCGATCGACCGCTTGGAGGGTGACCGGGTCAGCCTTGTTGCTTTCGCGGGCTCCGCATCAGTCAAGTGTCCTCTTACGCTGGACTATGGCTTCTTTCGAATGGCGCTCGAGGACATTTCGCCCACCAGTGTCGCTCGCGGCGGCACCATGATCGGGGACTCGCTCCGAAAGGTCTTGCAAGAGGTCTTCGATGAGCAGCAAAGCCAGTATCGTGACATTGTGTTGATCACCGACGGAGAAGACCACGAGAGTTTTCCCGTAGAGGCGGCCGAGGCGGCCGGGGGGCGCGGGATTCGCATTATCGCTATTGGATTGGGTGATGAGAATGTGGGCCGCCGGATTCCGGTGTCAAACTCGAATGGTGAGACGACTTTTCTCAAGTACAAAGGGGAAGAAGTCTGGACCCGGCTCGATGCGGACTCGCTCCGCAAGATGGCGGCGGCAACTCCGAGTGGGCGGTATCTCAACGTCGCAACTGGAGCAATCGATTTCGGGGACGTTTACCTGCAGTTGATCGCGAGCGCGCAGCGGCGAGACCTTGAATCTCAAATGATTGAGCGCTATGAAGAGAAGTTCCAGATCTTTTTGGGGTTGGCTTTTGTGTTGCTCTGCTTTGAAGTTGCGATCAGCGAGAGGAAACGATGAGAGGCTTCTATAGCATTTTGCGGATGATCGCCGCGATGACCTTGCTAGCGATCGCCGCTCCACTCTTTGCGGCTTCGTCTCGCTCGCTCGTCTCCGACGGCAACCAAGCCTACAGTCAAGAAGACTACGAACAAGCCCTAGCCGCCTATAAGCAGGCTGTCGAGTCCGACCCCGAATCACCTTACGCGCGTTTCAATGAAGGCGCCGCTCACTATCGCAAGGGCGAGTTCGCTGACGCTGCGTCGTCCTACCAAGACGCCGCGATGCTAGCCCGCGCGGCGGAGAGTCCAACTCTGGAAGCCCGCAGCCGTTACAACCTCGGCAACGCTTTCTTCCAACAAGGGCTAGGTTCTGGCAGTCAAGACCCCGCCGCTGCGATGACCGCTCTGGAGAAAAGCGTTCAGTCGTATAAGGAGGCCTTGCGGCAAGATCGCTCCTTCTCCCAGGCCGCGCACAACCTCGAGCTCGCCCGCCGCCAAATCCAGCTGCTTCGCGAGCAGATGAAGAATCAACCTCAAGACGGTGGGGAGAACAAGAAAGACGACCTACAGAAGAAGCTCGAAGACAATCTAGAGAAGCAAAACGAGCTCAACGAAGAGAGCGAAGAGCAGTCGAAACAAGAAGATCAAGACTCTGAGCAGGCCGAGCAGAAGTCCGACGAACTGTCAAAGAAGCAAGAGCAACTCCAGGCAGAAAACGAGAACCTATCCAAGGAGCTTGAATCGCAACAAGACCAACAGTCCCAGCAAGCTAAGGAACACCTCGACAAGGCTGCGGACCAACAACAGAAGGCTTCCGAAGACTTAGCCAACAACGAGCTCGATGAGGCCCAGGCGTCACAAGAAAAGGCCAGCGAAGAACTACAACAGGCCCTCAACGCGATGAAGGGCGAGCCGTCGGACTCGCAACAGCAGCCCCAGCAAGCCCAAGACCAACAGCAACAGCAAGGAGATCAGGATCAACAGGCCCAATCGCCTCCCCCTGGCGAGCAGCTACAGCCGGCGGCTCAGGCGCTGCAGTTATCGCCACAAGACATCATCGACGAAGAAAAGTCGAGTCGCAAGAGCCGCCAGCTTCAGGTGCTCGGCACACTCAAGCCGGTGGACAAGGATTGGTAAAGTTGAAGCGGCAGCCCTCCGAAGCCAGTTTCGTAGGGGCGCAACATGTTGCGCCCTTGAAGCCTGAATTGCCGGCCATCTGTGCTCCGCAGGCACGGCGTGATCGAGATGGGGAGAGAAAACGGCGCGACATGTCGCGCTCCTACGGCCCGATCACTCTCATCGCGTTTCTGGTCCTGGCGCCTCTTGCAGCGCAGCAGCAGCCCTTTCAGGCCTTGGCCGCGATCGAGAGCCAAAACGTCTTCGTCGGCCAGGCCTTCGTCTATCAGATCCAAGTCCAAGGCAGCGACCAGCCCACTAAGCCCGATCTGAGTTCGCTTCAGCAAGACTTCACTATCCAAGAGGCCGGCGGAGGAGCGCAGAATAGCAGCTCGGTCACCATCATCAATGGCCGCATGAGCCAGGTCGTCCAGAAGGGTTACACCTACTCCTATAGGCTTATCCCCAAGCGGGCGGGGACGCTGCTTATTCCGTCCGTCAGGGTCGAAGCGGAGGGGCGGGCGACCAAAACTAACGCCCAGCAAGTGTTCGTCAGTCCGCCCGCGGAGATAGAAGACTTTAAGCTCAGAATGACCGTTTCTGAGACCAAAGCCTACGTCGGTCAGCCCATCGTGCTGGCGACGACTTGGTATATCGGACGCAACGTCGATCAGTTTGCATTCGTGATGCCGACCCTCGAGGACGACCGCTTTCAGGTGATCGATCCGCAGGTCTACGTGAACCCCGCACAGCAGAGCGACTATCTCGACGTCGTGGTTGGAGAGAAACGGGCGACCGCGAAGAAAGGCCGTCAGGCTCTCGACGGGCGCGAGTTCGTCACCGTGCGATTCGAAAAGGCGCTGATCCCCAAGACGCCCGGAGCGGTTCGGCTGCCTTCATCCACGGTGTCGTTCCGAGCCGTGCGCGAAGATCGTCGCGCACGCAGCCAATTTGGTGATTTCTTCGGCGATAGTTTCTTCGGGTCGAGAAGGAGCTACGAATCTCTTGCGGTTCCTTCGAACCGTCCGGTAATTGAGGTTCTACCGCTTCCGACAGCCGGCCGGCCGGCGAACTTCAGCGGCTTGATCGGCGAGTTTGAGTTTGAGGTCGAGGCTTCTCCGACTGAAGTGAACGTTGGCGATCCGATTACGTTGACGGTACGGATTTCGGGGCCACGCTTTCTAGACTACGTGCGGCTACCGCCGCTCGAACAGCAGACCCGCTTGGCGGCGGACTTCAAGATTCCTGAAGAGATGTCCCCCGGCGAGATTCGTCGTGGCGCGAAAGTGTTTACTCAGACGATCCGCGCGAAGCATGCGCAGATCAGCGAGGTGCCCCCGCTCGAGATCAGCTACTTTCATCCGGGCCAAGGACAATACGTAACGGCGCGCACCGAGGCGATTCCACTAGCAGTTGAAGGTACCCGGATCATTACGGCGAATGACGTTGAAGGCTCAGGCGACCAAGGCGTCATTCAAAGTGAGCTCGAGACGCA
>Ga0315336_1007605_pt1 | contig 10230 bp, 4 predicted proteins | sample ASW5metaG_FD_204512 | JGI IMG/M metagenome (GOLD analysis project Ga0315336, IMG submission 204512) | Ammonia-oxidizing marine archaeal communities from Monterey Bay, California, United States - ASW #5 | ecosystem: Environmental > Aquatic > Marine > Intertidal zone | place: USA: California... | reverse complement strand
CACGACGATCACCAAGGCCAAGGCTGTTCAGCCCATCGTCGAGAAGATCGTCACCAAGGCCAAGAAGGGCGACCTTCACTCACGCCGCCAGGTGATCTCGATGCTGGGCGGAGACCGCAACGCCTTCGCCTGGAGCCACTTGCCCAAGAACGCCTCCGAGCAGGAGCGGGACCGGGTGGAGCAGCAGCGCGAGCGGGCCGAGGCCTTCTTCGATATTCCGCCGTCCGAGGGCATCGAGCGCAACCGCTACGGCGAGCTGCGCAAGGCGCCCAAGCTGGCCCGCCACATCTTCGAAAATGTGGCGCCCCGCTTTGAGGATCGGGCGGGCGGGTACACCCGCATCGTCAAGCTCGGACGTCGTCGCATTGGTGACGCGGCCGAGGTGTGCGTGATCCAGTTTGTTGGCGCCGAGGAGGGCCCGGAGATCGGTGGTCGCCCGAGCGGTCGTCGTCGTCAGGCCGACAAGCGGACGGCGTTCGCCGCCAAGCTCCGCAAGGACGCCCCGAAGGCCGAGGCGCCTGCCGCCGAGCCGGGGGCCCCCGAAGCGTCGGGCGACACCGAGTCCTGAGCGACTCGACAACTCAGTACCTTCTGCGGGCCCGCCTTCTTGGCGGGCCCGCTTTGCGTTGAGGGTGAGCAAGCGCACTACCATTGGCCCCATGCTTGATCAGCTCGCTGAAATCGAAACGAACGGCCTTTCTGAGCTCGACGCCGCGCCCGACGCGGACGCGGTCGAGTCGTGGCGTATCGCCTACCTGGGCTCCAAGGGGCGCCTCAAGGCCCTGATGCCGCAGCTCAAGGACGTGCCGAAAGAGAGCAAGGCCGAGGTCGGCAAACGCCTCAACGAGGTGAAGTCGAGGCTCGAGTCCGCGTTCAAGGCCAAGTCTGCGGGCGGGGGCGGGGCGAAAGCGCCCGCAGCCGGCCCGATGATCGACATGACCGAGCCCGGACTGGTCGACTCCGCTGGCGTCGGGCGACGCCACATCATCACCCGCGTCCGCGACGAGCTGGTCGAGGTGTTCGCGCAGATGGGCTTCAGCGTCGCCGAGGGTCCGGAGCTCGAGGACGACGAGCACAACTTCATCAAGCTGAACATCCCGGAGGGCCACCCGGCCCGTGAGCCGATCGACAACTTCTACGTCGATGACCCGCTCAAGGCCAAGCTCCCGCGGATGCTCCGGTCGCAGACGAGCACGGTGCAGATCCGGACGATGGAGGACGCGGTCGCGAAGGGGTCGGGGCCGCCGATCAAGATCATCAGCCCCGGGCGCGTCTACCGCCCGGACACGGTGGACGCGACACACTCGTTCATGTTCCACCAGATCGAGGGGCTGTACATCGACCGCGATGTCTCGATGGCGGACCTCAAGACCACCCTGTTCCAGTTCGCCCGGGCCTACTTCGGCGCTGACGCGGACATCCGCTTGCGCCCGAGCTTCTTCCCGTTCACGGAGCCGAGCGCCGAGTTCGACATGAAGATCGCACTCAAGCCCGGCGCCGAGCCCGCCTGGATCGAGCTCGGCGGCTGCGGCATGGTCGACCCGAACGTCCTGCAAGCCTGCGGCATCGATCCCGAAGAATGGACGGGATTCGCCTTCGGCTTCGGCATCGAACGCCTGGCCATGGGCAAATACAACATCCCGGACATCCGCTTGCTCTTCGAGAACGACGTCCGGTTCCTCGAGCAACTCTGAGCCCACGGTACGGCTTTATCCGCTAGGCTTTGGGGAGGAAACCGCCGCCCGTTCTGGGCGGCCCGCACTGGGGGCCGACATGACCGACGACTTCTCACCGCCGACCGAGCAGAGCGATTTCGACGAGTTCAACCTGAACGAGGCGCCCAAGTGGCCCAAGGTTGTCGGGATCATCAGTATCGTGATCGCGGCGCTCAGCCTGACGTGCGTAGGTTGTGGGATCATCTCTATCGCGGTCTTTATCCCGATGGGCGAGAGCGCCATCGGCGAGCCGATGCCCGACCCGATGAAGCCCGGCGCCATCGCCTATGCGATGATGGGCCTCGGTCTCGCGCTCGCGAGCGTGCTCGTGTTCGCGGGCATCTTCACGATCATGCGCAAGCGCTCGGGCTGGGCCCTGCACCTCGGCTGGGCGGTCGTCTCGATTCCGATTGCCATCGGCAACGCGATCTACCAGCTCGGTCAGCAGCAGGCCGCCCAGGACTGGATCGCGGCGAATCCGGACAGCCAATGGGCGCAGCAGGGCGGGGGACAGAACGCGGGCCTCCAGGCGGCGGGCCTGCTCATCGGTCTCGTCCTCGGCCTGGCGTACCCGGTCTTCTGCGTCATCTGGTTCGGGCTCGTCAAGAACAAGCACGAGCACATGACCGGGGGCGTCGAAGAGGTCTTCTGACCCTCGACCTGCGACTACGGGCAGCCCTCGGTGTAGAGCACGAGGAAGGCGATCACGTCGTCAACCGTGAACACGCCCATCGGCTCCGCGAAGTCTACTGCCGGATCGTCCGCCGCGAAGAGCGTCAGGAAGAACGTGATGTCCGACACATCAAGCACGCCGAAGGGCGCCGCCAGGTCTGCGGCGCAGGCGTTGGTCACGGTGACGCTGACGAGCGTCGGGTCGCTCCTCCCGCCGAGCTCGTCGGCGACCGAGTACATGAACTCGTCGGAGGCTCCCAGGCCCGAGTGGTCGTAGGTGATCGCGCCCGTGCTCAGGTTGACGCTGGTCGTGCCGTTCGCCGGCGGGAGATCGACCGTGACGCTGGTCGGGTCGAGCAGACCGTCCGGGTCGCTGTCGTTGGCGAGCACGTCGATCTCGACGCTGCCGCCCTGGGCGACCTGGGCCGCGTCATCCTCGCTGGCCGGGGAGACGTTCAGGTACTTGATCTGCAGGAAGCGTTCGACGCTCTGGCGTTCGGAGTCGCTCAGCGCTCGGTTGTAGACGAGCACCGCCGCGAGGTCCATCTCCACCCAGGACGCGCCCTCGAGGGATCGGCCGAGCACGGCCGGGCCGTTGCTGGTTGCGAACGTGTGCGTCAGAGTGTCGATCGCGGCCCCGTCACGCGAGTGCACGAGCAGCGAGTCGCTGAGGATGACGCCATGGCTCATCCACTGCCCGGTGGCGCCGGCAACGCCGGAGGGGTTCCGGAACGGCGGGCAGAGCCCGCTGACACTCAGCTCGTTGCTGGGGCTGATGCCAAGCTCGAAGCCCTGGTTGCCATCGCTCGGGCAGTTCTGGGGCTGGACGCCGTAGGAGAAGCCGCCGGGTCCGGAGGCGTGGTAGCGGGCGACGACGAAAACAGATCTGTCGGCGCTGCCGAGCGGGAGTGACCCGATCGGCCCGGGCGCCCGGAGGGCGTCGTCGAGGCCATCGAACGAGAGCATTGGCAAGCCGTTGAGGGAGTCATCGACCGAGATCGGCGATCCCTCCGGCGTGAACACCAGGCCGCTCGCCAGGTCCTGCCAGGAGGTCACGCTCCCGGCGTTGACCGTGAGGCCCGCGTCGGTCTCAAGTCGAAGCACGAGCCCCTGGGTGATCAGCACGCCCGAGCCCACCGGCGTGATGCCGACGGTCACGGTTGCCGCGAGGCTGCGCCCGCCCTGGGTGTCAGCGACGCTGTAGGTGAACTCGTCCGACGAGACGGGCGTCCCGTCGTGGCTGTAGGTGACGGCGCCGGTCACGCCGTTGACGAACGTGGACCCGAACGTCGGGGCGGACTCGATCACGACACTCCCCGGGTCGAGCTGCCCGTCGTCGGTGTCGTTGGCGAGGACGTCGATCACGACCTGGTCCATCTCGATCACGACCGCGTTGTCGTCGATCGCGACGGGCGCAGGGTTCGAGACAAGCGAGACGGTCGCTACGTTCGAGGGGTCGCCGAAGTCGTCGCTGACGGTGTAGGTCAGCGAGTCGCTCGTGGCGCCGGGGCTCGTGCTCGTGTAGGTGATGGCGCCGGACTGGCTATTGACACTCGCGACGCCGAACGCCGGCTGGTCGATGATCGAGACGGATGCGGGATCGAGCACGCCGTCGGAATCCGAGTCGTTGCCCAGCACATCCACTACTACGGGCACGCCGGGGTTGAACAAGGCGCTGTCGTTGCCCGCGACCGGGGCGCTGTTGTCAAGCGGACCGACCGCGATGGCGACGCTGCCGACGTTCGAGGTGTTCCCGGCGTCGTCATCGACCGTGTAGGCCAGGGCGTCGAGGCTCGTGACGGATCCGTCGTGGGTGTAGGTGATGGCGCCGGTGGCAGGGTTGATGACCGCAGTACCGAACTGCGGGTCGAGCACGACCGTGACGGTCGAGGGCACAAGGGCGCCGTCGCTGTCCGAGTCGTTGGCCAGGACGTCGATAACGACGCTCTCACCGAACGCGACCGCGGCGCTGTCGTCCGATGCGACCGGGTCGCCCGGCGCTCCGGCATCGATCTGCACGATCTCGATCCCCGAGATCGCCGGGTTTTCGATCACGTGCTCGAAGCGGATGTCGAGCATGTTGTCGGACGCGACCAGCTCGTAGCTGAGCATCGTGCCGATGAACATGCCGCCGGCTTCGACCACACGGTCCACGCCCAGAAGCGCGGGCTGGTTTTCGATGAAGACATCGAACACACGCTGGCCGGGCTGCGATGCGCCGGTGTAGATCTCGGCGACGTAGATCCGGACCTCGAGAGTCGCACCGGCCTCGACCGGCAGCGACCACTGCATTTCCTCGCCGCCGAGCTGGTCCCAGCGTTCCGACTTGAAGATCTCCGCGGGCGCCCCCGCGGGCACGCTCGGATCGGGCGTGACCGTGACGTTGGTGCCGAAGGTCACGTCGGTCTGGCTGCTGTTGACGAACGGAGAGGGGACGCCCGGGTTCGCCGGGCCATACGCGGTTGCGGGGGAAACCGCCTGGTCCTCGCTCCAGTCGGGGCTCGAGCCGTCCGGGGCGGGCAGGGGCGCCCCGCCGGTGTTGATCCGGTGGAGGAACCGATCGGTCACGATCGGGCCGCCGCGCGAGACGATCTCGATCGCCTTGATCGCGGGGTTCTCCATCTCGTGCCCGAACTCGATCTCGATGAGCCCGTCGCTCGTCACCACGGTCGTCTCAACGACACCGATCCACTTGCCGCCGGCCTGGGCGAAGACGTCGTAGTCGTCAAGGAACAGCTGTCCCTCAACGCTTATGTCGAAGACTCGGGCGCCCGCGGCATTGGCGAACGTCTCCGCGAAGTAGAGGCGGATCTCGACCTCTTCGCCGTCCTGCACCGGGAACGACCAGAGCAGCTCGGCCCCGCTCGCCGGGTCCCAACGCTCGCTCTGAAAGATGCTCTCGGGCGTTCCCGCGGGGACCGTGGGCCCGGTGATGTCTATCACGTGGGACGTTATCGCCGTCTGATTCCCGGCCTGGACCGCGTTGACAAACGGGGAGGGCGCCCCTTTGGTGTCCGCCTCCCAGTTGGCCTTGCTCGCGCCCACGCCCGGCCCGCCCGCGTTGACGCGGTAGAGGACGATGTCGTTGGCGGTGTTCACGATGTTCATGGAGACTGTGGCCTCGTTGGAGAGCAGGCCCATGTCGTCGCGCACGGTGTATGAGAAGGAGTCCGTGAGAGTTGCAGACCCGTCGTGCTCGTAGGTGATGACGCCAGTCGTTGCATTCACCACGGCCGTGCCGTTGGCCGGCGACGCCAAGATCTCGACGGTGGACAGATCGATGGCGCCCTCCGGATCGACGTCGTTGGCGAGGACCGCGATCGCCACGCCGCCGGAGCGGGGAGCGTCGGCGTCGTCGTCGTTGGCGATGGGGGCCTGGTTGCCTGGGGCGCCGTCGTCACGCTGGACCACACTGGTGTTCGAGACACGCCCGGTCTCGTTCCAGGGGCCAACGACCGCCGCGCTGAAGTGGCTGATCCCGCCCATCCCACCGGTCTGGGCGAGCGAGACGCCGACATCAACAAACCCGCTCCCGCCGATCGTGGCGCTGTATTCCTGGATGCTCAGGGCCGTGTTCGCCTCGAACGGGTCCAGATCATGCCCGCCGCCGGGGACCCCCTCGGTGAAGAGGCCGCCCTCGATCACGAGAAGTCGGATGTCCTGCCCGGCATCGCCGGTCACGCGGACCGTCTGCGCGGCGCCGCTGAGGACACCGGGCTCCGAAACGCCCAGCACGTTCACGCTTGGCGCGTCGGGCGCCTGACCATCGAGGCGTGTGACCGATCCATCGAGCGAGTTCGGGATCCGGAACAGCTCGTTCGTGAATACCGAGCCGTCGGAGAACTCGACCGTCACGCTCGACCCGGCCAGCTCGAGACCGGACACGCTGCCCGAGTTGTTGGGCCCGGGTGACTCAACGCCGAGAATGCTCGTCGGGTCGCAGTCCACAGCAAAGGCGAAGGACTCGCCCTGGCCGAAGTCGTTGAAGGTGATCTCGAGCGCGTCGAAGCCGCCGTCGTGGGCGCCGGTGAAGCTGTTGCCGGTGATGCCGACATCGGCGGCGCCCGTCCCGGGCGTGAAGTCGCGCCCGCCCAGGTCGCCTGCGGTCGCGAACGGATCGAAGACCATGTCGGGCATCATCGCCCCGCTCAGGTTGAAGAGCACGCGGGTGATCATCTCCCCGGAGGCGGAGTCGTTGCTCACGACAAACGAGTTGACATTCCACGTGCTCGAGTCGATCGCCGAGCTGCTCGGGTCATCCACGACCACCTCTGCCGCGGCGCTCGATTTCAGCGAACTCTCGATTGTCAGATAGTCCCACGTCCCCGCGAAGGGCGAGCCGCCGCGCGAGGTCGAGATGATCCCGCACGCGACACCCACGCCGGTCGAGCGTACAGCGCTCAGCAGGGCGCCCTGCAGCGTGACCGGCGCCCCGATGTCCTGCTCGGGACCTCCGTCGATCGAGATCTTGGGCTGCACGGTGCCCGCGGTCGGATCGACCTCGAGGCTCACCTGGACGCCCTGGGCCGAGAGGAAGTCAACCGGCGTGAGGGTGTTCGAGACGACCGTGCCTCCGACCTCGCTCATGACGCGGGCGCCAAAGTTGGCGCCGCCCGATGCCCCCATGACGAGCTTAATGTAGTTGGACTGATCGCCCGTCCCGATGAAGATGCCGACAGATTCGTAACCCGTCGGCGTCCGGCCGTTGAAGAACGGCGCCTCGACGCTCGAGCGCATCGTCCACACGCCCGTCCCTTCGGAGACGTTGATGCCGAGTTGGAACGCGTTGTCCTGCGAGTTGAATGGTCCCTGGGCGTCGCCGTCGCTGACGTTGTCGATCGTGAACTTGCCCGCGGCCCCGCCCGGGGTCATGTCATCGGGGATGAACCTGTCCAGGTAGTCGACCCCGCCGCCCGCCATCAGCCCGGTGAAACCGAGGCCGAGCAGGCCCGTGCCGGGCTGGCCAACCGCCCACCCGTAGTCCAGTCGCGGCGCCGTACCGAGGCCGTTGAGGCTGTCGATCGCGAACGGGTCGATCAGGTCGCTGAGCGTGTCGTTGTCGTCATCGGGGTCGTTGAGGTCGCTGATCTTGTCGTCGTCGAAGTCCGCGGGGACGTCCGCTCCGGAGCAGGGATCGGAGCCGGCGCTGATCTCGTCTTCGTTGGAGTACCCGTCGCCGTCCTCATCGAGGTTGGGGTTATTCGCGCCCGTGCAGGACCCCAGGTCCGCCGGCTCGAAGACCCACACCTTGCTCGCGGGCAGGTCCGCGGACCAGATGGTCCCCGGGTACGCCTCGCCGGCGCCCTGCGTCGTGACGTCGAGCTGCTGCCCGCCGACGTTGGAGAACAACCGCACGACCGTTGCGGACTGACCGTTCGGGCTGAGCGTGATCCGCTCGATCGAGTCGGTGTTCCAGGAGGCCGCGAGCAGGTCGCCCTGCATCGCGCCGCCGAAGTTGTCCGTGGTGTACTCGGTCAGGCCGTTCGTTGACGCGTTCCAGACGTGCAGCGCCCCGTCCTGGACGCCCGGGATGAGGTAGTTGCACTGCTGCGGGTCGGCCCACCCCGGAGGAATAGGGCTCTGCCCGTTGATCGTGGCGCTCGAAGAGCCGCGCGAGGGGCAGGGGTGCCCGCCGTACTTGCCCGACGGGTCGCCCAGATCCGCGACGTAGTGCAGACCGTCGCCGTACGTCTCGGTGCCGGCTTCTCTCGGATCGTTCGAGCAGCCCAGCGGCGGCCCGCCCCAGTTGCGGTTCGGCCCGTTGTCCACGGTATAGATCCGGTTGTCGGTCGTGATGACGATGTCGAACGGGTTCCGGTAGCCCGGCGCCCAGACCTCGACCGGCCCGCCCGCAACGATCATCGCCTGGTTCTGGCCGTTGTTCCCGCCGAACGGATCGAACTGGTCGCTCCCGCCCGGTCCCGTGTTCGGGCGGCTGGGGTCGTCGAGCGTCGGCAGGTCGTAGGTTGAGTTGCCGATGGCGTTGAGATCGATCCGCAGGATGGCCGCGGCCATCACGTACTCCGGGATCATCCCGAAGTTGTTGGACGGGGCCCCCATGTTCGTGTTGCCACCCATCGCCAGGTAGAGGTGTCCGCTGGCCTCATCGATCGCCATTCCGTTCGCGGCGTGGTTCTCCTCACTCCGGGGCAGGCCCCGCACCAGCTCCAGCAGATCCCAGCTCGACCCATTCCAGGTCAGGCGCGTGATCATGCTCGAGTTCGTGTCCAGGCCCGAGTCCTGCCCGACGGCGATCCGCGGGTCTGAGCTGGAGACGTACATCACGGGCGCCGAGGGCGTGCCGGTGATGAGGATGCCGGTGATCATCCGGTTCGTGATCGAGTTGTTGACCGTGCCGTCGTCGTTGTGGTTCGGGATGTCGTTGATGAGCCCGACGGTTTCGGAGCCGACCACCGTGTACGTGTTCGTGCCGGTGCGATCAACGTCGAAGATCTTGATGAAGCCGGTCTGCTCGCCGACGTACAGGCGCCCGTCCGGGCCGAACTGCAGCGTGGTCGGGAGGCTGAGGTTGGCGCCGATGAGCTGGCTCTTGGAGAAACTCGGCGAACCCTGGCCCCTGGCTTCGGACGCGCCCAGCGCGATCCCCAGGCAGGCGCCGACAATCACGAGCCGTGCAATCAAGCTCTTTGAACGCATCTCATCTCTCCCTCACCTCAGTGATCTACCCCAACAGACCACGAGAAACGACCCCGGGCCATGAAACAGGACCGCGGGGCGCCCTGATTGGCGCCCGCGCCACCGGCACAATCGGCACAGTCGGATTCCAACCGTCCTCAGCCCGAGCGGTACACCAATCCGGAGCCGCCCCGCCACGCCCGCGAAACCGCCCGGGCGTGTTTCCGGAAGAAGGGCTTGACGAGCTACGACGGATGTAGTAGCCTGCTCTACGACAGTTGTAGTTGGTAGCGAGCGAGGCGAGCCCATGCCCCCGAGACAGACCGAACTCTCCGACGCGGAACTCGAGGTCCTCAAGGCCCTCTGGGATCTCGGGCCAACGAGTGTCCGCGACGTAATGAACCACCTGCACGCCCAGGGGCGTGAGCTGGCGTACACCACAGTCCTGACGTTCCTGACCCGCCTCAAGGCCAAGAAGTACGTCACGAGCAAGAAGTCGGGCCAGGCCTTTATCTACAGGGCGAAGGTGTCCCGCGAGAAGGTCACGGGCTCCCGCCTGAGCTCGCTCATCGAGCAGCTCTTCGATGGCGCCTCCGCCCCGCTCGTTCTCCACCTGGTCCAGTCCAACAAGCTCAACACGGACGAGCTGGGCGAGCTCCGTCGCCTGCTCAACGATCTCGACGATGAATCGTCCAAGGGCAAGGGGGGGGCCTGAGCCATGCAGAGTTTTCTGGCGCAGTTCGATGTTCTCTGGCTGGGCGCCCTGCTCGCCCTGCCCGTCACACTGGGCGTCGCGATGGTCTGCCGGATGGGCGTCAAATCGCCCGCGACCCGTCACGCGCTCTGGCTCGTGGCGTTGCTCACATTCGTCGCGCCCGCCGTCGTCTCGATGACCTCGCTGCCCGGCGTCCTGCGCGAGTGGCGAACCTGGATCACCGCCCAGCTGCCGGAGCGTCCCATCCCCACGGACGCTCCGGTGGTGGGGGTGACGCGGGCGGACCTGGTGTTGCCCGAGGCGGAGCCCCCGATGCTGATCCGCCCGATTACCCGGTCAGTACGCCCGACCCCGACGACAAACCAAGACCTGAGGGGTCGTGGTTTTCACTCCGCGTCGTCATTCTCGGATCCCCAGCCGCTCCTGCTCCCTCCTTTGCGCGAGGCCGACGAGGCCCTCGCCGCGGGCCCAACGCCCATCGCTGAGCCCGAT
>Ga0315336_1007604_pt1 | contig 10230 bp, 6 predicted proteins | sample ASW5metaG_FD_204512 | JGI IMG/M metagenome (GOLD analysis project Ga0315336, IMG submission 204512) | Ammonia-oxidizing marine archaeal communities from Monterey Bay, California, United States - ASW #5 | ecosystem: Environmental > Aquatic > Marine > Intertidal zone | place: USA: California... | reverse complement strand
GACTCAAGAGGACAAAGGATCACGATGTCTGGGTACCAACAGGCTTCGGAGTTTATGATAGACACGGGCCCCGGCCCACGGTCGGCACGACCCAGAAATCCGACTTCAAGAGCGGGAACGCCGAAAATTTCGGCGTCAACATACACCCGGGCTGTGAGCCGGTTGTTTTTGTCGTTAAGAAAAATGCCAGGGTATTAGCCAACCTCTTGGAGTGGATCGAATCGAATTTCAGGAATTACGACGAAGCCGGGCAGGGCTTTGTTAAGGACGTACCCCTCCTTGTCATCGACGATGAATCAGACGTCGGGTCCGTTGATACAAAAAAAGGGAACATTATACATGATGAAGCGGACGAGGAGCACGACCCTTCAAAGATCAACCAATTAATCCGGAAGCTTCTGAACCTCTTTGATCAAAGTTCCTATGTCGGATACACGGCCACGCCCTTTGCGAATGTTCTGATTCACCCAAGTGGCAAGACGAACGAACTCGGTGACGACCTCTTCCCTAGAAGCTTTATCCATTCACTCCCCACACCGTCAAACCATATCGGACCATCCAAGGTCTTCGGTGGTGAATCGGAGAATGAAACACTCGAAGAACTACCAATCATCAAGACTATCGGCACGGACGGTCCGGAGTGGATTCCGCAGGTTCACAAGAAACACTACATCCCGGGTTACGATGGAGGAGAAAGGATTCCGGGTTCGCTCAGGGAAGCGTTGCTCTCTTTTATTCTGACGTGTAGTGCCCGCAAAATCCGGGAGAAGAAAAGAATACACAATTCCATGCTGATTCATGTCACCCGCTTTGTGGATGTGCAGGAACATGTCAAAGATCAAGTGCAGGAAGCGCTAAGCGTGATCCAGAAACAACTCCGGAACAACACGGGCAATCGCGTCCTTCTCGAAGAATTACGCGAGCTTTGGCATGAGTTCACAGAGACAACAAGGACAATCTGTGAGAGGAGTGCCGAACACAACGATATATACGACAACCCGACTCATGAATGGGAAGAAATCCGGGAGCAACTCAGGTCTGCTGCAGAATCGATCGAGGTTGTCGCTGTAAACGGCCGAGGTGGTGATCTCGATTACAAAGGAAATGACAAACACGGCCTGAACGTTGTCGCAATCGGAGGAGATAAACTCTCCCGGGGACTCACACTCGAAGGTCTGTCTATCAGTTATTTCATGCGTTCTTCGAGAATGTATGACACCCTTATGCAGATGGGCCGTTGGTTCGGTTACCGGACGAACTACCTCGATCTATGCCGCCTTTATACGACCAGCAGCCTGAAAACGTGGTTTAGGCATATAGCCGACGCAACGAACGAGTTGCGTGAAGAACTCAAACTGATGGCCTCAAATAATGCTACGCCCAAGGACTATGGGTTAAGGATCAAAAATCATCCGGTAATGATCCCCACATCCCGGATCAAAATGAGACATGCCCTGAAACGCCAAGTGACGTTTCAAGGGACCTATGCCCACTCACGCGGCCTCCACCGTGACGCAAGCAGCACAAGAAAAAACTGGGATGCCTTGGGAGAACTCGTAAGGAATCTCGAAGGTGGAAGAGGGACTCCGACAACCTCACCAGGAGGAACAAACGGGCCTCAGGACCGAAATCTGGAAGCAGAGGTCAGTGTGTGCTGGAATCAAGTACCGGCAGAAGTGGTGACCTCCTTCCTCTCCAGATATATGACGGAAGACGGACGATGGAAATTTAGAACAAAATACCTTAAGAAATACATTGAAAAGCTAGCCGCTAAAGGCATGCTGGACGATTGGACTATTCTGATTGCGGGATCATCGGACCGCAACAATTCAAGTGCGAGAGAACTCGGCAACAGTACTAAATTCAGAACTGTGAAACGCAAGGTCGAACTCGCGGGAGGTGACGGCGAGGGGGGAAGCTCCAAGTACTGTATTTACAATACGCTCCTCGATCCTACGGACGAGACCGTCGATCTCGACGAAAATGCAATGAACCGCGCTCTGGAGAAGACCCAAAAAGCATGGAATCAGGACTCGGGTGAAGCTTATCCGGAAAAGCCTACCCGGATCCGGATCCGCGGGGAACGAGAGCCTGAAAAGGGACTGATGGTCATCTATGCTATCGAACCCAACGAGGATAATTCTAAGGAATTCGACCCTGACGCTGATCCTCAAGACAATACTCCCATTGTCGGCTGTGTCCTGATCTTTCCATTCCAAAACCAGGCTCAGGATGAACAAGTGGATTATGTGGTGAACACCACGTATATCAAGGAAGAGGGCCAAGAATGAGCAACGGCAAGCTCTATACAAGCCTCGTTAGCAAGCTCTCGACAGAGGGAGCTGACGGGCCACACGTCGGACGGAAAGTCCGTGGAATAGGATCCATCGACGTTCGAGCAGCGAAGCAGACATCTGACGACCTGGAAGCGATGATCTTCTTCTTTGAGGCGGAAACCCTGGATGAGTTGGAGTCCTGGCCACCACCACCCTCACAGGGCTGGAGCGTTAGCAGTGGTAAGGGGGTTATCACACTCCAGTTACTAGAATCACGCTACCGGGATGTTTTTCTGATCATGAGTGACGATATCTGCGATCTGCTGGTATCAAGCTCCAGCGAACTTGATTCCCTGCATCTTCTTCATGACCGACTGGGTTGCTGGCAATCTTTCATGAAACTTTCCGGTCCAGAAGGGTTGGGGCGCGAAAGAAGTATCGGGCTCTATGGTGAACTCCTGGTAATGCGCGATTTGATGATCCCGCAATTCGGGACGAGGGCCAGCGTGTCAGGCTGGAGGGGATTTAAGAAGGCACCCCAGGATTTTCAGGTTCCGGGATTTGCTCTGGAAGTGAAAACTACAACCGCCAGTATTCCCGACCGGATACACATCAGCAACGTCCAACAACTGGATAACCAGGGTCCCGGGCACATGATTCTCACGCTGGTACACCTGGACCGGAATGAATCGTCAGGTGACGGTACCCTGCCTGAAATCGTGGACGAATTACGTACCATGCTCCCGGACACCGAACTGGATCTATTCAATGCCGGCCTCATCGAGGTTGGATATCACGATATGCACAGGGACCTCTATGAGCACACCTACTATGTCCTGAAGCAAAGAAAACATTACGAAGTCGTTGAAGATTTCCCGCATATCACGCTGGAGATGATCCCCGAGGGTGTGAAATCCGTGAAATACAGCATCAGCATTGATGCCTGTGGGCCTTTTGAGTTGGAAGAGGATGCTCTGCTGGAATTGATTCTTAGGATGGAGTCCCCAGCATCATGACATCTGAAGGCGATTTCCAGGATTATCAGGATTATCTGGCGAATTTCGAAAACCGCATACTCGATTGCCGGCAGGGTTTGGATCCGGATGATGATGTGATTCCGCTGACAGCACGTGCACCAGCTTTTACTACGATTTTCAAGGAAACCCTTGAGGACTTAGGCCAGCTACCCGAGCTCGAAATCGCTCATATCCATAAACCGTACGGTCGCTCAAGGGCAGTAGCTCACGGATACGCGATATCCGAGCTGGAATCAAGGATCGATCTGGCCATAGCTCTTGAAGCCGATGACAATGAAGACACGAGAGTCCCTCCAAGTGATCTGAGAAGGGCGTACAAACAAGCAGTCAACGTGTTTCGGCTGGCACGGGATGGGGTGTATGAAGAGATGGAACCGTCATCCGACGAGTACAACATGATGGAACTCATGCACCAAGCGCATGCCGAAACCCATGCTCTACGGATTCTCGTCTTCATTTCAGGATCCGGCCCGGAACCCGCGAAGATTCCTGATTTTGAACAGCCCGATGACCTGCCAGAGGTCCAGGTCGATGTTTGGGATATGAAACGGTTGTTCAGAGCGGATACGTCTGGGCTTAGTTACGAGTCCATTCCGATAGATATGGAGGAATTGCTAGGAGGGCCGCTCTTCTGCCTGCCCGGACCGAATACGGCAAATGACCACCGGTGTTATCTAGCCATATTTCCGGGCGACTTATTGCACGATCTCTACCATAAACACGGCCCGAGACTTCTGGAGCTCAACGTCCGTTCATTCTTGCAAGCCAGAGGGAAGGTGAACAAAGGAATCAGGGATACAATCCAGGAAAAACCGGAATACTTCCTCGCCTACAATAACGGTATCTCGGTTACAGCCGAGGACCTCGATATCGTGAAGAACACAAATGGTTCACTGGGTATCAAAACGATGAAAGGCCTCCAGATCGTCAACGGTGGACAAACTGTCGCGTCAATACACAGGGCGCGTAACCGGGACGGAGCGGACCTCAGTAAAGTTTGGGTGCAGGCGAAAATCACCGTGGTTGAAGGAAAGTCCCAAGACGAGTTGGTTCCCCATATAAGCCGTTACTCGAATACGCAAAACAGGGTGAGCGAAATCGATTTGACATCGAACCACCCGTTCCATGTCAGAATGCAGCAATTATCAGCACAAATCTGGTGTCCTGGCGAAACCGACAAATGGACTTATGAACGGGCACGGGGACAGTGGGAAGTTGCCCGAACACGTGAAGGCAGCAAAGAAGGCAGCATAAGCCGGGCAGAACTCCGGAAATTTGATCTCCGGACACCCAAAGCCAAGAAGGTCGACAAGACACTACTGGCGCTGGCACTTAATGCATGGGACGAAATCCCGCACGTTGCATGCCTCGGAGGCCAAAAGAATTTCTTACAATTTATGGACCGGTTATTTGGAACCAACCCGGATTGGCTTCCGGATGAAGATTATTATAAGGAAGCGATCTCAAAGGTCATCATCCTCAAGATGGCTCAGCGAATCAGCCGCCAAATCAAGTTCCCGGGCTACCGTTCGGAAACAGAGAGGTACACCGTCGCCCTGCTTGCCTTTAAAACATCAGGCCGGGTGGATCTGACAAAGATTTGGGAAGAACAGGGGGTCTCGGACGCCCTGGAAGAGACCCTGCGAAGGTGGATGCCCCTGGTCCGTGATGAGATCATCGATTCCGCAGGAGATTTGAACGTCAGGGAATGGGCCAAAAAGAAGGAGTGCTGGGGCACCATAATGGCACTCCCGCTGGAGTTCGCTCCCGGCTTGGAAGAAGAACTGCTTCCGCTATCGGACTCAGACGCTGATGAGAGCGAACAGAAAACTGTCCAAGCCCAGCCTCTCAGCGTAGAAGAACGTGATCGCCAAGCAAAAGTTATGGGCCTAGACCACGCAGACTGGGAGAAGTTGGTTAAGTGGGGGGCAGAGACGGCGAGCCTGGACGCAAAGCAATTGGAAGTCGCGGCGGCGATGCTCTCCTACGCGGTTCAGGGTTGGAGACAGGTCCCGAGTCCGGAACAGACTGCGCAGATGACGGAACCCATCAAGCTTTGGGAAGAACGAGATACCACTCACGAGGATTAGCCCTCTGGACAGAAGCAGATGCTCGCCGGACCAGCCCGAATGGGAAGCTCTCCGGCAACCCCTCACAGAGGGAGAAAGATACGTAGCCGACGCTTTGTATTTTTCCCTGCCGCGGCCCTGGGAAATCTTTATTCAACCTGCGGTGAACGGTCTTCAGCCTGATTTCGTCCTACTGAATCCTGAACATGGCATCATTGTTATCGAGGTGAAGGACTGGAAGGACGATACCTTAGATATCAGGAGCCTCGGAAAAGCTATTCGGACCGCTGCTCATAGAAAAACGGAAATAACCGATCTTTACTGCCCCAGCTTGGGGCGCACCCATAGACGTTCTGTCGCCAGTATACTTGTCTTCCCGTTCTTAACGGCAGAAGGGTTGCGCTTGGTGCGTCGTGAAATCCCTGGCATGAACTACAATTCAGCGGAATTCATCACTGCTGAAACAGAGCCACAGAATCTGGTGCATAAGATCCTGGACTCGCTCCATCCAAGAGTAGACAGCAAGATTACTGAAGCGGCAGACGATTTGCGCCACTGGCTAATCGAGCCCCGGTTCAGGAAGGACCAGAGACAGCCACTCAAGCTGGATGATTATGCGAGATCACTAATAATCGGAAAGGGGAGCAAATCCAAGCGCCGCAGAATCAAGGGCACGGCAGGATCAGGTAAATCTCAAATTATCGCAGCACGTGCTTCGGAAATGGCCCGAAGGGGTAAGCGCGTCCTGGTGCTCAGCTACAATGTGACACTTCTGAACTGCCTGAAGGACATTGCGGTGCGGTGGCCCGACCCATCTTTGCCAAGCCGCGATATCAGGGACAATGTCGTATGGCTGAACTTCCATCAGTGGGCAAAGCGTATTTGCAAGACCAGTAATGCGGCTTTGACCTATAGTGGTTTTTGGAAGGATGGACATGACACGGACCTCGTCCTCAACCAGCTGATACCTGATTTGACAAAAGAGGTGCTTGAGGGCGGTCATCCTGAAAGTGGTGCTTATGACGCTGTGTTAATCGATGAAGGGCAGGATTTCATGGCACACTGGCTCCACACAGCGACCCTCGCTATCCGCCCAGATAACGATGACCATCCGGATGAAAGTAAGCTCGGCCGCCCCAAGCCACCTTCGAAACCCGGGGGCGCGGGAAAAAGAACTACAGGGTCGGGAGAACTAATGATTGCCCTTGATCTGACACAGGACATATATAATCGCGGCTCAAAATGGTCTGAAGATCTTCTTGAGGGAATCGGGTTCAAGGGGCGCTGGAACTTCCTGGACGTGAGCTACAGGATGCCTCGGGAGGTAACAGCGTTGGCAGCGCGGTTCGCGGATGATTACCTCGGTGAGAGCAAGGTCCACCGCCCCGAGCCACCCTCAACATCCGTCCTTGCCCTGGAGCAAAAACCACCGGTTCTGAGCTGGATACAACTCAATCCCGATACGGATCCCTCCCACCTCCCGGAGACTCTTGTGGAAGTAATGTGGGACCAGTTACCGAGTGTCGAAGACCTGGCAGTCGCCGAACTGGTTTTCCTTACCTCAAATCACCAATTGGGATTAGGCGTGGTCAGTGTTCTTCAAAATAAAGGGGTGAAAGTCCAGCATACATTCGATAAAAATTCCAAGCCTTCCCTGGCCCAGCGGATGGGGTTTTGGAAAGGTGGCGCACGAGTAAAAGGAACAACTATTCATAGTTTTAAGGGTTGGGGAAGCCGCTCATTGGTCATACACATAGACTCGGGGTTTGATGAACACGCCCGAAAACTGGCCTACTGCGCATTAACCCGTCTTCAGAGTGATACTGATTGCGCACTCACAGTAATCTGTGAATGCCCCAAGTTGGGCTCTTATGGTCAAACTTGGCCGGCGTTTGAGTTAAGGAATTAGCGTCACAGGATACTCTGGGGAGGAGATGCGGACTGTCTGACTGACGGCGTCCTGTTCGACGCTAGGTGAGTTTCATACTCCAAATGGCTTCCCAGTCCAACCACTGTTGATGGGTACAGTGGCCCACGACCAAAGAGGTCGGCTCAACAGCATCCTGGAATACAAACCAGATATCTCCGGGTTCAGGCACGAATCCCATTTTTTGGGAAAAGTACAATCTGAGTTCCCTTCCTTCCCGTTTTGGAAACACGAGCTTGAGTTTCCCGGGTTTTCCAAGTGTGCCGACCCGGAATACCCTGAACAAGAATCCGTCGTGCCCGGATGCCTCTTTGCTCTGCCTCGGTATGTCAGCCTCAGTGAAGCTTTGAAAAACAATTTTCTTCTCACGCTTATCGATGGTAACCGAACGGTCCCCCCCTATCTTCCCCTCCCTCTCGGTAACCCTTGAGTACGCACCTGCTTTTGCATTGAAAAAACGCTTTTGAGTTTCATCAAATGCCCCTTCAATCTTTTCCATAGGATACCAACCACAAAGAATTCCGGGTCAATTTAGAGGCTCTACAAGCCGGCTAGTGCGATACTCAGTCGGAAAAATATTGTTCTATTATCCGGCCGGATATTCTCTCAACAACCGGCACCACAACCGAATTTCCGAACAGTTTATATACCGGGGTCATTGCTTCAGGAAGCTTGAAATCCTTTGGATAACCGAAGAGCCTCCTGCACTCCCCTATCGTGAGTTTTCTCGGGTTTTTCCCTTCCTGGGGGATGAGACATTCCTTCCCGTCTTTCCCGTATCTGGCAACGATTGTTTTCGAAGGTTTATCCAGATCGGCAAGATGTGCAGTAAACCCGGTCCCTCGTGCAACATTTCGCTCCGTTCTTTTCTGATGACCCTCCCAGAGCTTGTCACTGATTGTGTAGACCGGATCCGGATCCTCTTCCAGGATACTCCTGAGCGCCAGGCTCTCACCCTCGAATTCGGGAAAAGTGAAGTCGCCCTTGGCTCCAACGAGGTCGTTGCGGACGCAGACCATAAAACACCGGACGCGTTTTTGGGGAACAAGCGTCTGGGAACCGATGAGTTTGTGAAAGAAGGTGTAGCCCAATCCTTCGATGGTGGACTTGATGACTTCGAATGTCATTCCACCATCATGGTGAAGGATATTTTTTACATTCTCGAGGAAAAGCACTTTGGGCTTCTTTAGCTCTGCGATCCTCGCAATCGAGTAGAACAGTGTGCCCTGGGTCTCACAATCGAACCCGTGCAACTGGTTAAGCGAGTTTCTGGCCGAAACACCACCCAGGCTGAATGGTTGGCACGGGAACCCCGCGGCCAGGATATCGTGATCCGGGATCAACCCCCTTATCTCCTTATCCTTGTATCCATCGCCGGTGAACAAATTGATATCGCCGAAGGGATATTCACCGTAATTCTCGTAGTATGTCTCCTGTGCACTTTTTTCCCATTCGACCGCAAAAACGGATTTGCCGGCAAACTTCTCAAGAGCCAGGCGGAAACCACCGATACCGGCGAACAGGTCGATAAACGTAAACGCCGGCGGGGTATGGGATTTCTTACCAACATCGTAGAGATCGCGCAGACCAGCGTATGTTTCAGCGGAAACAATCGGCAACACCGTGCCGGACTCGTAAAAATGCGTAACTATCGCTTTGCTCTGTTCATGAAACCGGGTATCCCGAACATCCTTCCATATACGCAACTCGGCTCTATCAATCACTTCGTGGCTTGGGCCGAACGATTCATGAACGGACACAGTTTGTTGAGGAATCTTTCGCTACTCCCCGGTCTGATTGAGACCTACACTTGTTCTCGCCGTGACATACTACACCCACATCGACCAGGAGTGACAGGCGGTGGCTGACATCATGAGCAAAAGCGAGCGCAGCAAGCTGATGTCACGTATCCGGAATGCCGATACCGGTCCGGAAATGCTTGTCCGGTCGATGTTGCACAGACGCGGGTTCCGTTTCCGCTTACACCGCAAGGATCTTCCGGGGCGTCCTGATATCGTCTTGCCACGTTACCGTGTTGCCATCCTCGTGCATGGGTGTTTTTGGCACCTCCATGATAACTGCCCCGACGGTCGGCTTCCCAAATCCAATACCGGATTTTGGGAGAAAAAACTCTACGGGAACAAAGAGCGGGACCAGCGGAATCTTGAAGCCCTGACCGAAGCGGGGTGGTGGCCCATAGTCGTCTGGGAATGCGAAATAGAAAAGGACCTCGAGGCCGTTGGCGACATAATTGTGGCCAAAATCCTCGGTGGACCCGAGTGACCACATCGAAGTGGGTCTCTGCGTCCACCTCACGACCCGGGTTGATGGACGTTCCAATCCGACTACGGACTGTTCCGTGAATAGTCAGCCCGGAGGCAATAAGAGCGTCGGGAATCCGTCCGGTGGCCGGCGGTGCGTGGTGCCTTGTTCGTAGGCATACGCGAGACGGAAGATGACGCCCTCTTGGTATGGTCTCGCCAGAATCTGGAGTCCAGCAGGCAACGTCCCACGGGTGTAACCCATCGGTACTGTCCCGGCCGGTAGTCCGGTTCCGGGTGCAACGATCTGACTATTGTCCCCGCGGTAGTCCTCGGAAGCGGTCTCAAGCGGTGCCGGGGGGTTGGTCCACGTAGGATACACGATGGCCTGGACGTTGGCGGCGTCCATCGCTGCGACGACGCCGTCCTTATACGCCTGCCGGCCAGGGTTCTCGGCGTACGGCAAGCAAGGCGGATCCCACTCACTGGGCGGGTCAAGAGACGAGTTCAAGGATCCCCGAATGCGTCCTTCGACATATTCAGCATACTCACCGGTCTCCAACACCTCGACAACGTCCCGGATGGGTGCCTCGTCTCCGAGCGATGCCAGGTACTGGGCCATGTCGTACCGGAAGGTCGAGCATCCGCCTCCACCGCTCC
>Ga0315336_1007603_pt1 | contig 10232 bp, 4 predicted proteins | sample ASW5metaG_FD_204512 | JGI IMG/M metagenome (GOLD analysis project Ga0315336, IMG submission 204512) | Ammonia-oxidizing marine archaeal communities from Monterey Bay, California, United States - ASW #5 | ecosystem: Environmental > Aquatic > Marine > Intertidal zone | place: USA: California... | reverse complement strand
GCGACGCCGCGCCTCCCGTCTTCGACAACCCAGTCGACGTCGAGGATGAGGAGCGCACCGACCGCTTCATCCAGACCCCGCCGACCGTCGTCGACGTACTCTTCGTGATCGATGACTCCGGCTCCATGGACGATGAGCAGGATCAGCTCGCCGACAACTTCCCCTCCTTCTTCAACTGGTTCCTCGGATCGGGCGTCGACTACCACGTGGGCGTCACCTCCACGGACATGTTCAACCCGTCCAAGATGGGGCGGCTGACGAGCGCCGCTGGTGTCCTGTGGATCGATCCGGACACGCCCAACGCCGAGGCGGTCTTCACCGACATGGCCATGCTTGGTACCGACGGCGACGGAACGGAGTCGGGCATCGCCGCCGCCTACAGCGCTCTCGAACTCCGAAAGGATGGATACAACGAGGGCTTTCTTCGGGAGGAGGGCAGTCTGCAGGTCGTCTTGATTTCGGACGAGCAAGATCAATCGGGCAACGACCCCATTACCCGTGTCGAGTTCGTGGAGTTCCTCGTCGCCCTCGAAGGGGAGAAGGAAGAGGTGGGTTTCTCGTCCATCGTCACGCCCCCCGGGGTTTGGGGGCCGGGTGGAGAGACTCCCGGAACCAACTACCTCTGGGTGACTCACAAGGTGGGCGGCAAACAGTTCGACATCCGCGAGTCGAACTGGTCGGGCCTGCTCGACCAGCTGGGACTCGAAGCCCTCGGCCTCGAGCGCGAGTTCTTCCTGTCCCAGCTTCCGGTGGTCGACACCATCGAGGTGTCGGAGGTCGTCGACGGGATCACGCAGGTCTTCGAGGTCGAGGACGAGTGGTTCTACGATGCGGACCGAAACAGTGTGACTTTCACGTCCCACATTCCCGATCCGTACGCTGAAATCCTCATCCACTACACGACTCGCGCCGCCGTGAACCGAGCTCCTTAGTTCGACGCCGGGGCGACGCGGATCTCTCGGGGCGGTGCCCAGGTTCGCAACTCGTCGGTGTAGTACAGATAGGCCTGCGACGGCGGGCTGGTCCAGCTTCCGGGCACGTCCGCCGTCAGGTCCACCGGGATCTCGACGCGCTCGTCGGGCGCCATGTCCCGGAAGTGCACGATGATCTCGCGGGGAAGCGTCTCCCAGGCGTCGATGACGCGGCGCTCCACCAGGTCGTCGAGCTGCTTGGGGCTGAAGGAGAGTCCTCCCGGATAACCCAGGTGTACAGTGGTCATCGGGGCACCGGGTCCGCGGTTGTGCACCGTGCCGACCATTCGGATCGTCTCTCCCATGGGGACTTCTCGGCGGGAGAAGGCGGTGTCGATGTGGATGGCTCCGCCTGAGTCTGGAGGCGTCCAGGTCGCGAACGTGACTCCCGCGGACCAGGGAAGCGTCGAGTCGTCGCCGCCGAATTCGATGCGGTTCTTGCCGGCAATGAGGGGCAGACCAAAGCTCGGAGGGTTCACGGCATGGTTCGCGTAGGTCAGCGCCCCGACATTTCTGCCGTTCACCTGAATCGCGACCGCACCGTCGGGCTCGGCGTCCTGACCGCCCGAGTGGGCCATCAGCGTTCGCAGGGCCATGATCGTCGCCTGTGTCTGGCCAAAGCGCCCCTGACCATCGCGGTTGGAGATCAGCCAGTTCATGCCGAGCGAGAGCCTGCCCGGTGCCGTGCCGGACTCGATGAGCGCCAGCGTGGCGAGGGCGGTGGTCTCGATGTGCAGATTCCGGCCGCCGCTCATCATGATCGAGTACTTGGCGCGCTGCCAGGACCCGTCGCTCTCCTGCATCGACACCAGTCGGCGCGAGGCCGCCAGGCCGTCTGATCGGCGACCCGGCGCCTTGAGGAGCGTGTTGGCGTATAGCGCCAGCAGGTAGGCGTCGTCGGTGGTCTTGGACTCGGCGGCGGCCCGGTCGAGTTCCCGATTCAGCGCTTCGCCGTAGCCGCTCTCGACCATGGCCCAGGTGATGTAGGCGTTCATGACTTCATCCGACGGCTGACTGAAGCGGTGCAGCGCCCGTTCGTTGCGGAGAAATCCTCCTTTTCCGTCGGTGCGAGACAAGAGCCAGGTCGCGGTGCGGTCCATCATCTTGTCGTCGACGCCGGGATAGACGCCCTTCATGTCCGTGAACTGGATCAGGCCATAGGCGGTGAGGCCCTCGTGTCCGGGCGCTTTGCCGAACCACTCGAAGCCCTTGGTTTTGGTCTCGTAGCCGGTGAGCCTGGCGTACCCGGTCTCCAGGTATCCTTTGGTTCGCCTGGCGAGATCGGGGTTCATCGTGCGGTTTCTCTCCATGAACTGGGAGATCATCACGTTGGGATAGTTGCTGCTGCTGGTCTGCTCGAAGCACCCGCCGGGTTGGCGGAGCATTCCGGCCATGCCCTCGGTCAGGCCGGAGAGCTGGGAGGGGTAGACCTTGACGTCGGCGAGCACCGTGCCCGGGATCGCGCTGGAGAGGTCGAAGTCGAGGGTGGCAGGCTCGTCGAGGGTTCCGCCGCTGGAGAGCTGGACTGCGAAGCCCGCTGGGGTCACCTCGATCTCCCGGCGGATCTCGTCGGTGAGCCCGCCGGCCGCGGCCTTGAACGCGACCGGGACGGTGCCGCGGGTGCCGACAAACGACAGATCGAAGAACTCCGTTGACCGGGCATGGGCGGGCAGGATGAGCGTGCGCTTCAGCTCGCCATCGACCTTCGCCAGATCGCCCAGCATTCCCTCGAGCTCGACCTCGATGGCGACGTTCCGCTCATTGGTCACGACCACTGGCAGGCGCGGTTCGTCGGTGTCTGCCGCAGCTGCGGGGATCTTCACGAACAAGCTGAAAGGCAGCTTCGAGGTGATGACTTTTTCGGCGTGACCGACCTGTCCGGCGGCGTGTCCCTCAGCCGTAAGTCGGAAGGATGTGACGGCGTCCGAGAGGGGAAAGCGCACGACAGCCTGGCCTCGCTTGTCCGTCTCGATGGAGGCATCCCACCAGATCGTGTCCCGGAAGTCCGACCGAACGGTGTCGTCGGGCGCGTGGTTCGGCTTCGGGAACACCCGTTCTGTGGTCCATGCCAGAGACGGACCGGCGTTGCCCTCTCCGTACTGCATGTTCAGCTGCACGTGGCGGATGTCGCCGGCGTTCCAGACCCGCATGTGGCTGGCGCGGTCCTGAATGCAATCGATGATGGCGCCGTTGTGGGGGTTGGTGTGGACGTTTGCGACCTTGATCTGGCGAAGCTGGTCCAGGGAAGCCTGAATGTTGGCGGTCCCGGCGAGCTCTGGTGAGCGCAAGGTCTGCTCGTCCCAGCAGGCTTCGAGTGTTCGCCACTGTTTGCTGGAGAGCCTTGGGTTGGGTTGGTAGTTCGACTCAGACGCGTTTCCGTTTCCGTGGATCAGCCCCAGCATCGCCCCGTTTGCCATGTTCGGGTTTCCGTTCCAGTGGATGACGTGGGGCGCCAGCTGGACGGCGGATTGGTAGCTGCGGCCGGCTGGAATCCGCCGCAAGAAGTCCTTGGTGAGCGCCTGGGAGACCACCATCGACTCCGCCTGAACGGCCCCTGCCATCTTGAAGTTCACCGAGAAGGTGCCGGTGACCGGATCGGTGATGTTCGCCCCGTCCAACAGGTACGTGTTTTCGTTCGAGGCCCCACCGGCGACGTTCGGGTTCTTGGCCTCTTCGACCACTGCTTGTTCTCCGTTGGTGGCGGCCATTGCGTCGTCAGGTGCTGAGTGCGCGACGCGCGTGGGGACCTTGACGAAACGGCGCCAGCCGCGCGCTCCGACCAGAAGCTCGAGAGCCGCCGCGGACTCGGGCTCGTCGCGGTCGAAGTACTTCGCGGGTTCGTCGATCCGCCCGCCGATTCGAGACTCGAGGTGGATGGCCGTGCGCAGGTCGCCCTGTTCGTCGTCGGCCCACGAGAGCACGGTGTCGTCGACAACCGCCATGGACAACATCGCTGGAACGGGGAGCCCGTCGGCGTCGCGGGTGGTGATCTCCACTTCGACCTCGTCCCGCGGGCCATAGCGCTTGCCTGTGGGTTCCAGGGAGATCTGCAGGTCGCGGGCGCGGTTTCGATACACGAGCCGCTCGGCCATCGGTTCCCCTTCTCCCGACAACAGGGTCACGCGAGCGATCCCCTGCGCCGTCTGCAGGGCCTCGTCCTCGGCCAGGAGCCGAAGGGTGGATCCGCGCTCGTTTACGGGGACCCGCGCCGCGTCAATGAGCTGTCCCTGCTGGCTGGCCAGGAGCACGATTTCCTGCTCTTCGGTACATTGAACCTGCACACTCAGGGCCAGACTCTCGCCGTCGACGTCGTCGATGGTCCGCATCACGCAACCCTTTCGCGCGGCGGGTGGCAACGGCAGGCCTTTGGTCTGTCCCTCGGGCTTGGTGACCACCAGCTCGTAGGAGCGACCGGTCTCTGGAGTGAAGGGCACCCGTCCGAGCCCGTCGCGCACGGTGCGCAGGTTGGCGATGCGTTTTCCCTCGTCGTCGACGATCTGACCCTCGATGTCCGCAGGCCGCCCGAACCGATCGGTCGCCTCGACGTAGACCCGCGAGCGCAGGCCGGTGACGAGCTCTCCCCCCTCGGGGAAGAAGGCGACCTCGACGCCGGCCAGGACGATGGGAATGTTCCTGCTGATCGACTCGGAGATGCCGCCGTCGGAGGCGAGGACCGTGAGCAGCCCGTCGATGGTCGACAAGTCCTCTGGGAGGTCGAACATCACCTGCCCGAGGCCCTGGCTGTCGGTCTGTACATCGGGGGCCTCTATGTCTTCGCCGCCGATGCGGAGCATGACGCGCAGGGACGTATCGGCCAGGGGTTCCCCGGTGGCACGCCTGACCTCGATGGTGGCGCGGACTTCGTCTCCGGGGCCATAGGCGTCGCGCTCGAACTCCAGGTCCTTTTTGATCTGCGGTGGCTCGAAGGCCAGAACGACGATCTCCCGCTCTGCCGAGGTCCCGTCGATTGCCGTCGCCTTGAGCGTCCAGGGGCCACCGCGCGCCGAGTCCGGAAGATCGAAAGAGGCCGATCCGCGCCCGCGCTTCTCCTTGGCCAGCACCTTCTGGAACTCAGCGCCCGAGGGGTCGATGAGGGTGTAGCTGATGCCCGGCTGGGGTCCGCTCCGGTAGTCGTGTCCCCGGAGCGTGCGGCCATCGAGATCGGTGGACGCGACCCAGATGGTGTCTCCAGGCCGGTAGAGCGGCTTGTCGGTCTGCACGTGCACCCGGTTGGGCACTGCGCCATCGAACCGAGAGCGGATCTTGTCGAGGAGCCGATGGTCTTCGGGAGCGAGCTGAAGTCGCTCGGCCAGGGCCGGTCGGATCTCGTCGGAATCGGCGGCGAGGATGTTGGGGTCGACGGGGCGGGCGCAGCACGCCACGCCCAACGCGATCAAGATGCGCGGATACGGAAACATAGGAACCTCGGGGAACAACACCGGTTGTGGCCCATCTGCTCAGTCTGTGTGAGCCCGAGGTCGGTTGTTCACGTCGTGGGTGCAACCAGGGTCTTCAGGAAGGCGATGACAGCCTCCTGATCCTCCGGGGACATGGCGTAGTAGGCCGTGCGGATCTCGGTCGCTTCGCCGCGGTGCATGCCAATCGCGCTCTCGAGGGTGTTTGCGCGCCCGTCGTGCAGGTACGGCGCGGAGTCCCTGACGCCCCACAGTGGGGGTGTTCTCCACTCCTCGGCGGTCGCCGCTTCACTGTCGGCCACCGAGGTGCTGGCGCGACGGGCCATTCCGTACGAGCTGGCATTGTCGGAGAGCCCCGGACCGAGGTCGTGGAGGAGGAGATCGGAGTAGACGGCCTCGGCGTCACCCAGGTTCTCGGCGTGGCAAGCGGCGCATCCGACTTCTCCGAAACGCTGTTCACCGAGCTTTGCCAGAGGATGAGAAGCGCGCATCGGTTGCGGGATCCCCGCCACGAAGTCAGACAATGCGTCGACATCGGCGCTCACCAGGTCCAGTCCGGGGGCTACGTCCTTGTCGCGGGCCATCGGCTGCGGAACCTCCGGTGTCTCCAGGCCGAGCTCGTTGCTGCAGGCGGCGACGACGAAATCGTCGAGGGTGGACAGCTGCGCCTTCCACCCGAAGCGGCCCGGTTTTCCGTCCTCGTCCCTCGCGATTCGTCCGGAGACCTCGGGATGATCGATGTTCGCCACCGCCGCGGCCACGAGCATGTCGGACTCCGTGACCGTGTCGAGCACGCCCATGCCGAACAGCGCCGGTGTGTTCCGCTCCGGTCGCGATTGAAAGCCAAATCCGCGTAGGCCAAATCCCGCTGTCGTTCCGAGCCGGAGGCCCTGGGGCTGTCGTCCGACCTTGTGCAGAACACCCTGGGTGGGATGGAGGATGACGTTGGCCGATTTCCCACCTCCGCCGCCGATTCCAGCCTGGTTGTGGCAGGCTACGCAGGAGGTCGCATTGTAAAGGGGACCGAGGCCGTCTCCATGGGCGCTCCGCGGGTCGTTGCGAACCCACTCCCTCGAGAACAGCTCTTCTCCATCGGGCGCGGTGAACGCGATCTCGGGAGGCGGCTGCTCGCAGGTGTCCAGGGCGGCATCGAGGTCGACGGGCTCGAAGTCGCAGGCGGTGAGGAGGGCGAGGGCGGCGAAGGTGATCTTGTGCATGGTTTTCTCCCGATCAGGTGGTAGGGGCGACGAGGGTTTCGAGGAAGGCGATGAGGGCGTCCCGGTCTTCGTCGGAGAGCGCGCGCCATCCGGTGCGGATCTTGTGGGCCTCTCCGCCGTGCAGGGCGATGGCGGCCTCGAGCGTCGAAGCTCGCCCATCGTGTAGATACGGGGCCGAGTCTGCGACGCCCCACAGAGGTGGAGTGCGCCACTCTTGAGGGGTGGCGGCCTCGGCACTCGCGACCACTGTCTTGGGCCCGTAGTAGGAACCCGCGTCGTCGTTGAGGCTGGGCCCGAGGTCGTGGAGGAGCAGGTCGGAGAAGGCGCCCTTGGCGTCACCGAGATCTTCGACGTGGCAGGACCCACAGCCGATCTCCTCGAATCGCCGCTTGCCCAGTTCCGCGTGCGGGTGGTGCGTTCGAGAGGGCTCCGGCAGGGCGGCGACGAAATCGGAGAGGGCGACGAGGTCGGCGGTGAGCAGGTCGTTGCCGGGGATCTCCTGGGTTGCGAACTGCTTCGGCTGGGCCATGGCCGGCGTGTCGAGACCGAGCTCGTTGCTGCAGGCCGCCACGACGAAATCGTCCAGCGTCGAGATCTGGGCCTTCCAGCCGAATCGGCCGGGCGTTCCCTCTACATCCCGTGCGACCCGTCCAGTGACTTCGGGATGGTGGATGCGCGCGACGGCCGCCGCTGCGAGCATGTCGGACTCGGTGACCGTGTTCAACACACCCATTCCGAAGAGCGCCGGGGTGTTCCGCCGGGGCGGGGCAGCGCGGAAACTGGAGCCTCTGGTCCCGATCGTCAGCGTAGCGTCGCGAAAGAGATCGCTGATCTCGGTGCCCGCAAAGAACCCGCTTGTGGTGAGTTCCGGTGGAACAGTGAGCACGCCGTTTTTGTGGAGCACGCCGCCGGACCGCATGAGCGTGACGTTGGCCTCCGTTCCACCGCCCCCACCAGTCCCGCCCTGGTTGTGACAGGCCACGCACGAGGGCGCATTGTAGAGGGGGCCGAGCCCGTCGCCGTGGGCACTCCGCTCGTCGTCGACGACCCACTCCCGCGAGAACAGCTCGGCGCCGTCGGGGGCTGTGAATCCGATCTCCGGAGGCGGCATCTCGCACACCTCCTTCTCGAATTCGGTTTCGGCGAGGCCGCACGCCCCCAACAGGAGTGTGGCTGCGACGAATCTGCGCATGGCTTCTCCGGGTTCCCAGCGTCCGACAGTCGCTGGCCTCCCGGGTTTCCGGTGGGGGATCGCAATTACACAACCGTTACTTGTTGTAGAGTCGCGCCTCCGGAGGAGGCAGATGGCACCGCTGATCATGATCGTCTCGGCGGCCGCCATCATCCTTTTCGTCAAGTACGGGCTGCTGAAAGGCATCGACCACATCGCGAACGCGATGAATTGGAGCGCCAAGGCCCGTGGACAGGTCACTGGCTATGCCACTTCTGTTCCCGAGCTCGTGTGCCTCACGGCCGCCGGTCTCGCCGGCGTCTGGGAGGCTGGTCTCTGGAATATCGCCAGCTCGAACATCATCAATGCGGGATTGATGTTGATCGCGGTCCTCTATTATCGACAGTTTGGCGAGCTCTTCAATCGCCGCTTCTTCGACGAGGTGGGCTTCGCTGCAGCGGCGGTTTGTGTGCCGATCGTTCTGATGGGCGTCGGCCTGGACACCCAGTGGTATCTGATACCGATCCTTCTCGGCTTCTTCGTCACCTACCAGGTCGTCGACAAGATGGTGAACCCGCCCGAGGAGGCGGATGGTCCCGCGGTTGAAACCGTCGGCAGCCTCCCGATGGGGTTCCTGCTCGCCATCACGGCGTTGGTCGCCATCGCCATTGCCGGTATCTTCCTCGGAGACGCGACCGCCAACGTGGTCAAGCAGCTCGGAATTCACCCCGCGATCGCCGGCTGGATCCTGGGAACGGTCACCTCGATTCCCGAGATGGTCAGCTTCTTCTCGGTCTACGCGACGGCAGCCCGCGAGGGAAAGCTCCAGAACCTCGACGACACCCAGGAGGCCTTGGACAACCTCACGGGGTCGAACATGGCCAACGTCGGCGTCGTCTATCCAGTCGGTCTGCTCGCGTTCCTGTTGGGCTCGTCATTCCTGGGCGGCGGCTAGGGCGTACAAGTCGGGGATGTAGCGCACCCGTACGACCATGTAGTCCTTGGCGTGTGTCGCCCTCCAGACGACCTCGCCGTCGGGTGCGACCTCGGTGAGCTGGCCCCAGGTGGTCCAGCTGCCCATGTAGTTTCCGCCGGGGAGTTTCCGCGCGTCGCCCACTGCACCCATCACGCGGCTGAGAGGGTCGTTGAAGCGGAAGACCTCCTCTATGGTTTGCAGCTCCTCGTCGAACCGATACTCGACGATGCTGGAGATGTTTGGCACGTGGTGGTTGCCGTTGTCGAACATCATCAGCCCGCCGTCCCACACCTGGGAGAGGTGGGCGTGGCTCCACACGCTGTCGTCCACGTCCGTCCACGCCGGGTCGCCGTTGGGCCGGGTGAAGTCGCTGTTCGGGCCGCCGATCTGCCAGAGCAATTCGCCCGAGATCGGGTCGACTTTGTAGAGTGTGTCGGTCCATCGAGTGTAGAAGAAAAGAGCTCCATCTTCGTAGATGAGCGAGTTTCCGTGGGTCCACTCGAAGACCTCTGGGTAGTCGGTCCGCTCCCAGGGGGTGACGGTGTGCACACACGGCCAGTGGTAGTCGTCTTTGAGCTGGTCGAAGAGCCCGAAAATCTCGCGAGGCGGCGCCTCTGACCCCACGGAAATGTCGCGGAGGCGGTCGGTCTGGATGACCACATCCTCTTCGTTGACCTGCACCGTCTGGATGTCGCGGGCGACGAAGGCCAGGGTTCCGGGCTCGGTCTCGATGACGACGTGATGGCCCTCTTCGAGGCGGGTCCGCACGATGGGGCCGTGTCCAGTGATGTCGAGCTGTCCCGCCGTGCCCTTGTCATCGGCGACATAGGAATCGTACTCGTCCCAGAGGATTCCCGTGCTCGTCACCGATGGCGACAGGTTGCCTACCGCTGGCGGCATGTCGACGAACCACACATAGTCCCCGTCGGCGTCGATGATCCCCACCGCCGATCCCACTCCCGAGAACTCGCCACCGACCGCCGTGGAGATGCCGACGAGCAGGTATCCGTCGGTCATCTCGGCGCGGCTGGGGTCGTACTGGCTGATTTCGAAGTGCCCATACCAATCCGGGATCTGGGCAATATCTACGGTCTGGACCTCGCTCTCGATCCGCTCTCCGTCCATTTCAGTGACCGCGCGCAGGGAGTAGGTGCGTCCCGCTTTGAGTCCGAGAACGGCGACTGCGTGGTCGGTGCCGGTGCCGGTGGTCGGCGTCTGTTGGTCGAGCGCCTCGAGGCCATACTCCACCCACGATGAGCCCGAAGCCTGTGTCGACCAGGAGACGTGCAGGACGGTCGGCACCTCCGCAGCCGGTGTGATGGTCGGAACGACCGCCTCTTTGGAGGGATTCCCTGGACGGCCGTCTTTGTCGCCATTGGGATGACAGGCGGCAAGGGCGACGAGAATGAGCATACGGGCTGCGATTCGGAGCCTCATGGTGTCCAGGCTCCGATGCCCCAGGGCGTCGACATCCATTCGGGT
>Ga0315336_1007602_pt1 | contig 10234 bp, 8 predicted proteins | sample ASW5metaG_FD_204512 | JGI IMG/M metagenome (GOLD analysis project Ga0315336, IMG submission 204512) | Ammonia-oxidizing marine archaeal communities from Monterey Bay, California, United States - ASW #5 | ecosystem: Environmental > Aquatic > Marine > Intertidal zone | place: USA: California... | reverse complement strand
GCCGAAGCACGGCCTCTTCCTGTCGGCTGAGGACCGAATCCGCGGGGGCACGATCCTCAAGACCGAGGAGCCGCTCCGCCTCGCCGCCCACGCCGGCGAGCTGTTCGCCAGGCTCCACGGCCTCCGGCACTTCCCGCGGCCGCTCTTTCCGGAAGGACGCTCCACGCGCGGACGACTCGGCTCCTGGTTGAGAAGCCGTGCGGACGCACGGCTCGAGCGCTTTCGGAAGATCCACCCGAACCTCGAAGAGCTCGCGGACCAGGCGCGCGCATGGCTCGATGCATGGCCATCCCGCGCCTGGTGTCACTCACCTCGCCTCTGCCTGACCGACCTCGCCAAGGGGAACGTGATCGGCACACGTGATCGAGTCGCGATCGTCGATCTGGTCGCGCTCCGGAATTCGTCCCCGCCGCATGAGCTCGGTCGTGCCCGCTACCAGCTCCTCGACGGTAGGGAGGCGGAGTGGAACGCGTTCATCTCGGCCTACCTCGCGGTGGCCGACCCATCGCTCGCCGGGATGGTGCGGGAGGTGTTCCCGCTGACCGAAGTCCTGTATCTCCTCCGCCACATGTGCGTTCCCAAGCACTCGGAGGACGGCTCGCTTTCGCGACGGCTCGGCCTTCTCCTCGATTCCACACCCGGACAGCCGGGACCTGGATCGAGCGAACACACCTCGTTCTCGTGAGCGTCGGCGCCGCGATCGGCGCCGCTCTCTGAACCCGGCGCGGTGAGTTGCGTAGAACAGCGTCATCAACTCGCGCGTCGCGTTGTGGGAGACTTTCCACAGAGAACCGATCACCATGCGCGCGCCGGCCATTCGGAACGAATGGCGCATTCCGATCCTCCCTTCGCCACTTTCGCTCCCCCGAGTCCTGACTCATAGGCTTGGAGAATGACGAGCAGCGACGTAACCGCGATGATCATTCGAATCCCTCCACGTGGCCCCCCGAAGCATCGCCTCGAAGGCACAGCCTCTCCCCTTCCGGCGATCCGCGCGAGCTGATACGTTCGATCCCATGGCTACGCCCCCGCTCGTCACCGCGTCACGTCGGAGATTCCTCGCGGGCGTCGGCGCGACCCTCGCCCTGCCGTTCGTTCCGCGACGCGTGCTCGCATCCGCGGAGGCGAAGCCGCTCCGGCTCGGGCTGATCGCCGACCTGCACCACGGACTCGAGCCGACCGCGCAGCGCCGGATCGAGGAGTTCCTCGCGGAGGCCGACGCGACGAACGCGGACGGGATCGTGCAACTCGGCGACTTCAACTTCGGCACTCCCGAGAACGCCCCGTGCATGGAGGTCTGGAACTCGTTCCGCGGAGATCGAGTCCACGTGCTGGGCAACCACGACATGGACAAGCTCGAGAAACAAGCGGTCCAGGACGTCTGGGAGATGAACGCTATCGATCCTTCGATCGCGCCGGCTTTCACTTCGTCGTCCTCGACCGGAACAACCTGCGCACCGAGGACGGTGACGTGCCGTACGGCAAGAGCAACTACTTCGCCTACCCCACGCAGCGCGGCCACGCGGACCGAGAGCAGCTCGAGTGGCTGCGCGCGGACCTCGCGTCTACTGATCTTCCCATCGTCGTCTTCGTGCACCAGGGCCTCGGCATGCAGGACGGCCTGCCGGCGAGCGACCCGCGGGCCGAAATCGAGATCATCCTCCGCGATGCCGGGCGCACCGACTCCCCCGGCGTGGTCGCGTGCTTCTGCGGCCACGAGCACCTCGACCGTCACCGTCGCAAGGACGGGATCCACTACGTGTGGATCAACAGCGCCTCGTACTACTGGGTCGGCAGCGCGTACGGCCGCATGGCTCCGTACCGGGACGCGCTGTTCGCGTTCGCGACCTTCGATCCGGCGGGCGAGATCCGGGTCGAGGGGAGACGAAGCGACTGGGTCGAGCCGAGCCCGGAAGAACGGGGCTATCCGAACGCCGCCGAGATCAGCGCCTCGATCGGCGACCGCCGACTCGACTACGGATAGGTCTCGCTACGATCCGCCGCACCGGAGGGCTCGATGAAAGCCGTCGTCGCCGCGCGAACGACGACGCGACTTCCGCACCTCGCGAGCCGTGAACCACGAGCCGGAGACAGACGATGAACGAGTTCGGACCCTCTGAAGTCACCCGGCGTGGATTCGTGAAGCTCGTCGGCGCGGCCGGCGCGGCCGCGGGGATGAGCCACGCGATTCCCGCGCACGCACAGCAATCCGGCCCGCCGGTGGACGAGGACGGCGAGGTCATCCCGGGCTTCGAGGAGAGCGAGACGGATCCGAACGCGGCGGCGGAGTGGACGCCGTTCTCCGACCGCAAGATCCGGGTCGGAATCGCCGGCTACGGGCTCTGCCGGTTCGGAGCGGCGTTCGGTTTTCAGAACCACCCGAACGTCGAGGTCGTCGCGGTCACCGATCTGATCCCGCATCGACGTGCCGCGCTGGCCGAAGCGTGCGGTTGCCGGAAGACCTTCGCCTCTTGCGAGGAGATGATCAAGGACGGCGACATCGAGGCGGTGTTCATCGCCACCGACGCGCCCAGCCACGCACGCCTCGCCATCGCGGCGATGGAACACGGCAAGCACGTGGCCTGCTGCGTCCCCGCGGTCCACGGATCGCTCGAGGACGCCGACCGTCTCTTCGAAACCGTGAAGAGGACCGGCATGAAGTACATGATGTTCGAGACGTCCTGTTTCCACGCCGAACTCTACGCGAACCATCAGCGCTATCAGGCCGGCCAGCTCGGGAGGGTCATCTACACCGAGGGCGAGTACTACCACTACTTCGGAACACCGCTCGGCGGATACAACCCAAAGACCGGAGAGGTGGATCCCATGGGCTGGCGCAACGGCTTGCCGCCGCAGTGGTATCCGACCCACGCGACCGCCTACTACGTCGGCGTGACGGGGGGCAGTTTCACCGAGGTCTCCTGCATGGGCATGCCGAGCGTGGTGCCGCACCTACAGGCCGGGAACAACGAGTACGAGAACCCGTTCGGCTCGGAGATCGCGCTGTTCCGCACGAGCGAAGGCGGGATGGCGCGCATGGCGGTCTGTTGGGACCTCCCGAGCGCGGGCGGTGAGCGAGGGCGGGTCTATGGACAGAAGGCCGACGACGGCCGCGCGCGGACGACGCGACCTCCGTTGCCGCCGGGCGTCCCCGCCGGAGGACACGGCGGATCGCACGGTCACCTCACGACGGAGTTCGTCGATGCGGTCCTGCGCGATCGCAAACCCTGGATCGACGTCGCGCAGTCGCTGAACATGACGGTCGCGGGCATCGTCGCGCACCGGTCGGCCCTCGAGGACGGCGAACTCATGAAGATCCCGCAGTACTCACTGGGATAGCACCAAGGGACCGTCAGCGTCTCCGCACGCCCGTCAGCTCCAGCATCTCCTCGGCGAACGCACGCCCCATGCGCACGTGCCAGATCGCGCTCCCCAGATAGTGATACGCGTGATCGGAGCCCGTCTTCTCCCACTGCTCGACGTTGTCGCGCCACGTGGGATACAACGCCTCGGCCGCCTCGTCGACGAGGCGGTCGGTGCGGACGGCGCGCACGTTCCCCTTGAAGGCCCGCTTCTTCTGCATCCCGAGTTGGGCGTTCTGGATGACGAGCATCGGGCCCTTGGCGGGCTTCGACATGTTCTGACCCATGACCCCGATCACGAACGGTAGCTTCGGCGCACCGAGGTCGCGGCGGACGTCCTCGATGAAGTGCTCGAGGTTCGAGGCGTACTCCGACTCGGCGTCCTCGTACTGATCGTTCCACCCTTGGTGCCAGAAAAAGCCCGCGAGCTCGGGGCGCTTACCCTTCAACTCGGGGAACAGAGAGTCGAGGTCCGCGAGCGTCTCCTCGACCTCGCTCAGCATGTCGCGGTACGACTCGCCGTACTCCGCGCGGATCTCCGCGAGAGTCGGCGGCTCGTCGTTCTTCCCCTTCTTCTCGTTGTTCGCCTTGACCTGCTTCACCTTCCGCTCGTGTTCGGCGCCGATGCGATCCTCGGGGATCCCGGCGCTCGGCGACCGGAACCGCTTGAACAGCGAGTGCCCGCCCCACGCGGTCTTGATCAGCAGCACCGGCTCCTTGGTCGCCTCGCCGAGGACGTGCCCGAGTTCGAGCTCGACGCCGGTGCGATCGCGCGAGCCGTAACCGATCGTCAACCGGCCGTGACGTCCGAGAAACTTGATAAAGACGTCGTCGCGCGTGACCCACTCGTCGCCATCACGCAGGTGGGCGAAGAGCTTCCGTGTCTTCTTGTCGCTCGCCTGGTGCTCGAGGAGCTTGTTCTGGACCTTTCCCTCCATGTTCGACTGTCCGGCCAGGATGAAGACCTTGACCGTACGAGCGGCGCCGGAAGCGGGAGCGGCGAACGCGAGGCAGGCGAGGCAAAGGAGCGCGGGGAGGGTTTTCATGCCGACCAGCGTACCGGGTGGCAGCGTCAGCCCAGCTCGTTCACGGCTCTCGAGGCCATGTCGATCGCGGTCTTCATGTCGGCGCCGGGCGCCGAGTCGCAGTTGGCGATGGTGATGCGACCGAAGGGCTGCCTTCCCCGTCGAGTCGAATCGCCCGACCCACCGACCGAGTAACCGTGCGCCCATCGGTTGACCGTGATGCTGGACACGTCCCGGTCGAAGTCGAACTGTTCTTTCGGCAGCATCCCGCTCAAATGCCGCCTGATCTCGTCTTCGTAGTCCTCGAACTGCAGGCTCAGCATCCGAGCTCGCGCTTCACGATACTGCTCACTCTGCGGCGCGCCGACCTGACCGTAGGGGCAGCTGATCATCTGCACGACACAAGGGTCGTCCGGAGTCCGCGTGTACTCGTAGCCGCCCATGCTCACCGGGAAGTCCATCAATACGGCCTGGTGCATGTTGCCGGGAGACATCGCCAGCGCGATCCCCCGCTCCTTCAGAGCCCTCCAGTCCTTCAGACCCACGGTGCTGTATTGCAGCGGACTCTTCGTCTGAAGCCTCAACGCCGCCGCCTGCTCCTCCGGAAGCCCCGCGACGATGTGAGGAATCATCACGTTGTAGCAAGCCATCACGACGTTCTTGGCCACGACCCGATGAGACACGTCGTTCTTGATGTAGCCGACGAGGACCTCGCTCGAGTCCGCCGCGTCCCCGGCATGCCGCACGTCGACGACGGTGCTGTTCAGCCGGATGCGAACGGGGTTACGGTCCCGGTCCAACGTAGCGTAGTCGAACTTCGCTTGGACGAGCGCTTCGGCGCCGTCCCCGACCGCCACCTCGGGGATCATCTTCTTCACCAGGGCACGCGCGACCCCCGCGTTGCCGTCCGGGAAATGACAAATGTACGGGTTGCTCTCGTCGTAGACGGCCTTCGGGGCGAAGCCGAGAGCGCCGCAGCTCCGTGCGGTGCCGATGGTCATCAGATCCGCGCCGGTCAGCGCCCAGTCCAACGCGGAATGCCGGGCCATTCTCAAGACGCCCGGGTCATCGACCCCCAGCGTGTTCTTCAGGTACTCGAAGTACGAGTGAGCGCGGACGTACTCGTCCCGCTCCTCCTCGGGCACGTCCAACGCATGCAGTCCGCCGTTCAACACCCGAAGCAACTGCTCCTTGCCGCGGTCACTCAGAGGCGCCTGGTGCGCGGCCTCCTCGTTGGACAGCGCCCCGCCCATCACGATTCCTTCCACGTAGTTCGGGTAGTTGCAGAAGGGGTGCCGGACCACCTTGTCCTCGCCGAAGACCTCCTCGTTGAAGTAGGTCACGGCGCCCAGGCCGTGCCTCGCGTAGAACCCCCGGTCATACGCAGTCTCGAACCTCTCGAGGTCGACCCCGATGTCCTTCAGCAGCGCGAGGACGACGTCGGAACCGTGGCGCGGCTCGACGATCGTCTGTGAACCACCGTACGTGATGATGGTCTTTCCGTTGACCTTGTGCTCGTTGCGCTTGGCGTGCCCCCCGAAGTCATCGTGGTTGTCCAGGACGAGCACTCGCCGGTCTGTCCCGTGCTTCTGTTGGTAGAGATACGCCGCCGCCAGACCACTGATCCCGCCGCCGACGACGACCAGGTCATAGGTCTCGCTCAGCGTGGTGGTCGGACCCCAGTCCGTCTTCTTGGTCCACGCTCGGTCGTGCGCGTGCACGTTCGATCCGGGGTGGCTCCCTCTCAAGCCCGTGCGTGACGGCGGGTAGTACGACGGATCGAGCTCTTCCGGGACGTCGCCCTTCCGACAGCCGAAGGGGAGCAAGGACGCGCCGGCCGCCAGCAACGTTCCATTCACGAAGTCTCGCCGGGTGATTCTCGACATCGCCTCTCTCAGGAGGGATTCTCGGGCGGGATCCCGGAGAAGACGTCGACGCGACGCGCCGGGTTCCCGTTCAGGCGGCGCCACGAGTTCAGTTGTCCGACGTGGGTCAGCGCATCGGCGAGCGGTCCGTTCATGATGTTCCACACGGGGAACCAGGCCCCGTCCCGCTTCAGCACTCGGTGCGCGCCGAGCGCGTCGTCGGAGAGCGTCTCGAGATGATCGCGAGCTTCTTCCAGCAACGAGAGTGTGCGAACGCGCATGGTCTCCGCGTCGCCCTTCTCGAAAGCCCCCCTCTCGGCGGCATCGAAGACCGTCTGGTGGATCATGAGCGCGAGATAGAGGACGTGCTCCTGGAGCTCACGCGCGCTCATGCAGTCGAGCCCCGGGCGGAAGTCGAAGTCTTCCGAGCGAAGCCCGTCGGTGGCCCAGTGGTAGCGGAACGCCAGCCCGTCGATCATGCGCGCCAGGACCGCGGTGCCGTCGAGCGGCTCGGAAGCCGGTGGGATTCTGTTGCCGTACATGATCACAGCCTATCAGCGTGAGAATGCGCTAGGCTTCCGCGCCATGAAGAGGACTCTTGCCATCGGCGACGTTCACGGTTGCCTCGCCCCGCTCGAACGACTGTGGGAGATCGTCGCCCCCCGGCCGGAGGACCACGTCATCTTCATCGGTGACTACATCGACCGCGGGCCCGACTCGAAGGGCGTGATCGACTTCATCATCGACCGCCAGGCCGACTTCAACATCACGTGCCTCACCGGGAACCACGAAGAGAAGTTCTTCCTCGCCCGGATCGATGACACCGAGCTCGCGCACTGGTTGCAGGCCTGGGGCGGCGGTGCGACCCTCGAGTCGTACGGTCCCGGCGGTTTCGACGACGTCCCGGAAAGGCACTGGGACTTCCTCCGCCAGAACCTCCCGTACCTCGAAACCGACACCCACATCTTCGTGCACGCCAACCTCGAAGCCGACCTCCCGCTGCAGGAGCAGCCGCCGTTCACGCTCGTCCACAAGAAGTTCGGGCAGCCCGACCCTCATCACTCGGGCAAGCGCATGATCTGCGGCCACACGGCGCAGAAGTCGCACGTGCCGCTCGACCACGGCCACGCGGTCTGCATCGACACCGACCCGGGACGCGGCGGCTGGCTCACCTGCCTCCACGTCGAAACCGACGAGTACTGGCAGGCGAACTTCGACGGCGAGCGCCGAGAAGGACGCCTCTAGGCGCGCCCCACGACCCTGCGGACGCAAGCCGGGGGTCGGATCTGGTCGATGGAGGCGGGGTGACCGAACGCCCCGCGAGCTTCCGCATCCGCCTGAATCCCGAGCGCGTCTCCGACGTGCTGTTCGGGGCGATCCTGCTGCTGCTCGTCGCACACGTCGCACTGCAGGTCGTCCATTTCGAGGTGACCGAGGTCCCGTGGCTGGTGCTCCAGCTGTTCGACGTCGACGAGGAGCAGAACCTCCCGACCTGGTATTCCGGCGCCGCGCTGCTGATGGCGGCGGTGCCGACCGCGGCTCACTCGGAGGCCCCACGCCGCCAACCAGCTCGCTCGGTCAATGCGGTCGCTCGATGCGCCCCCACTCGAGCCGACGACGCACACGCACCAGCTCGTTGAAGTCCGGCCGGTGCACGTGAATCGGGATGCGCAACGCCTCGTCGCGCGGAAACGGCGGAGGAGGATCCGCCGCGTAGAAGTCCGGCCAGAGCCGAACGGGGCACGAGACATGAACCACGTCGAACGGGCCCGACTCGGTCCGCCAATCCAGTAGCCGCTGGTTGGTCTCGACGCGCTGCCGCTCCCAGTTCTGCAGCCGGAGCCGCGAGCCATACCGTGACTTCCCTTTGGTCTTCAGGTGGCTCATCTGGGCGCGCCCCTTGCCGCGGACGACGTAGGCTCGAATCACCTTGTGGAGGATCAGGTCGGTCTCGTCCCAGAGCCCCACCGCCGACGACCCCGCCTGAATCAGCACGACGACTTGCCGACCCAGACCGAGCGGGTCGAGCGATGACAGGTAGCGCTCCGGATCGAGACGGTCGGCGGTGATCGGTAACACTCGCGGCGGGTGAAAACGAATCGCGGGCGACCGGTCGCCGACCTCGCGCGCGGAGCGGAAACAACCGCGCTCCGGTTCCGCGACGAGGTCGTCGTCCGCGAGGACCTCCTTCAGTCGCGCCGCGGTGTCGCGCCACGAGAAGGTGTCGGCGATGCGATCTTCCGGCGGTTCGTTCATCGCTCCGTTTGCTGATGGCTGGGACACCGAAGGGCGACCCGACCGTAGCGCACGGGACCGGCGCGAAGAAGGGCCGGCGGTCGGATTGGAGAAACGGTGCCTGGCACCGTTTCTCCACTACTCCGTCGTCACGGTCGCGTTCCCCTTCGGTTGGTCCACCTTGACCTTGAGCTTCACGACGTGCTGGTACGACGGGAAGCCGGAGACCTTCACCTGATACGTGCCGATCGTCAGCAGCGGCAGGTCCACGATCTTCACCGTGCCCGAGGGTTTGATGACGACGTGACCGGTCAGGTCGACGGTCGCTCCGCTCGGGTCCATCAGCATGTACGTGAACGGGAACGAACTTCCCTTCGGCTTGAGCTTGAGGTCGACGGTCGCCCCGGGCAACGCGACGAACGAGAGGCCGGGCTTGGACGCCGACAGCGAAGCCTTCTTGGACGTGAGTTCGTCCGGGAGCTTGGCCTTCGTCTTCACCTTGTAGCCGCCGGCGGTTCCGTCCGCGCCTTCGATCCGTACCGAGTAGCTCCCGGTCGACGGGAGCACGAACGACTTCTTGGTCTTGGAGGCGGTCGCGAAGAGCTGCCACTGGTGCAACTCTTGATGCGCCGGGTGATCCGTCGGACCTTCGACCGAGACCAACGGCGCGAGGCCGTCCCCCGCGTTGTCGAGCTCGATCGTCACCTTGGCGCCGCCGAGGCCGTCGAACGTGAGGGCGTCGGCCAGGTGCTCGCCGTGGATTTCGCCGATCACCTTGTCGCCGAGAACGATCGGGATCTCGTGCGCGACGGGCTTGATCTTCGCCGTGCTGATCAGGAAGGCGCGACCGGTCGATGTCATCGCCGGGCTCGCCATCTCCGCCGCGCCTACGAGCAGGTCCGGCTTCCCGTCCAGGTTGACGTCGCCGACCAAACTGATCGAGCTCCCGAAGTTGTGGAACGGGATGCCGTCTGGAGACTTGGTTGCCTCGGTCGACATCAGCAGGGAACCGTCCTTGCCCGACCAGACGCGGACCAGCCCGCCGAGAGAGCCGGTCGCGGTCTGGTAGACCGGAGCCCCCGCGGCGAAGTCGGGCCGGCCGTCGCCGTCGACATCACCGGCGGCACTGACCGACCGTCCGATCGCATCGTAGACCGGAGCACCCATCCCCGTGATGCCGACGTAGGTGTAGAGCACCTCACCCGTCGCTCCTGAGTAGACCGCGGCCTTGTGCGACCAAGGCATCATGTGTCCGACCATCATGTCGTCCGATCCATCCCCGTCGACATCGCCGACGAACGCGAGCGCCCGTCGGATGATTCCGCTGCCGACCGGCTCGATCGTACGAACCAGGCCGAAGGTCGCGCCGGAGTAGACGTGCCACGCACCTTCGTTGGGTGCGGTGACGAAGATGTCGCCCACGCCGTCCTGGTCGACATCGCCGCCGCCGGCGACGGCTTCTCCGAAGTCGGTCGAAGCGCCGACGAGCGCGGCCACGGTGCTGCCGGTCCGGCCGGAGACCAGACGCACCTCGCTCTGTCCCGGGTGACCGATCGCGAAGTCGGCGCCGCCGTCTTGATCGATGTCACCGATTCCGGCGACCGAGAGACCGAGCCTCCCCGACTCGCTGGCGCCGACCAGGTGGAGCAACCGCGCGCCATCCTCGCCGGAGAGGACCGACACGGTCCCGCCGGCCGCGGCGCCGAGGCTGCTGTTCGGCGCCCCCACGATCAAGTCCGGCACGCCG
>Ga0315336_1007601_pt1 | contig 10243 bp, 7 predicted proteins | sample ASW5metaG_FD_204512 | JGI IMG/M metagenome (GOLD analysis project Ga0315336, IMG submission 204512) | Ammonia-oxidizing marine archaeal communities from Monterey Bay, California, United States - ASW #5 | ecosystem: Environmental > Aquatic > Marine > Intertidal zone | place: USA: California... | reverse complement strand
CCAACCGCGGTGCATATCCAACTTGCCATCTGCGTCGGTCACCGCTTGATCGGCCATAGAGGAGATCAGTTCGAGCGCATTCCCCCGCCCTCTCGCCCAAGCCGTCGCCGCGGCGGGGAGCAGGTGTTTGAGCGCGAAATGCCAATCGTTGCCGGCATGAGCGTGCCGGCCGACCTCGAAATCGACCTTTACATTGGCTTTCTCGCCGTACTTGGACCATGCCCGCCCGAGCCGTCGTTGGAGGTTGGCGGTGTCGCTCCGCTGTTGCGCTTGTCCTCGGATCGCCTGATGGAGCAAGGCGCTCGTAAACCAGTACTTCGCATCGCGCTCCGCCCACATACCGCAGCCGGGAACGAAGTCGGCAAGTGCACTTCCAGACAACGAGTAGAGCAAATCGATCGGCAAACCGACGCCTGATAGCGCCGCCATGTGCAGGAGGTTGCGGAACCGCTGCGGGTGCCCAGATGCCTCGCACAGATTGTCGACGCGATCCAGGAACAACTCGATGGCATCTTGAGGGAGGATCGCATCGGCATCGACGCCGGGGGCCAAACCGTACTGCAGTCCACCGGTGTCGATCAGCCAGCCCCGCTCCACCCATTCGACGAGTAGCTGGCGTGCAAAGAGCGGATTGCCCTCGCACCGCTCTACCACCTTGTCGCGGAGTCAGGGAATAAGCGTCAGCGATGACTCCAGCAGCGCCTCGGTTCCAGCCCGATCGAGCCGAGGCAGGTCGATGCGATGGGCGCCGAGTCCCACCAGCCCGTCGATGCGCTCGGCGAGCGCCGGATCGGTGATCACATCTTCGGAGCGAATCGTCACCAGTACCAGAAGGGGCTTGTGGCGGGTGTCCCCGGCCTCGCCATCGTGGGCAACGGCCTCCGCGATCGCCAGACCATCGCCCTGCTCGACCGACCATTGAGCGTCGTCGATGATCATGCAGCCGAGCCCTCTCCACGAACGGGCCTCCAGCGAGCGATAGACCTCGCGCAGGCCCAGCCCGGCGGCGACGGGGTCCTCGTCTTCTTCGAGGAGTCCCGACCATCGGGCTAGCAATTCGGCTTCTTCCCGCGTGGATTTTCCAGCAGTGCCACGTTCGCGCGCAAGTCGGCGGCGCAGCCGTGCTGTCAGGGAGGTTCGCGTCTCGTTCCACGGGCGGATCACCCGGCGAGCAGCACCGGCATAACCATCTTCACTCCCGGGCTCTCGCTGATAACTGAGCCGAATCCACTCCGCCCAACCACCCCCCTCAAGCGCGTGGGCGATGCTCTCTACGAGATGGCTCTTGCCGGCGCCCGCGGCTCCAATAACGAGCACGACGCGCGCTGTGCCTTCCGCGCACACGGCCCTGGCGTGGTCCCACAACTCTTGTTGGTAGGACTCGCGGGCAACCAGCGGAAGTTCGCGGAGGGCGTACAGGGGCAGCGAGGCGCGGGCGGTCGTTCCACCATCGATTTCTGCGGGCGGTGCGGGCGGCATCTCCGGCGGCAAGGGGCGGTTCCAGCCCGGGACATCGGGATCTCGGGCACCAGGGCGCACCGCGGATCCTGTGAAATGAAAGACCTGGCTGGTGTCCCGCGCCCCGTCCACAACGACCTCATCACCCACATCTGAGGTGACGCTCGGCGCGCTCGGCGCCACGGTGCCGACATAGATCACATCGTCGCGCTCCGTTGCCGAGGATCCCGCTGGACCGAGCGCGCGGAGCTCGGTCCTGAGGTCCGCGGCAAGGTCGTATCGGGAGAGGGGCTCTGGATGTAGCAGGTTGGCCAGAACCGCGCCCAGGTCGCCGGGAATCGCTACGCCACCTCGAGGCCTGAGTTCCGGTAGAGGGGCGTTCATAGCGGTCTGGTCGTCGGGGAATGGCCGGCTGCCGGTGACCAGCTCCCACAGCATCACGCCGACTGCGTACAGATCGGTCCAGGGACCGTACTCCCGCGGCAGGCCCATTTGCTGTTCCGGGGACATGAATCCGGGCGTTCCCTCCATTCGCCCTTTCTTCCGAGCGAGAGTCGCCCCAGCGTTCGCCAGTCCGAGATCTGCGAGCCAGGCGTGCCGCTGCCCGTCGTCGCCCCGATACAGCAGGACGTTCTCCGGCTTCAGATCGCGGTGCAGAACGTCCCGCGAGTGGATGTACCCCAACGCCTCCAGGAGCTCGAGGCTCAGTCGGAGGAGCTCGTCCCACGCAATCGCTTCATCGCGGAGGACGGCGAAGCTGCCAGCATCCGCCAACGCAAGCCCAAGATACGGAGTTCCATCCGGTGTTTCCCCGTGATCGTGCAGAGGAACGATGTTGGGATGAGTGAACCGCGCGGAGATGCGGACCTCGAGCTCGAACATCTTCCGGAAACGCACGTCGGCGGCCAGATCCGGTCGCACGATCTTCAGCGCAACCGGCGTATCCAGCACCACATCGCGAGCGCGCAAAACCCGCCCCATTCCACCCTCGCCGAGGAGTGGATCGGCGTGAAGGGCATACCGATCGGGTAACTGGAGGGCCAACAGATGCCTGGGGTCGACACCGACGATAACCGGTCCTCATGTCGGTCACCCATCAGTGGATCCATCGGTGGCAAAACGCCCACACGCCCGCCATCACGTTCGGATCTGTCTCGCTGAGCTGGGCGGACCTGGAGGCGCGCATTCGGCGCGCGGCGTCTTGGTTGGCCGATCGAGGCCTCGAACCGGGGGACATCATCGCGCTGCAGATGCCGCGCTCGACCGCTTTTCTCGAGTTGCATCTCGCCGCTTTGGCAACCGGGGTCGTCACGCTCCCATTGAATCCTCGATACACGGCTTCGGAAGTCGAGTTCATTCTCGGTGATTCTGGCGCGAGGGACGCCGTCCTCAACGACGTGCCAATCGCCCGGATCTCCGCCGAGTTGGACGCTTGCGCCGAACACCCTCTGGAACGAATCCCAAGCCTCGATGAAATCGGGTTGCTTCTGTACACGTCGGGTACGACGGGCCGTCCCAAAGGCGCGAGGATCCGCCAGCGAAACGTCTTGGCGACGGTATCTGCGCTGCACGACGCGTGGAGATGGACGCCGGACGATGTGCTGATCCACGCCCTTCCCATGTTCCACGTGCACGGTCTGTTCGTGGCACAACACGCGGCATTGATGGCCGGCGCCCACTCGGTTTGGCTGCCGAGGTTCGAGGTCGCCGAGGTGTGGAACGCGATCGCCGCCCACAACGCCACTGTCTTCATGGGCGTGCCAACGTTCTACAATCGCCTGATCCAGTGGTCGGGCAAGACGCCCGAACTCCAGAGCATGCGTTTGTTCACCAGCGGATCGGCACCGCTGTCCGCCGCGACGTGGACCACCTTTCGCGACCGTTTTGGACATGAGATCCTGGAGCGGTACGGCATGACCGAGATCGGGATCGTGCTGTCCAACCCCTACGACGGACCGCGCGTCCCCGGCTCGGTCGGTCTGCCATTGCCCGGAACAGAAGCTCGAGTGGACGAACACGGCGAGCTGTGGATCCGCGGGCCATCGGTGTTCGCTGGGTATCTCGGGCTGCCTGAGGCCACGGCCAATGCGCTGGGGACCGGGTGGATGCGCACCGGCGATTTTGGTCGTGTCGACGACGACGGCTACATCCACCTGGTGGGGCGCCGAAGTGATCTCATCCTCACCGGTGGCTTCAACGTCTACCCGGGCGAGGTCGAGGCGGTGCTGATGGAACATCCGGCGGTGAAGGAGTTGGCGATCTTCGGCATCCCCGACTCCGACCTCGGAGAGGTGATCTGCGCCGCAGTCGTCGGCGAAGCCACCGAAGCGGAGTTGATCGCGTGGTGTTCAAAGCACCTGGCCACCTACAAGTGCCCGCGCACCGTGGCCTTCAGATCTGCGATGCCCCGGAACTCGATGGGGAAAATCCTGCGGACGAACCTGCGCATTGAGCACTCCCTTGGAGAGCTGTGGACGTCTGAAGCACGCGCCGCGATCGCGGAGCTGATCCGCCACCACCGAGACACGCCACGCAAGATCGCCGCTTTCGATTTCGACGACACCTGCATTGACGGGGACATCGGAATCGCACTGTTGGAGCGCTTCGATGCCGTGTCCAGCCGCGACCTGGTCTCGGAATACGAGGCGGACTGTGCCATCGACACGCGCTCTGGGTACGCGCAGCTGACCGCTACCCTTCTCGCCGGCCGCACCGAGAAAGATGTGCGCGCCCAAACGGCACTCGCCCTTCAAGATGCCCTCGGCGACGGACGCATTCACTGGGTCGACGGCGTCCGGCGGCTCCTTTCCACTCTCGTCGACAACAAATGGGAGGTGTGGATCGTCACGGCGTCGCCCGAAGTCGTCGTGGAGGAGGTCGCTGCGCAATACTGCGTCCCCCGATCACGAGTCATCGGAATGCGGACGGCCATGGAAGACGGACACTACACAGCCGAGGTACTCGAGCCCATCACGTACAAGAGCGGCAAACTCGAAGCGCTCGAGCTGCGCGCCGGTGGACTCCCGCTCCTGGCCATGGGCGACAGCCCCTCCGACGAAGCGCTGCTTGGGGCCGCCGAAGTCGGGCTTCAGATCGACCACTCGGTCGGCTGGCAAGTGGTGGGAAGACGATGAAGCTCGGCATCGCCGTTCTCAATTTCGGAGGTCCAAAGGGCCCAGACGAGCTCGTGCCGTTCCTCACAGAGTTGCTCGCCGACGTGCTCCCCGGGCCAATGCTCATCAAGAAGGTCGCCGCCCCATACATCGCTCGAAGCCGGTCCAAGCTGGTCGGGCCCAACTACGAGGAGATTGGCTGGTCGCCCCTCGTCGATGTACACGATCAGCAAATCGCGGCGTTGAAAGAGGAGCTCCAGGAGGACATCCCACTTGCATCGGGCATGATGTTCACCCCACCGACCATGGCCAGCTGCGTTGCCGAACTGCTGGAGCAGGGCGTCGACACTGTCATCGCCATCTCGATGTTTCCCCACTACAGCCTGGCCACCACGCACGCGGCCTTTTCGTTTTTTCACCAAGCCCTGGTGGACGCGGAAAAGCCGGACCTTCCCGTGCACTGGATTCCGGCCTACTTCGACCATCCAGACTACATCTCGGCTCTCGCCGCCACGATTCGCGAGGGCGTCGATCAGATCGGGGGCGACGGACCGATCGACCTCCTCTTCACGCCCCATGGACTGCCACACTCGTTCGTTCACCGCGGAGATCCCTACCCCGACCAGATCCGCGAGTCGGTCCGGCGCGTCATCGAAGTGCTGGCCTGGACGGACCCCTGGCACCTGGGGTGGCAGAGTCGCGTCGGACCCGTGAAGTGGCTCTCCCCCTCGACGCCCGACATGCTGGAACGGCTCGCGGCGTCTGGGCGCCAACGCGTGCTTCTGGTGCCGATCAGCTTCGTCAGCGATCACATCGAGACGCTCCACGAGATCGACATCGAGTATCGAGAACTGGCGGAAAAAGCGGGCATCGAACACTTTACCCGAGCCCCGGCACTGGGACTCCAGCCCGATTTCATCCGTTGCCTCGCCAACCGCATCAAGGACGCACGCAAGCGCATCGACCAGTACCGATGCGTACGTTGTCTGCATCCCAAAGGAGACGAGCACCGGACACGTGCTGGCTGTACCGCCTGCCATTTCCAAACACCGGCCTATTTGCGCGAAAGCCGTTATCCCGGCCGATCATGACTATTCGCGTTGCAACGACCAACGACCTGGACGAGGCCATAGGCCAGTTCGAAGCAGCCGAACGGCTGTGCATTGACACTGAGTTCCACGCCGAGCGCCGCTACCGTCCACGGCTGTACCTCGTACAGATCCATGTCGAGGGCGGCGACACGTGGCTGTTGGATCCACTCGTCGACGGGATGCTTCGCGCTGTTGCACCCGCAGTCACCGGCACGCCATGGCTCGTACACGCGGGCCGACAGGACATCCGCCTGCTCATGCACGCGCTGGGAGACGTGCCCGAGACCGTTCAGGACACCCAGATCGGAGCCGGGCTTGCAGGGAGCCGATTCCCCCAGTCCTACGGCAAGCTCGTTGCCGAATACCTCGGAAAGGAACTCGATAAATCCCACACGCTCTCCGACTGGAGCCGGAGACCGCTGACCGATCAACAAGTGGGCTACGCCGCCGCGGATGTGCAATTGCTGCCTGCCTTATGGGAGAAGATCCACGCCGCAGTGGCTGAGCTGAATCGAACGCAAATCTGCGACGAGGCCTGTCGTGAGGCGCGTGAAAACGCATTGGATCGCGATTTCGACACCCGTCAATGGCGCCGGATCCAAGCCGTCGGTGTCCTCTCTGGGCCGAGCGTCGCCACGCTGGAAGCGCTTGCGATCTGGCGCGAGGACAAGGCCAGAAACGCCGATCAGCCCGCGCGGTCCATTCTGTCAGACGGCCTGATGGTCGAACTGTCCAAACGCATGCCCACATCCGTCGACGCCCTGCGTGCGAATCGCCGTTTCCCCAAGGGAATCGTCAAGCGCCACGGCGAGGTGATCGTGGATATCGTCGGACGCGCATCCAGCCGTCCAGCGTGGGGGTGGCCCCCAGTGATTCGTCACAGAACGGCCGAAGCCCGCCAGCTCGCGTGGTTCCGGTCCTGGGCGTTGATTCAGGAACATTCCAAACGGTTCGCGGCCCCACTCGTCCTGCCGGATTCGATGTTGGAGCGAATCATTCTCGCGCGGCCTGACGATCCCGAAAAGGTGGCTGATGTACTGGGCAGCTGGCGAAACCGTCTCTGTGGCGCCGAAGTCCTCGACGCGTTGCAGAGCCGAATCGCACTGCGACTCGGTGGATCCGACGCGGTCGCATCGACCGATGATCGCACTGCATGAAAATCGTCGGCGACATGCTGACAATTTTCTTGAAAAAATTTTTGGGCCGTAAACAGACCTTGGCGGCGGCCTCTCGCCGTGCGAAGAAATTTTTTCGCCATTATTCCTTGCGCCACCCCCCGCAAGACCCCATGATGACTGGGCGGGACGCAATGTCCCCCCAGGGCGTTCCAGCCAATCAATCCAGTCGAGGAAATTAAAATGATCCAGCGTTTCATTCGCGACGAAGACGGCGCCACCGCCATCGAATACGGCCTCATTGCTGCGCTTATCGCAGTTGTCATCATCGGTGCCGTCACCACTCTCGGTAAGAACCTCTCCACGACGTTCAACACCATCGCCTCGGCGACCACAGCTCCGTAATTACGGAACGTGATTTGGGACCCGCCGCGTCCCGACCCAATGGGTCGGGGCCGGCGGGTTCTTCTTTTTCGAATCGGCAACTCGACTGATAAATCTGTTCCACCCTGCGCTTCGGCTCGGTCCGGCTTCTGATTCCGTCCACCACCGAAGCCAAAAATGGCCGGCGCAAGCGTCGTTTGGCCCGTTTTGACCTTCGATGGCCCACGGAATCAGCCTCAGCGCGCCATTTCCGCGCTAGCGCAAGAGTCGACACGGCGGGTCGGAGTGGACGAGAATCTACTCCAATCCTCACCTTCTCGGCACATCAAACGCGTAGTGGCGACTCCGGGACCCCACTTTGATAGAAAGGACGGAGTGCGGTCGGGCGTTGCGGCTGCTTTTTGGAGGCCATGAATGGCTAGACAGACAGGTGGTCGACTTCGCGCCGCCATTTTCCTACTGGTGTCCCTCGGAGCGGCTGTTGTCGCCAGTTTCGTGATCTACACCGTCGTTCAGAATTACCAGAAGGAGTTGGTCGACGCCCAACTCCCCGAAGAGACCGTCCAGGTCATGGTCGCTGCGGCTGACCTCTACCAGGGCAAGACGATTATTGTCGAAGATCTGGCGATGACCGAGCTCCCGCCCGACTACGTCCCCGACGCGGTGCTTCGTCAGCCCGAACAAGCCGTGGGCCGCGTTCCCCGCGAGCGCATCCTCTCCCAGGAGTTCATTCGCGAAGAGCGCCTCGCGGATCCGGAGTCCGGGGTAGGCCTCAACGCGATCATCCCGCGCGGTATGCGGGCAATCTCCATCAACATCAGCGGTGGGTCTGCGGTGTCCGGCTTCCTCAACCCAGGGAACTACGTCGACATCCTCGTCACGTTCCCGGGCGGCGATGGCGCGGAAACCGAAACCCTCACACTCCTGCAGGCCGTCACTGTGCTGGCAGTGGACGCCCGACTCGGCGCAACGGCGACCGGCACCGCAGACCGGACAGCGCCGTCCATCACGCTCGCGGTCACCCCCGAGCAGGCAGAGAAGCTCACGCATTCCAACTCTCAGGGCGCCGTCACGCTGACGCTGCGCAACGATATCGACGTGACCCACGTAGACACCCATGGCGCGATGAGCACCGATCTGCTCGGTGGTGAGACCGACGATAAGCGGATCCCGATCAGCCAGTGGAAGAAGGCCACAAGCCAGAAGACAGATGGTTCCTTGATCATCATCAAGGGTCCCCAACAGTCCAAAGAAAAGGTCCGGTGAAGCTGGTAGGCTGCCGCGGTATCGATCCACCCCACGTTTCTACGAGGCGTTCTACATGCACGCATCCCAGGCCATGACCACGGCATTTGCCGCCATCGCCCTGACTTTCATGTCGACCAACGCAGCCGCACAAGAAGAGAGGGCCGATTGGCTCGATATCGAGCTCGGCAAGAGCGTGGTTCTGGAGACGCCCCGAACCCCGACCGCGATCGCCGTCACTGACCCGACCGTGGCCAACCCGCAATCGCTGGGCATCGCCAGCCAACTTCAGATTCAAGGAACGGCGATCGGAACGACCGACCTGGTCATTCAGTTCGGTCCCGGCATCCCACCGCTCATCTATGAAGTGACGGTGCATCGGGATCTGTCCGACCTCGTTCGACGCATCGACTCCATCGTCGAGGGAGAGCCTCCGCGGGTCTACCCGCTCGAAGAACGCATCGTCGTCGAAGGGCCAGTCGCGGACTTGGACACCCTCGAACAGGTTTCTCTCGTTGCTCGTCTCTATGACCGCGAGTTCGTCAACCTCATGGTCGTTCAAGGCGATCATCAGGTCCAACTCGAAGTTCTCTTTGCCGAAGTCTCCCGGACGGGCATTCGCGAGCTGGGGCTGAACATCATCGGTTCGCAAGGCGTACTTCAAGCCGCGATGCTCAGTCCGACACAGAACGCCAACAACACCGTCTCGATCGGTGCCACGGCAGACTCGATCAACTCCGGAATCGTCGGTGCACCCGGTGCAGGCGGCTACACCTTCTCGGGCGTATACACGGGGCAGCCTCTCCTCGGTGGAATCCTCAATCTGTTGGATGACTACAAGCTCGGGAAGATCCTGGCCCAGCCGACCTTGGTGGCCCTCTCTGGGCAGCAAGCCGACTTCCTCGCCGGTGGCGAAATCCCGATTCCCGCCCCCTCGCAGGGTGGCCAGATCACGATCGAGTACAAGGAATTCGGAATCTCACTGGTCTTCGTGCCCACCGTTCTGGCCAACAACATCATCGACGTGAATGTCACCGTCTCCGTTTCGGAGCTCGACTTCTCCGCGTCCAGCCGCATCACGGGTATCGAAGTGCCCGGGCTTCTCACACGAAAAGCCAAGACGCATCTGCGCATCGAGAGCGGCATGACGTTCGCGATGGCGGGCATGTTGAACGATACGATCAGCTACAACAGAAACGGTGTCCCCGGCCTCGGTCGAATCCCGATCATCGGCGCGTTCTTCAGGAATGTGCGCCACGTGCGTAACGAAACCGAAGTCGTCATCTACGTCACTCCACGTCTGGTCCGCCCCCTCGCCCCCGGCGAAGTTCCCGCGGCGCCAGGCACAACCGAGAACAACAACCCCAGCGACATCGAACTGTTCCTCCTCGGCATTGACCACCGTCCGGGCTCACGGACGGCGTCGCCGACAGGGGCAGTCGGCTTGCAGCGCTAGGAGATGGTCACTTGAGAAACATCGGCAAGGGCGGAGGAGCAGCGTCCGTCATACTCGTCGGTCTCGATAACGAGCAGATGGGGATGGTTCGCGAGGTGCTCGCCGCCGAGGCAGTGTTGCCCAACCAGTCGATCGCGTTTGGCGATGCAATCAACGCCGCACAGCGGGCGAGACCCGACGTCGTACTGGTGTCCTATTCGCGCGCTATCGAAGCGGCGTTGGCACTCGCTGAGGCTTTAGTGCGTGAGATGCCCAATCTCACACTGGTCGCCTTGGCTGAAGCCGGCACCGCGGATGCCATTTTGGCAGCGATGCGCGTCGGCTACAAAGAGTTCGTCGTCCTTCCAGATGACGCGTCGCGCCTGCGGCAAGTGGTGCACG
>Ga0315336_1007600_pt1 | contig 10245 bp, 8 predicted proteins | sample ASW5metaG_FD_204512 | JGI IMG/M metagenome (GOLD analysis project Ga0315336, IMG submission 204512) | Ammonia-oxidizing marine archaeal communities from Monterey Bay, California, United States - ASW #5 | ecosystem: Environmental > Aquatic > Marine > Intertidal zone | place: USA: California... | reverse complement strand
ACGGCCCGCCAAGCCAACTTGCCGTGGCCGATTTCGCGACGTCCCGGAGAACGCAGGAAACTCGCCTCGCCGACCGAATAGGGCGGAAAATTGTAGTGCAACAGGAAATGTTCCCGATAATCGCCATCGAGAGCATCGATGATCTGCTCGTCCTGGCCGGTGCCCAAGGTGGCAACAGCCAGGACCTGTGTCTCTCCACGTGTGAACAGGGCGCTTCCATGGGCGCGAGGAAGAATTCCCACCTCGCAGGAAATAGGCCGTACTGTCTTAGAATCACGGCCATCAATGCGAGGCTGTTCATCAAGTATAGCGCTGCGAACGATCTCTTTTTCCAGCTTCTTGAAGGCCGCGCCGATCATATCCTCGGTAGCCGTTTCGTCGTCCGCCATAGCCGCCGCAGTTTCCGCCTTGACTGCCTCAATAGCACCATGGCGGACAGTTTTGTCAGGCTCCTTGTATGCCTCTCGCAGACCGCTATCGGCGAACTCATTGACTCGACTGGCAACGATGCCGTGCTCAGGTGGTGCCTCAGCAACATCCCAAGGCTCCTTAGCTGCGGTTTCGGCCATTTCGATAATGGCATCAATCACTGGCTGAATTTCGCGGTGACCGAACATTACTGCACCCAACATCACCTCCTCGGTGAGCTCCTGGGCTTCCGATTCAACCATCAACACCCCATCCTGGGTGCCCGCCATCATTAGGTCCAGGGCGGAGCCAGGCATTTCATCGACTCGCGGATTGAGTATATAGTCGCCGTCCACATAGCCGACACGGGCTCCACCGATGGGACCGAGGAATGGCACTCCCGAAAGGGTTAAGGCCGCCGATGCCCCCACCAGGGCAACCACATCGGGATCGTTTTCCATATCGTGGCAGAGAACCGTGCAGATCACCTGGGTCTCATTGCGGAACTGGGAGTGAAATAAGGGCCGGATAGGCCTATCTATCAAACGCGAGGTCAGCGTCTCTTTTTCACTGGGGCGGCCTTCGCGCTTGAAAAAGCCGCCTGGGATTTTTCCGGCGGCAAAACTTTTTTCCTGGTAATTCACTGTCAATGGGAAAAAATCGATGCCCTTCTTGGGCTCTTTTTGGGAAACTGCTGTACAGAGCACAGTGGTTTCGCCATAGGTAGCAAGCACAGCCCCATCGGCCTGACGGGCAATGCGCCCAGTCTCTAGTGTCAGCTTGCGTTCACCCCAATCTATTTCCTTTTTCAGAATATCAAACATATTTCATCTTCCTTCCTTCCAACCTACCTACCCCGTGCGGCCCTGCCGTTCACGGGCCCCAGTCCGCCCCATGCGGACCAGGCTAGATCAACGCCGCAATCCGAGGCGCTGAATCAGCTTTTGGTATCGGTCTTCGTTTTTACGTTTAAGGTAATCTAGAAGCCGGCGCCGCTTACTCACCATCATGATGAGGCCTCGCCGGGAGTGAAAATCATGACTATGGGTCTTGAGATGTTCCGTCAGGTTAACGATGCGTTCCGAAAGGATAGCCACTTGCACCTCCGGAGACCCGGTATCGTTGGCACATGTGGCGTACTCGCCAACCAGCTCCTGCTTTTTATCAGGCGTTATCGACATCAGCCACTCCTTAGTTCACATGTTCAACACGCGCACCGGACTAATTTTTCCGGCATGGTAACGGGCGAGGGCAACCAGCGTGGTCCCCTCCATCGCACACACGACCGTTCCGTCGGACAGTTCGGAGGGTAGAGCATTTCCGCTCTCCTCACGGGGCCCGGGGCCACCGGTGCAGAGCACTATCACCGGACGCCCTTGTCGTAAGGCGACGGCTTCTTGTTCGGTCACGGCCAGAGCCGGGATGTCGTCCAGCACGGTCTCGACCGGGTAAATGTGCTCGAAAGCGGGCGCACTATGCCCCATAGCTATTAGTTTATCCAGCGGAATTGCAGTCTCTTCACGAAATGGCCCAACCCGGGTGCGACGCAGTTCCGAGACGTAACCGAACGTCCCCAGCAGCACCGCCAGATCACGTGCCAGCGCACGGACGTAAACGCCCTTGCCACATTCGACCTCGAACACAGCATGGTCTGGATTGGGTCGGTCCAAGAGACACAAGGCATGCACCTTCACTGGACGGGGCGCAAGGGTAACGGGTTTACCCTTGCGGGCCATGTCGTAAGCACGCCGGCCGTCCTTTTTCAGTGCCGAGTAGGCAGGCGGCACTTGTTGGATTATACCCACGAACCGGCCGAGAACGGCATCTATTGCGCCGTCGCCGGGCCGTACCGCGCTTGTTTCTATGACCGCGCCTTCGCCATCATCGGTATCCCGGCTTTCCCCAAAGCTGAGAGTAAAGCGATAGGACTTCCACCCCTCCATGGCATAGGCAACGGTCTTGGTCGCTTCCCCCAAGGCCACCGGCAAAACCCCTGTAGCGAGGGGGTCCAAAGTGCCACCATGCCCTATCCGCTTCGGCTTGAGGGAAGTGCGCAGGCGCGCTATGGCGGCAGCTGAGCTAATGCCGCTCGGCTTATCAATAGCGAGCCAGCCATCGATGGCGTGTGCCCCTGTGGGCGGCTTGCGCCTACGGCCCATTATCCCCTTCGCTTTCGCCTTGTTCCGCCTGGGTGCTGGTATCGAGATCCCGTTCGACCTCGGGCTGACGCAAAACAATGTCGATGCGCGAGGAATATTCAAAGGAGGTATCGGCGACAAACTGAATTCGGGGCACGAACTTCAGCGTCAATTCGCGTCCAAGTTCACGGCGGAAATAACCTTTGGCCCGATTGAGGGCGGCAACCACGCGAGTCATTTCCAGTCCGCCCAGGGGAATGACAAAGGCAGTCGCGTTCTTGAGGTCGGGGCTGACCCGAACCTCGGTAACGGTGATTGCAGCCGACGATAAATCAGGATCGTGGAAATGGGCATGATCGAAAATTCGGACCACTCCGTGGCGCAATTCCTCGCCAACTCGAAGCTGGCGTTGGCTAGGCGCGTGCGAGCGCATTTCCATTCATCCCTGTGATCCGTGGGCTACGGTAAGCGGTGGTTTGGGCAAGACGCCGGCCCACCTTACTACAGCGTCCGGGCGACCTCTTCGACCTCGAAACACTCAATCATGTCGCCAACCTGTATGTCGTGGTAATTTTCGATGGCGATGCCGCATTCGGAGCCGGCGCGTACCTCTCGGGATTCTTCCTTAAAATGCTTGAGAGTTTGAAGATCGCCTTCATGCACGACGACATCGTCACGCAACAAGCGCACCCTGGAGGCCCGGCGAATCAAGCCGTCGGTCACCAAACAGCCTGCGATACGGCCTACCTTGGAAATATTGAACACCTCGCGCACCTCCGCCATCCCCAACTGGGTTTCCTTTATGGCCGGAGCCAACATGCCAGAAAGGGCCTGCTTTATGTCATTTGTAATATCGTAAATGATCGAGTAGTAACGAATTTCGACATTGTCGCGCTTGGCAAATTCGCTAGCCTGGGGGTTGGCACGAACATTGAAGCCGATGATGAGGGCATCTGACGCCCGGGCCAGGGTAATATCGGATTCGTTGATGCCACCAACCGCCGCATGCAGGATACGCGCCTTTACCTCATCGGTACCGATCTTCTCGATAGCTCCTGCAATTGCTTCCACCGAACCTTGAACGTCGGCCTTGATAACTATGGGAAGTTCAGCGCTTTCACCGGCAGCTATGGAAGCAAGAAGCTGTTCCACAGTGCCCCGCGCGCCCGCGGTGGCAGCGGCTTCGCGGGTTTGGCGCTGGCGATACTCGGTAACCTGGCGTGCGCGATTTTCGTTTTCGACGACGGCAAATTCATCGCCGGCAATAGGCGCACCATTGAGACCCAGCACTTCAACCGGCACGGTTGGTCCCGCGTCATTTACGTTAAGGCCGTGGTCATCCACCAACGCCCGCACCCGGCCCCACTCACTGCCGGCAACAAAGATATCACCGACATGAAGAGTACCACGACCAATCAGCACCGTGGCAATATTCCCACGGCCCTGTTCGACCTTGGCTTCAATGACGACACCCTGGGCGGCACGGTTGGAATTTGCAGTAAGCTCAAGAAGCTCAGCCTGCAGGCTGATCACCTCCTCCAACTTGTCAAGGTTGTTACCGTCCTTGGCTGAAACCTCGACCCACAGAGTATCACCGCCATGACCTTCCAGGGCGACATCGTGCTGCAAAAGATCATTTTTAATGCGGTCTGGATCGGCGCCAGGAAGGTCTATTTTGTTGATGGCGATGATCATCGGGACCCCGGCGGCCTTGGCGTGGTGAATTGCCTCGATGGTCTGGGGCATGATGCCATCATCAGCGGCCACCACCAGGATTACAATATCGGTGACTTTAGCGCCGCGGGACCGCATCTGGGTGAATGCTTCATGGCCGGGTGTATCGAGGAAGGTGATTTTTTGACCTGATTCCGTGGTCACCTGATAGGCACCTATATGCTGAGTAATCCCGCCAGATTCCTTTGCCGCGACGTCGGTTTTACGCAGCGCATCGAGAAGCGAGGTCTTGCCATGATCGACGTGGCCCATCACCGTCACCACCGGTGAGCGGGGCTCCAGATTTTCAGGAGTGTCTTCGCCACCGCTAAGGCCTTCCTCAACATCGGATTCGCTGACCCGCCGGATGGTGTGGCCGAATTCGGCAACCACTAGTTCCGCTGTATCGGCGTCGATGGGTTGGTTGATGGTCGCCATAACGCCCATATTTATCAGTGCCTTCATGACATCGGGGGCGCGTTCCGCCATACGGTTGGCGAGTTCCTGAATGGTGATAGACTCTGGCACCACCACTTCCCGAAAGACCTTGGTGGTTTCGCCACGGCCCTGGAGCGCGGCCTGGGCGCGCCGCTCTCTCTCCTTCGCCCGACGCATGGAGGCCAGCGAGCGCACGCGCTCACTGCCATCATCCTCAAGCGCCCTAGAAATAGTGAGTTTGCTGCGGCGGCGGTCGCCCCCCTGACGAAGGGTCAGCGACGGCCGGCCCTTTTCTGGCTTAGCGCCCTTGCGACCCGGCGCGCGTTTCCTGGTATCCTCTTCGGCCCCCATATCCTCGATCGTGACGGGAGCGGGCTTGGCCTTACCACGGGCAAGCTTGGCCGGAGTCTCGGTCTCTGGCTCGGGCGTGGCGGCGGCGGCAGCAGCAGCAGCAGCCTCGGATTCTTCTTTAGCGCGTTTCTTCGCTTCTTCTGCTTCGCGAGCCGCCCGCTCAGCATCTTCAATCTTGCGATGTTCTTCGTCCTGCGTGGCATCTTCCAGGACCCGCGCCCTAACCGCCATTTCGTCACTGGTAAGCTTTTCCAACGCATCGTTGACCTGGATCTCGGCAGCGGTTTTTTCGCCAGCCTTGACTTCGGCCATATCACCGCCGTCGGTGGCAGCATAAGTCCGCTTCTTACGCACCTCAACCGTGACCGCCTTAGAACGCCCATGAGAGAAGTTCTGGCGAATTTGCCCCTGCTCGACGGTCTTATTGAGCTCCAAGCGACCTGGCCGGGAAAGCGACAGGGGCTTCTTTTTATTGTCCGTATCTTTGGTCGTTTCGCTCATACCTGGTCCACTCTGTTCCTAACCTTACCCCACCTGGGCGGTGCCGGAAATCCCATCTTGGCCGGCGCCAGCGCAACGCACACCCTCGAGCCGCGTTAATTCCACACTGATGCGTTGGGCGAATCGATTGTCGGTTACCGCCACATGTACAACACCCTCGCGGCCAAAAATAGCCCCCAATTCCGCCGCATCGAGGCCCTCTGCACGGGCAATAACGGATGCCAACGCCACCAACTTACTGCGGCCGTCGGCGGCTCCGTCCCGGGCGCTGATCAACAGATGTGCCGTCCCATTTTTCAGCGCGGATCGCGTTTTTTCAAAACCAGCAACGGCAACCCCAGCTTTCCGCGCGAGGCCAATCAAATTACTACACCGCCTCGCCAGTCCTGCCTCAACCCGTTGGACCAGGTCTGGCGGCACTTCGACGGGTCCCTTGAGAACCCTGGAAAAATGCCGCCCCGACGCCGCCTCGGCAAGGATATCCTTGCGTGCTTCCAACCATAACCCGCGGCCCGGCAGGCGTTGGTCCAAATCCGCTACCAGCGACCGGTCGGGCCCAACAACGAAGCGAACCATCTGGACGCGCGGCAGCACTCGGCCGCTGACAATACAGCGCTTTTCACCCACGTCCGGGCCGAGGGGCTCGGTCACATGATGCCTCTTATGACTGCCGCGTGCCGTCATATTAGTCGTTCAGCCTTCTGTCCCTGGATTTTCTTGATTGTCAGCAGATGACGCGATGGTGGTTTCCTCGCCACCATCGCTTTTTTCACCCTCGTCTGCTACCTCGCCACCCTCTTCGGTGGTCTCTTCCGAGGCCTTGTCGTCTTTATACCAATGTGCCCGGGCTTCCATAATGATGGCGTTGCCGTCGCTTTCGGTTACTTCGAAATCCCGAAGCAATCCTTCTTCGCCATCCTCTTCCGAACCCGACAATTCGTAGCCAGCGAGTTCAGCCAATTGTTCACGCGTCTTGATGCCGGCCTTGGCAAGCGCAACAACCATATCGGGCGAAAGCGCCGGTAATTCAGCAAGATCTTCGGCAATACCTAGTTCACGCCGTGTTTTGGAATATTTCTCCGCCTGTTCGGCTAGGTAGGTTTCCGCCCGATTGGAAAGCTCTTGAGCTATATCCTCGTCAAAACCCTCGATATTGACCAAATCTGCCAAGGGTACGTAGGCGACCTCATCGATGGAAGAAAAACCTTCGGTAACCAGGAGATGGGCAATCACTTCATCAACATCGAGGGCATCGATGAACATCTGTGAGCGGTTACGGAAGAATTCCTGACGGCGCTCTGATTCTTGGGCCTCGGTAAAGATGCGTATATCCCAGCCTGAAAGCTGGCTGGCAAGGCGGACATTTTGTCCACGCCGGCCAATGGCCAGGGACAACTGGTCGTCAGGCACAACAACCTCAATTCGCATTTGATCCTCATCTAACACCACCTTGGTCACTTCCGCCGGCGCCAAGGCATTGACCACGAAGGTGGCGGGGTCCGGCGACCACTGAATGATGTCGATCTTCTCGCCTTGCAGCTCGGCCACCACCGCCTGGACACGGCTGCCACGCATGCCAACACAAGCGCCCACGGGATCAATGGATGAGTCGTTAGAGAGAACCGCGATTTTGGCGCGGCTGCCTGGATCCCGGGCCACCGACTTAATTTCGATGATGCTGTCGTAAATTTCAGGAACCTCCTGGGCGAACAGCTTGGCCATGAATTCAGGCCGAGTGCGGGACAGGAAAATCTGCGGGCCGCGCAATTCCTCACGCACGTCATAGATATAAGCGCGCACCCGTTCCGAGGTCCGTAAGTTTTCACGGGGCAAGACTTCATCCCTGCGCAACACGGCCTCGCCGCGGCCGAGATCCACGGTCACGTTACCGAATTCGACCCGCTTAACGAGCCCGTTCACAACCTCGCCTACGCGATCTTTGTAATCCTCGAACTGGCGCTGGCGCTCAGCTTCACGCACTTTTTGCACGATCACCTGTTTCGCTGTCTGCGCGGCAATGCGCCCAAAATCAATCGGTGGCAATGGATCGATGAGGAAACCGCCCGGTTCAATATCAGGATCAGTCTTGCGCGCTGCCTCCAAGGAAATCTGGGTAAATTCGTCCTCAACTTCCTCTACCGCCTCGGTGTAGCGTGCCAGGGTGATCTGGCCTGAGGAGCGGTCGATTTCGGCGCGGATGTCACGTTCCTGGCCATAACGGGAGCGGCCAGCCTTCTGGATCGCTTGCTCCATAGCGGTCAGAACCTCCTCCCGGTCGATGGATTTTTCCCGCGCCACGGCGTCGGCTACCTGAATCAATTCAGGCCTAGCGAGGCCGGTAGTTTCTTCCGCAAGGGGCGTTTGTTCCATGGTCCGTTCCATCTATCTACGAGTCCCGATTACATTCAATTAATAGACAACCTATTGGCCATACTATTGGCGTTCACCACCCCAGGCTTGGGGGCCAGCCGCTCCCGAAGCCGCAATCAACTCATCGGTCAACACCAGTCGAGCCTTGGCAATGGCCTCAAAGGGTAGGCGCACGGTTTCCTCCTCCAAGTCGATCGACACCACCCCCGCGGCCAGACCCAAGAGTTTTCCCTTGAAACGGCGGCGCCCAGCAATGACATCGCGGGTCTCGATGCGAGCCTCGAACCCCACGAACCTCTCGAAATCCCTGAGCCTTGTTAGAGGGCGGTCGATTCCCGGCGAGCTCACCTCCAACGTATAAGCGCCGGCAATCGGGTCCTCGGCATCGAGCAGCGCCGACAGACCGTGGCTAATCTCGGTGCAATGGTCTACGGTCATGGCGGCGCCATCGACCCGCTCGGCCATCACTTGAAGCACCTGATGCGTGCCGCCTGAAACCTGCACCCGCACCAACTCATAGCCCATACCCTCCAGAGATTCTGTGATCAACGCCGCAACTCTCTCTCGAATTTGATTCATCGTCGTTCGTAAAACCCCTGCGGCAAACCCGACATTAAGGCAACTAGTGCGTCCCTCGCTGCCGCTCCCGGTTCTTGGATTTGGTAATAAAAAAGCGGGCCGGTGGCCCACCCCGCAAAGTCACCCGATTACTCGGACCCTATAAAGCATCACGAAATATAGACATTTCCGCCGCTTCTTCAAGTGTTTTGGGGCCTTCACAAGATGTCCGGCATGTTCCGCAGGCGCCGCTGGAAGACTAGAAAAACCGGTGTAACACCTTTGGCACGCGCTTTTTCCTCGTACCGGGTGGCCGGCTGATCGGCGGGCCGAACACGCCAATCTGTCGCTTTGTCCGCAACCCAGTGAAAATCCTCATGGGCCACCAGCGCAGCCAGTGCCCAGCGCAGGTAGACCGGGTCATCGGTGGCGACGCGTAGTTCAGCACCATCGGCCATGACCCGTGCCAGAGCATCCAAGGTATCAGCAGCAATGAATCGGCGGCGCGCATGGCGGGTCTTGGGCCAAGGATCTGGAAACAAAACGAAGACGCGGGCGAGGGTTCCCGCGGCCAGGGAGTCGATTAAGAAGCGCGCATCGTCATTATAAATACGGACATTGTTAAGCTGTCGCGCATTGATTCGGGCCAGAAGCGCGGCCACGCCATTAAGAAATGGCTCGCAGCCGATAAAGCCAATATCTGCATTAACTTCAGCCTGGGCGGCGAGATGTTCGCCAGCACCGAACCCCACTTCTAGCCAAACTTCGCGGCAAGGCACTAAGCCAGTTTTCCCAAGCCCCTCGGCGAGAGATTCCGAGGCATCGAAAAATCGGACTGGATCGAGAATCGGATCAGTGCTGGATCCAAGGTGCACGCTGATTTTCGGAAGCAAGTCTTGGACCAACTGCCTGCGGGACGGCCGCAAAGGCCTACCCTTGCGGCGGCCATAAAGGATTCGTCGCGTGGCATTGGGTCTGGAGGGGGATGGGCTGCGCGATTCGGTCATCTTATTTGGATCGATCCAGACCTTGGCCGGTCAAGGCGCCTCACAGGAGAGCGCCTCAGGTCAGAGCTGATACGAGATCCTCGACCAAGTCCTCGCGCTCCCATGAAAAACCGCCACCGTCGTCAGGCGTCCGACCAAAATGGCCATAAGCTGCGGTACGCGCATAGATCGGCTTATCCAAATTCAAATGATCGCGAATACCGCGCGGCGTGAGATCCATGGCTTCACACAGGGCACCAGCCAGTTTTCCATCGTCACATGTCGCGGTGCCGTAGGTCTGGACATAGACTGAGAGTGGCTTGGCTATACCAATAGCATAGGAAATCTGTATCACGCAGCGTTCGGCAAGACCTGCAGCAACCACGTTGCGGGCCAGGTAGCGTGCCGCATAAGCCGCCGAACGGTCGACTTTGCTGGGATCCTTTCCAGAAAATGCACCACCACCATGGGGCGACGAACCACCATAGGTATCGACGATGATTTTGCGTCCGGTCAGGCCGCAATCGCTGTCGGGACCTCCGATCACGAAACGACCAGTCGGATTGACGTAGAATTCATCCTCACTGCACATCCAGCCATCAGGCAGGATGTTTTCCACATGGGGGCGAACGATTTCGCGGACCTGCGCTTGATCAAGACTTTCATCGTGCTGGGTCGACACGACGACGGAAGCAGCCCGCACTGGCTTATTTTCTTCATAGTGAAGAGTGACTTGGCTTTTGGAATCAGGCCCAAGACCGGGCTCAGCGCCGGAATGGCGC
>Ga0315336_1007599_pt1 | contig 10248 bp, 11 predicted proteins | sample ASW5metaG_FD_204512 | JGI IMG/M metagenome (GOLD analysis project Ga0315336, IMG submission 204512) | Ammonia-oxidizing marine archaeal communities from Monterey Bay, California, United States - ASW #5 | ecosystem: Environmental > Aquatic > Marine > Intertidal zone | place: USA: California... | reverse complement strand
GGCGCAGGCCTGTTCCAGGAAAGCCTGGGGCGGGTGGTCAACGACCATGCTGGTTGAAAGCTTATAGAGCAGGCTGAGCTCTTCATAAGAGCCCGCGAGTTCCCAACTCAGGTCGTGTAGCTCGTGGAGACGCCAGCCCAAGTCGGCGGCGTCGCGGGCCATCCACTCGATGACCTGTGTTAATCGGTCGATCTCCCGGGAACTAAGCAGCGCATCGTGATCGAATCCCTCGATGATGCTTGGCAGGTCTGTCTGATTCGCATCGCAGATCTGCGCCAGTTGATCGCTGGAAGGCAGGTCATCACCCAGGAACAAAGCGGCGGTCAAAGGCGAATCGTCGGGGTGATTGCCCGCACGTTTGTGTGGGATACCCGCGTGGATCGGTACGATGACCACGCCGGGCCAGAGGTCCAGCTGGCGGGTGTGATTATTCCAGAGGTTGTCGCGTTGTGATTTCATCGCGGCAATAAACGTTACGGCATCTACGATCAGGTCGTGCTCCCAGCGCCGTTCCCCGACCAACTCACAGCAGCCGGCTGGATCGATCGATAGGACCGCGGCACCAAGATCATTAAGACGTTGGCGGAGCCTGCCCGAGGAGACGGACGAGTCGGGATTTCCGATAGTGTGTGTCACAGTGTTTAGGCGACCTCCAGAGGCGCGGCGCTTTCCAGGATCGTAATGACCTGATCGATGGCATCAGAAGGCTTAAACGGTTTGCCTATCACGGCTTTGACATTGGCGGGGTATGTATCGCCCGGCGCGATGCTGCGGTTGTGTGCGGTTAACAGGACGACCGGCAGGTGCGTGGTGTTGTCGTTTTGGATCAGGGCTTCGCTGAGTTGCCGGCCGTTCATGCCGGGCATATGTTCGTCGGCGATCACAAGATCGGGCGCGTCGTTATTCAGCGACTGCAACGCACGATACCCGTCGGCCGCGCACGCGACACGCAAGCCCGCTTGCACGAGCTTGACCGACAGCGTGTGAACGATGTGGGGTTCATCGTTAACGATCAGGATAAGCGGCGGTTTAACCATGCCTCCTCCCAAGACTCCTGGCGCGGGTTACCATGCCCTGACACGGCAACCCGTGGATGCACTTTGGGCATCATCGGGTGTGGCTTATAACAAAGGCCACTGGGTTAACATCGGCGTATTTGTTAGATCGGTTGATGTAGACATATGGATTGTTTGGGGTGGACGGATTGCATGCGAGATTCGTCCGGGTCCGATAGCTGAGATGTATATTGCCGAAAACGCAGATGTGATGACGGATATCCAATCTGAAAGATTCGCCTTGATCGGGCGCGGCCTGTATAGAAAAACACCCCACGTTATTAGGCGCGGGGTGTCATGAGTGTGTGATGTATTCACGACTCAGCCGCCCTGCTCGGCGACGGCGGCCAGGAGCTTGCTGGCCCTGGCGTCGTTGGGCTGACGCTTGAGGGCCTGCTGGTAGGCCTCGGCGGCGGCGGCGAAGCGTCCCGCCTTCTGCAGCGACAGGCCACGGAGGATCAATGGTTCGGTGCTCGCCGGGGCGGCGGCGGCGGCGCGGTCAAACATATCCAGCGCGTTATTCAGGTTGCCGCGTTTCTGCCAGACCATGCCCGCCAGCAGATAACCTTCGTGACGGCTTGGGGCGAGATTGATGACCTTGCTGGCCGCCTGCAGTGCCCCGCCCAATTCGTTCTGCTGGTAGGAAAGCTCACCGAGCTTGATCCAGTCGGAAATGTCGCTGTCAGCGCCACGCGCCACGTCCGTCAGGACGATGTAGGCTTCTTTGGCGTTGCCGGTGTGCTGGTACGCAGCAGCCAGGGCACGCTTGAGGTCAGCGCGGTCTTTGTGCTCAGGCTTTTCGAGGATGCCTTTGAGCACCTTGGCCGCCTGCTCATGATTGCCCGCGGCTGCCAGCGAGAAGGCGTACTGCTCTTGGAACTTGATGCTCTCGGGTTCGAGCAGCGAGGCCTCGCGGAAGTTTTCCGCGGCGCGCTCGGGCTTGCCCTGCATGTAATACATATGACCGATCGCGGCACGGACGCCTGCGTTCTGGTCGAAGTACTGGCGCTTGCTCTCCAGCAAGGCCACCGCTTCATCGACACGGTCCAGTTCTATGAGTATCTCAGAGACCGCCAGGAGGTAGGCCGGGTCGTCCGGCTCGTTGTCGTAGGCGAGCTGGTAGTTTTCCAGCGAGCCTTCGTAGCGCTGCCAGCGCTGCATGACCAGGCCCTGGTAGTAGTAGGCCTCGGCCAGGTCGGGCTGCTCGGTGATGGCGGCGTTGAACAGGTGATAAGCCCGTTCGAGTTTGCCGCGCTCCATGGAAATCCGGCCCGCCAGGACGTGGAGCCTGGCGTTGGACGAATCGATGGTCAGGCCGTCCTTGACGGTCTTCTCGGCCTGGGTGAGGTCGCCGGCGTTGAACTGCTGCTTGGCCATGTCCAGCATCATCGAGCTGCGTAGCTCAAGCCAGCGGTTCTTGGCATCGGCCTTTTCTTCTGTCAGCGTGGGCTGACAACCAAGCAGCAGCGGCGCGAGAAGCGCCGCTGCTGAAAGTGTGATGGCTTGAGAAAGCTTCACGTTGCGTTTCATCTTATTCCTTTACGGCTGAACTATCGGAGGCTGTCTTAGTCGGCCTCTTCTTCGGTATCGACGCTGGTGACTTCGCCTTCGCTTTCGACATCTTCGTCGGCTTGGACTTCATCACCGGACAGCGACTCTTCAACAAACTCGAAGATGCTGACGGGCTCATCGGCTTCGGCCTGTTCCAGCTCTTCTTCGGTGGCGTAATCATCGAAGTCGAAGACCTCGACGGTGCTGTCACCGGACTCGAAGCTGTCATCGGAGAAGTCTTGCTCGTCCGTGGACTGCCAGGCGGTATCGTCGCCTGTCAGTTCGAATCGCCAAGGCGCTTCAACTTCGGGCTGGTCTGCGGCGTTGTCCTGGTCGGACCAGGCGGTTTCCGAATCCGTGGCTTCGGGTTCGGCGAACTCAAACACGGTTTCTTCCTGTTGGAATTCCGCGGTGGGCTCTGCCGTATCGGTTGACCAGTCAGACTCGTTGTCATACACGGCGGTCTGATCGAAGTCACTGACGGGCTCTGCCTGCGAGGACCAGTCGGGATCGACTTCTACAACCTCTTGGGTCTGAGTTTCGGTCTGGTTCCAGGACGAATCTTCACCCTCGTTCCAGGCCGTGTCTTCCTCGAAGGAACCGGTGTCCCAGGCGGTGGTGTCCACCTGATCGGTGGTTTCGCCCGCGTCGGCACCGAGATCGATCTCGAAGCCATCCACTTCAGCCGGCTCATCGGCCTGCGTGCTCAGCTCGGCATCGATCGTCGAGTCCACCGCGTTCTTAAGGATGCTGCGGTCATAGAAGTAGGTCGTCTCGCCGGTGATCTTAGACTTGAGCGTCAGGGCGTCGGCCATCGTCGGATCGAGGTACAGAGCCTTATCGATCGACCAGAGAGCCTTCTCGTTGTTGCCGGCCTTCTCGTAGGCGATGGCATCGGTCATGTACTTGCTGGTCAGCTTCGTGCGCGACCAGGGGAGCAGACCCTTACGCATACCGCTACGGGTCGATTCGATATCGCCGGCGACGCTGTTGGCCATCTTGGTCAGGTCCTCATCGTTCTGGATGATGGGCTTGATCATGAAGATGACTTCGCTGCGTGTGACGGTGTCGTCCTGCCCCTTAAAGGCGGGGCCGACCAGTGGGAGGTTACCGACACCGGGGACGCTGGTGCGGCCGATGGTGGTGTCTTCCTTGAAGAGGCCGCCGAGGACGACGGTCTGGCCGGACTTGACGATCACGTTGGTGACGATTTCCTGCGTGGTCGTATCAGGGATGACGAACCCGCCGACGAGGCTGGTGCTGCCATCGGATACGCTTGGGCGCAGTTCCATCCGGACGAAATCGTCGTCGCTGATGAACGGACGCAGCGAGAGCTGGGTACCGACATCGAGGAATTCAACTGACTGTGTGCTGGAGGTATCGGTCGCGGTCGTGGACAGGTAGCCCAGACGTTCACCGACCAGCAGGTTGACTTTTTGACGGTTCAGCACGAGTGCCTGGGGCTTAGCCAGGACGGTCGTGTCGGTGACGGAGTCCAGTGCACGCACGAAGACGGCGGCATCAGAACCGACGACACCGAACTTCACGCTGCTCTTACCAGCGGAGACGCCGCCGGGGTTGGCGGTGAGGCCGCTGCCGGAGTTGAAGTCACCACCGGGGCCTGAGCCACTGATCAGGTCGTCCACAGCACCGAGGGGTGTCGTGAAGTCGGTCAGGTTCAGGTCGGCAAAGATCGCGAAGTCAACACCAAAAGCGTTGGCTTCGGTCAGCCGTGCCTGGAGGATCGTAGCTTCGACCAGGACCTGCCTTGGGCGGGTGTCCAGCCGTTCAACGACGGAGAGGATCTCTTCGACGTTCTCGGCGTAGTCACGGATAACCAGGGTGTCCTGGTGAGCGGACTCGTTGGCGCCGCCGTCGGAGATGGTGGGCTCAAAGCCGTCTTCCACTTCACCGGAGAGCGCGATGGAGCCGGCGCCTGACAACAACGGGGTTGCAAACGCGGAGGCGTCTGCGGCGTTGATGTAGTTCAGGCGGACGATCTCGTAGACCAGCTCGCGGTTCTCTTCCTCGAGCTGGGCGATCTCTTCGGTCGTGTAGACGTAGATGAACTGGCCCTTCTCGCGGTAGCCGAACCCGTTGGTGTGCAGGATGGCGTCGAGGGCTTCGTAGAAGTCTACGCCGTAGAGGTCGGCGGAGATCGTGCCCGCGACGTTACGGCTGGCGATAATGTTGCGCTGGCTCTGAATGCTCAGCAGCTGGAGGACCTTGGTGAGGTTCAGGTCTTTAACGTGCAGATCGATCTGCCCGAACGACCCGACCTCGACCTGCTGGCCCTGCGGGATGGCTTCGTCCTGCGAAGCGGTCTCGAACAGGGCTGTGGACGAATCAGGGGCGATTGGCGCCCCGGGGACGACCTGGCCATCCCCTTCTGCGCCTAGCGCCGAGGTGTTACAGATGCACCCCATGGAGCAAAAAAAAACGCCCAACCAATACTTGCTGTTTCCAGTAACCATGCTCGACTCCTTGAAGGCCTCCAGGGCCTAATCTTTGTTACATCCTCAGTTTGATGAACAAGTCGTACTTCTCGAGTATCACGTGCCGGTCGGTGACCTTCAGTAGCGTGAACCCTTCGTATTCGTCGCCGGGCTTTAACAAGTGCCCGTTGATGTAAGCTCTTGGCTGTGAACCGGTGAGGACGCTTTCAAGCCTGAGGCCCATTGCTTCCTCACGGACGACCGCCATCTTTGGGTCACCATCGGTAGTAATCTGAGCTAACTTTGGTCCTGAATTATTTTGGGACGTTCCTGGGTTCCGTCTGTAACGACTGGGGTCCATCCCGAACAGATCTCGGCCCGGATAGGACGGCAGGTCTATATGAATGACGGGTATGGGCTTGCCGGCGGCGGCGGGCGTACCGGTGGGGGTAGCCTGGTTATCGGTCGCCTGGGCCTGCTTCTCGGGGTCGTCCGCGGTCACTGTGCGGGGGACGCCTTGCAGCAGCAGCCGGCCCCAGAGCAGCAGCCCGATTGCCAGGGCACAGATCATGATGCTCAGCTTCTTCTTGTCCGCCGTGACCTGATGGAATATCTGTATGAGCTGCTCTTTCATAGCTCACCCCCGTTAGCTTCGGTGGCGAAGAAGGCGCTCAGCTCCAGCGTGATCGTCAGCGGCTCAGTCGGATAGCCCGGCTCGGCCGTGATGCTCAGGTGATCAACCCGGACGACCCGAGACAGTGTCTCGATCCGCTTGACCAGGTCGTACGCCGTCGCGAACGGGGCGTTGTACTGGATCTTGACCGGGAGGATGTTGTAGTCGGCGTAAAACTGGGCCTTCTCCGTAATGATCTCCTGGTGGGACACACCCGGGGCGTTGATCAATTCCGAGAGGTCTTTGAGTACAAGAGAAATCTCCTGCTCGTCGGGGATCGACTGGCCACGCCCGGCGACCTGCTTGCGCAGGCCCTCCACCTCGGTATTCAACCGCGAGAGGCCGGCGTTATCGACATCGGTGATGCCAAGGTCCTCCCGGGCCTGATCGACACGGCTCTGCAGCTTCGCGTCTCTGAATCCAAAGGGCACGAGTACCCCCACGACGAACAGCGCGATCAAGCCTAATAAGGCGCCCCACAGCTTGGCTGTGTCTCGGTCAATCTTCATGGGCCACCTCCGCGGTCTGAGTCACGGGCAGGTACTTGCGGTTCAGGGGCACCTTCGCGCCGATGTGGAAGCGGCTGCTGATCAGACCGTCATGCTCTTCGGTCCGGCTGAAGTGCATAATGACTTTCTCGAATATCGGGTGTTCACTCATCTCGTTCATCAGCTCGGCCACCACGATCTCATCCGGGGCAAACCCGTAGACGTCCAGGGCCAGGTAATCCTCAACCTGAACCTGCTTGGTCTTGGGCTTGGACTTACGCTTCTTCTTGTCCTGGTCAGGGTCCGCCAGCGGGATCGGAGGCGGGCGGTGTGTGCGCACCTCGATCTGCCTGAGCCCGGTGGACCCCGGGAGCAGCCGACCGATCACCGCGACCGCCTGCGTGACGGCGACGGGCTGGTCCAGCTGCTGCTGGATCTTCAACTGATAAACCAGCGACTTCTTCTCATGACGGAGCTTGTCCATCTCGCTTTGCTTGATGAGGGTGGCCTTCGCCTGGGTCTCCAGCGAATCGGCGCGCCAGGCGAGCTCGGCGGACTGACGCTGACGCGCAAAACCCCAGACGACAAGCGTGAGCCCGACCAGCAGGATCATCATCCAACGCTTGAACAGCTGCGCCCGGCGGGCACGCTCCTCGTGGTAAGTATTCGGCAGGAAGTCGATGTCGATCACGCGGCCCCCCTGCTCTTGCGTTTGGGGCTGCTGACCTGTCTTTGAGATAATCCAACCGCGACGGTCCAGGCGGGCCATTGGTCGGGGCCGCCCACAACGTCGCTGACGGCAGTCAGGTCGAGGTTGGACATGTGTTCGTCGGCGGAGGGCTTGAGACCGGCCTCATCACAGAGTTTGGCCCAGAGCCAGAGGTTGCCGGATTCACCACCGACGACGATCGCATCTTCGGGGCGTCGGCCGCGGAAGGTGACGCTGTAGTAGCGCAGGCACAGGTTGATCTCACGAGATAAATCCGAGACGACCGGCCCCAAAGCAGCGATGACCCGGGCGTCGGATTCGGGGGTCGATTGGCCCGCCATCCATTCCCTGCGGACCTCGGCTGCGGCGGAAGCGGGCAGTTCCATACTGCACGCGATCGCGTCGTCCATGTGTTGGCCGCCGATCTCGATGAGCTTGAAGAAACAGATGCGTTGCCCGCGTGTGATCAGGACTTTCGTGCTGCTGTGCCCGATGTCGATTACGACACGGACAAAGTCCTCGTTTTCATGGTCAGCCCCGGCCGTGGTGATACACCGGGCCAGTGCCGAGGGGACGGCGTCGATGGCGGTCAGCTCCAGATCACAGACCTGCAACGAGCGGATATGGTCTTCAATAAAACCTTTGGGCGCGGCCAGGAGGATGACCTCCTGGCGGGTTTCCTGGCCCTGGTAGACTTCACCGGCGTCGAAGAACTGGATGTTCATCGCGTCGCTTGAGAGCTTGAGCCTTTCACCGGCTTCCCATGTTACCGCCGAGGCGAGCTCGTCGTGGGGCATCTTGGGGAGGCGTATATTCTTGTATTGCACGCCGGCGGCGGGCAGGCAGCTGACCGCGGTGTGGCCCTGGAACTTCCCGGACGAAAGCATGTCGCGCACCGCCTGGGTCACGGCGTGGTGGTAGCGGTCGCCCCCGTCATGACCGAGGTCACGGTCCAGTTCGCGCGCAGCAGCAGCGAGGGCGACAAGTCGATCGCCCTCCTGCGTAAACTGGATCATCCGGACGGTGTGATTGCCTACATCAATACCGATCGGACCGCCACTGGTTTTCTTGCCGCCTCCAAACAACACTGCCTCAAAACTCCCCGGGTCACAATAGTTCGACCGTGACCCGCCCTGTAAAAGATGCCACCGTGATCCGGTAGCGCCGTCCCTGAAACTCGATCTCGACGGTGCCGCCGTTCAGCGGGCCGCCCAGGTCGTCAAATTCAAGCGTCTGCGGTGTCGCACCGCCGAAGTCAGCCGAGACGATCACGACGCCCTGGAAGCGTGTGTCGTCTATAAAACTAACCACATAGTCGGGTCCGCCGCCCTTCCAGTTCGCGCTGATCACCGCGTCGTTTTCATCGACCAGTGAATAACTTTCATTCGCTGAGTCGAATACGACCTTGCGTGTGCGCTGCTTGGCGATGGCGTCGTTCTGTGCAAAGAGGATGTCCGCGATGATGACCCGGGCCGCGGCCTGAACACCCAGGCTGCCCGCGGCCAGCATCTGTGGCACGATGACCGCAGCGGCGATCCCGAGGATCACGACGATAATCAAGACCTCGACCAGTGTGTAGCCGTGGATCCGTCGTGCTGGGTTTGGCTTTATCGGGGACATACTTCTCTCTCCCATAAACCCACACTCGTTAAGCGCAGGTTATGGTGCGTTTCTGGTACAAACGCCGTGGGTCACTTAATCCACGGACGCGTTGCCTTCGATCTTCACTCGGACACTGCCGTTAGCCAGCATGCTTTTCATCTCGGAGGTGTCGGCGTTGACGCGCTTCAAGGCATCAACGATCTCCTTGCGCTGCTGACCTGCGTTGGCGATGCCGACGGCCTGGGCCTCGGTCGCAACCGATAGCGCCTGACCACCCGGCGTCATGTTCCACATCGTCCAGATATTGACCGTCAGCAGGACCGCGATCAGTGTCAAAACCGTGTTGAGATATCGCAATGACTTCATGGACCGACTCCTTCTTCCCTGGGATTAAGGGCTTCTATGACGATTAGATCGACCAGAACGGTGCCCGACTGAGGTACCTCCCGTGATCGATGCTCAATTTTGTTGGTGCTTATCGGTCTGTGACGGCAGGCCGATACTGGGGCTGGCTAATAGGTGCGGACCGTGTTGACGGTATCGACGTCCAGGTCGGCGGCCATCGCGACGGACATGACGCCATAGACCCGGCCCGTGTTTTCGTCGTACACCCAACCCACGCCTGCGGCGGCCGTATCAGCGACGGTGGCGCTGTCCTCGAAAGGATTCAGTGGCATCTTCTTGATGTAGGGGCCAAGTGTATGGACCCCATCGACCGTGCCGACGTTGCCCAAGGCATCCGTCCGGCTGGTCAGGACATTCCACGCGGCATTCAGGTCCGCCAGTGACGGGTAAGTGCTGTTGTGCTGTGCGTGATAGATCTCGATCTGCGCCCTGATAACCTGCAGCGAGCTCTTCATGCTGCTGGTCTGTGCGGATTGCGAAGCGTTAGCGAACTGTGGAACCACCATCGCGGCGAGGATCCCGAGGATCACCACGACTATCAAAATCTCTACGAGGGTGAAGGCACGACTGACGGCGTGCATCGGTTGATGGTGGGTCATGATGGCTCACCTTTCTTGTCCTATCGGACTTAGAATAAACGTCAGGCAAAAAGCCGCCGCGGCTGTTAGGCCACGGCGGCGTAATTGTGATTGATTGGCCACTTATGGGGCCAGGATAACGTCACCGGCGGTGTCGCCGACCACGCCACGGGCCAGGCCTAAGCCGTCAGCCTGTGCAGCCGTCAGGTTAACAACTGCACGGATCATGCCGGTCGCGTTGTTGTAGTTCCAGGCTTCCGAGTCGTCGGCAGCCAGGACGGTCGGGTTGTTCGCATCAGCCGCGAACGGGTTGCCCGGGGCCTGCTGCAGGTAGGGGCCCACTTCGTTGCCGCTGGCGTCGCCCGCGGTGTAAGCCGTATCGGTCTCGGTCTCACCAGTCATGACATCCCAGTCGTCAGCGACGAGGTCAGGGTACGTGCCCTGGTGCTGTACCTGAGCCAGCTCAAGCTGGCTGCGGATGGTCTGGATCTGTGTGACCAGACTCGAGCTACGGGCCGATTCCGACGCGCTGGTGAACTGGGGGATGACGATCGCGGCAAGGATGCCGAGGATCACGACGACGATCAGGATTTCGACCAGGGTGAAGCCCCGGGCCACTTGCTTGCTTGTCAACATGGAAACTCTCCTAAAACCTAAAGGTTCAACCAAAACCCACTTGCTCTTGAGCCCCACGCGGGCTCGGTGTGTTCGGCAAAAACAAAAATCCGTATTTCTTACCAACCCCTTCCGTG
>Ga0315336_1007598_pt1 | contig 10252 bp, 8 predicted proteins | sample ASW5metaG_FD_204512 | JGI IMG/M metagenome (GOLD analysis project Ga0315336, IMG submission 204512) | Ammonia-oxidizing marine archaeal communities from Monterey Bay, California, United States - ASW #5 | ecosystem: Environmental > Aquatic > Marine > Intertidal zone | place: USA: California... | reverse complement strand
GCAACCGCATTTCCCCATCTCACGCCACGATCGGAGGAGGGTGTTTCAACGAAATAGATATCAGTTCTATCTACAGCACGATTGGAGGGGGGTGGAGCAACCGTATTGCAGTGAACTCTTTTTACTGCACAATAGCCGGAGGTTGGCAAAACGACATCGAAGCGAATGCGGATGTTTGCAGCATTGGGGGGGGACAGGATAACAACATTGGAGATTCTTACGCGGCGACGATCTCCGGAGGGTGGTTTAACGAAATTGGTTCAAATTCTGCGTATAGTGCTATTGGGGGAGGTGCCGACAACGATATCGGGCCCGAATCCTGGTTCGTTGCGATTCCGGGCGGCGTGCAGAACATCGTTGGCGCGGATGCCGACTCCAGCACCATTGCCGGAGGCGGAGATAACGAGATCGGAGACGATGCTAAATATTCCTGCATTTCCGGCGGGCGTGAAAATGCGATCGGCGCCGGAGCTTCGTACGCTTTTGCCGCGGGGCGTCGCGCGAAGGCCAACCATTCCGGCACTTTTGTTTGGGCCGATGGCACAGACGTTGACTTTGCATCCGCCTCTACGAACCAGTTCTTGATCCGCGCATCCGATGGTATGGGGATCGGCACCGCATCTCCGCAGGGGCTGGTGGACCTTCAGTCAGGTGACTCAGATACCGGAGCCCTGTTTGTCCGTGCGAGCCCGAGCGTAGGGGACCGGGGCGGCATCATTCATCACCAATCCAGCACCTATGCCTGGCAAGAACTGGCGCAAGGAACCGGCACCACCAACGGCGGCAGCCTGGTCTATAATTATGTGAATCGTACCGCGCCGGGAACAAAGGTTGCAGAAGACATCCTGGTTCTCCAGGCGGACGGTGACGTTGGAATCGGTACCAGCACCCCCCTGCACCCGCTTCACGTGATCGGAGACATCTTCGCCACAGGCACCATTACGCCGAACTCAGATCGCAATGCAAAGACCGATATCCATACGGTTGATCCATGCGATGTTCTCGCCCGGGTGAACGACCTGCCCATACGTAGTTGGCGATTCAAGGCTGAGGATGAGGGCGTGAAACACATCGGCCCGATGGCCCAGGATTTTCATGCCGCGTTCGGCCTGGGAGCGGAGCAGACCGCGATTGCCACCGTGGACGCTGACGGGGTCGCTCTCGCTGCCATCCAGGGATTGAGTCAGAAGCTAGGGCAAAAGGAAAAGAAGATACTAGAATTGGAGCAAAGATTGGCGAAACTAGAACAATTGCTGATCCAACGCTGATGGTTCGATTACCTGACTGGGGTCGGACCATGGGAGTTTGTTGGTTCCCAGTATCTCACGACTGGAATTCGGTGGATTCTGTCGGTATGGGCCGTATTTTTTACCCCCAAAGCAGCCCTATGTCAGAAGGAGTATTTTGCATGGGCCTCTTTCACCAGCCATGTGTTTTCTTGATCGGATTGCTCTTCGATCACCACTACCTGCCGATTGCGAAGGTTTTCGCCGACCGCCTTTACCCATTTCCGCTCTCCAACCGCAACGGACTCAGTCCAGATGGGTTGACGTCGTAGATTCTGATTCGACAAAGTCTCTTCGATTCTGGCTTCATGTTCTCGACGAAAGGCGTCCATACCATCCGATCGATCCAAGTCCAGGGCACGACATAAAGCGGTCTGATCGATAAGTAGATTTCTCTTTCGCTCACCCATGAGTTCGCGATAGCCCGTCCATTCCCACTCTGAAGGGTGGGATACCTTCCCGGCACGAACCATGTTCAGATCGATATAGGCCATACAACGCCACAAGTGGCCTCCATCCTGAATCATGGTGGCATGATAGCGATCCCACCAGAAAGCGCCCGCGCGCTTCTTTCTCAAATTGTAGTATTGAGCAAAATCACCCTCCAGCGACTGCATGAATCGGGACAATGATTCGGTCTGATGATCGCGGACGCGGAGCAACAGGTGAGTATGATTTGAAGTGATACAGTACGTCAGAAGAGATATTTCGTACAACTTCAGCCGATCTCGAAGCATCATTCGATACGTATGACGATCCTTCGCAAATCGAAAAAGATAGGAACGATCATGGCAACGATGCGTCACATGATAGGTATGTCCTGGCTCAACATAACGATTCGCTCGCGGCATTTGTGTATATTGACCCTATAGATCAGTTTTTCACCTCAAAAATCGCGCCATAGAGCAAATTATGCCCCAAATCCGAATCGTAACATGCTGGTAATCAACGAACTCCCGTGGTCCGACCCTCACGGCCCTCATGGCGGTGCTGGGCTCACGAGCTGGAACGGCGGGAGATTGTACGCTTTTTCGGGGTTGGATGGACCGACTGATTTCACCTGGGGTTTGATTGGTCGCACATCGAACGAACCAGGGCTGCAATTTCTTCTTCCAGGTGTCTGCACGATTGATTTCCCCGGCACAGGTGAGGATGGATGGGCTCTTTCGCGGGACTTTCTTGCCTATTCCAAGGAAGGGAGATCACTTCTCGGCGCTTTCGTCGATACGCATCACTTTCTTATCAGGGGGCGATGCGAGATTGCCGCGAAAGATGATGCAATCTCGTACCTTGTCGATGGTGATCGAACGTTAGTCGGTTCAACGAAAGCTTTCAATCCGGGCCTGGTATCAGCGGATCTTGATGCCGTGATCATCGGGCGCAGCGAATGGATTGGCGGGCGGACGATTCCGGAGGGTGTAAGTCCGCGAACGGGGAGAACTCTGTTGAGCGCGTTTTCGCTGATGAAGACCCAGGTGTACACACCCGAAGGAACAATCCGGCGCCGATGGACCACGCCCGACCGTTGGCCCCACCGGGGCATGTGGCTTTGGGATTCCGTATTTCATGCGATCGGGTGGCGCCATCTAGACCCCGGGCTGGCAAGAGAAATGATCACCGCGGTGTTTGATGGCCAAAGGGATGACGGTTTCATTCCTCATTTGATCCGGCCGGATGAGACATCCAGGATTACCCAACCCCCGGTTCTTGCACTTGGTGTCAAAATGGTGGACCAGGTTGATCCGGATGATGCCTGGGTGGAGGCGCTGTTTCCGAAACTGGCAGCCTACGTCGAGTGGAGCCTGCGCAATCGGGACACCGACGGGTTCGGACTGCTGGAATGGCTTACGGGCAGCGACACCAACAACCGGTGCGATGAAAGCGGAATGGACAACTCGCCGAGATTTGACTCCGGGTCATTGCTTGACGCGACCGACTTTAACTCTTTCGTAGCGCTTGAATGCGAGATTCTCAGCGCATTTGCCCTGCGTCTGGGTCTCGACGTGGATGCGTCCCTTTGGCGGCAGCGGCACGAGTATTTGTGCAACCTGATCGACATGCGACTCTGGTCGGAAGAGCACGAGTTTTTCGTGGACTACGATCCCGAGAAGATGGAGCAGTCGCCCGTGCTTGCGGCGTCGGGATTCCTTCCGCTGATCTGCGGCGCGGCAAGCCCCGATCAAGCCGAGGCCCTGGCCCGCCATATCGAAGATCCGGAAATGTTTGGAACTCCGTTGCCGGTGCCGACCATTGCCGCGAAAGACACGACGTCCTATTCGAAAGACATGTGGCGCGGACCCGTGTGGGTGAACTACAACTGGCTGATTGCCTACGGGTTCATGCGCTATGGTCTTGCGGATACGGCGGAACACATCATCGAATCAACACGTGCCGAGATCGAGCGCCGTCATGAGGAGTTTGGGGTCTTTTTTGAATTTTACGACGATCGCTTTGAGTTGGCGCCGCCAATGCTTCCCCGAAAAGGGAAGTGCGCTCCCGAGATCGGTCCCTATCACCAGGTGATTCATGACTATGGTTGGACTGCGACCTGTTATGTGGACATGGTTTTAGGGAAACAGAAGTAGCTCGATTCACATGTAATTGTCGTCTTGATCTTCCAGGACCGACCTGGAGCGAGACGGAGGCATGAACGGTGATTGGAAGGAGCGCGAACCGGGTATTTGTTCACTCGTGTGACACTCACTCGGGCTGTAAGTAGAGAGTGATCCATGCGGGCCAGGGATTGGACGCCCAGGCTATGGATCGCCCCAATCCGGTATTTCCTTGCGTTCCTCAACCGATTTGCTATGTTTTTGCAAAACTGAATAAAGAATATTGGATCTTCGGGACAAGGTGATCCTGCCGAGACGGCGGGAAATTCCTTACCGGCGGTGGAAGCCCGTGACCCCTGGCCTTGCGCCCGGGTGGATACGGTATTCCTGCCCAGCGGGCGGGATACCCGTAGCCGACAGTAAAGTCTGGATGGGAGAAGATTCGGCGTGCGACGTGTGTCCAGTACATGCGTCGGCGGTGATTTGTCCCGAAGAACCGAACAGGTACTTCGGGATTTTTTATGGAACCATCGATGTTGAAATTTCAGGACGATTCGAACTACGACCCGGTGGAGGAAGTGATTCGCGCCATTGGGCGGGGAGAGCTCGTCATTGTTGTAGACGATCAGGATCGTGAGAATGAGGGAGACCTGATTTGCGCCGCGGAGAAGATCACGCCGGAGTCGGTGAACTTTATGGCGAGGTATGGCCGCGGTCTGATCTGCGTCGCCGTGCCCCCCTCCCACACGCATAGACTTCATCTGTCGCCGATGAAGCGCGAGCGGGGCACCGCGGACCGATTCGGAACCGCGTGGCTGGAGTCGGTGGACGCAAGAAACGACATTACGACCGGAATCAGCGCTGCCGACCGGGCGCGAACGATTTCGGTGCTCGCAAATCCCGCCTCGGAGCCACGTGACCTCACCCGCCCGGGTCACGTTTTTCCCCTTGGAGCCTGTGAGAACGGAGTTCTCGAACGCCGGGGCCACACGGAAGCGGCCGTCGACCTGGCGCGCCTTTCCGGGCTCCAGGATGTCGGCGTGATCTGTGAAATCATGCAGGATGATGGAGAGATGGCCCGCCCGGCGGAATTGATCCGATTCAAGAGGGAGCACAATCTCCTGATGACGTCCGTGGCGGAACTGGTTCACTACCGGCATCTACATGAGCAGCTGGTGGAAATGATCCGGGAAGTCAACATGCCGACCGAGTGGGGAGATTTTCGCTGCCGTATGTATTTTTCCCCGACCGAAGGTCAGCACCACATCGCGATGATCCTGGGCGAACCGGGGAATTCCTCCCCCTCCCTGGTTCGCATTCACAGCGAGTGCCTCACGGGAGACATTTTCGGATCGTTGCGTTGCGATTGCGGAAGTCAGCTGCGCCGTTCAATGGAGGCGATTGCCGAACGGGGCGAAGGCGTTCTGCTATACATGCGGCAGGAAGGCAGGGGAATCGGGCTGCCGATGAAGATACATGCATACGGATTGCAGGATGAAGGACTTGATACGGTGGAAGCCAACGAAGAGCTCGGCTTTGCCGCCGACCTGAGAGACTACGGAATTGCGGCGCAGATCCTGAAAGACCTGGGGCTGGATAAAATTCAATTACTCACAAACAATCCGGACAAGATTCAGGGGCTTCAGTGGCACGGGGTGGAAATCGCAGAGCGCATCGATGTTCCTCCCGCATTTACGCCTCACAACGCCAAGTATCTCGAAACGAAGAAGAAGAAAATGGGGCATATTCTTTGACGCATCTGTCAGAATCCCTGTCCGCGATTGAGATCGGGATCAAGATTCCTAGGGGAAGAAATCGTAGTCACTCCCATTTGAAATAAAAGAACAGGTATGGCCGGACCCGGAAAACTTGAATCTCTATCGGACGCTGCGTGCAACATCGAGGGCGTTCGTGAATTGCGCGGCGACCTGGACGCCGCAGGCCTGCGAATCGGGATTGTGTCCGGCAGATTCCATACCGAACTCACCAGCGTACTCGCGGGAGACCTGGTCAGAACGCTCCTCTCGCGTGGTGCGGAAGCGAAGAACATCCTGGTGGTGTGGGTCCCTGGGACATTTGAATTAGCCGGCGCGGTGCAGAAGCTTGCAAACGACGGAGGATTCGATGTTCTCGTTGCCCTGGGCGCCGTGGTGGAGGGAGAAACGTCACACGCCCAGATGATCGTTTCGTCGATTTCCCACGCCCTGTGCGATATTTCGCGGCAGTCGGAGTTGCCCGTGATCGACGGTGTGGTATCCGCCCCCACCTACGAGCAGGCGGAAGCACGCTGCGCTCCGGGACCGGAGTCGCGTGCGCGCTATCTGGCAGATGCGGCTACCGAAGTTGCCAGCGTACACAAGAAGATCGAACGGGGACTTTCCCATGAGTAGCCGGCATGAGGCACGTGAGTGGGCCGTTCAACTCCTGTTCGAGCACGACTTCAATCCGAACACGCCCGAGGATGCGCTTTCCGAATTCTGGTCACCCCGCCACCCGACACCCAAAGGGCGGGAGTTTGCAGAATCTCTTTACCTGGGCGTCCTGAACCACAAGGCCGACATCGATCGCCTGATTCAGCAGTATGCGGACAACTGGGACTTGAAACGTATGCCCGCGGTGGATCGCAATATCATGCGACTGGCGATTTTCGAAATGATGCACAGATCCGATATTCCTCCGGTGGTCACCATCAACGAAGCCGTTGACCTTGCAAAGGTCTATGGCGGGACGGATTCAGGAAGATTTGTAAATGGAATTCTGGATCGGGCCAGGAAGGACATCGATCGGCCGGCCCGGACCGCAGCGGAGGAATGATTGAATGGCATCGTGGAAGGAAGCACTCGCGAAAACGCGCGCCCGCTTTTCTTCCTCCATCTCCAGGATTTTCAAAAAGGAGGGGGGAATCGCGGAGGAGGAGTTGGAGGAGCTGGAAGCCCGGCTCCTGGAGGCGGATGTTCCCGTACGACTTGCCGCAGAGCTGATTGAGGCGTTGGAGGAGGGCGAAGAGAATCCGCGGGACCTCCTGCGGCAGCATCTCCTCGCATCCCTTCATGCCGATTCTCCCCTGACGTGGCATTCGGGCGAGGGACCCCATTGCATACTGATTGTCGGCGTGAACGGATCGGGAAAAACGACTACCACTGCGAAGCTTGCACGCCTCTTACAGCAAGAAGGGAAGACGCCCCTGCTGGGTGCCGCCGACACCTTTCGAGCCGCCGGCTCCAGTCAACTGATGCTGTGGGCGGAGCGAGTTGGTTGCGAAGCGATCGGTGGTGAAACGGGTAGCGATGCGGCATCGGTTGCTTTTGAGGCGCTGGAAAGCGCCCGGTCCCGGGGTGCGGAAGTTTTGATCGTGGACACCGCCGGCCGGATGCACACGAAGAAGCCCCTGATGGAGGAGTTGGAGAAAGTTCACCGCACCCTGGCCAAGCGACAGCCCGGCGCGCCCCACGATGTCTGGATTGTCCTCGACGCCACCATCGGACAGAACGCCCTGATTCAAGCCCGACAGTTCCACGAAACCGTTCCCCTCACCGGCATCATCATTGCCAAGCTGGACGGGTCCGCCAAGGCGGGGTTCCTGTTCGGGGTTGCGCGGGAATTGAATCTTCCCGTTCGGTACATCGGATTGGGCGAGCAGATGGACGATCTGGTGGCTTTTGAACCTGAACGATTTGTCGACGCGGTGTTGGGGGTTGAGGAGGAGGCGGTGGGGAGCGCCGATTCTTGAGCGGCAACGACCCGCAGGATGAGAGGTGGATGCGTCGCGCCCTGGAGCAGGCGAAACTGGGGGAGGGGCTCACCCGCCCTAATCCACCGGTTGGAGCGGTCCTGGTGCGGGGGCAACGCGTGGTCGGGGAGGGGTATCACAAGAGAGCAGGCGGACCGCATGCAGAAGTGTTTGCACTTGCCGAGGCTGGACAGAGCAGCCGCGGTGCAACGCTCTACGTGACACTGGAACCTTGCTCCACGTCGGGAAGAACCGGGCCTTGTACCGAGGCCGTTGCGGCGTCCGGAGTCCGGCGAGTGGTGATCGGCGTAAATGATCCGAACCCCAATCACCGTGGAAGAGCGGTTCGAATTCTTAAACGCCATGGCATATCGGTAACCACGGGCATCTGTGGTCAAGAGGCATCGCGATTGATCGAGCCGTTTCGAGTGTGGACGGAAACCGGCAGACCGCTCCTTACCCTCAAACTTGCAATGACGCTCGATGGGAGAATTGCCGATTCCTCCGGCGCTTCCAAATGGATCACGGGAAGAAAGGCGCGGGAAGATGTTCAGAGATTACGCCGAACTGCTGACGCTATCCTGGTTGGAGCCGGCACTGTTAGCGCGGATAATCCCAGCCTCCTGCCACGCCCTGCGTTCGGCAGGAAACCGTACCGTGTCATGGTGGTTGGGAAAGATGCGCTGCGCAGAAATACGCAGATTTTCTGGGATGCAGCGGCGGCCCGCACGTTGGTTGCATGTCCGCCCTCGGCGGTCACTCGTTGTACGCGCTCGATAGGTGGCGGTGCCGCGGAGATCGTACCGTGCCGCGCCTCGAAGGGGGGCGTCTCGGTGAAGGATCTGATGAAGAAACTGGGAGACCGTGGGCTCCTGCATGTCGTCTGCGAAGGGGGAGGGGACCTCGCGGCGTCGCTGATCGCGGCCGACCTGGTGCAACACTACGTACTATACTACGGTGCAAGTTTGTTGGGTGGCGCAAAATCCGTGGCCGGCATCGGCGGCGCCGGCTGGCAAATGGGATCGAGGCCGCAGCTGTCCATTCTTCGCACAGATCTCCTTGGTAAGGATCTCCGGATATTGGCACAACCCGTGAAACAGAAGGAGCCGTAGTGTTTACGGGTATTGTACAGAAGCTGGGATCGCTTGCCTTGAGGGAAGCGGCGGGCGACTCGGGTCGCCTGCATGTCGATTTGCCTGATCGCTGGCCGGATCTCGAGACCGGGGAAAGCATTGCGGTGGAAGGCGTATGTCTCACGGTTGCGGAAATTTCAAGAACGCAATTGTCATTCGACGTGCTTGCGGAAACTTTCCGCCGGACGAATCTCGGCACTGTCGACGTGGGAAGCAGTCTGAACCTGGAACGCGCGCTTTCACAGGGCGACAGACTCGGCGGACACATCATGAATGGTCATATCGATGGAGTCGGGGAGGTGCGCTCCGTGGAACACCGGGATCAGGACGTGGTGCTTCAAGTTGACTGCGAGGATGAACTTCTAGAAGGCATTGTGTTCAAGGGCTGTATTTCCTGCAACGGCGTCAGCCTGACGGTGGCGGCGTTGGACGAAAATGGATTCGATGTGCACCTGATCCCGGAAACGATGAAGCGCACATCCTTGTCAAGGCTTGTCACGGGGAGCGCAGTGAACCTTGAGATCGACGTGATAGGAAAGTACGTGCGGGAATTTGTCCGACGGGGAGCGTTTCCGCGGGAAGTGACGTGGGAACGACTGCGAGAGGAAGGATTGCTGTAGGATGTCGTCAAGAGGGTCTATGTACGTAAATTGGCTCCGGGATTGAACAGAAGGTAACAAAGAAAACGAAGCGGATCGATTTCGCCGCCCAAACCCATCTTTGTTTTCTTCGTTACCTTTTATTCAAAGTCCGTTCACGACCGGCTCGGAGAAGTAAATGTATCCTGGTAGCGTCCCGCGGATTTTTCCCTCATGTAGCGCCATTCCAGCGGTGCGCGACGCAGACGGCCGGGCCCATTGCGTACGTCGAAGCCGATTCCGGCCGATGCAGGAAAGTGGCTGTAAATCATGAGGCGCCGGGGCTCCGCCGTATTGTTGTTTCGTGAGTTGTGCACGAGGAGTGAGTGGAAGAACATCACGGATCCCGCCGGAACCAGGACATCGATTCCACCATCCGGATCCAGGGCACCGGGAATGACTTCCAGGCCGATATCAACGAATTCGTGCTCAATGTGTTCCTTGTGGGTTCCGGGCCAGATGTGCAGCGGGCCGTTTTCCACGGTGCACGCATCGAGACTGATGGCTGAGGAAATGATGGTTTGCGGATAGCTTTGGGCCGCGTAGTAGGCCCAGTCGTTGTGAATGGGGAAACGGGATCCAGGATTATTCGCTTTGATCCCTTCGATGATTTGTCCCAGGGGCTGCTTGTAGTTGAGCTTCTCCTCCATCATCTCAGGCTCCTCGCCCATGATCCGCCGCATCGGCTCAAGCAGTCGGTCGTCATTGGAGATTTCGCTCAGATAATCCGAAAGGTCGTTGATGGGTTGAATTTTACGAATCATGTGAAACCCGTCTTCAGTTTCGCACAGATCCAGCCGCTCATCTTTCCGGCGATGGAAAAGAGAGGAATTGATTACCAGCTCCAGGACGAAGTTCGCCTCATCCCGCATGCGGACGATTTCGTCGTCCGTGAACACGGCCGGCATCAGGA
>Ga0315336_1007597_pt1 | contig 10253 bp, 10 predicted proteins | sample ASW5metaG_FD_204512 | JGI IMG/M metagenome (GOLD analysis project Ga0315336, IMG submission 204512) | Ammonia-oxidizing marine archaeal communities from Monterey Bay, California, United States - ASW #5 | ecosystem: Environmental > Aquatic > Marine > Intertidal zone | place: USA: California... | reverse complement strand
GCACGTGCACCCAGTGCTCGTCGACGTGCTGTCCCGACGCGCGGGACTGTTGCTGCCGGCACAGTGACAAGTGCACTTGCTCGAACCCGACCGTGGCGACTACTGAATAGTGAAGGGCAGAGAGGGTGCGCAGTGCAGGAGGGGATGCCCTTTCACTATTCTCTGTGGACTCTTGGTGTTCGGTGTTCACTCAAGTTGACTGAGCTCTTTCGGACCGCTCATGCCGCCTTATCGTAACCCGAAGCGTAAGCGAGGAGACGGAGCGTTGTGAGCCTCGCTTACGCTTCGGGCTACTATTCAGTGTTCGGTGCTCAGGGTCTCCGATGCAAGGCCTCCCCCGAACACTGAACACTTCTACTCATTACACCTTCTCCAGAACGAAACACTTCAAGTAAGCCGACTCCGGATACGACAGCAGCACCGGGTGATCCGAGGCCGGACCGCGGTGCTCGAGAATTCTGAAATCCACGCGACCGTCCGCAGCGGCGCGGCGTAGGACGTCGAGGAAGTCCCGGGCGCTCAGGTTGTAGGAGCACGAGCAGGTGATGAGGATGCCGCCCGGCGCAAGAAGTGTCATGGCGCGGCGGTTGATCTCGCGGTAGCCCCGAACGGCCGCGGGAACTTCTCTCCGGCTCTTCGCAAATGCCGGCGGATCGAGGACCACGGTGTCGAAGGGCTCGCCGCTCGCACCGGCTTCCTTCAAATAGTCGAAGACGTTCCGCCGCAAGCACCGTATATTTTCGTACCCATTCCTCGCGGCGGCCTTTTCACAGAGGTCGAGCGCGGGCTCAGAAGTGTCCACCGCCAGTACCTCCGAGGCCTGCCGCGCGGCGTGAAGCGCGAACAGGCCGCTGTAACTGAAAGCATCCAGGAAGCGGCCGCGAGCGTACTCGGCAGCACGCCAGCGGTTCTCCCGTTGATCCAGAAACGCCCCCGTCTTCTGTCCACCCTGTGGATCGACAGCAAATTCGACCCGCCCCCCCGGCCCTTCCTCATTCAACCACAGCCGCTCTGGACATACGCCGTGAAGAACACGCACCTCACGCTCGAGTCCTTCCCTATCCCGTACGGCGAGGTCGTTGCGGGCCAGCACTGCGTCCACCCCAAGCATGAGCGGGAGCTGCTGAGCCAGGAATGGGAGGAGCTTCTCCGTACCCGCAATCGTGGTCTGCACAACGGCCAGACTCCCGAAACGATCGAGCACGAGACCGGGTATCCCGTCGGCGGCGGCGTGAACGACGCGGTAGGCGTCGGTCTTTGAAGCGAGCGCAACACGGCGCGCGAGAGCCGCTTCGATCCGCCCCTTCCAGAAAGCGTCGTCCGGCACTCGCGGCTCCTCTCCGCGCTCGATCCAGCGCAAGGCGATCTTCGAGCGGGTGCTCAGAAACGCGCTCCCAAGGCAGCGGCCTTCGAAGAGCACGCGAACCCGATCACCGTTGTCTCCCGAGGCGGAGGCGAGGTCGTCCCTGTAGACCCACGGGTGGCCCGTTCGCGCCCACTGCCGTCCTTTTCGGGTGAGGTGACACTCGGGAAATTGCATTTCCATCCTTTTTTCCCGTTCCCGTTCCCGTTCCCGTTCCCGTTCCCGTTCCCGTTCCCGTTCCCGTTCCCGAAGTATTGTGGTGCAGGCGTCCCGCCAGTCAACCAGGGGAAAAAGAAAATCGCTTGACCCGGGAACTCCCCCGCAACTAAAAGGCACCCCATGGCGTTGTTCTTCAAGGCGGAGCGAGCGCTTCGGGACGGTTACAGGGCCTGGCATCGGGGAGACCTCGACGCCGCCCTGGAACAATTCGAGGATGCGCTAGAGAGGAGTCGTCGCGCACCCGACGTACTCTATCCGCTGGCACGACTGCTCTCGGAACGCAACGAGTACGAGAAAGGACTGGCTCTGCTCGAGGACGCACAGGCTCGCGACCAGGACAACAGGGTCGGGGGACTCTTCCGGGGCATACTGCGCTACGACCACGGCGACAAGGAGAAGGCGAGAGACGAACTGTCGCGACTGGCAGGCGAGAACATCCTGGCGCGGGGCCTCCTGGCACTCCTCGACTTCAATGAAGAGAATCAGCGTTCCATCTCACTACCCCGTGCGGCTCGCTGGCTCGCCGAGGTCGCAGGTAGGTTCCTTTCCATTCTAGAGGAGCGTCTGCACCGAAGTGATTCGCAGGCCGCCGCTCGCTTTCACCACGTACTTTTCTCTCCCGGTACGATGGGGACAAGAAGTTCGGACATCGAGGAGGCTTTCCTGAACGAACAGTACGAAAAGGTCGCTTCGCTCGGGCGCAGCGCGCCCGAGGAGCTACCGGAGTCCGACCGCATTTATTGTGCCTTTTCCCTCATTTCTCTGGGCAAAGACAAGGAAGCCGGACGGCTGCTCGAAGGGATGGGCAGAGAGGCCGCGAGCGCGGATGTCCACTTTCTCGAGGGGCTGCGTCATTCCCGTTTCGGCAGACCGCGTGACGCCGGGTGGTCCTTTGTGCGAGCAGCCCGACTCGCCGACATCGAGGTCGATCACGTCCTGACCGAGCTCACCGAAAAGCTGGGAGTCGTGATCGAGCTCGAGTAAGCACTTCGAGTTGCCGCCTTCTCGGCACCATCGTATGCTTGGAGCGAGTCGTCCAGGTTATCGGTCACGAGAATGAGTCTCCATCACTCACAAAGCGCCAAGCGTAAGTTACGCAAACAAAAAGCCCTGAAGGAGGGCGAGGCCGAGCAGCAAAGGCAAGGCCAGCGCCCCCCCCGGAGTCCTCAACGAAGCGCCCGCCCCGGAGGCGCAGCAAAGCAGGAGAGGCAGCCCCGACGGCCCGGCCCCAGGGGTCCTCAGAGTCCGCTCTGGGAGCATCGGCCCTCGCGCCCGCAGGAAGGCGGGGAAGGGACGAGGCCTCCCACGCGCCCGGCCCAGCCGACCCCTCGAGCCCGCGCCGCTCCTCGCAAAGCAACTAGCCGCCGGCCTCCCGCTCCGGGTGCCCGTCCGGATGGGGCCAGCGCCTCGTCGGCCCCCCAGCTCAAGGCCAGGGACGAACGCCTCCTCATCGAGTCTGAGGACTTCGACCTGTTTGGCACGGGCAAAAGCGGCAAAGTCTGCGTCTGCCCCGAGTGCAACCATGAGCTCGTGAAGATCGTCTGTCTCGGAACCCCCGTGCGAGCCTGCCTCGAGTGCAAGGGCGTCTGGTTCGCTTACTCGGTGGTGCGCGATTTCGCGCGCGACAACGACTGGTTCCGCCAGCTCGGGTCGGCCATCCAGCTCGTACTCCGAAAGCGCACGGGAAAGTAGGGGTTGCCTACTGAACCCTGTCGCGGTCGGTTAAAATGGCCCCGAAAAACTCCTGTTTCAGAAGTCCTCCGAGATTTTTGATGCAACTTAGGGGTTTTTTGTCTATGTTAATTGGACTTCCCCGCCACGAGGAGCCGATTTAACACAGAAAAGGTCATCATGAGCAAGACCACGCACACGAAGGGTCGACGTAAACCCGCAAAGCGCGATTTTTCGAAAGAACCCTCCGTCACACCTGCCCCGGCACCCGAAAAGATGCCCACGGGGGCCGAAAAACTCATCCAGTGTCTGGAACGGGAAGGCGTAGAGTACGTTTTCGGGCTCTCGGGTGGGGCAGCCATGCCCATCTTCGACGCCCTCGTCGACACCAAGATCGAGCTGATTCTCACCCGACACGAGCAAGGCGCAACTCACATGGCCGACGGCTATGCCCGCTCGACCGGCAAGCCGGGAGTGGTGCTCGTCACCTCCGGCCCCGGCGCAACGAATACCGTCACCGGTCTCCTGACCGCCTTGATGGACTCGGTGCCGATGGTCGTTTTGACAGGGCAAACCATCAGCCCCATGCTCGGCAAGGACGCCTTCCAGGAAGCGGATGTCACCGGCATCACGTACCCGGTGGTCAAGCACAGCTATCTCGTCAAAGTCACCAACGACATCCCGCGCATCATCAAGGAGGCTTTCTACCTCGCCACCAGCGGCCGGCCCGGTCCCGTTCTCGTCGACCTTCCCAAAGACGTCACGTCGGCGCCGTGCACGGCTCCTTTCGTCGACGATGTCTATCTGCCCGGCTATGACGTTCCCGGCCGTGCCAGCGAAGATCTCCTGCGCAGAACAGCAGCGTTGCTTGCAGCCAGCAAGCGACCCGTCCTTTATGTCGGCCACGGCTCCGTGATCTCGGGTGCGGGCAAGGCTATCTGGCAGCTTTCGGAGAAGTTGCAGTCACCAGTGGTCAACACACTTCTCGGAAAGGGAGCGGTTCCTGAGGACGGCCCCCTCCACCTGGGCATGCTCGGAATGCACGGCACCGCCTACGCCAACAAGGCCGTCGCCAATTGTGACCTCATCATGGCCATCGGTGCCCGCTGGGACGATCGCATCACCGGAAAGCTCAGCGAGTTCTGCCCGGAAGCAGCAAAAATCCACGTCGACATTGACGTCGCCGAGTTCAACAAGGTGGTGCGTCCAGACGTCAGCCTCGCCGGCGATGCGCGGCTCGTCATCGAGGACTTGATCCCCCTCGTCAGCCGCTGCGACAGCAAGGACTGGCTCCACCAGATCTCGGGTTGGCGGAAGAAGTACCCGCTCAAATATCCGAAGAAAGGCGGCCTTCGCGCACAGCACGTACTGGATCGCCTGGATGCACTCGGTGGTCGCGAAGCCATCATTACGACCGACGTCGGCCAGCACCAGATGTGGGCGGCCCAGTTCTGTCTGACGACACAGAATCGTCACTGGCTCTCGTCGGGCGGCGCCGGGACGATGGGCTACGGCTTCCCTGCCGCCATCGGCGCCAAGTTCGGAAACCCCGGCACCCCGGTCTGGGCCATCGTAGGCGATGGAGGTTTTCAGATGACCCTGTCCGAGCTGGCGACCGCCTCGATCCACAAGCTTCCCGTGAAGGTCCTGATCATCAACAATCGTTACCTGGGCATGATTCGGCAGTGGCAAGAGCTTTTCTACGAGAACCGCGTTTCGGGCGCCGATCTCCACGGCAATCCGGACTTCGTCAAGGTCGCCGAGGCCTACGGTATCAAGGGCTGGCGCGTTCGCCGCTCGGGGGATGTCGACCGCGTGCTCAAGGCAGCTATGGAATACAATGAAGGGCCTTGCGTGATCGAGGCCGAGGTGGTCAAGGAGGACAATGTTTTCCCGATGATTCCTGCGGGTGCGGCGGTCAAGGACATGCTCATCGAGCGACCCAAGAAAAAACTGGAAAAGCCGACCGGCTCCACATGAAACTCGTCAATGAAGCAGGTTTTTATTCCCGTTCCCCTTCCCCTTCACGAGCAGAAGGCAACGGCCGCCGCAAGGACTTCGTCCCGGGATTCCGTTCGGGAACGGGTACGGGAACGTGTACGGGTAAAAGAGAATGACAACACAGATCAACGAATCAGATTCAGTCGCAGCCTCGCCCATACATACCATCTCCATCCTCGTGCGCAACAAACCTGGAGTCCTGGTCCGTTGCTCACTCGTTTTCTCCCGTCGTGGCTACAACATCGAAAGCCTCGTCGTAAGCCCCGACCTGACGGACGGGGAGTTCTCGCGTATGACCATAACCTGCTCGGGAGACCTGGAAACCCTGGAGCAGATCATCAAGCAGGTAACTAAACTTGTCGACGTCGTGCATGCCATAGACCACACGGGCCAGGCCGCCATTGAAACGGAGATCGCCCTGGTGAAGCTCAAATGCCGCGTCAACCAGCGCACCGAGATCCTCCAGGTCGCGGAGCACTACAAGGCAAAGGTGGTGGATTACGGCAGTGATTCGCTCACTCTGCGCGTCTATGGCGAAAGCGAAAAACTCGACAGCTTCGTTGCTCTCCTGCGCCCGTACGACGTCGTCGAGCTCGTGCGCTCCGGAAAAATCCTCATGGCGCGCGGCCTTGCGAGGACGTAAAGACGCGAGCCGGCTCGAATAGCTTGACTCCCGACGGGCTGTTCGGTAGCTTCGGAAGACTGGAAGCAAAGCGTGTCTGCGAATAACTACACCTACGGTAAATCCAGGTCGTGGCTGATGCTCGTGGGGGGGCCCGTTGTGCTCGTTGCGGGGCTCCTCTTCGCTCTCGTCGCGTTGACCCGGGACACCCGAAGCGACCGCGGGGCGACCCTTGTTGTTTTTTGCGCGGCGGGGATCAAGCCTCCCGTCGAAAAGATCGCCAAGCGCTATACCGAAGAGTATGGCGTGGAAATACGCCTGACGCACAACAGTAGCGGGTGGCTGCTGGGCAGTATTGCGGTCCGGCCCGAGGGAGATCTCTACATACCGGCCGACGACCTCTATATCGAGATGGGCCGCGAGAAGGGACTTCTCGCCGAGGCCCTACCGCTGGCAAAGTTCCGTCTCGTCGTCGGAGTCAAACCGGGCAATCCAAAGCAGATTCACACCCTGCAGGATCTCCTCCGGTCCGAGGTGGACTATGTCCTCTGTAACGAGCAGGCCGGTGCAGGGAAGAAGACGATGGCCTCCCTCGAAAAAGCGAGGCGCTGGGAGGAAGTCAAGGCGGGAGCCAAGGTCTTCAAGCCCACCGTGACCGACGCCGCCTCGGCGGTGCAAACGTCGGAAAGTGTCGATGCAGGCATTCTATGGGACTCCACGGCCAAGCGATACGATCTCGACATCGTGCGCCTGCCGGAGCTTGCGGATGCGGTAGCCGACATCCACGTCGGGGTCCTCGCGGCCTCGAAGCAGCCGGCTACTGCCCTGCGTTTTGCCCGTTACCTGGCTGCCCCTGAAAAAGGAGCCCCCGTCTTCGCGAAGGAAAAGTATGAGCCCATCCCTGGCGATGCGTGGGCCGAGGTTCCCGAGCTCGTCGTCTACGCCGGTGGCGTCAACCGCAGCGCCACCCGGGAGACGCTTAGCGAGTTTCAAGAGCGAGAGGGCTGCCGCATCCTCGCGCAGTTCGACGGCTGCGGAACGCTGATCGGCAAGCTCAAGAGCAGCCCGGTAAAACCGGCGATGTTCCTCACCTGCGAGGCCTCGTACATGGAGATGGTCCGGGACCTTTTCCTCGAACCACAGGACGTCTCCCAGACTCCCATCGTGCTGCTCGTGCGTGAGAATAGGGACAAGGGGATCCTCGGGCTGGAAGACCTCGCAAAGCAGGGAGTCAGCTTCGGGATCACGAAACCTGACGCCAGCGCGCTCGGAGCCCTTTCGGTCAAGGTCCTCAAGGAAGCCGGCCTGTGGGATCGAGTAAAACTCAACATCAGGGTGGAGTCTCCCACCGCTCACGAGCTCGTGCTCCAGGTGGAGGCTCACGACAAGCTGGATGCCGCCATGGTCTACGAGGCCAACTGCCAGAACCTCAAGCCGGGGCTCAAAATCGTGCCGCTCCGTCACCCCGGTGCGCGGGCCGTGCAGAACATCGCCGCCGGCCTCGACACCAAATACCCGCACATGGTTCAGCGCTTGATCGAAGCGATCACCTCGTTGCCTTCGCGGGAGCGTTTCGAGTCGAACGGTTTTGGCTGGCTCGCAGACAGAAAGCAACCATGAGCGAACCGGTTCCTGAGGCGGGAGCGGGGCTCGGCAAGACGCGGGAACGTCACGCTCCGCCCAGCGAGAACGAGACCCACGTGGTGCGCTCGAGCACGGCGTTCATCGTTTGCATGATCCTGCTGGCGAGCTTTTACATCGTGATGATCGTCCTGATGCTGCTTGCCAACGTCGGCTACCTCGCCTTCAGCGGCAAGGGTCTCGAATCTCTCCTCGCTGCCTTGCGTAGCGCAGAGGTGCGCTACGCGATCTCGCTGAGTCTGATCTCCTGCAGCATCACCACGGTGCTGGCGTTGTGGGTCTCTGTGCCGATCGGCTACCTCATGAGCCGGTTCTCATTCAGGGGCAAGGCATACATAGATGCCGTTCTCGACATCCCCATCGTCCTCCCGCCACTGGTAGTGGGCATCAGCTTGCTCATGCTCTTCAACGTGCCGCCTTTCAACCTCCTCGCAGACTGGGTGGTCTACGAGATTCCCGCGGTCATCCTCGCTCAGTTCATGGTCGCCAGCGCGTTCGCCGTGCGCACCATGCGCGTCACGTTCGATCAGATTCCCCAGCGCTTCGAGCAAGTGGCGCTGACCCTTGGCGCGAGTCGCAGCCAGGCCTTCTGGACCGTCGTCCTGCCGCAGACCCGCAGAGGGCTGCTCGCGGCAGCGACTCTGGCCTGGGCCCGAGCCCTGGGCGAGTTCGGCCCCATCCTCGTTTTCGCTGGCGCCACCTCCCATCGCACCGAGGTGCTTCCCACGACCGTTTTCCTGGAGATGCAGGCTGGAAACCTTCCCGGAATGCTGACGGTGTCGATCATCATGGTCGTGCTTGCCGCGGTGGTGCTCGTCATTACCCGCCTCTTGGGCTTACGGAGGTTGAACGCGTGATTGCCATCGACGGCCTGAGCATGAGCCAGGGAAGCTTCAAACTCGAGAACGTCAGCCTTACCGTCCCCCAGGGCGTTTACTGCGTACTCATGGGGCGTAGCGGTTGCGGTAAAACGACCATCCTCGAAGCCATCTGCGGCTTGCGTCCCCTGGTCCGCGGAACCATCTGCCTCAACGGACGGAACGTCACGGAGCTCAAGCCTGGCGAGCGTGGAATAGGATACGTACCGCAGGACCGAGCGCTCTTCCCGACAATGATCGTCCGCGAGCAGCTGGCCTTTGCTCTGGTTCTTCGCCGGCAGCGTCAGGCTGCGATCGCGTCTCGGGTCGACGAGATGGCTCAGCTGCTGGGCATCGCGCATCTACTGGATCGCATGCCCGGGACCCTGAGCGGCGGTGAGGCGCAGCGGGTGGCCCTGGGAAGAGCCCTGGCCGCGAACCCGTCCGTACTCTGTCTGGACGAGCCCCTGAGTGCCCTCGACGAGGACACACACGGCGAGATCTGCGGCCTTCTCGGCGACGTCCACCGACATACGAGTGTCACCGTCCTCCACGTGACTCATAGCCGTCGGGAGGCGCGCCAGCTCGGCGATTGCGTTTTCGACCTTGAAGGGGGAGCCGTCCGGGATGTTGCTCTCGGCGCGGGCGATTCCATCCCACCAGGGGCAGTTCCCGACGATTCATAAACAATTGATTCATGAGAGTTATAGAGAGGTGGTGAGTTGAAGATCACCGTGAGCTACACCGGACAGATAAAGTCAGCCGTGGGTGTCCCCAGCGAGCAGCTGGACCTCACCGTTTCCTCGACACTGACCGAGCTAGTTCGCCGACTCGCCGAGAAGCATAGCCAGGCGGCCCGCCACCTGCTCGGCGAAGACGGCAACGTGCAAAGGGCTCTTCTCCTCGTCGTCAACAACGAGCAGGTTCCCCCGGGCAACGATCCGCAATTGACGGAGGGCGATCAAGTGACGATCATGCCTCCGATCAGCGGAGGATAACCTGGATGTCCAAAAAGAAAGCGCTCACAAGCGAGGAAAAGGCGACCTACGAGTGGCAAATCTGGGTGCCGGACTTCGGCGAGGAAGGCCAGGTGAAGCTGAAGAACGCCTCCGTACTCGTGTCTCGCTGCGGCGGTATCGGCAGCGTCGTAGCGTACGAGCTGGCCGCTGCCGGTATCGGCAAGCTCGTGCTGGCTCATGCCGGCAACACCAAGCCCTCCGACCTCAACCGCCAGCTTCTCATGACGCACGCGGGCCTCGGCAAGTCACGCGTCGAATCGGCCGCCCGGCGCCTGCGGGAGCTCAACCCGCGCCTCGAGGTTGTCGCCTGCGCGGAGAACATAGGCGACGACAACGTGCAGAGCCTGGTCGAACAAGTGGATCTGGTCGTCGACTGCGCCCCGCTCTTCGAGGAGCGCTACGCCATGAACCGCGAGGCCGTACGCCAACGCAAACCCGTGGTCGAATGCGCCATGTACGAGCTCGAGGCAACCATCACCACCGTGGTCCCGGGAAAAACACCCTGCCTCGCCTGCCGCACGCCTGACCGGCCGCCCGCCTGGAAGCGGCAGTTCCCCGTATTTGGCGCCGTTTCCGGTTCCGTGGGTTGCCTGGGAGCGATGGAGGCAATCAAGCTCATCGCAGGCTTCGGACAGCCTCTACTCGGACGTTTGCTACGGCTCGACCTGCGCGACATGAGTACTCAGACCATCACGCTCCGGCGGGACCCGAGGTGCGCGGTGTGTGGGTGAAGAAGCTCTGTTGTGGGCGGGTCTCCCGACCCGCCCACGCAACCGACCGAAGAAATCTGAGCTGGTGTCAAGGGGGTCGGGGCTTCTTTTTCATGATTCTTGCTCGGGGACTCACGAGTGGGATCCAAC
>Ga0315336_1007596_pt1 | contig 10254 bp, 7 predicted proteins | sample ASW5metaG_FD_204512 | JGI IMG/M metagenome (GOLD analysis project Ga0315336, IMG submission 204512) | Ammonia-oxidizing marine archaeal communities from Monterey Bay, California, United States - ASW #5 | ecosystem: Environmental > Aquatic > Marine > Intertidal zone | place: USA: California... | reverse complement strand
GCTTGCCGAAACCTCCGGCCGCGAAATCTACATCGACACGCTGAACCAGTTTTTCGACGCCATCGCAGCACCGTTCAACCGCAGTGGTGGGCAGATCATGAGTTTCCTAGGCGATGGCTTTCTCGCGGTCTACCCCTGTGAAAGGCACCGCCCGCAATCCGAGATCGCCTGCCAGGCGGCTCTCGCGGCTGCGCATAAGGCCACCGCGCGCATGGCGGACCTCAACTTACGTAGAAAGAGGGAAGGCCTGAGCGACATCAACTTTGGCATCGGTCTGCACGTCGGCAATGTGATGTTCGGCAATGTCGGGCTTACCGACCGACTCACATTCTCTGCCTTCGGCTCAGCAGTGAACGAGGTCCAGCGCCTCCAGACCCTGACCAAGAAGTATCCGCACAGCGTGCTGGCCAGCAAGGATTTTGCCAGTTATTGCGGCGCCAACGGCTGGCTGACGCTCGGCAAGGAAGAACTGGCGGGCATCAAGCAGAAGCTGACAGTGCTTTCTCCCGACCTTTCCGAAGCGCTGCTGGCCGACGAAGATGGCGCGCTGGAGCCGATCTACGACCGTATTTCGGATGCGGAGCAAGTCATGCTGCTTCATCGCGATGCCAACCGTTTGTCGGCTGCTGATCTGAAGAAGCTCCAATAGCTGCCCCTATTTGACCCGAACGCCCTTGGTATGCAGCCAAGTTGCCGGTTCCGTAACGGAACCGGCGGCTGTTTCGAATCCATGTTGCTCTAAACCGGCAATGCGCTAGTCTCGCCTTTCTGGGACCTGCCGCCAACAAGGCAGGCCCTTGGAGTGGGGCCGTGTGCGTATGAATTCGGGCGTTGATCTGCTGCGGATCGAGGACCTTGGCATCTCTTTTGCCATTGTCGGGGGACCGTTGCATGCCGTCAGGCGGGCAAATCTGCGCGTCCTCCCCGGCAAGGTCACCGCCCTTGTCGGCGAGTCCGGTTCCGGAAAATCGGTCATCAGCCAGGCCGTGATGGGCATTCTGCCAAAGACGGCCCATACCCGTGGTCGTATCCTGTTTTCCGATCCTGAAAAGCCCGGCACCACGCAGGATATCCTGCAGATGCCACGCGACGGGCCCGAAATCAGGGCGCTGAGGGGCAGCCGCATCGGCAAGATCTTCCAGGAGCCGATGACGTCCTTATCGCCCCTGCATACGATCGGCAACCAGGTCAGTGAATCCCTGCAGATTCACACGCCGATGCCCGCGGCGGAGCGCAAAATCCGCACCGAGGAGATGCTTGGCCTCGTCGGTTTTCCCAATCCGAAGCGCGCCTATGACATGTATCCCTTCGAGCTCTCGGGAGGACTGCGCCAGCGCGCGATGATCGCCATGGCGCTGATCTGCAAGCCCGCTTTGCTGATCGCCGACGAACCGACGACGGCGCTCGACGTGACCATTCAGGCGCAGATCCTGCAGTTGCTGCGCGAGCTTCAAACCAAGCTGAACATGGCGATGCTGCTGATCACGCATGATCTCGGCGTAGTCGCCAATGTCGCCGATGAGGTGGTGGTCATCTACCACGGTGAGATCATGGAGGCGGGGCCTGTCGAGGCGATATTCCGCCACCCCGGCCACCCCTATCTGAAGGGCCTGATGGCGGCGGTCCCGCATTTCGACCTCAAGCCGGGCGAAAGGCTCAAGGCGCTACGCGAGGTGCCGGTGAATGTCGAGAACCTGCTCGGCAAGCAGACGGCGCCGGCAGCGAAGGGGGCGGACGACGTCCTGTTGACGGTGCGGGACCTGAGCAAATCCTTCACCATCCGCAAATCGGGCTGGTTTGGTGGCGAGCAGAGTTCGGTCCGTGCCGTGGACGGCGTGAGTTTCGACATAAGGCGCGGCGAGTGTCTCGGGCTGGTCGGCGAAAGCGGCTCCGGCAAGACAACCGTCAGCAAGATCCTCATGCGGGCTGTCACGCCTGACAGCGGCTCGGTCATCTTCAACGGCCGAGACGGGCCGATCGATGTCCTGAAGGCCGAGGGAGACGCGCTGCGCACGCTGCGCGCCAAGATCCAGATGGTCTTCCAGGACCCTGTTTCGTCGCTGTCGCCGCGCATGACGGTTGAGAACATCCTGAGCGAGCCGCTGGAAATCCATGAACGCGGCGATTCCGCTTCCCGTCTCGCAACGGTCAAGAGCCTGATGCAGGCGATCGGGCTCGATCCGCGTTTCATCAAACGCTATCCGCACAGCTTTTCCGGTGGTCAGCGCCAGCGTATCGGTATTGCGCGGGCGCTGGCGCTGGGGCCTGAACTGCTGATTTGCGACGAGCCTGTTTCAGCGCTCGACGTTTCCGTCCAGGCGCAGATTCTGAACCTGCTGAAAGACCTTCAGAAGGAGCTGGGCCTGACCTACCTGTTCATATCCCACAATCTGGCGGTGGTGGATTACATGGCCGACCGCATCGCGGTGATGTGCGGCGGCCGCATCGTCGAGCTTGCACCGCGCGAAATCCTGCTCAGAAAGCCGATCCACCCCTATACGCGCTCGCTGGTTGCTGCCGTGCCGTTCCCCGATCTCGACAGGCCGATGGACTTCAAGACGCTGAAGATAAGCGGCGCGTCGGATGCGACCGCATGGGGGCCGCAATTCCGCGATGAAGGCGACGCGGATGTGCTGTCGCCGCTCGATCTCGGCGGCGGCCATCTCGTGCTTGCCCGGCGCACGGCTGACGTCAAGGAGTTACGGCCTTGATCACCCGGCGCATCGCCCTTGGCCTCATGGCGTCGGCATTTCTGCCGGGCACGCTGCGCGCCAACGATCTGGAACCAGAATTTCTTCAGGAGCTGTTGAAGGCCAGAGCTTTGCCGGCCGTTGGCGAACGCCTGCCGAAGAGCCCGCGCGTGGTGAACATCGCAGCCATGGGCCGGCAACCCGGCCAGTATGGGGGCACGTTGCGCACGATCATAGGCAGCCAGAAAGATATCCGGCTGATGACCATCTACGGCTATGCCCGGCTGGTTGGCTATGACGAAAAACTAAACCTCCAGCCCGACATCCTCGAAAGCTTCGACGTCACCGATGACCGCGTCTTCACCTTCAAGATCCGTGATGGGCACAAATGGTCCGACGGCAGCCTGCTGACACCGGAGGATTTTCGCTATTGCTGGGAAGATGTCTGGCTGAACGATGAGCTCTCGCAGGGCGGTTTGGCATCGGCTCTGGTGGCCGACGGCAAGCCGCCGCGCTTCGAGATCGTCGATCCCCTGACGGTCCGCTATAGCTGGGATGCGCCAAATCCGGATTTCCTGCCCAAGCTGGCGGCTGCCTCGCCGCTGCCGCTTGTCCTGCCTGCTGCCTATCTCAAGCAGTTCCACAAGAAATATCAGGATCCGCAAAAGCTGGCCGGCCTGATGAAGGAAAACCGGGCCAAGAAGTGGACGCTGCTGCATATCCGCATGTCGCGTCAGTATCGCCCGGAAAACCCTGAACTGCCGACGCTCGATCCCTGGCAAAACCGGACCAAGCCGCCGGCCGAACAGTTCATCTTCGACCGCAATCCCTTCTTTCACCGCGTCGATGAGAATGGCCGGCAACTGCCCTATGTCGACCGGTTTGTCATGAATGTGAGTTCGTCGGCGATCATTTCCGCCAAGACGGGCGCCGGCGAGACAGACCTGCAGGCAATGGGAATAGACTTCACCGACTACACCTTCCTGAAGGACGCGGAGAAGCGCTATCCGGTAAAGGTCCATCTGTGGAAGCGCACGCAAGGATCGCGGCTGGCGCTGCTGCCCAACCTGAATTGCGCGGACCAGGTATGGCGTCAATTGCTGCGTGACGTTCGCGTGCGCCGTGCTCTTTCGCTCGCCATCGACAGGCGCGAGATCAACATGGCGGTGTTCTACGGACTGGCGCAGGAAAGCGCCGATACGGTCCTGCCGGAAAGTCCGCTCTTTCGGCCGGAATTCGCCAAAGCCTGGGTTGCCCACGATCCGGACCAGGCCAACGCCCTGCTCGATGAGGCCGGGCTCAAGACACTTGACGACGATGGTCTGCGGCTACTTCCCGACGGACGCCCGGCGCAGATCATGGTGGAGACGGCGGGCGAAAGCACGCTGGAAACGGACGCGCTCGAACTCATCACCGATCACTGGCGCAAAATCGGCATCGCCCTGTTCATCCGCACCTCGCAACGCGACATCTTCCGCAGCCGCGCGCTTGGCGGCCAAATCATGATGTCGATGTGGTCGGGCATCGACAATGGCGTGCCGACCGCCGACATGAACCCGAGCCAGCTCGCTCCCACCATCGACGACCAGCTGCAATGGCCGCTCTGGGGGGCACATTATTTGTCTCACGGCAAGCTTGGTGAAGCACCAGATCTTCCGCCGGTGGTCGAATTGATGGCACTCCTCAAGCGTTGGAATCGGTCGACTGAAACATCCGAGCGCGCCGAAATTTGGAACTCGATGCTGTCGATCTACACCGATCAGGTGTTTTCGATCGGCACGGTCAACGCCACGCTCCAACCGGTTCTGGCGTCCTCGCGGCTGCGCAACCTGCCTGAAAAGGCGCTCTACGGCTTCGACCCGACTTCCTATTTCGGCGTCTACATGCCGGATACATTCTGGCTTGGAGACTCCTGAGCGTGCTGCGATACATTGCCTGGCGCATCGCCGTGATGGTCCCGACGCTGCTGATCATATCGGCGCTGGTATTCACGATCATCGAATTGCCGCCTGGCGATTATTTTGACAGCTATGTCGCCGAACTTCGCGCCCAGGGCGAAGGGGTGGATTCCGACCGCATCGAGATGATGCGCAAGGAGTACGGTTTCGACAAGCCGCCCGTGATTCGCTACTTCTACTGGGTTGGCGGAATGCTGCAGGGCGACTTTGGCTATTCCTTCGAATACGAGCTGCCGGTTCGCGACGTCGTCGGCGACCGAATGTGGCTGACCGTGCTGGTTTCCTTCGTCACGATCATGTTCACCTGGCTCATCGCCTTTCCGATCGGCATGTACTCCGCTACCCATCAATACAGCTGGGGCGATTACGGGCTGACCTTTCTCGGCCTACTCGGGCTTGCTATTCCGAACTTCATGCTGGCGCTTATCCTGATGTACTTCGCCAACATCTGGTTCGGCACGTCCATCGGCCATCTCATGGACCAACAATATCTCGGCCAGCCGATGAGTTGGGACAAGGCGAAATCGATCCTCGCCCATCTGTGGATCCCGGTTCTCATCATCGGCACCGGCGGCACGGCAAGCATGATCCGGCGGCTGCGCGCCAATCTGCTGGACGAGCTGCACAAGCAATATGTCGTGACGGCGCGCGCCAAGGGCCTCAGTCCGTTCAAGACGCTGGTCAAGTATCCGCTGCGCATGGCGCTGAATTTCTTCATATCCGACATCGGCTCCATCCTCCCGGCAATCATCTCCGGTGCAGAAATCACCGCAATCGTGCTGTCGCTGGAAACCACCGGCCCGATGCTGATCAAGGCGCTGCAAAGCCAGGACATGTATTTGGCCGGGTCGTTCCTGATGTTCCTCGCCTTCCTGACGGTCATCGGCGTCCTGATCTCGGACCTAGCGCTGGCGCTGCTTGATCCACGAATTCGTTTGCAGGGCGGCAGCACCAAATGAACACGCATTCGCCGCTTCCCGCCCCGGGCGCTCCACTCCAGCACTACGTCTCGACCGCACCTTTCGACCCGCAGTCCGTCGAGGCGATGACGCCGGAGCAGGCGAAGGTCTTTCAGGCGTCGCAGTTGCGCCTGATGTGGTGGAAGTTCAGGAAGCACCGGCTCGCCGTCGTTTCGGGCGTGTTCCTTCTGGCGCTCTATCTCGTCATCATGTTCTGCGAGTTCCTTGCGCCCTACAATCTGCATACGCGCAACATGGACTACATCTATGCACCGCCGCAGCGCGTGCATTTGTTCCATAACGGGCAGTTCGTCGGGCCGTTCGTCTATGGCCGGCAGATGACGCTGGACATGGACACGCTCAAGCGCAACTACACCGATAATCAGGATGAGGTTCAGCCGATCCGCTTCTTCTGCAGGGGCGACAGCTACAGGTTCTGGGGTCTTATCGAGGGCGATAGGCACTTGGTCTGCCCCGCCGAAAACGGCCAGCTCTTTCTGGCCGGCACGGACAGGCTGGGCCGGGACGTGCTGTCGCGCATCATCTATGGCGCGCGCATTTCGCTGACCATCGGCCTCGTCGGCATCAGCTTCAGCTTTGTCCTTGGTATCGTCATCGGCGGACTCGCCGGTTACCACGGCGGCATTTTCGACCTGATTGTGCAGCGGATAATCGAAGTCCTGCAGTCGATCCCGAGCATTCCGCTATGGCTGTCGCTGGCGGCGATCATGCCGATAACGTGGAGTCCGATCCTGATCTATTTCGGCATCACCGTCATCCTCGGGCTGCTCGACTGGACCGGGCTGGCGCGCGCGGTGCGCTCAAAACTTCTTGCCTTGCGCGAGGAGGACTACGTCCTGGCTGCACAATTGATGGGCGCGAAAAGCAGCCGGATCATCGGGCGTCACCTCATTCCCGGCTTCATGTCGCATTTGATCGCGACGGCGACGATTTCCATACCCGGCATGATCCTGGGCGAGACGGCGCTGAGCTTTCTCGGCCTGGGGCTGAGGGCACCCATAACCAGCTGGGGCATCCTGCTCACCGAGGCGCGCAGCGTCAGCGTGATTGCGTTCTATCCATGGCTGCTCCTGCCGATGGTGCCCGTCATCCTCGTCATCCTGGCATTCAACTTCCTCGGCGACGGCCTGCGGGATGCGGCCGACCCCTACAAGTGAGGTCGGCTACTCGGCTGCGCGCTGCGCTGCCGACTGCACTCCGTTTGGCTTGACGGAATCGCCACGCCCGATGGCGTAATAGAGGAGGCCATGTTTGCGCACCTGCGTCGGATCGTAGAGATTGCGGCCGTCGACGATCACCGGGTTGAGCAGATTTGCCTTCAGCCAGCCGAAATCGGCGACGCGGAACTGCTTCCATTCGGTGCAGATCACAAGCGCATCTGCGTCCTTGGCGGCGTCCTGAGGGCTCGCCGCGAGAACCAGGTCGGGCCGCTCGCCATAATGGCGGCGGGCCTCCTTCATGGCTTCCGGGTCATAGGCCGTTACCTTCGCACCTGAATCCCACAGCGCCTCCATGAGAACCCGGCTTGGGGCTTCGCGCATGTCGTCGGTGTTCGGCTTGAAGGCCAATCCCCACAGGGCAATCGTCCGGCCCTGCAAATCGCCATCGAAGGCCTGGGACAGTTTTTCGAAAAGAACATGCTTCTGCGTGTCGTTCACACGCTCGACCGCTTCCAGCAAATTTGCTGCGAAGCCGCTGGAACGCGCCGTTCTTGCCAGCGCACGCACGTCCTTGGGAAAACATGAGCCGCCATAGCCGCAGCCGGGATAGATGAACTGGTAGCCGATGCGCGGATCGGAGCCGATGCCATGGCGCACTTCCTCGATGTCGGCGCCCAGCCTTTCGGCGATGTTTGCCATCTCGTTCATGAAGCTGATCTTCGTCGCCAGCATCGCGTTGGCGGCATATTTGGTCAGTTCCGCCGAACGCACGTCCATGCTCATCAGCTTGTCATGGTTGCGGTTGTAAGGCGCATAGCAGTCGTGCAGCGTCTTCAAGACGGATTCCGAATTCGTGCCGATAATGATGCGGGCAGGGCGGGTGAAATCCTCGATCGCACTACCCTCCTTCAGGAATTCCGGGTTGGAGCAGACATCGAAGGGATGATCCACGCCCCGCGCCTTCAAGGTGCTGGCAATAACGTCCACGACCATGTCCGCGGTGCCGACCGGCACGGTCGACTTGCCGACGACGATCTTGTGACCGTCGATATGTTCGCCGATTGTCCTGGCCACGGCCAGCACATGGCTGAGATCAGCCGAACCGTCGCCATTCGGCGGGGTGCCGACGGCGATGAAGATCAGTTCGGCAAATTTGATACCGTCCGGTGCATCGGTCGAGAACCGCAGCCGCCCGTTCTGGGCATTGCGGGCAACCATTTCCTTGAGGCCGGGCTCGAAGATCGGCACCTGGCCCTGTTTCAGAAGGGCGATCCGAGCCTCGTCGATATCGATGCATAGCACGTCGTGGCCGACATCGGCGAAGCAGGCAGCGGTGACGAGACCGACATAGCCGGTCCCAAAAATACTCAATTTCATGAGTTCGTCCCTTGAACATGGGGCATCTTGGCCCGCCAAAGGCCGCCGTGATCATCGGCGGCAGCCTCTTCAGTTATTGCAATGTTCATCGTTCGCTTCTATCCGGTCGATCCAGCAAGACTTGGATCGGGGGTTTAACACATCGCCATGACAAAACATGACGAGATTCGGGCATCGCGATGAAGGTACTTTTGACGGGTGCGGCGGGGTTCGTCGGCCATCACGTCGCCCGGCGTTTTCTCGACCGGGGCGACGAGGTTCTCGGGCTCGACAATCTCAACGACTACTATGCCGTCAAGCTCAAGCAGGACAGGCTTCAACAGATTGAATCTCATAAGGGATTTCGCTTTCGAGAAGTCGATGTCGCGCGGCGCGACCTTGGCGAAGTCATCGGACCGGAAGGCGCCGATGTCGATGTGATCGTCCATCTCGCTGCACAGGCCGGCGTCCGCTATTCCGTGACTAACCCTTATGCTTATGTCGATGCCAATGTAACAGGGCAGGTCGCACTTTTCGAGCTGGCGGGACAGCTGCCGAAGCGCCCGTCGATCGTCTATGCAAGCTCCTCGTCCGTCTATGGCGCCAACGACAAGGTGCCGTTCGCGGAAGCTGACCGCACCGACAGCCCGGTTTCCATATATGCGGCGACCAAAAAGGCGGGCGAACTGCTGGCTCACGTTTACGCCGACATGCATGGCATCCACTCCACGGGCCTGCGCCTGTTCACGGTCTATGGCCGCTATGGCCGCCCGGACATGGCGCCGTGGCTGTTTACCGACGCGATCCTGCAGGGAAAGCCCATTTCCGTCTTCAACAATGGCGAGATGCAGCGCGATTTCACCCATGTCAGCGACATTGTCGCGGGCGTCGTTGCAGCGGCAGACCGCATCGTCTCCAAGCCCGACGAGACCGCGCCGGTCTACAATCTCGGCAACAATGCGCCGGTGAAATTGCTCGACTTCATCGCCGCGATCGAAAAGGCTGCCGGGCGCGAGGCGATCATGGAGATGAAGCCAAAGCCCGCCGGCGACGTGCTGCGGACATTCGCCGACATCCGGCTGGCTGAACGCGACCTTGGTTTCCAACCGAAAACCGCGCTGGAAGACGGCATGGCCGATTTCGTCGACTGGTTCAGGACATATAACCGCTCATGAGCCGTCTCGACAGTTTCATCCGCCGAATGACCGCGCAGCGCGACATTCTCAACCATGTCTGCGTCGAGGTGGCGAAGATGGAGGGGCCGGTGATGGAGCTCGGCCTCGGCAATGGCCGAACCTTCAACCATCTGCGCGAGCGCCTGCCCGGACGCCGGATCGTTGCCTTCGACCGCAAGCTTGCCGCACACGCCAGCTCCATTCCCGAGGCTGAAAACCTTGTGCTCGGCGAAATTCGCGAGACGGCGAGCACCTACGTCGGCATCGATGCCGCGCTCGTCCATGCCGATATCGGCACCGGCTATGAAGACCGCGATGCGGTGACCCTTACCTGGCTTCCCGATCTTTCCGCCCGCCTGCTTCGTGTCGGTGGTATGGCGGTCAGCGGCCTGCCTCTCGAACATCCGCAATTGCAGCAGCTTCCGCCGCCGCCTTCGGTGCCGGCCGATCGCTATTTTATCTATCGGCGCGTTGTGAACCGCCCAAGCCTTCACGGGATCGTATAGACCGCGATTTCCCGCTCGATGCCGCGCAGCGAGACGTCATGCGGTACCGGCGTCAACGCGTTCCTGTGCAACAGATCGGCGGTCAGACTGTCGTCGACGACAGCGCCGGTGACGAAGATCGCCTGTGCGTTGGCAAGGTTCTGCACGCGCGAGGCGATGTTGACCGTCTGGCCGAAATAGTCCTGCCGCTCGTTCATGGAGACGGCGATGCAGGGTCCGGCATGGACCCCGATCTTAAGCAGCAGATCCTCGCGGCCGCTCTTGTCGTTCAGGGCGCGCATGGCATCACGCATCCTGAGTGCCGCGGCGATCGCCCGGTCCGGCGTCGGGAAAGTCGCCATCACCGCGTCGCCGATTGTCTTCACCACAGCGCCGGCTTCCGCCGCCACGATTTCCTGCAGGACCTGGAAATGCGCGCGCACCATATCG
>Ga0315336_1007595_pt1 | contig 10254 bp, 5 predicted proteins | sample ASW5metaG_FD_204512 | JGI IMG/M metagenome (GOLD analysis project Ga0315336, IMG submission 204512) | Ammonia-oxidizing marine archaeal communities from Monterey Bay, California, United States - ASW #5 | ecosystem: Environmental > Aquatic > Marine > Intertidal zone | place: USA: California... | reverse complement strand
AAATTTGTTGAAGCCTGTGGGGTTACCTTCCCGTCCGATGCCCGCAATGCGCTACCAGAAGTCAGTAAAACCTATGAATCAAATGTTGAAGGTCTCTACATAGTGGGTGCATTAGGCGGTTACCCATTAATTAAACAAGCTATTAATCAAGGTTATGAAGTTATTGAGTTCATTAATGGTAATACAGATTTAGACCCTGCAGATGAACCACTGATTACAGAAACCTTAAAAGATGTTAAAAATTTTGACAATGAAACTTTTTTAAAAGAAATGAGAATGAGACTTCCTATATTTGAAGAACTAAACCCATTAATGGAACGAGAAATGTTGGTTGAATCAAGAGTAACCGCGCCATCTAAAGAAACAATAATATTTGAACGTGGAGATTATACAAATAGTGTCTACACAATATTCAGAGGCTCAGTCAAAATACAAACCAATGAAGATGACCCCTCGCAACATGTGGTTCTTAAGCAGGGTGCATTTTTTGGAGAAGTGGGATTAATATCGGGTCGTCGACGTTCAGCAACAATTTTATCTAATGCAGATGATACGATACTAATTGAAACGCCTCGCCGCACGATGCTTAAATTAAGAGAAGATGTATCTTCCTTGCGAAAATCTATGGATAAAGAAGCTATCGTAAGACAAATTCAAACTTATATTGCAAGCTCCCTCGACATTGATGCCATATATAAACTAGCAGAATCAGCATCAATAGAAAACTTTCGTAAAGGCAAAATCTTGTTTGATGAAGGAGATGAAGGAGATGCGCTTTATCTTATAAGCAAAGGTTCAGTAACGGTATCAAAACGAATTGGAGGTAAAGAGATAACGCTCGCCTACGTTGCTGCTGGTAATTATGTCGGTGAAATGGCACTCATGTCAGATTTACCCCGTACAGCAACGATTAAAGCCGCTGTTGATTGTGAAACAATTAAAATAGATGGTGATATCTTCCGTAAATTAGTCAATGACAACCCTTCTCTTCAGAAAGAAATTGAAGAAAAATATGGTCAGCGGATTGTTGAAACTGAAAAGATGATTGAACAGCCCGAAGCCGGAAGTATTGTAGAATTTCTAATGGGTGAAGGTATTGGCGAAGCAACCGATGTACTCTTAATCGACGAATCAATATGTGTTGGATGTAACAATTGTGAGAAAGCCTGCGCTGAAACACATGGTGGTATTTCACGACTAAACCGCGAAGCGGGGCCAACGTTTGCTAATGTCCATGTTCCAACAAGTTGTCGACACTGTGAACATCCGCATTGCATGACAGACTGCCCTCCAGACGCAATTAAACGAAATTCAGAAGGTGAAGTTTATATTACCAATGATTGTATTGGTTGTGGTAATTGCGTAAGAAACTGTCCTTACGGTGTCATTCAAATGGCGCCCGAACCGCCAGGAAAACCTGGTTTATTTTCTTGGCTTCTTTTTGGAAAAGGCCCTGGACCAGGTGAAGACTATGGTTATCGGGATAGAGCACCAGAGGATGCGCGTAAGACAGCAGTCAAGTGTGATATGTGTAAAGATATTACTGGAGGAGCATCTTGTGTACGCGCCTGCCCAACAGGTGCTGCAATTCGTGTAAAACCAGATGAATTTATGGATTTCATTAGAGATGGTGGAGAGTCAATTTAATGAGCTCCAATAACATCCATGAATCATTTTTGGTTTATAGAGGATTAAAATTTTTCTGGCTCGCAGTAGCTTTAGTATTTGTTGCGATCATACTTTATATTTGGCATGAACCTTTAGGCAAGCCAAACGGAGGATCTTGGCTCGGATACACACTAGGAATTATCTCTGCAGCGTTAGTTATATGGTTAACCTGGTTTGGTGTACGCAAACGACAATATGCTCTAAGTGCCACAAAACTTAAAGTTTGGCTCTCTGCCCACATTTATTTCGGACTTGCCCTCGTTATAACTGCAACCTTGCATAGTGGCTTTCAAATTGGATGGAATATTCATTCTGCTGCCTACATTCTTGTATTACTAACAGTTGTAAGTGGTGTCTTTGGTGTTTTTGTATATGCCCGTTACCCGAAACTAATGACAAAAAATCGTGCAGGACTTTCATTAGATGAAATGATGGGGAAAATTTCAGAATTAGATCAAGATATTCTTAAAGAAGGGCAGCAATTGCCTGAAGAAATAAATTCAGCACTGCTTAAAGCAGTGAGAAAAACAAGTATTGGTGGAAATATATTTGAAAAACTATCGCCAAAAAATGTTATTTGTCCAACAACAGAGGCGAGAAATTTAATTGAAACAAAATTTGCAGATATGACTGTGCGTGATCAAAGTATATCTAAAGTCATCGCACTACTGGCAAAAAAAACAAAGCTTCTTCGTCGGGCTAGACGTGATGTTCAAATAAAAGTTATTTTGCGAATCTGGTTATTTTTTCATATTCCACTGGCTATAGGTCTATTAGGTGCGCTTTTTTCTCATATTCTAGCTGTATTTTTTTATTGGTAAGGAGAAAGATAATAAATAATGAAAATTATTATCAAACATCTTCTAAAAAAAACTCGTTCTGGTGGATATGCTCAGCGTGATGAAACAATAAAATCTCCAAGCATTCGTTTCGGACGAGGTTCTGAATGTGAAGTACATCTTACCGATCCAAGAATTCTCTTGCTTCAACTTGAAATCACACAGCGCTCAGGTGAATTACATCTTACAAGCAAAGGAGATAGTGATTTTCAGGTCAATGGTCGAATATCAACCAAAGCTTCTGTAAAACCTGGCGATAAAATTCAGCTAGGTCCGTATGATATTGAAATCCAGGATAGTGAAGAAGGATTTGATGCTGTTATTACCCTTGAACACTCTCGTCCTCTAGGTGATGAATTATCAGCACTAAAAAAACGCTCAAACACAAAGTTTGTATCGCTTGGTCTTAGTGCTCGAGGATGGGCTTGGCTTTTATTCATTGCGATCATTACGATTGGGATTTTAGCGCCTCTTACCGCATACATTACGAAACCTAAGGGCGGAGATCCTTTGGGTGATACCAAAAGATCATTACTGGCAGACGCTGACCATGTATGGCTGTCTGGTCCACATTCAAGCGTTCACGCACATTTTGGTGATCGCTGTGAAACTTGTCATACAAATGCATTTAAACAAGTAATGAATAAAGTTTGTTTTGATTGCCATGATAATGCAGGACATCATGCTGACCCTTCCATATTTCCAAACGCGTCACTTGATGGACAGCAATGTCAAGATTGTCATAAGGAACACACTGGCGATAAGGGTCTGCTGATTACCACTGAAAGATTTTGTACGAATTGTCATGGTGAAATATTAGAGATAGCTGAAAACTCAAAATTAAAAAATGTTTCTGACTTTGATGAACACCCTCAATTTCATCCAACACTTATAAAAACTCATCAACCTGAAACTTTTGAAAGAATCGCCATTGATGCAAATAAACCAAAACCGGTCGATCGTTCCAATTTGAAGTTTCCACATAATAAACATTTAAAAGAAAATGGTGTTCGGCATCCAGATGGTACAAGAACTGTACTTCAATGCGGATTTTGTCACGAACTAGAAACAGGCGGTATTGCTATGCAGCCTATTAGTTTTGAGAAACACTGTTCAAACTGTCATGACCTAAAATTTGAATCTCAATCGCCTAATAAAGAAATGCCGCATAAAAATATCTCACAAGCAAAAGATTATGTAGTAGGTACTTATGCAGAATTTGCATTACGTGGTAACTGGATTGAGCCTGAAGCCACTATAAATAATACTTCTAGCTTCCGTAAATTAGTTGGTGAAGAGCCTGTTGTTACAGAAGAACAAAAGAAAGCGGCTTTAGAATGGGCGGAATTAAAAGCAGAAGAAGTCCTGCAGGGAAAATTTGGACGTGGACTCTGCGGTGAATGCCATGAAATTGTAGATAACGAAAAAACTAAAAACTGGGATGTTGCGCCAGTTTATATTCCGACAAAATGGCTGCCTAAAAGTCATTTTAACCATAAACCTCATAAAGATAGAAAATGTGCTACTTGTCATAACGCCAAAGAAAGTGAAGAAGCAACAGATGTACTGCTTCCGCCAGTTGAAACATGCCAAGAATGTCACGGGGGAGAATTTGCAACAACGAAAGTTAAGAGCACATGCACTGAGTGTCACGGCTTTCACCGTGAAGAACTGATGATGCCAAAAGAAAACCTATAACTTTTTTTAGAATTTACGACGCAGTTCGAGGCGAATCCCAGAAACATTATCCGCATCATCTAGAATACCAAGTATTGCATCTGTCCTTAGAATCCAACGATCATTTAGGTTATGTTGATAACGCGCACTCAATGCATATTGGTCGCCAACAATTGTCTCTGATTGACCGCCGAACGGTTGGACCGTTGCAAATTCAAAAACAACCTGGCGAGACAAATCAAAAAGATTTTCAATGCCTATAGCAAAACCATACACATCCTGTGCGGATGAGTCTAATTTCGGAAATCCGGTAAGGCCATCTGTCTCAAATGCTATGCCAGTGTTTTTAAGTAAGCCATCATTTCCACGCACAAGTGGCTGAGGTCTATCTACACCAACAAAAAAGTTAGCATAAGGAATTAATGTAAGTGGTTTATGTGTAACCAGTGAATTCTCTATCAAAATCGCAAACCCATCAGCTGTCTGTGTATTGCCGCCATTAGGATTTTGTCCCAACGCCCAAAAACCACGTACCGAATTTGAAAGTTTACCGCCATATCGTTTTGTCCATGAAGCAGTCAAATTATGATAGTCAAAATTACTTAATCCATTTCCATCACGTTTATCATCTATGAAACCATACCCGCCCTCAAAATAACCTTCACGTGTTTCAATAAACGCTGTCACGCCGAAAACATTACCTTTACTATCTTCTAATTGACCAGCAGCATTTTTTATTGCAGCGCTTGTTACTTTATCAGCACCTGCGAAAAAAGTGACGTCCATGTTGGAAATATCAAATTTTGGTGAATTCTTCGCCGGAATAGTGAATGCACCCCCAACGAATGCATCTTCAACCCAAAGTCCATTTTGAAAAAGTAACGGCATAAAACCAAATGCGATAGGTAAATCATAGGTTGACCATTTATCAGTTAATCCAGATTGAATTGCGCCAACATCACCCTCGAAAAAAAGAGCTTCAATGTTGCCATCTAAGACAAAATCAAATTCACCATGGTCATCGCCAAAAAATTCATGGCGGAGGAAATTATTATTTTTATCTATTGGTCTTAGGAACATATGTATTCGTTCCGTGGATGTCAGTTTTAAATCGACATTAAGATTTAATCGAGCGGCAAGTTGGCCAATTTCTTGGTTGCCATTATCATTAAATGCAACCGCTGATCTAAAATCACCAAAAACTAATAATTGTGGTCTAAAAAGATTCTTTTCACCGAAAGTTGTATAAGTTCTCCCCAAAGCACCTTCACTATATAACGGATAGCCCCATTCCAAAATAGGACGTGGTTCATCAAATGGAGTTTTTCCACCATAAATTTCTATTTGTTCAGCAACATCATAAACGTCATCCGGATAGGTTGGGTCACTACCAAAAAGATCACGTTCAAATTCAGATGGACGGGCAATCGGATCCATCTCAGGTGGCGCCTGATGTCCCTCATGCCTTGGACTGCCGCTTCTTTCTTCTAGTACAGTATCAGGAGGGGCATCTCTGCGACGCAATATACCTTCTTTATCCTCATCAGTAGACACTTCTTCAGCAACTACGTCTTCCGTGTAGTCTGAAACACTCTCATCGTGATGTTTCAATTCCGCGACAAGATATCTTTCTCCAAGTGGAGTCGTAGTTGGTTTTTTAATACTTGTATCAATTGTTTTTTCTCGAGTTATTAACCACTTGTCATCGATTTTTTGTAAAGAGATAAGTTTTCTAATATCATCACTATAGCTATCTGATTGATAACTTTGTGAGAACTCAACATCAACATGGTTCGAACCATGCGGTTTAATCTCTGAATCTGCTAAAGTTACTTTTATAAAGCTTGGGGCAATGACTCTCTCACGACGTTGTTTCTCCCATGCTCCACGACTTAATCCTTTTGATGGAACAAAATTTTCTGCGTAAGTTTTAAGATAAGCATTTATATCTTGAGCTGACCAAGAATCTGACCAACGTTCTAGTACTGCCTCAACAGTCTCTTTGATTGAAATAACTTCTTCTTCAATTACGCTAGCGTTTTCATTTGGCTTAGATTCAATTTCACTTAAGTTGCTATCAGATGGATCTTGTTCAGATGATAATTTTTTTATTTCTACATCAGCTGTTATTACTTTTTCTTCAATAATTAACCATTGATTATCAATCTTTTGCATTGATAGTTGCTTTTTTACTTCATCGGTATAAGTATTTGATTGGTAGTATTGTATAAAATCAACATCAGCAAGATTTTCACTGTACTGGTTTACTTTTATATCGGATAGGGTGACTTTAATATGGTCTGGTTCTATCAGTCTTATTTTTCTTTCACTCTCCCATGCTCCACGACTTAATCCTTTTGATGGAACAAACTCTTGACTATAACTTTCAAGATAAATAGGTATATCCTGTGAAGTCCATGCGTTTACCCAATTGTTTACCGAAGATTCAATCCCTGCGAAAGCTGAGTGCGCGTAAACAAAAAAAAGTAGTCCGCTAATAGAAAATAGCTTTGCTACCTTTCGTAATATGTAACTAACTAAGAGCATGATTTCCTATTTAACATCGAATTCAGCTGTGTATGGGTGAATGTCAATCATCCAATCGTTGATCCGTTTTTCCATATCAAGTGTTGCGCCAACAAATTTCATAAAATAAATTGGCTCTGCACGGCTACGCATCCTTACTGATAATTTGTATGTGCCATGCTTTTTAATTAAATCTCCTGAGACTTTATACTTCGCATCACGATGCGCCAGTGGCGGGATTGAACGCCCTTCCATTCTGGCAAATGGAGGGTGGTTCATAACCGTTGTTGGCTGACCGGCTGGCCTTAGCATGGGGAGCTGATCAATATCAAAATTGACGGGTAGGTACATCTCCCGATCAGTTCCTTTAAGATTTGTTGTCAAAAATTTTGTTTGTAAATTAAAAAGCTGATCATCATGTTCGATTGTTCCTTCAGCTAATTCTATTGAATGAAGATCAACCATATCGCCATATTTATCAACATAACCAGATTCAAATACGCGCTCCCCATCAGGATCGGTAAGCACAACATTGAGCCAAATCTCAGGCTGCGCCCCTAATGAACCGGACGGAAGATTATGGCCCTCATCGACATTAGTAACCCGATAGCGGAAACTCAAATCTTTACCTATTTCTGGGCCGCCTTTATCAAAAAATGGTCCATCAATACGACTTCCGTTCTCCATAACAGCAAGACGATCAAGACGTTTATTTTCAAGGAGATTATTATTTTGCCCGATTATATAACGCGCTTCTTCTCGCACCTTTCGGGTTGACCATATTTCTGGAAATTCAGGTGTCTCAACTAGTCCCTGCTCAAGTTTATCTTCCCAATCAGGCATTCCCCATGGTTCACGGTAATTAAAAGTCAGCCATTCTTTAACAGACCATTTAAGTGCGCGAACATTAAATGGGAATAAACCAGGATGTGCAATTGGATAACCGGGGCCATAAAAAGCATGGTTCGAATGTCTACGATTAGTATCGCCAACAATACGACCGTTTACGATTGCAGCAGGTCCAGTATCATAGCCTTTTGCCTCACCAGGTATTTTCCCCATATGACAATCTTGGCACGTCACTCCTTTTCTAAAAGCAGGGCTATCTCTATACTGTTCCCAGACTACCTCTAGCTTGATGCCTATGTTAACTGCCACCTGATGGCATGACACACAAAATTCCGATTGCCCAATCGTTTCAAAAACCTTAGCGCCAGCATGAATAGGGAAACCCTCTTCTTCAGGACTAGTTGATATTTTATAAAAATCACGTTCGGCTATCACTTCGGCAACACCGGGAGCGTCTCCAGTATTGTATACGGGTTCGTAAATACTGCCTGGGTTTACATGGCGCTCGCCATTAACCTTAAAGAATGATTGATTAACCCTATGACAAGTAATACAGGTTACTCCTTCTCTTGCTACTAAGGATCGTTCCCATAATGGTGATTCTCTGGGTTCGCCAATCTGAGTTCCAACTTGTTGATGGCAACGCACACAAAAACTACCCATAGTACCTGATGTTAATGCGTTCACTGCCTGTTCAAATTTGTGAAACATCGGCGAAATTGATGCATAAGCATGATTTGATGATGCCCACTCAGTAAAAATCCGCTGGTGACAACGGCCACACAGTGCCGCTGAGGGGTATTGAGATTGTTTTAATATCTCGAGATGGGGGTCAATACTTCCGCCACCGCCAAGTAATTTTGGCTCAACATCGCTGACCAATCTTTCCCACTGGGCTTCATAATCTTTGGGAAGCTTATGATCCTGATCTATAATTGATTCGCCAGCCAAAGAAAATCCAGAAAATGTAATACAAGCCAGCAAACAAAGCTTAGCTTTAAAAAATATTATCAAGTATTTTTTTTGCAGCATTTGTGATTTCATATATATATAAATAAATTATCCGGCAACATTATCCTATACGTATCACTCACGTGAGTAACAATTGCTCCTAATCATAAATTAGAGTCTTACTTTTTCTTACTTCTTCGATAACTGCATTTCAGGTTCCATTGCAGCCTTTATACTTTCAATTGCTTTAACAAAATCCGAGGGGCGATATTTTTCATCATACTTAACTGCTTCATAAGCCATATCCATCGCGGTTTTTACTTTTTGTATTGTCGCGTCCTTTAATAGTCCTGCATCCTTCATTGCTTCAATAACACTACCAATTGAATAAGTAGCCTGTTCTGCCGCTATATAATTAACATATTCCCCATGAAGACCAAACTCCAATAATGCATTTAATATTTTGCTCATTTCACCACTAGTAAAACTATGTCCATCGATTTTTTTAGCAACACCTTGAAGTGTTTGTTTTAGTGTATTGGCCGCATCATGTGTCGCATCACCACCCTTCATCGAAGATTGATGTAATGCTCTTGCTTGATTTTCAATAAGTTTTCCAAGTTCAGGATCAACAACCGATGTGACAACACGCAATAAAACAATATTTGCGTCATTTAATTTCGGTATGCCTGGATCAAGACCTACGCTATCTCTCCTCTCCCAACGAAGATTAGACATTGGATGATGACATGCATGACAATCGAAAAAGACCAACTCCGGAAAAATGCCCTGGCGATTACGCTTTGCATCTGTCAATGCCTCTAGGGTTTCTTCAACAGCAACTGCCTGACCAATCGCCCAAGTTTTAACACCGTTGTCCCAGCTCTTTCGTTGTCGATAATCAGCATCGACTCGATAGTGTGCAGGCTGAGTAGCCGTATAAGTGTCAAGCTCAAAAGATAACCTAGGATGCCCGGCACCCATTATTTTATGCGTAAGAAATTTATTTTTTGTGCCGTAATGACAACTAAGACAAAGTTTCGCTCTTGCTATTGGTTCTTCGGTTGGATATTGACCGGCCTCTATGTTTTCTTTGCGCCCTCCTACCCCAGCAACATGAATTCCAAGCCATTTTTCAGCGCCGCCATGACAAGCCTCGCAGGTAACGCCATCACTTAATGTAAAATTTTTAGCACGTTTTGCTTTTGGCACATTATTGGCGTGACAATTAAGGCATGTATCATCTTTTTGGGGATCTTCTATACCTAAATTTTTTGCAATACGTTGCGAACGTTCCTTCCCCAATGTTTTGAAGGCACGAGCATGGTGATCGTGTTTTTTCCAAGTGATTGCTTCGTTTTGAAGCACTGATGAATTTTGCCAAGGTTTAATCGCCCCGTGACAAGTAGAACCTGCGCAAGTCTGTACACCAAGATGCATGTCATCGCCATACTGAGGTAAAGTCTCGGCATAAAGAGCTGATGCTTGAATTGTAAGCAATAGTCCAAATGCAATAAAAACGCTTCTAAAGCCTTTTTTCATATTGTTATTGCCCCATGGTACTTCCATTAATTGTACCTAAATTATTATTGTATAAATCCTTCTTCTAACAATACTAATATATTACTAGGGCTGGTCCATGAATTAAACTTGTATATTACATTCTATTCAAAAAATTATTACTTGCCTAAATGCTTGTTTTTATGGCGGAGAGGGAGGGATTCGAACCCTCGATACGGGATAA
>Ga0315336_1007594_pt1 | contig 10256 bp, 9 predicted proteins | sample ASW5metaG_FD_204512 | JGI IMG/M metagenome (GOLD analysis project Ga0315336, IMG submission 204512) | Ammonia-oxidizing marine archaeal communities from Monterey Bay, California, United States - ASW #5 | ecosystem: Environmental > Aquatic > Marine > Intertidal zone | place: USA: California... | reverse complement strand
CATTTATTGAATAACCATTATGTAAATTCGTTATACGAACAATTGTTGGAAGTGCTAAAGTTTTATGTTTTGCAAGTATTTTTTCATTAAAAAAAAATTCTCCATTTTTTGTTATTTTTTTATTTTTTTTTTTATTAACAGATGCAATGCCTATCTCTTGATAATTTAAATTATTCTTTGGATAATACCATTTACCTTTTATTTTATATGATTTTCCGATTTCTAATTTAATTTTACTACCATCATTTTCTGCAAAAGATTGGTAATTAAATAAAAAAAAAAAAATAATTATAAAATAAAAGTGTATATTTCGCATTTAATTAACAATTATAGAGTCAGATAGAATACCAACTGCAATGGCAAAATAGTTTGATGTATTCCATTTTAATATTTTTTTAAAATTTTTATAAACTAAAAAATATCTATTTTTATTGTTATCATTTATTTTTATTATATAACCATCTATATTTTTTCTTGGCAAATCAGTTCCATCTATTCTTCTAACTCCCAAAATTTGCCATTCTTTTATTTTTTTTTTATTTTTCAATGTTAATTCTTCATCGGACAAAATAAAATCTTCATTTACTATAACCTCCCTACCCCATGTCTCATTATTATCCCAATTTAATTTTGACAAATAATTTGCAGCTGATGCAAGCGCATCTTCTTTAGAAGTCCAAATATCTTTTTGACCATCATTATTATAGTCTTGAGCATAACTTAAAAAACTAGAAGGCATAAATTGAGTTTGACCCATTGCCCCAGCCCAAGAACCAATCATTTCATCGTATGAAATATGTCCTTGGTCAATTATTTTTAACGCATTTATAAGTTCTTTTGAAAAATATTCTCCTCTTCTACCATCGTAAGCAAGAGTTAAAAGTGCGTCTATTACAGGAAAACCACCAGAAACTCTACCAAAATCAGTCTCAATCCCCCACAAGGCAACTATAAACCTTGGTTGTACATTATATTTTTTTGATATATTTTCTAATAAAATCCAATTTTCTCTTATTTTAGATATTCCCTTTATTTTTCTTTTATTAGAAACAACATTTTTTAAATATTGACTTAAAGTAAGTGTAAATTCAGGTTGATTTCTATCAAGTTCAATAATTCTTGGGATAATTTTTGCTTTATTTAATGATTCATTAATAGTTTTTTTAGATATAGCATTTTTTTCAGCTCTAATCTTAAATTCTTCTAACCAAATAGAAAAATCTGGTTCATTAGATAATAGATTATTTGTCCCTATAAAAAATATTAAAATTGTAAAAAATAATTTTAGTCCCATATTTTTTTTTAATTTAAATTATTAATAGTATAATTTTCCAATTAATTTATTCTATAAGTAAATTATGGATGGGTGCCTGAGCGGTTGAAAGGACTGGTCTTGAAAACCAGCAAGGGTTTTACCCTTCGTGGGTTCGAATCCCACCCCATCCGCCATTTTTTGATGATATGGATAAAAGAGTAATTAATAAACAAATTATTATTGAGAATTATTCCGCAAAAAACTCGGTTTTATACGATAATAATATTAATAAAAATTTTTTATACGGTGAAGCTACAAAAAGATTTATTAAAAATATAAAATTAAATAGTAAAGATTTTGTGGTAGCGGACATTGGATGTGGTACAGGATATGTTTTTGAAATTCTAACTAAAAAATATAAAGAAAAAAAAATTAAATTTTACGGAATAGATCCAGCCAAAGGAATGTTAAAAGTTGCTAATAAAAAAATAAAAGATAAAAGAACAAAGTTCATTAATGGTAGTTTTGAAAAAATGCATTTAAAAAATAATTCTGTAGATAGAGTTATATCTACTTTAGCACTTCATTGGGTTAAATCTATTGACAAAGGATTAAAAGAATTAAAGAGAATTTTAAAATCAAAAGGTTCTGTTGATATATTAATGATAGAAAAAAGTGATGGTAAGGAATTTAAGAAATTAGTTTTCAGAGTTATGAAAAAATTTTTATCTAATAAACAAATTTTTAATGCTGCAAACCTTATTAACAGAGTAACAAAAAAAGAAATAACAAAAAAAATTATAAAATATTTTGATTTAAAAAAAGATTATAATCTTTCTGTAAAAATTAAAAAAAAATTAATTTATGGTAATTGTAATGATCACATCAAATGGTGGCAAGCGCGTTCACTACAAATAATTTCTGAAATAAAAAATAAAAAATTATTTATTAATACTTTAAAAAAAGAACTTGATAAGTTTAAAACCAAAAAAGGTATTCCATTTGATTTAAGTCTTTTAGAAATACATTTATTAGAAAAATAAACTGAAATTATTTTATTATATCAAGAGAGTATCCAGAAGATCTTACAGTTCTGATTAAATCCTTTGTATTATTAATATTTATGTTTTTTCTTAGTCTTCTAATATGGACATCTACAGTTCTTACTTCGACATTTACATCGCCCCATATTTTATCTAACAATTGATCTCTTGAAAAAACTTTCCCAGGATTTTCTAAAAACAATTTTAATAATTCAAACTCTTTTGGATTTAATTTGACAATTTTTCCCTCTCTTTTAACTCGAAATGTTTTTAAATCCATGGTTATTGTATTTTTATAAGAAAGTTGCTCGTCTAAATTTGATGGTTTACTTCTTCTTAAAAGAGAATTAATTCTAGCTAACAACTCCATTTGAGAAAATGGTTTAGTTACATAATCATCCGCTCCAGTATCAAGGCCCCTAAGTTTATCTTCCTCTTCCCCTTTAGCAGTTAAAAAAATAATAGGTGTTGTTTTTAAATCTTTGGCAGATCTGATTTGTCTACATATTTCTAAACCAGACATATTTGGTAACATCCAATCTAGCAAAATTATATCTGGTTTGAAACTTTCAGCATGAAATATGGCATCTTCTCCATCAGCAACAATTTCTACATTAAAATTTCTTTTCTCAAAAAAAATTTTTAACACAGTAGCTAGACGATCTTCGTCTTCAACTAGTAACAATTTCGTTTTCATATTTATTTTTTAACTATAAGTTTTGCTTTTTTGAATATATTTGAAATATCCGTTTTGTATTTCTTTTCTTTTTTATATGTTTTCATTTCTTTCGAAGATATTTTTTGAGTAATATGATTTCCTGTAACATAATAATAAATCATTTCAGCAATGTTTTGTATTTGGTCTCCTATTCTTTCTAGATTTTTAGCTACTGATATAACTTGAGTGCAACTTGCAATATTTTTAGTATCCTCGAGCATATAAGTTAAAGTCTCTCTAAATAAGATATCATAAGATTTATTAACTTCTGCATCATTTAACCAAATTGCTTTAACTTTTTTTAAATCTTCTTCATTAAATGAGTTAACAACTTTTCTAAAATTTGAATTTACAAGATCAAATAAAGCGTCGACTGATAAAACTTTTTGATTAACAGGTAATTTTGAAAGCCATCTTGAAGCTTTGGCAATATTTTTTGCTTGGTCTCCAATTTTTTCTAGATCAGATGCTATTTTTATAGATGAAATTACATATCTTAAATCAATTGCTAAAGGTTGTCTTAAAGCAAATAGTTGGATAGACATATCAAGTAATTCTTGATAAAGCATGTCTATTTTTTTGTCCCGTTCAATAACTTTTTCAGCTATTAAAATATCTCTTTCGTTCAAAGATTGGTATGCGTACGCTAATTGAGATTCAACTAATCCTGAAATTTTATTTATATGGTCTTTTATTTTATCTAAATCTCTATCAAATCCTTTTACAATATGTTGTTCCATAACTTTTATATAATAAATGTTTTATCCAAATCTACCTGTTATATATCCAAGTGTTCTTTTTTCTTTTGGATTGGTAAAAATTATTGATGTATCTGAAAATTCTATAAGCTTTCCAAGATGAAAAAATGCTGTTTTTTCTGACACTCTTGCTGCTTGTTGCATATTATGAGTAACAATTATAATAGTTATTTTCTTTTTAAGCGTGTCTATTAATTCTTCGATAATAGCGGACGCAATAGGATCTAACGCAGAACATGGTTCATCCATTAAAATAACAGAGGGATTTACAGCTATAGCACGAGCTATACAAAGTCGTTGTTGTTGTCCACCTGATAAACTAGTTCCTGAATCATTTAATCTATCTTTAACTTCATTAAATAAACCGGCTTCTGTTAAACTTTTTTCTACAAGATCATCAGATTCTGATTTATTATTTACTAAACCATGAAGCTTTGGGGCGTAAATAACATTATCATAAATTGATTTTGGAAATGGATTTGGTTTTTGAAAAACCATGCCAATATTTGTTCTTAGTTTAACAATATCTACTTCTGGATTATAAATATTTATTCCATTTAAAATAATTTTTCCTTCAATTGTACAATTTTCTATAACATCATTCATTCTGTTAAGACATCTTATAAACGTTGATTTACCACAGCCTGATGGCCCTATTAAAGCAGTAACTTCGTTTTGGTTTATATTCATGCTAATATTATCTACAGCAATTTTTCCATCATAAGAAACTGATATATTTTGTACAGATATTGTGACTTTTTTACTAGTACTTTTCTTAAGTTTATTAAATTTGGAAATTGGAATTATCTGTTCTTCTGCCATGTGTTTACCATTTCTTCTCAAATTTGTGTCTAATATATATAGCTGCAGCATTCATTACAATTAAAAATGAAAGTAAAATTAAAATTGCTGCAGATGTTCTTTCAACAAATGCTCTTTCTGGGTGGTCAGCCCACATAAATATTTGTGCTGGTAATGCAGTTGCCGGATCTGTTATAGCTATAGGTGCGTCTGGAATAAAAGCAATCATACCAATCATTAATAATGGTGCTGTCTCACCAAGGGCTCTTGCTAATGCAATAATTACGCCAGTACAAATACCTGGTGTAGCCAGTGGTAAAACTTGATTAAAAATAGCTTGCATTTTAGAAGCACCCAATGCTATCGCCCCATCTCTGATTGTGTTAGGTACAGCCAACAAAGAAGCTCTTGTTACTATCACAATAGTTGGAAGAGACATTAATGCTAAAACTAATCCTCCGACAATTGGGGAGGATCTTGGTAAATGAAAAAAATTTATGAATACAGATAGACCCAATAGACCAAAAACAATACTAGGTACAGCTGCTAAATTATTAATATTTATTTCTATAAAATCTGTAATTTTATTTTTCTTTGCAAATTCTTGTAAAAAAATAGCTGCAAATACACCTATTGGAACTGAAATGCATACTGCTACAAACAAACAATAAAATGATCCTATTATCGCACCTAAAACTCCTGAAACTTCTGGTTCCCTGCTATCAGATTTTGTAAATAAAGTTTTATTAAAAACAGTTAATATGTCTCCATTTGATTTTAATTTATTTATTGCTTCAATTTGAAAATCTGAAATCTTTCTATTTTCTTCAGAAATATTTAAGTTTATATTTCCTTTAATCATTTGATCAACATCATCTGATGCAATTAAATTAATTTTTATTGTTTTTCCAATTATACCAGGGTCACTTAATACACGATCTCTTAGTGTAAGAAAACTATTATAAGAAATAAGAGATTTTATTTCTGAAGCTTTTGGATTATTTTTATCAATATTTAAAAATTTAAAAAGTGACTGAGATATTAGCTTTGAATAATCTGCATTATTTAACGTTGTAACGTCTCGTGCACCGGCAGGATCTATTAATTCCTCATTAAAATTAATGTCTAATTTAATTCTTGTTTGATAAAAAGCGGAATATCCTTTTGAAAATATTGTTGTAAAAAGAATTATCAACATTGATAAGGCAAATATGATTGCTGATAAACCGCAAATTTTAAATAGTTTTTCTTTGCTAGTTCTTTTTGAACTAATAGGTATTAAAATATCATTTCTAATAATGTTACTCATATTTTTCTCTATATTTTTGAACAATTCTTAAAGCTATTAAATTTAAAAATAATGTTAAAATAAATAATTCTAAGCCCAATGCAAAAGCAGCGAGTGTTTTTGGATTGTCAAACTCTTGATCTCCTATTAATAATGTAACAATTTGAACAGTAACTGTTGTAACGGCTTCAAAAGGATTGGCAGTTAAGCGTGCTGACATTCCTGCTGCCATAACTACAATCATAGTTTCTCCAATCGCTCTGGATACAGCTAGTAAAATAGAACCAACAATACCTGGCAATGCAGCTGGTAATATTACTTTCTTCATTGTTTCAGATTTAGTTGCTCCTAAAGCATATGAACCATCTTTTAATCTTTGTGGAACTGCAAGAATAATGTCATCTGATAAAGATGAAATGAATGGAATAATCATAATACCCATTACAATTCCAGCACAGAGCGCACTTTCTGATACAATATTCAAGCCTATAGATTCACCTGTCATTCTTATAAAGGGGCCAACAGTTAATGCTGCAAAAAAACCATAGACAACAGTTGGTATGCCAGCCAAAATTTCTATTAATGGCTTTACAGTAGATCTCACTTTTTTATGCGCATAATCTGAAAGATAAATTGCAGAAAAAAGCCCTACTGGGACAGCTACAATCATTGCTATAAAAGTTATTAAAAAAGTTCCTGTTAATACAGGAATAGAGCCAAAAGCGCCTGAACTTCCTACTTGATCTTCTCTAATAGCTATTTGAGGGCTCCAATGAAGACCAAATATAAAATCCAAAAAATATATTTGTTTAAAAAATCTTAAACTCTCGAAAAACAAAGATAAAACTATTCCAACAGTTGTTAGTACTGCAACTATTGAACAAATTAATAAAAAAAATTTGATAAATTTTTCAACTTTTTTTCTCGCTGGAAATTCTATATTTATTTTTTTTTGAAAAAATATTAATAATATTGCTGATAAACAAGTACATATTAAAAAAGCTGAAGCATTATATATGCTAATTAATTCATTATATTTTTCAGAAGCTAGTATTAATTTTGCATCTGTATTAAAGGCATCTGCTTTTCCTGATGCCATAATTTTTATTTGATTATAAATAAATTCTATATTTGCTTTAGATATTGTTTCAATTTCAGGAACTAAATCTAGGACTATCTGTTTTATTAAAAAATTACTGAAAAAATTTAATGTAAAAAAAGTAATAACCGCAGGTATTAAACACCATAAAAAAATGTAATAACCATAATACTTTGGATTAGAATTTAATTTGGATAAATCTTTATCTTGTATTAATTTTAACGGCTTTTTTTTTCCAATATAGAAACCATAAAATGCACACAATAAAATAGCTAAAATGACATACATAATAAAAATATTAGCTTTATATTGTTACAAATTTGTTACAAATATTAAGTAGCTTTTATTAAATTTTGATTTTTTTTATTTGTATTATTTAAATTTTTTTGAAAGATATTTCTATAATAGTTCCTACATTAACTTTACTAGTTATCTTCAATTCAGCTTTATGCCTTAATACAATATGCTTAACAATTGCCAATCCTAAACCTGTCCCTTCAATATTTTTAATTTTTGCATCTGGCACTCTATAAAATCGCTCTGTTATTCTAGGTATTAAACGTTGAGAAATACCTTTGCCTTTATCTTGAAAAGATAAAATTAATTTATTTTTAGAATCTTTTAATTCAATATTTATTAATGACTTCTTATCAGAATATTTTATTGAATTATCAATAATATTAATAACCATTTGTTGCAATTGGTTTGATTCTCCTAAAATACTTGCCGTTTTTAATCTAGTATATTTAATTTTTATTCCATTTTTTTTAGCACTTGTTTCCGTTCTACTAATTGAATCAAGAATAATTTTATTAAGATCTACTACTTTTGTAATTTTCTTTGTTAAATCAGTTTCTATTTTTGTTAAATGTAATAAATTTTCGATTATAGATTTCATTTTTAAAGATTCTTTATTTAAAATTTTCATAAATTTATTCCTTTCTTGAATTGTAATTTTTTTTTGATCTTTTAATAATTCAATAATATTAATAATTGTAGATAAAGGCGTTTTTAATTCATGACTTACATTCCCGACAAAATCTTTTCTTAAGTTTTCTAAATGTTGAAGACGAGTGATGTCGATAAATGATAAAAGAGTATTTTTATCAGATAATCTATACATTTTTACATTAAAAAACTTTGTTTGAGGTACATTAAATAATTCTAATATGAATTGAGATTTACTTATTTTTTTATTGTTAATTTTAGAAATATTTTCACGAAATTCAGGTGTGCGAAAGGTATGAAAAATATTATCTTCTTCGCTTAAATTAAAAGTATTTTTTGCAGCATTATTAATAAATTGAATTTTATTACTACGATTTAAAACAATAAATGGAGTATCAATAATATTAACTAGATCACTATCTGGAGAAATCTTATTATATTTAGGTTCTTTTGGTTTTTTATCAACAAAAGGGAGGTTTTTATCTTTATTTTTTAATATTTTTTTTAAAATATTTAGATTTATAATTTTCTTCAATTTAATTAGTTATTTAAATATATTTGTTAATAAATAAGATTAATAAAGACATAGTTTTCATATAAATAATTAGTTTTTTCAATAATTTAAATGTACTTATTAAATTTTTGATTGAACTTAATTATTTTTTCTACAAAAAGTTTGTTCATTTTTTTACTGACTTCTTTCTTTTTTGTCAAAATTTTAAATAAATCCATATCATTAAAACGCAAAATAATATCTAAATAATCTAATTCCTTACTTTTTAAGACACTAATATAATTAGAAACATAATTACCTAAAAGTGTATCTAATTCTTTTGTCCCTCTATGGGTGCATTTGAATAAAATTTTTTTCTTTCTTATAGACAATTTACCAATCTTATTTTTTTTCAACATATAATATTATTATCTAATATAAATCAATATAGGTAAAAATATATGTTAGACAAGATTTCTAAAAATAGTTTTTTTGATACAATAGAAAATATAAATGGTATTGGCCCTAAAACATCAAAATTATTTGAGAAGTTATGCGGAAATAGAATAATTGATTTATTACTTACGATTCCGAGAAATTATAAAAAAAGAAAATACATTCAAAATATCTCAGACGAGTATTTTAAAAAAGAAATTGCATTAATAGTAAATGTTATAAAACACTTACCTCAATTTAATCCAAAAATGCCCTATAAGATATTATGTGAAAATAATAGTAATGAGATAGAAATAATTTTTTTTAGAGGATATATAAAGTATTTAAAAAAATTATTACCTACAGGTGAAAAAAAAATAATTTGTGGAAAATTAGAAAAATTAGGAAATAAATATCAAATAATTCATCCTGAAAGTATATCTCCAATAGAAGAGCTTCCCTTTCTTCACGGTTCTCTTTCTATATATTCTTTAACAAGAGGTTTGACAATGTCTGTTTATAGAAAGTCTATATCGAAAGCGTTGGAAAAATTGATTGAAATACCTGAATGGATTAATAAAGATATATTAAAAAAAAATAACTGGAGACCGTGGAAACAAACTGTTGAATTGGTACATAGACCGAAAGAATTAAATAATGAAAAAATCAAAAAATTAAGAGAGAGATTGGCATTCGATGAAGCCTTATCACATTATATAAAATTATTAGTTACAAAAGAAAAAATAAAAAAAAATATTTGTCATAAAATTGAAGTTGATAAAGAAATTAAAAATAAAATTATTTCAAAAATTCCGTTTAAACTAACTAAATCGCAATTAAAAGTTATTAAAGAAATAGAAGGTGATATAAAAAGAGAAAATTCAATGTTACGGCTACTTCAAGGTGATGTTGGTTCAGGTAAAACTATTGTTGCGCTTATAACTTTAGCAAATGTATTAAAAAAGAATATTCAAGCAGCTGTAATGGTCCCAACTGAAATATTAGCAATACAACATTACAATTATTTTTCTAATTTATTTAAAGATAATAAGGTAAAAATAGTTCTTCTTACATCAAAAATTAATAGTAAAAAAAAAGAATCTGTTAAAAAAAAAATAGAAAATGGAGAAGCTCAAATTATTATCGGCACACATGCAATCTTTCAAAAAAATATTAATTTTAAAAAACTTGGTTATATTATTATTGATGAACAACATCGTTTTGGTGTTCACCAAAAATTTCAATTATCTGCAAAAGGTTGTAATCCTCACATTTTGGTAATGACAGCAACACCGATTCCTAGGACGTTAGCCTTAACAATGTATGGAAATATGAGTATATCAAAAATAACTGAAATGCCATTAAATAGAAAAAAAATAGAAACAATTTTAATGCCATCAAATAAAATATCAAAAATT
>Ga0315336_1007593_pt1 | contig 10258 bp, 6 predicted proteins | sample ASW5metaG_FD_204512 | JGI IMG/M metagenome (GOLD analysis project Ga0315336, IMG submission 204512) | Ammonia-oxidizing marine archaeal communities from Monterey Bay, California, United States - ASW #5 | ecosystem: Environmental > Aquatic > Marine > Intertidal zone | place: USA: California... | reverse complement strand
CACTGCCTGTAGTCAGCCCACAGTCACAGGAAAGGTCGTCGACGGCGCCGGACAACCGATCCCGGGCGCGACCATCATGGCGGCCGGAACGCTGTGCCAGAGCGAGACGGAGGACGATGGCGCGTTCTCCCTCTCCTGCAGCCAGGGTGATCTGCTGATCACCGTCCTACAAGGGGGATATTTCTCACAGGAGATCGAGATCGCCGAGCACGAGGGCGCCCATGAGATCGGCGCGGTTCGCCTGATCAACGAACCCCCTGGCGAGGGCATCTACCTGTTCACGTCCGCGCAACACAACGCCCTGACCGCGGCCTATTCAGTGCGCGAAGACCCGCGCCGGAAGACCAAGCGAAACTTCGTGGTCGATCGCGACAACACCAAGCCCAACCAGGTCAAAGCCGGTGAGGTGCAGCTGTTCGATTGGAACTACAACGACTGGAAGATTTGGGCGGTGGACCCGGACGGCAGCATCTATCGGGACCAAAAGAACAAGAAGGGCCGCTGGGAGCAGAAATACGCCGAAGCACCCGAGCTGCGCAAAGACACCCTGGGTTCGGGGCAGATCCTGGTGACGATGCAGCTCGAGCCCGGCGAGTATTTCATCGCCGATTGGATGGGTGGCTTCTTCCACAAGAAACAGGGAACGCAGCAGCTCACTGGCTATCTGCTCGTGGCCGAGTAAGCAGCGAGTAGTCGGGCGGTATCACAGGGTCGTGCTGGAGATCTCTCGCAACTGTCAGCCGACGAATGTACACTCGTGACCCATGAGTGGCCTGGAGAACACCGGCGAACATGCTGCGAAGCGACCCGATCGCTTTGTCGGCATGATGATCGCCGACAAATACGAGATTCGCGAGTTGATTGCCCGCGGGGGAATGGCGCGGGTCTACGAGGCCATACAACACCCCCTCGGCCGCCGCGTCGCGGTGAAAATCCTCCAGCCACGCCACGCCCACGACGACGTTCTCGAGGACTTCAAGAAGCGCTTCCTGCGGGAGGCTGCCGCCTATGCACGCCTGACGCACTCGAACACGGTGACGATGTTCGACTACGGGGCGATCGACGACAAGAAGAACACCCTGTTCATGGTCATGGAGTTCGTTCGTGGCCAAACGCTGAAAGACCTCATGCACACGCAGGGCCTCCTCGATGCGGCAATGGCACTGCGGATCGCCTACCAGGTCGCCCTGTCCCTACGCGAAGCGCACCGCATGGGCATCGTGCACCGCGACCTGAAGCCATCGAACATCATGGTGGACCTGCACCACAGCCGCCCGGACGGCGTCAAAGTCCTCGACTTCGGTCTCGCGAAGATTCTCGATCCCGAGACGAGTGGGTCCATTTCCTTCGCCGAGGAGTTTCAGCAGGTCGTCCGCGACGGTCAGAGTCTGTCCAAGCACGGCGTCGTCATCGGCTCTCCCGGCTACATGGCCCCCGAGCAGATCGAAGGCGAGGATGTGGACAAGCGCACCGATCTCTACAGCCTGGGCATCATCCTCTTCGAGATGTTGACGGGCACCAAGCCGTTCAAGGGTCTGAACTCCATCGCGACGTTGATGCTGCATCTGAACGCCGAGTTGCCGACCTTTTACGAGGCCAATCCCGAGGTCATCGTGCCCGACGAGGTCGAACAACTGGTGCGAAAGTGCCTCGAGAAGCACGCGGGCGCTCGGTTCTCCAACGCCGACGCGCTCCTGGCCGCGATCCGCGACGCGACACCGCCCGGAGGCCTGGGCGAGCTACACACCGAAGAGCTCCCCAACGTCACACCAGCGCCGGCGGCGCCAGACCAGGCACCCGCACCATCAACGGGTTCGAATGCATGGCCTTACGTTGTCGCTGCGTTGGGGGCCATCGCCCTCGTCGCGATTGTCTTTGCCCTGAGTTAGTCGCGCAGTTCGAGCGCTCGAAACAGTGACTTGCAGTTGGCGAGTCGTCGGTTTCTGTCGGTGGTCAACAAGCTGCGCACGACGCGTTGCAGGGGCGCGGACAGGTTGGGCACGTGTGAGGTGGGTGGCTCGTGGAGACCGTTCTGTACCAGGTGTTCGATTTCCTCGCGCGACGAGCCGACAAACGCAGGGGCGCCGCAGATCATCTCGTAGAGGATGCAGCCGAGGCTGAAAAGATCGGACCGCTCGTCCGCAAGCCCCGGATCATCGGCTTGCTCGGGCGAGGTGTAGCGGGGAACCCCCACCATGCGGTACACCGGCGGCGCGACGAGGGTGGCGGATTCCCCGGTCAAGCGGGCACGTCCGAAGTCAGCGATCTTCGCCGTCACTCGACCGCCAGTGACGCTGAGCAGAATATTCGTGGGGTTCAGATCACGATGGATGATGCCCCGTACATGAGCCGCATTGACCCCGCGAATCACCCCGACAAAGACACCGAGCAGATCGATGAGGGAGCTGCTCTTGCCATCGCCAGCAAGCCACTCTGCCAGTGTCTCGCCATCGACAAAGTCCATGATGAGAGCGTCGGCGTCGCCGAGGTCGAGAATGTCGACGACCCGCACGATGTTGGGGTGCGCGAGCATCGCCTGCACACGCCCCTCGAGAAGCAGTGCCTGAGTCACTTCGGGGCCGGATGCATCATGGAGCACTTTCAAGGCGTGCATGGACTTCAGACGCACATGCTCGACCTTGTAGACGTCAGCTGAGCCGCCGCCTCCAATCATTCTGTCAACGCGATATCTCCCGCTGATGACCTGGTCTGGTTGGAGCATGGCCGCAGCCTAACAGAGGGGTTAGATCAGTTCTGAATGAATGCTCATTCAGTGCGCACCTACCCCCTGCGCACCGGAGGTTTCCCATATGGCGATCAATCCCACAGTGAACGCGACCGAGGACGAATCTCGCGCCCTCGCAGAGGCCTCTCGAGAGACCACATGGCGCGGTCGCAGCTTCGTGCGAGAGCTCTTTCTCGGCACCCTGCGCGTGGATTGGATCGACCCCTACCCCGAGACCCCGGAGTCCGAGGACTTCAAGCGTTTCTACGTCGCCATGGAGTCGTTTCTCCAACACGAGGTGGACTCCATCAAGATCGATCGGGAGGGCGAGTACGGCCAGGATGTGATCGATGGCCTGCGCCGCCTCGGCGCCTTCGGCATGAAGATCGACAAAAAGTACGGTGGACTGGGGCTCAATCAGGCCGAGTACTGCAAGATGGTCGAGCTCATCGGCTCCTATGACGGCAGCATCGTCGCCCTGCTGTCGGCCCACACCTCCATCGGAATCCCGCAGCCGTTGAAGCTGTTCGGAACCGAAGAGCAAAAGCAGAAATACCTCACCCGATGCGCGGCTGGCGCCATCTCCGCCTTCGCTCTCACCGAGCCCGATGTCGGGTCGGACCCCGCCCGCCTGGCCACCAACCTGGAGCGGACCGAAGACGGCGACTTCATCATGTCCGGCGAGAAGTTGTGGATCACCAACGGCACCGCCGCCGAGCTGATGGTTGTCATGGCTCGCCACAACGACACCAAGCGCATCTCCGCCGTCATTGTCGAGATGGATTGGGAGGGGGTGTCGATCGGCAATCGCTGCCGGTTCATGGGTCTCAAGGCGCTCGAAAACGGTGTGATCCACTTCGATAAGGTCAAAATTCCGAAAGAGAATCTCGTCGGCACAGAGGGCTCCGGCCTCAAGGTCGCCCTGATTACGCTGAACACAGGTCGCCTGAGTCTTCCGGCCGCTTGCATCGGCTCCAATCGCAGGTGCGTCGAGTGGTCCAGGGAGTTCGCCTCCAAACGCGTGCAGTGGGGCGCTCCGGTTGGCCACCACGAAGCAGTCGCTCACAAGATCGCCGACATGGCCGCTACGACCTATGCGATGGAGTCGTGGTGTCACCTGGCGAACGAGCTCGCCATGCGCAAGGGCTACGACATCCGCCTCGAGGCCGCCACCGCCAAGGAATGGGGCAGCACCCGCAACTGGGACAACATCGACGACCTGATGCAGGTCCGCGGCGGCCGTGGCTACGAGACGGAGCAGTCCCAGATGGATCGAGGCGAGATCGCCCGACCGGTCGAGCGCGTGATGCGCGACTCGAGAATCAACAGGATCTTCGAAGGCTCTAGCGAGATCATGCACCTCTTCATGGCTCGCGAGATGGTCGACCAACACCTCAAGATCGCCGGTGCACTTCTTGAGAAGAAGGCCACGGTCGGCGACAAGATCAAGGCGCTACCGGGCATCATCGCCTTCTACGGTCGCTGGTATCCAAAGACCTGGTTCGGCCTGTTCACCCCGTTCCGGTACGGACAGTTCGGCGCGATGGCCAAGCACCTCCGCTACGCCGAGCGAGCGTCCCGCCGCCTGGCGCGCAATGTCTTCCACGGCATGGTCTGGTATCAGGCGAAGCTGGAGAAGAAGCAGGCATTCCTGTTCCGCACCGTCGACATTGCCATGGAGATCGCAGTCCTCGTGGCCACCATCGTGCGCACACAGAAGCTGAAAAAGGCCGGCGCCCCGAACGCCGAGCAGGCCATCGCATTGGCCGACTTGCACGCCAAGAACGCCCGACGGTACATCGACGATCGATTCCGGGCACTGTGGTCGAACGACGACGACGCCAAGTACAAGGTTGGACGCCAGGTCCTGGACGGCGACCACGCATGGTTGGAAGATCAGACGCGGGTTCCGGAAACCACAGAAGCGAAGACCGACGCCGCGGATCAGCTGGTCGCGAAATAGCGCCTTCCGGCGACGACCCACAAGAGCACAAACACCGGCAGCCACCCAGCTGAGCCCGTTGCGGTCTGACAGTCGCAGCCACTGGGGCCGCCCTTGACGGCGTCGTCCTGGATCGGGTCCGGATCGAACTGCCGGGCGTCATCGTCATCGAGGCCGTCGGCGCCGTCACAGTCCTCGTCGACGCCGTTGCCGGCGAGCTCCTCGGCATCCGGATTCACCGCGGGATCGGTGTCGTCGCAGTCGGTGTCGTCTTCGACCGCGTCCGACGGTTGGGCACAGGCCTCCACTGAACTCTCGGGGTCCCCGAAGCCGTCGCCGTCGAGGTCGAGATACCACGTCTCGAGGGGTAAATCCTCATCGATAGCGCCATCGCAGTTGTCATCTATGCCGTTGCAGACCTCGAGCGCGTCGGGGTTCACTGCCGGGTCGTCGTCGTCGCAGTCACCGATCAAGTCGGTGTGGTCGGTGGGCTGATCGCACAGGGTCACGGCGTCCGCTTCGACGCCGTACCCGTCGCCATCCAGGTCTGGATACCACTCCTCGGCGTTCAACGCGTCGTTGTCGACCACTCCGTCACAGTCGTTGTCGATGCCATTGCAGAACTCGGGCGCCCCCAGGTGGACATCACCCCGGTTGTCGTCGCAGTCGGTGTCGTTGTTCGCGGTGGCGGGTGGCGCGATGCAGTCGTTCACCGGGATGCCCGCAGGGTCTCCATGCCCGTCGCCGTCGAGGTCGGGATACCAGTCGACAAACTGCACGCCGTCGTCGATGAGCCCGTTGCAGTTTTCGTCAATCCCCGTGCACTGTTCAATCGCAGCGGGATTGATCAGGACTTCCGCGTCGTTACAGTCGGTGTCGTCGCCGACGTAGCCCGTTGGCGGCACACACGCCGTCACCTGTCCGGCCCCGCAGTCGCCAAATCCGTCCCCGTCCGTATCGACGCACCAGATCACGGCGTCGATGGAATCGTCCTCGTTGACCTGCCCGTCGCAGTCGTCATCCTCCGGGGTCGCGCAGTACTCCTTGGTGTCGGGATGGATGGCGTCGTTCCCATCGTCGCAGTCGGTATTGTCCGCCACGTACCCCGACGGCGCGTCGCAGCTGACCACGGGGTTGCCATCGTCTCCGAAGCCATCGAGATCGGCGTCGAGGTAGAAGGTGCCGGGATCGATCGCGTCCGCCTCGTCGACCAGACCGTCGCAATCGTTGTCGATACCGTCGCACATCTCGAGGACACCGGGGTTGGCCAGGAACTGCTCATCGTCGCAGTCGGTGTTGTCGGCGACGAAGCCGCTCGGCGCATTGCAATCGCTCAGCGATGTGTAGGGGTCTCCAAAACCGTCGAGATCGCCGTCAAAATACCAATTTACCGCGTCGGCGGCGTCGTATTCGTCGACCACTCCGTCGCAGTCGTTGTCGATGCCGTCGCACATCTCAATAGCAAGTGTATGCACGGCACTGTCGGTGTCGTCGCAGTCGTCGGCATTGTCGACATACCCGATGGGTTGCAGGCATTCGACCGCAGCAATCACCAGGTTGCCCTCGCCGTCACCATCGGCGTCTCGATACCAGGTCAGCCCATCGATGGGGTTGTTGTCGTCGGCCACCCCGCTGCAGTCATCGTCGACGCCGTTACAAAACTCCGGTGCGCCCGGATAGATCGCGCCGTCGGTCGGGTTGCAGTCACCCGCCACCGCGACGAAGTTCGGCGGTTGGTTGCAGTCGAGTGCAACGTCGGCGGGGTCGCCGAAGTTGTCGTTGTCGGAGTCCCCATACCAGAGCGTGGCGTCGATGGCGTTGTCGTCCGCAACTCCGCTGCAGTCGTCGTCAATACCGTTGCAGACCTCGGCCGCTCCGGGATTGACGAGTGCATTGAGATCGTCGCAGTCGCTGTCAGCCAGCGCCTCGAAGCCATCTCCGTCGATGTCGAGATCGCAGGCATCGCCGAAGGCGTCCCCATCCAGGTTGTCTTGGAGAGGATTGAAGGCCCCGGGACAATTGTCGTAGATGTCGGCAACCCCGTCGTCGTCCTGGTCCCAGATCGAAACCACCAGGTCGTCGAAGTCCGTGCCAACGGGGTCGCCGTTGGTGTACGAATAAAGCCCGATATTACCCTGGGCCCAGGTGTTGTCCGTGACCGAAAGGAGGAGCTCGTTGGCCTCGTAGATTCCATTGCGATTCAGGTCGACGTAGTACTCGAACAGGTTGCCGACCGCGGTCAGGCGGGAGTCGTGGTACTGCCCCTGCGTATACCCCGCGGCTGTCACCGCCAGCACCGAGGCGACACCCGCCTCGACCTTGTAGAGCCATGCGTTCGGAAAGTACTGCCCGATACCGCTGCCGTCTGGAACGCGGGGCACCGCGCCATTGCTGATGAAGGCCGCGTAGAAATTCGAGTCGTCCTGAAAGCGGAAGACGGTGCCCACCGCGTCGTTGTCGTTGCTGCGAAACTGCACGTCCAGCTGGAAGTCAGAAAAGACGAGATCGGTCTTGACCAGGTGGTTGTCGGCGCCGGAGTTGCCTCCCCAGGGCCCACTGTTGTCATCGGTGAGCGAGCGAACTCCCGAGACGCCATTGGTCGTCCAGGGGTCGGCACTGTACCCGCTGATCCACGAGTTCGTACCGGAGTAGTTCGCGACATTTGATGCGTCCCAGTTCTCTGAGAACTCGGGCACCCATCCGGCCTGTGCCGAACTCGCCAGGACTGCCAGGAACGTGGTGAACATGCCGGAGCTTACCCGGTCTCACCTGGGGCCTTCCACTCGACGACCCGGAACTCGGTTTCCTCCTCGCCGGTGGTGCCGACGCCGGTGATCAAACCGCTGCTGCCCTGGACGACGAATTCGCCTTCGATCAGGAATTCGACCGTGTCGTAGCCAGAGGTGTCCTCGGTCGTTTCGTACGTCCCACTCAGGGTCGCGGGATCGATGGTCGCCGTCCAGGAGGCCTCGTCCTCGATGATGCCAACCAGGTGAGCGGGGATGGCGAGCTCGTTGAAGGCGCCGTCGTCGCTGACCAGATCGATGACCACCGCCACTTCGACCGCATCGAAGCAGGCACTGACGACGTCGAGGTCGGGGCTACCGATGATTTCGCGGTCGTAGAAGACGATATCGCCGGCGGAATACGTGACATTGACCTGGATGGGAAGGGAGGACCCGTCGGGGTAGTGCAGGACCGACAAGTGTGACCCCTCAGACCGAAGCAATACATCGTCGCCGGTGAGCCGAATGGGGGATTCTTCGTCGATCGCCAGCGTGATCTCTTCGATGAGATCGCACCCGCCGTCGGTCTTGTCCGGCGCCTCGAAGCCGTTGCTATCTGTGTCGTTATCACTCGCACTGGTACACCCGACGCCGGCGAGAAGTGCAAAAAGGGCTGCTTCGTGGATCCTGACCATGAGAACTCCGCTCTGGATGGCGGTTGTATGCCGATGTCACACCAACAACAACCGCGGGTCGGTCGTCCGGATTACAAGACCATCGCAGTGGGAAACCCTCGGCGTATGAAACGTCGGGTTCATGGAGCAATGATGGTTAAAAGAACGAGGAAGAAGCCCTCGAAGATCGATCCCTACCGAGAGCTTGTCGGTGGGTGGCCAGATTCCGCAATTGCGACAAAGGCGGGGGTGACCGTCTCGGCCGTTCGCGCGTTCAGAATGAAATACGGCATCCCGGCCTACTCGGCACAGAAGAAGCTGAAGCCCGTCTCGGCCAAGACCTCTACTGCCGCAAAAAAGAAGAAGGCTCCCGCCAAGGCCGCCAAGGCCGCCAAGGCCGCCAAGCCTCGCAAGACCATCTTGCGAAAGAAGGAGCCCGTCGCCAAAGAGGCACGCTCCAAAGTGGCCGCGCACGTCGCCGACCTGGGCGTGCTCACCGACACCGCGATCGCACTGAAAGCCGGGGTCACCATCGGCGCCGTGCGGGCCTACCGGATCCGTCAAGGCATCAACAGCTCCATGGAGAACAAACGCCTCGCCCGCAAGGCTGCGAAACCTGCAAAGCGTGCAAGGAAAGCGCCGAAGACAGCAAAGTCAGCGTCCAAGGCGGCCAAAGCCCCCAAGGCCCCGAAGGCCCCGAAGGCCCCCAAGGCCCCCAAGGCCCCGAAGGCCCCGAAGGCCCCCAAGGCGGTCAAGGCGGTCAAGGCAGCTCCGGTCAAAGCCGCGGCGAAGGCACCGGCTCCCAAGGCTGCACCGGCTCCCAAGGCTGTCGCTCCGGCTCCCAAGGCTGCCGCTCCAGCTCCCAAGGCTGCACCGGCTCCCAAGGTTGTCGCTCCGGCTCCCAAGGCTGTCGCTCCAGCTCCCAAGGCTGCCGCCCCGGCCAAGCCGGCTGCGCCGAAGAAGCCTGCGACCAGCTACGTCTGGTCGGTCACCTACGGCGACGACGAGCAATGCCTGGTCAGTGGCTCCAACCTTGCGGCCGCGGGGACTGTCCTCGCGAACGCCGGCATCGAAGATGTGTACAAGGTCAAGCGGTTGGGCGAGCTGCTCAGCTGACGTGAGCCGCTAGGCGATGGCTTCGAGCACCGCGGCGGCCCCCAGACCTCCGGCGGCGCAGATTCCCAGCAACGCCGTCTCTTTTCCGGAGGCTGACAGTTCGTTGGCCATCGTGGTCACCATGCGAGCGCCGGTCGCGGCGAACGGGTGGCCGAGCGCGATGGATCCGCCGTGGATGTTGAACGTGTCCTGGTCGATCTCGCCGACCCTGCCACTTCGGCCAAGCCGCTCCTTGGCAAAAGCGTCCGACTCGAGCATGCGAATGATACTCAAGACCTGGGCGGCGAAGGCCTCGTGCATGTCGACGATGCTCGCATCTGAGAGCTTCATGCCGGCGCGATCGAGGGCCTTGGGCATCGCCAACGCGGGTCCCATCAGCAGCTGATCCGCGGGGTCGACGCCAACGTAGGACCAACTCCTGAAAGCCGCCAATGGCTTGTAGCCCAGAGACTTCGCCTTTTCTTCGCTCATGAGGAGCACGGCGGCGGCACCGTCCGTGAGGGTGCTGGAGTTTCCTGCAGTCAACGTTCCGTCGCGTGAGAAGACCGGCCGCAGCCGGGACAACTTGTCCACTGCGGTGTCCCCGCGCACGATGGTGTCGGTGTAGACCGACTTGCCGTTCATCTGCACTGGCACGACCTCGTCGTCGAATCGACCGTTGGCAATGGCCTCGGCGGCGCGATGGTGTGAGGCGACGGCGAACACGTCCTGTTCCTCCCGACTGACGCCGTTGCGACCCGCCATCTCCTCGGCGGCCTCGCCCATCACCTGGCCGGTGCTCCGCTCCGCGATCTCCGGCCTCTTTGGAACCAGATCCCGAACGGGGCTGATCTTGGTGAGCAGCTTGAAGTAGTCCATGGCGCCGGACTTGCTGCTCATGGCGACCGGGGCCACCTTGTGCACGAAGCTCTGCGGGAGCTCCAACTTGGCGTTGGACGTGGAATCGGCCCCGCCGGCGATGGCGACGTCGACCTCTCCGCGCTCGATGGCGGCGGCGGCCAGGGTCACGGCCTGCAGGCCCGAGGCGCATGCACGGGTGACCGTCATGGCTTCGACGCTCGGAGGGAGGCCCAGG
>Ga0315336_1007592_pt1 | contig 10260 bp, 8 predicted proteins | sample ASW5metaG_FD_204512 | JGI IMG/M metagenome (GOLD analysis project Ga0315336, IMG submission 204512) | Ammonia-oxidizing marine archaeal communities from Monterey Bay, California, United States - ASW #5 | ecosystem: Environmental > Aquatic > Marine > Intertidal zone | place: USA: California... | reverse complement strand
GAATCAACATATCCTTGAAGATGTTTTAGAGGCCTTTATCGGAGCACTTTATCTTGATACTCAAGATTATAAAGTTATTCAAGAATTTATATTTAATTTAATTGAAGAATTTTTAGATTTACCTGAAATCATTTTAAAAGATACGAATTTTAAAGATCAGATTTTAAGATATTTCCAACATAATTTTAAAGTCTATCCAACCTATCATCATATTGATAAATTAGAAGATGAAGAAGAATTCAAGTGTGAACTAGTAAAAGAAGAAAGTGTTATTTGTGTAGGTACAGGAAAAACAAAGAAGAAAGCTGAACAGAACGCATCGTATAATGCATTAGTGCAGTTTAACGTGTTGACATAGATTTATTTGACATATTATAATTGCTTAAAACCAATTTAAATTAATCTATACATTATATAATGCCTCCAAAAAAGAAAGTGATAAAACTTGTCATTAATAAAGCAATTAATGATGCCTTAGATAAACATTTTGGTGGTGAAATATCTTTAATAAATGGTAATAAATTAACTACATTATATGATGAAGGATTAATCTCGAATCATATATATAAATCTTTGAAAGTAGTCAAAGATTTTCAAAATAAATACGATAAAGGTGAAATTGAATTAAAAATAATTTATGAATTAATTGATAAAAAAGATAAAAAAGATAAAAAAAATAAAAAAGATAAAAAAGATAAAAAAAATAAAAAAAATAAAAAAGATGAAGAAAAAGGTCTCAAGTATTTATTACCCCAAACAGCAGAACACATGATACAAGTTAAAGATACAAATAAAGAACGATTTAATGAATTTGAAGAAGAATATTTTATGTCATTGAAACCTACCGAAGAAGAATTACAATTATTTAAATATATCCAAGAAGCCCGTGATTTACAAGGTGAACCGTTGACGTATGAACAAAAAGTCTCAGGCAATGTTATGTCTGGTGATGAATGGAATGAAATTATTCAAAAGAAAGAAGTTAAAGGTGAACCGTTTGATGAACCGTTTGATGAACCCGAATTTGAACCTGAACCTGGTCCAGTTATAATTAAACCTGATGAAATTAAAGAAAGTAAATATATAGTTCCTCACAGAAAGGCATTTGTTGATTTTATTAATCAAGGTTTCTATAAACATATTTTAAAAGAATCATCCGGTTCAGATTTAAACGTATACCAAATCTTAGTGAAAGAATATTTATCTATTGAAACACCTTACAGAGGTCTTCTAGTTTATCATGGATTAGGGACTGGTAAATCGGCATCTGCCGTGTCTATGGCCGAAAAAGTATCTAGTGATATGCGTATTACTACATTGTTACCTGCTTCCTTAGAAAATAATTTTATAGGTGAAGTCAAAAAATGGGGTAAAGATGAATTAGATCTGGAAGGTAGTCATTGGACATTTATACCTTTCTCAGATATAGAAGATACGGCTAATGTCCGCAAAAAACTATTAGATGATTATAATGTAACCACTGACACAATTAGAGAAATCATGAACCATAGTATTCGTGAAATCAAAAAAAAAATATCATTACAATTGATAAAGGATGATTTTGATATACAACATAGAAAAGGTGATCTACGAAAACAAATAAATGAAACATATAAAAAAGTATCTAAAAATGTGTTAAACACAAAAGGATTTTGGAAACACGGAACTAAAGGTTTATTATACAATGAATTAGAACCTTATCAGAAAATATTTTTGGAATGTCAAATACATAGATTAGTTCAATTGAAATATAATTTTATTCACTATAATCCATTACCTACCATTAGAAAAGAAGATGAAATGGTTGTTGGTTCTGATGATGATGAAGAAGATGATTTATTCGATGATGAAGTAGTTAATAAACGGTCTAATGAAGCGATTAAACAAGGCCTACTCAAGAAAATGAAACATAATATTAAAAATCATGATGTTGAATCACCCTTCTATGAAGAAACGATTATAATTGATGAAGTTCATAATTTTGTTAGAGAAGTTTTAAATGATAGTGGATCTGCGCGAATGTTCTATGAGTGGATTGTTAATGCAGAAAAAGTAAAATTGGTTTTCTTATCTGGAACACCGATCATTAATAAACCTTGTGAAATAGCCGTTTTATATAATATGTTGAAAGGACGAATTAAATTATATAGATTTACCGTAAAATCTAATGAAGACCCTGTAAACTTAACCAGTCAATTAAATGATATCTTTTATAAGAAACATTCGTCTATAGAATTATTTCATATATCTAGAAAAGAAGGTAAATTAGTTATATCTTTTACTCAAAACCAAGAAAATTTCATCTCAGTAATGAATCCTGATAATGAAGTTATTTATACCTCTGCGAATAATAAGCATGGTTATAAAGACTTCATAAAAGATATTTATACGGGTTTGACCAATGTATTTAATAGTGATGATATTATTCCATCCAAAGAAGATGCTTTATCAACCGATTTAGATGAATATGTTACATTTGATAAAATATTAAAATTACCCTATCATACGAAACAATGTTTATTTGAAATCATGCATAATGATGAACTAATAGATCTGACTAAAAATGAACTATTTATGGATTATTTTTTTCAAGAATCATATGATATAGAAGGTAAGAAAAAAACCCTGTTACGAAGAATGTTAATGGGTCTAACATCCTATTATCCGATAGATCGTTCCCAAATAGGATCCATGCCCACAGTAACGATTCCTACTGTAACCGAACAATATGAAAATTATGCGATTACTAAAAATATCAGTATTGAACCCTGTACGATGAGTAGCACTCAATTCAGTAAATATATTGAAGTATGGAGGTCTGAAAAGAAGAAAGATTTAGTGAGACAAATGCGAAGACATCTTCACGATGATATGCCGTTTGATTTCAATATTAGAACCAGACAAAATTGTAATATGATTTACAAAGACGATGAATTTAGATATATTAAAGACGGTGATAGAGCCTACAAAGATAAATTAGAGCAATATGAAGAATTGAAACAAAATAAAAGTTTAGAAATGAAAAATCAATTATCCGAGTTTTCGCCGAAATTGTTTAAGATTATGACTAATATTCAGAAATTTATGAATGGTTATACACCTATAGGTAAAGTCCTTGTTTACAGTGAATTTAGAGGTGATTCAGGCATTGAAGCTTTTGAACAAGTCTTGAAAGCAAATGGTTATTCGTTATATGATCCATCCATACCTCCTTCAAATTCTCTTAAATATACATTCATTACAGGGGAAGAAGGCCCCGATCAACGTAAACTAAATATGGATGCATTTAACAATCCATCTAATAAATTTGGTGAACACATTCAAATTATGATTATATCGGGAGCAGGTGCTGAAGGTATATCCTTAACTTGTGTCCGTCAAGTTCACATTCTAGAACCCTATTGGAATTTTGTTCGCATTGATCAGGTATTCGGCAGAGCCATACGTCTCCATTCACACGATGATTTAGACCCTAAGGATAGAAATGTTGAAGAATATTTATATTTATCTGTATTACCAAGTGGTCAATTAATAGAAGATATTTATAATTCAATTAAAGAATGGCATAATGTCCCTACATTAAAAGATATTAAGAAAGAACTTGCTGAAGGTAAAAACAAAGAAGTAAAAGAGATTATTGATATGATTCAAAATATAGGTCAAACGATCGATCAGAAGATTTTTGATATCATGGAACGAAAATTTAAAGTGTCTCAAAATATTATAGATATCATTAAAGAATCATCATTAGATTGTATCCAGCATACCCGCGACGACCCTCAATTAAACGAACGATGTATTCGCTTCAGTAATCAACTACTCCATGAAATAGCTTATTTCCCTGGTATATCCGCATCTGAATTGTTTGAAATAGATCGTAAACAATTGAAAGCGACGTTCCAAGTATTCGTAAAACCGAATCACTATGTGATATCTGGAGGTGAGAATGAATACATATATTATGAAGTTGATTCAAAAAAAGGTGAAGAGGATATTGATGTTCGGTATATTCGTGAAAATGCTAAAAAAATATGTTCACTATCCTTAGATGATATGAACATTTATGTTCTAGTAGATAAAGACCATGACCTTAATGAATCATTAGGGAAACATTTTTCGGTATATCAGGATATCTTTTCTCTAGATAAATATCACGAGTCATTACTTGACAAAAAGTTTCCTTCGGTAGAAACTATTTTTAAAGAAGAACGTATAGGATATAAAATTAAATATAATGTAAATGAAATGATGTTTTATTCATCGAATGAAGAAAATAAATTGAGACGCCTCTATAGATTTGAGGAATATTTAGAGAAACGGTTGACAAAACCTTTGATCATATGTCCAGATGGAGTCTATATTCAAGATTAACGTCTTTTACTCCTAGTTTTCTTTTTACGCCTAGTTTTCTTTTTACGCCTAGTTTTCTTTTTAGATAGTTTACGTTTCTTAGATAGTTTACGTTTCCTATATTTTTTCTTATAACTACGTCCTCCACCTTCCGATCCCGCCATGCGGTCGCGCAATGGCTCATCCATCCACTCATCATGCCCATTCCACACCCTCACTCCAGGACAATTTCTCAAGATCCCACCCAATTCGGTATTGAAAGCCGCTGTATTGTATGCATATTCACCACAATTCGCTTTGATGAAATCAAATATAGATTGTAGAGCTAATCTGCGCTTCTCTACAATTATATCGGTAGCTTGCCTAAATGTCATGTGTCTCCTCAAAAAACTATAACCATGTTTCGCCTCATCCAGGATTTTTGTTAGCACCGTATGATCCAAAATGTTCTCATTGTACCCATATGAAGTGTGGATTTTGGTTTTGCAATTTTCTCGAACGAACTTCGTTAATTTCTCAATAAATTGTCTAACTCGGCTCCATCTTATTTTACACTTTATACCCTTTCCTAAATTTATACGGTCGACCCGACTGGAGGGCAGCGAATATTTTAAAAATCCTCCAGTATTTTCTATAACATAGTATACGACATCATCTTCACGTTCTATAGACACTTCCCATGCTTTATTTTCTGACATTTATATAACATATATTTTAATTTGAGGAATATTTAGAGAAACGGTTGACAAAACCTTTGATCATATGTTCAGATGGAGTCTATATTCAAGATTAACGTCTTTTACTCCTAGTTTTCTTTTTACGCCTAGTTTTATTTTTACGCCTAGTTTTCTTTTTACGCCTAGTTTTCTTTTTACGCCTAGTTTTCTTTTTACGCCTAGTTTTCTTTTTAGATAGTTTACGTTTCTTATATTTTTTCTTATAACTACGTCCTCCACCTGACGATTCCCTCGCGACAAGTAAGCGTAGAGCCTCATGTTTCTCTTGTAATATCGCTAATTCCCTGAGCTCCTGGTTTTCAATTGTATTAAAGTTCCAATATCCCTCATCCCACCCCTGCTCCCCGCAATACCTTTTCTCATCTTCTGTCAACTGAGACCACCACACATTGGGTTTCGGCCAGCCCTCCGTATTTTCCTTGATAATTGGCACTTTCACCACTCCTGAACTATTAGAATCTATAATGAATTTGCGAATGAATTTCACCAAAGCGTTATTTATTTCAAACGTATTTTTCTTAATGGGACTATATTGGTAAAGTGAGCTTCCCGCCGCCACATTAAATACCATTTTTAGAGCGTTGAAACGATTCTCTACAATATCCATCCCAGCTTGCCTGTGGGCTGTCCAGTGCCTACGAAATGGCCACCAGCCATGTTTCGCGATGCTCAGTATATTTGTTAAGTAGTTTTTACTTATAGCGGGATCACCGTTTGTTACAGGGTCCAAATGGTTTTCCATATTCCGTACAAAAATATCATGTTTTTCGCGGATAAACTTCGTTAATTTCTTAATAAATCCTTTAACTTTACTCCATCTTATTTTAAACTTTATACCCATTCCATAATCAACATCCATATGCATTCCGCCTGTATTATCTATAACATAGTACATGACGCCTTTTTCATCTCGGATCGTGTGGATTTCCCATTTTTTATTATCTATAACGGCTAAGTCCGTATCGGAGTTTTGGATTCTACGTTGAGTGAGTGGTGCCTTCGGGATCCATAGCCCCCCCTTTAAGACTGGTGTAAGGCTGTCACTTCTTATATTTTCCTGTATTCTGGCTCCCCTCATTTATATAACATATATTTTAATTTGATATTATGAGGTCCCACCACCCGGACCAAAAAGTGCCTGCGCCGGATTCCTATTTCTCTCCCTCTCCCTCTCCCTCTCCGCATAAAGTGAGAGCACGGAATTTAGGGCAGCGGATTGTGCTGCGAATGTGACTGGATCTACACCAACCGGAGGATCAGTCGATGTGGATCGTCCTGAAGCGTCATGTTCCTCCTCCTGAGCTTCAAGACCATCCGCATCGACTGGATCTACACCAACCGGAGGATCAGTCGATGTGGATCGTCCTGAAGCGTCATGTTCCTCCTCCTGAGCTTTAGAGCATTTTTCCACACACCTCATTCGTCGACTTTCTTTAAGCTCTTTCGAGCTGAGTGGTGCTCCTCCACTCATTCTACTTCTACCCCTCTTAGATAGCTGACGTTTATTCTTACTTGCTCTAGTCATTGTACGTTTCTTACGTCCCTTTTTCTTTGTTGGTTTACTCTTAAAATCACTAAATTTAATAACTGAAGCTGATTTATCCGACTCCATACCTTTAATAAATTCACGCATAGCAGGTGAAAGTTGTTTTGAATCTTCTTTTGAAATAGGTTTTCCACTTTCAATAGATTTTAAAATCCCGCGGCGAAGCGTTTTACGTTTATTTTTTTTCTTATTTATGCGAGACTTCTTTTTCTTTTTTACGTATTTTTTTATACGCTGTATTTTATCGAGTTTTTTACCACTGCGTATTCTACCCATACTCATACGTTTTATTTTCTTAGTTAAAGGCCTTCTTTTACCCCCACCTACCATACCTATATAAGGAGTTATAGAACTCATACCTATGATATTTGTTAAGGTAGGATCCCCGCCCGTAAAAGTATAACCAGCTGTATTTGAAACTCCAGAATCAATAGTCATTATATAGTATTATATATTTTTTTTTATGAATTCTTTGACTAATAAATCTAATGAACAAGGACCGACCTCAAATATTAAATCATGAAATCCTTTCAAATCATCTGGAAATTTCTTCAAATAACGATCTCTCAAAAATAATATAGTTAATTCACCTACTTTATAGGATAAGGCTTGACTAGGAATACATATATATCTTATAATTTCATTTCTAATTAACTCATCAGAATAATGAAGGTATTTTTTCATATACGTGAAACAATCATCAAATGACCAGTTAAACGCATGAATTCCCGTATCAATGACTAACCGTATGGCTCTTTGGAGTTCATAAATATATTTCCATACCATTTCTTTATCGGTATGAAGTTCCGTAAAGTTTTCACAATAGAGACCCCATCCTTCGATATATCCTGTATTATGCGAAGATTGAATATAAAGAGGTAAATCTTTAGACCGGTTATGTGTCATTAATTGGAGATGATGACCTGGAACGGTTTCATGGAGAGTCAAGGTTAATAATTCATGTTTATTCAATTCCTCGTGCATATGAGCATTTACATAGAATGTTCCTCTTTTTTTAGTCCCTATATAGAAGGCATATAACCGTGATTTATCATCTGATACATTTTTTATATCGGATAAGTCTTTTTCTAACAAGGTAACATTGAAATACTTGGGGTATATCTTCTTATAGATTTCCTTTTGTAAATCCTTGGAATAAGTTATGATGTCTTTTTTATCTTTAAAAGTATCAGTGGTATATTTATAGAATTCTTGGAGAGATCCTTTAAATTTCATGCCCCGTTTTTTAGCATATATTAAATTCATTATACGTTTGACTTCTCTTAAACCTAACTCATGGATGTCTTTTGGAGTATAGCCTTCCATAGTTTGTTCTTCTACTAGATCTTTGTAGATAGATGAGCCACCTGCTAGTGAATTCAATCCTATTTTATCGGTACACTTACACAGGTACTCATTTTCTAAAAAGTCTTTTAATTTTTTAACAGATGGACTAATATATGTTTCAATTGCTGAAATGATATCTTTTTTTCTACTTGATGGAACTTTGATTTCGTCTAGATCTTGTTCTAAAAAAGATTTATATTGGTCTCTCAAATCTAATACGATTATACGAGGTAATGTATCTTTGACCTTTAAACCTTTTTTCATATTCTCTAAGATAGATTCTGTGATTTCTGGGATAGTCTTGAATCTGTTTAAAAAATCTTGATAACTTTTCTTATCTGTAAAACGATAATCTGTTTCACCTTGTAAGGCCGATACATACGATAGAGGGAAATTATCTAAGGAATCTATAGGAACATGATCTAACGCAATATACTTACTTTCTTTAATCATAACTTTCAAATCATCTAAAAAAATGATATCATAAAAAGACTTTTGCTTTTTCTTAGAGACTAAAGAATGATATTTCCTATAGAGTTCACGTTCTTTCTTCTGAAAATCTTTAGTCAAGGTATTGACCGACTTAGATCTCAAATGTTTATATTCATCTAATTGGTGGAAATCATTCAATTCGGGAACAAGTTGAATGAGTTCATGGATGTATTGGTCGCATAGTTCCATATAGTAAAAGAATAGATTTAAATATCATTAGATTCAAATATCATCAATATCAATATCTTTAATAGATGGTTTTTCTTCTTCGTCTGATTCAGATTCTGATTCTACATCAGATTCATCTGAATCATGAGGCATGAAATAATCATCATTTGATTCTTCTTCAAAGTCATCCAAATTTAATTTAAAATTATCGGGTAGATCACCATCTTTTAATAAACGCTTCGCATCACTTTCAGGATACTTGTGAATAATACTACATTTAGTATCATCGGACATATCTTCCCATTTACAAATTAAAACGAGGTCACCACGATTGATCCAAACGCGCTTTCGCATTTTACCACATACTACACCTAAGCGCACTTTTCCACCATCACAACACGTCAATTCAAATCGTCCATTTCCTTTGGCACCGATGACTTGAGCATATTCTTCTCCGGTGGAAGTTTCACTTGATTCTCTTTTTTTGCGCAGTTGTTTTTGTTCGACGAATTCGTTTTTCTTACGACCTTTAAATTTTTTACCTCCTTTTTGGTTCGGCATGTTGTTATAACTATATAGTAGTAGTAATAAATGTTTAAATAAAATTCAGAAAAATATATTTAATCAACCGAAATAATCGCTGGTGCACCTTTCTTGTATGTTTTCTTAGCCACTTTCATAGCATCACCTAGTTTAACCGATGAATCTTTGGATTTCATAGACTTGTAAACACCCATCATATGTTTGTTCCAGGCGGATGGGGGTCGCTTTTTACCCTTAGATTTTTTTTTGGAAGTTTTGCGCTTCGTTCTTTTGGGAACTCTACTTTTCACTCTACTTTTCCCTTGACTTTTTGAACGTCTTTTTGCCTGAGTTTTAGACCTTTTTGCTTTACGGACACTTTTTCTCATTTTATATATTAACATAGAAAATAAATTATATATATATATATTTAAATTATGATTAAAGTAAAAAAATATAAAGGATATTTAAAATATTCATTATTTTTACATAATTATGAATATTTATTTTTTCCCATAATCTATAATAATTTTTGAGGCGATATATTCTAATATAAATAAAAACCCTATATATAGTAACCCTACTAATAATTTTATATGGTTATTACATATTTTTTTAGGTAAATTAAGTATATGGTTATCATTACTACCTTTACTATCCTTACAAACAATATTTATAAAAGATTCCATAGTTATATTAGGTATTAAAAATGCTAATATGATTAAGGTTATCCCATAAATAAACCCTTTATTTAAACTATATTTACTTGACACAAATGAAACATTCCAAATTATCCCACTTAATGCCATCATATCAATGAAAGCTTTCATTCCTATTTCATTCCATGAATATGGACAATTTATATATATACGTTTAAAAGGTCCTTCCCTAGATAAAGTCAGTGCATTAGCTATTTCATTAGAAAAGGGTAATATAAATTTAATTACATCTTTTACATTATTCATATATGACATAATGTATATTATTTTTCGGTTATAATATTTCTTAAATTTTGGAGGGCCAACTGTAGAGAATCAAGACTAGGTGGTTCAAATCCATTCATATCAGACTTGATGATATCTTTTTTTGCTTTACCTT
>Ga0315336_1007591_pt1 | contig 10264 bp, 7 predicted proteins | sample ASW5metaG_FD_204512 | JGI IMG/M metagenome (GOLD analysis project Ga0315336, IMG submission 204512) | Ammonia-oxidizing marine archaeal communities from Monterey Bay, California, United States - ASW #5 | ecosystem: Environmental > Aquatic > Marine > Intertidal zone | place: USA: California... | reverse complement strand
CGCCGTTTTCGAGCAGGACCATCGCCGTCATACTCCCGGAGACATCGGCGATGAACGTCGCTCGGTTCGTCGTGGTGACTTCCATGCCGAAAAACTTCGGGACGACCTTGACGTCCTCCGCGGTCTTGCGGCGAACAAATGTCTTGCCCGCGACGGCCTCAGCCACCTCAGGTAGCTCGTAGCCCTCCTCTGCCCCCTTCCACCACTTCTTCCAATCGGCCACGTTGAGCTCCATGTTCATCCCGGTCAAGCTCACGAGCAGCTTGAGCGCATCGATCTGCAAGCGCTCGTGTGTCTCCAAGCCCAGATAATCGATCAGCGGCGGGATCATGGCCTTCGAACGCCTCTTCGACAGCGATAGCAGCGCCGTCGCCCGCACGTTCACGTTGGAGTCCTCGAGGGCGCCAAGAACAGCCTCCAGCGCCTTCGGCGAGTCGTTGGAGATCAGGCTGCCCATGACGATGGCCTTGAGATCTCGGTCCGCGCTCCCGGCCATCTTCAAGAGAAACGCCAGCGCCTTCTCGTCGTCGCTGGTCGCCAGCGCGTCGAGAGCCCTGGCGCGGAAGCGAAGGTCCTTTCGCGCCTTTCCCTTCTTCAGTACCGCGATCAGCTTCTCGCTAGATGGGCCCAGCCCGATCTTTCCGAGCGCTTCAGCAGCGGCCCCGGCCGTGAACGGATCCGGATGTCTCAGCGCTTTCTCCAGCCCCTTCCGTGCTTCCTCGAGCTCGAGGTTTCCCGCAGCGAGGGCGACGATTTCAAGCTGCATGGCGTTCGAACGGGCGCTCTTGAACGCCTTGCGTTTCAACCACTCGTGGGTTTTTTCGTTCTTGCTCGAGCCGAGCGCATCGGCCACCGCATCGTTGTACTTGAGGTGCACGTGCGCGCTCGGGGTGTTGCGTTCCTTGAGCGCCGTGACAGCCGACAGCATCATCTTCGCCGCCGCAAGCCTGTCGAGCTTTCCCAGCACTTTGGGCAGATCTTGCCGCACCTGTGGGTCTTTCTCGCGGCGCGCCATTCCGAGGAAAGCGCGAGCGTAGGGTTTGAGGTCGTTCGGCGTCTCGCCCAGGCCCTTGAGCAACGCCGAGCGAAACACCGGAGGGCGGTCGGTGTACTCCTTCAGCGCCCACGGAACGACCTCTTTCTGGGTCGAGTAGAGCATGGCCTCGGCGCAGAGCGCGGCGTAGCTCTGCTTGGCTGTCTGGAACTCGTTCTTCAGAAAAGCGTAGGACTCGGGCGTGTCGAGCTTTGCAATCCTCTTGGCGACCGGCGTCAGCTGTTTCTTGAAGATTCGCGCCCTGCGGCTCCCCGCCATGGATGCCTCGCCAACCTCGTCCTTCAACTCCTCGTACTTGGTGGAGAGGGAGTCCAGATCCGTGAGCGCTGCGAGCCAGTCTTCTTCTTTCTCTGCTGCTTCCTTCTCTGCTTCAGCTCGAATGTTGGAGACGAGAAGAGCGGCGATGAGGAACGCGAAGAGCTTGCTCACGGCGACACCTTCGACGGTCTATGTGCGTGCGAACAACCAACAGGATCCTGACGATATAAGTGTAACGGGGCGCAGCAAGTGGATCGAAGCCTTTCCATGAAGTGCTTCCGTTCACTGTGGAGGCGCGGCGTAAAAAGCTGGCTCTTTCATGCTGCTTGACTTTGGCGCAAACTTGGCGGATTCTAGTGGCATGGGCTCGAGATGGAAACGGAAACTCCCGCGGAAACTCCGCGCCCTGCGCACGCTGATGGCCGCGGTGATGGTATTCTCACTGTATTCTTCGGTGGCCGTCGGCGTCGTCAAGGCCGACGCGTTTACCGACGTCCCCGAGGCGGTGGACTACTCGGTGGTGTACACGCTGGCGATTCCGGACGCAGCGACAAACTTCAACGCCAACCCGGCACCTTATTCCGTGGACCTCTCCGGGACCGTCGATTTCCCGTTCGACAGGGTCGCGTACCACCTCGAGTTGCAGTCGACTGGCAACCCCAGGTACTTCGTCTATGTCTCCGTGGATGCGTTCACGGGCGACGCCACCAGGATTGGCGTGCCAACCCTCCCGTCGGGGGCTTTCTTCCAGCAAGCGCTCGCGGAGATGAACGTGGTCTCCAACGCGCCGGGCATCGTCACCGGCACCGACCTCGCCGGGGGCTGGATCGAGTTCTGGCCAAACAACTACGCCCCCACCAATGCCGCTGGCGCGCCCAACGCGAGCGACGCCGTCTACGACTTCGGCGATCAACCGAGCGGCCCGATCGCGGGCTACGGTTCGATGCAGATCCATAACACCGAGGCGGAGCAGACCCTCTTCGCCTACAACCGCTGGGGATTGGCGGATACGAGCGATCTCGGTATCGGCAACAGCCCAGGCGGGCACCCCGACTGGACGTTTGAGCAGAGCGCGGGGCAATACACCGTGAAGAACCTGCAAATCCTGGTGAGGCCGGCTTCCCTGGCGCTGACGGCGCCGGGTCCGTACGCAGTGTTCCAGCGGCAGGCCGATGGAAAGGCGGACGTCCCCGTCACGATGACGTATGCCGACGGCGTGACCCGCATCGAGTTTCGCGCCGTGCCGATGGCCGGCTTCACGGGCGTCGCCACCGACTGGCAGAGCGTCGACGTCGGACCGGGGGGAGGAACTTTCTCTACGCAGTCGTCGCTTTTCGGTGGCTGGTACCGGATCGAAATCCGCGCCTGGAGCGGCGACACGCTCGTGAGCGAACGCGCCACGCCGCGTGTCGGTGTCGGCGAGGTTTTCGTCACCACAGGACAGTCCAACTCGGCGAACCACGGGCTGCCGGCGTTGTGTCCTGAGGACGAGCGGGTGTCGGCCTGGGGTCCAGGCGGCTGGCGGTTCGGGAAGGATCCCCAGCCGATCGCGACGGGGTCCGGCGGCTCGCCCTGGCCGCCGCTGGGAGACGAACTCGTCGAGCAGCTGGACGTCCCGGTGGGCTTCATCTCCGTCGGTTGGGGCGGCACCCGGGTCGACGAGTGGCTTCCCGGCGGCACGTTGTACCCGCGCCTCGCCGATGCGCTCCAGCTTCTTGGACCCGGCGGACTCCGTAGCGTCCTGTGGCATCAGGGGGAGTCGGATACAATCGCGAACACGACCACAAGCGAGTACGCCGAGCGGCTGAGCACGATCATCGCAGAGTCGCGGCTCGACGCCGGCTTCGACGTCCCCTGGGGCATCGCGCTCGTGTCTTTCGTGCCGCCGACCTCGGCCGAGGTTCTCGCAGGTCAGGAACAAGTCATCGCGCAGGATCCGCTGGTGTTTCTGGGAGCGGAAACCGACGACCTCATCGGGGTAACGTGGAGACACGACGGCATACACTTCAACGAAGCCGGGTTGCGCGAGCACGCCCGTCGCTGGCTCACGGCGATCAACGCGGCTTTCGACTTCGACTTGCCGGGCCCCAGGAGCCTTCCCGGCGACTGCAACCGTGACGCTGTACTGGACCTCTCCGACGCGGTGTGCGCTCTGGGAGTGCTCTTCACGGGCATGCCTTCTCTCTTTCCCTGTGGCGATGGCACTCCGACGGATCCGGGCAACCTCGCCTTGATGGACTGGCAGCCGGACGGCAGTATCGATCTGTCCGATGTCGTCGCGATGCTACAGTTCCTCTTCTTCAGCGCCAACGCGCACGCGCTGGCCGTTCCCGGAAGAGAAACAACGGAGTGCGTGGCTCTTCCGGGTCATTGCGAGGACACTCCTGCCTGCCCGCCACCGACGGATTGACCCCGAGCGTGCAAACCTTCTCCTACATCCAATAAGGTCGTGCCCATGACCTCTGTCCCCGAGAGCCGCGATGTGGATGCCGCTGAGGCCCTCTGCCTCGTGGAGAAGAACGCCGTGCATGTCCTCGACGTGAGGACGCCCGCGGAGTTTGCCGAGCTCGGGCACATCCCCGGAGCGATGCTCCTGCCCGTGGACCTCATTCCTTCTGCGCTGGCCACTTTGCCCGCGGACGACAAGCCCGTGCTGGTTTGTTGCGAGCACGGCATCCGCAGTGCACACGCGGCTCGCTTTCTGTCAGGAGCGGGGCGTAAGAAGGTGCTCAACCTGGCGGGTGGAATGTCCTGCTGGACCGGTGACCGTGAGCATGCGCCAGGAAACCCTTTCGGAAACCTGGGTCCGTCATCCTGGCTCGTGGAGAACGCTGACCTGTTGCCTCGCCAGGGGAAGGCGCTGGATCTGGCCAGTGGCACAGGACGGCACGCCTGTCTCCTCGCGGCTATCGGACTCGAGGTGCACGCGGTGGACAACGACGCGGGCAAGGTGGAGACACTGCGCCGACTGGCAAACACGTCAGACTGGGTGCTGCATGCCGAGGTTGTCGACCTGGAGGAGGGAACCGTGAATCTGGGCGAAGAGGTTTACGACCTGGTCCTGGGGGTGCACTACCTGCACCGCCCTCTCTTTCCTGCCATCTTGCGCTCGCTCCGTCCCGGCGGCTTGCTTCTCTACGAGACGTTCACGGTAGACCAGGCGCGGCGTGGAAAGCCCACGAATCCTGACTTCCTCTTGCGTCCGGGCGAGCTTCGCGAGCTCGTCGCCCCTCTGGAGCTGCTTCGGGATCGGGAAGGCGAGTTTGACGGTCGCAGCGTTGCTGCCGTCGCAGCGTGCAAGCCGACGGCCTAGGCGGCGCTTCATCAGCCAGCTCGGCTTGGAGTCGGGATTGGCGACCAAGAATACAGGCTAAAACATCGACGCACCTTGAAGCATTGTGGTGCGGGCGTCTCGCCTGCCAGCTATAAGTTGGGCCACCAGGAATGCACGCGAGACGCGTGCACCACAAGGGTGCTCACTCCTGTAGCCACCTCATCAAAGGAGGTCCCAGGATGAAGACGCCGATCGCGACGGAGCCGAGAGCAGAGAGAAGGACAGCGCCCGCCGCTACGTCCTTCGCCTGGGCTACCAGGGGATGAAACTCGGGGGAGGCCACGTCTGCAAGCAGCTCCAAAGCCGTGTTCAGTGCTTCCGCGGTCCAGACCGCCATCATCGCGAGCACCAGCCAGCACCACTCACCGGGCCCTACACTGAAGTAGAGGCCCGCCAGGATGACGAGGAGAGTGGCAACAGCATGAATCCAGGCGTTGTGCTGGGTGCGCAGCATGAGCCAGATGCCTTTTACGGCTAACCCAACGCTCCGAACTCGCCCGTCAAAGGTAAAGTTCTTGGTCACGTCTTGCGCTGCCTCACCAGGGAGACCTTCGGTCGGGAAAGTGGGCGGGGCGGGAGACCCGCCCACAACACGCAGGCACGCGCGCACTCACTCGTAAATATTCTTCATCTGCCAGGCGTCGAGTGATTTCAGGACCGCGTCGCGGCCCTGGGCCCGCAGCGAGACGCCGACGCTGTCCTTGCGGCCGGGATAGACGCGTACGGAGACGCACTGTTTCCCGTTGACGAAGACCTCGACGACGCTTTTGTCGACGAATACGCGCAGCTTCAGGGGCTCGTTCTTGCCGAGGAGGACTTCGGCGGTTTCCGGCGCCCGCGAGAACACATCCGGCAGCGTCGACGAACGCGACGAGTCGATGGAGATCATGCTCGCGCGCGGTCCGGTCACCAGCGCTATGAGGTTGGTGAGGATGTCTCCCTCCGCGGCCTCGTGGCTGAAGTAACCCCGGTCCCGGAAGAACAGGATGCGCGTCACCTCCTCCGCATTCGCGGAGCGCAAGACGTTCATCTCGACCATCGACGCATCTTGTGTGTCGATTTCCGCGACGATCTCCATGGCGTTGCCGCGAACGTTTTCGAGGACGACATCTTCGTTTGCCGGCAAGGTCATCTTCTCGACTCGGCTGTGCTCGCCGCGCAGCGATTCCACACCCCCGGCTGGCTCGATGCCCAGCTGGTCCTTTCCGATCAAGGTCAAACGCCGCGGCAGGCTCAGAATCTTGCTCCATTCATTTTTCGAGTAACCCGAGTTCATGTTGAAGAGGGCGATGACCCCTCCCTTGCCGTCCGGGTACGCGCTCGGTGCATGGATGGCGGCGGGTACGGACGGACCGAAGTTGAAATCGCTACCGTAGGTGACGACGAACTTGTCCCGCGCCTTGTCGTAGTCCCCGAGAAGATACTTTCCCCCGCTCAAATGGCTGTAGTGGAGCAGAATATGCCGATCCCCGATGGGCCAGAAGTAGGGACAGGCGCCGTCGTCTCGAATCATGCCGTACTGGTCGTTTTCGAGGAACGGGTGCAGGTATTCCCAGCTCGTCAGATTTTTCGAGCGATGCAAGAACAGGGCACGAACTTGCCTGCCGCCGGGTCCATCGAACAGGCCGCCGGCCGTCAGCGCATAGTACGCTCCGTCCGTCTTCCAGATGCACGGGTCGAAGACATCGTAGGGCAGCGGGTCGTCGCCAGGCTTCCGCACCGGGATCACTTCCTTGCCCGTGACCTTCTTCCAGTTCAAGAGCAGCGGATCGCTCGACACCGCGACCATCGTGCCCCGCTTGAGCCCGTGGTAGATGGCGATCGCGCGGCGGCCCTCCTCGATAAAAATCGTTCCCGAGAAGCACGCCTCCTCCGGATTCGGGTAGATGGCCGGCGGCAGATCTCGCCAGTGGATGAGATCGTCGCTGACCGCGTGCCCCCAGTGCGGCCGCGAATCCTCCGGAGTGAACCATTGATAGAACAGGTGCCAGCGGCCCTGCCAGAAGCAGAGACCGTTGGGATCGTTGAGGTCAGCTTCGGCGCTGATGTAGTGATAGAGCGGCCGGAAGGCATCCCCCGCCTGCCTCTTGCGCGACGCGGCCATCCTCTGGAGGAGAGGATTCGTCTTCAACTGCGCCTCCTGCTCCTTCAGCGTATCGGCGAAGGTGTACTTCGGCACGCGGGAGGTGTAGTCCGGCTCCTTTTCCTCGACAGGAGATTTCTCCTCGGCCAAAGACCATTTATCAGGGCCGAGTCCGACCAGGAAAGCAGTCGCTATCGCCAAGCTCAAAGACACCGGTAGCTTTTTCTTCATCATCGCAGTCATCCGTTCGGAAGAGAAACTGTGGGATCCGCTCGGCGTCCAACTAGCAACAAGAAGCGCACCGGGTCCACTAGAAACTCAGGATCCCGACAGGCGACCTCTGACCTTCTGCCAGGCCCAGCTGGTGAGGGGAAAGAACAGGACGATCGCAAGGGCAGAGGTCCACTCACGAATCCAGCGGTGTTCCTGGCCGGGCAGGACGAGCAGCAGAGCCACCGTCGCATGAAACGCTGGATTGAGGAGAAGCCACACGTTGAGAGCTCCGAGGCCGACGTAGGTCTTTCCTTGCAACTCGAGCCGCGCAGCGGCTGGTGAGTCCGGTTGCCACGTGAACAGCCCGTCAAAGTGGATGCGATCAGAGGCCCTTTTCCAGAAAGCGTGGAGCCGCCGGGAAGGCGAGTAGTGAACGGTGACGGATGCGGGGGCTGGCCAGTCCACGAACACGAGGAGCGAGGCCAGCAACGCACTGTAGAAGATCCCGAAATCGTACCCCGAGAGCAGCACCGATGAAGCGTGCAGGAACACCGCTGTCCAGATGGCCCCTCGATACAGGCGAGGAAAAGAGAGCCCGGCGACCAGACCCAGCTCGGTGAGGATCGTCCCCCACCCGAGAAGGGCACCCAGCATCAGTGGAGGGAACCACGGAGCCGCCGTCAAATAGACGTCGGACTTCCACACATTGCCGAGCCAGTGGTCCATGAACTGGCCGCTGCGCCAATCCGCGATCAGCAGCTTGTTGAGGCCGCTGCCAAAGTACATGACGACGAACTGTGCCCGGAGCAGCCAGACGCTGTGACGCGCGTGGTAGAGCCCGATGAGGATGAGCATGCAGGCGCAGAAGAATTTGCCGTTGGTGTAGGTGGCGCGGGCAGAGAGAGGGCCGATCAAGAATACGAGGCCGGCAACCAGGCAGGATACACGAACGGACCGGTTGAAGAATATGCCCAGGGCGGCGAGGCAGAACGCAATCTGCAGCGTCCGCTGAAACACCCGCGGCCAGGGAAAGGACTCGAACAGAGGAAGTAAGGGAAGAAACGGTTCGGGTATCTTCTGGACATACCGCATGACGAGGAGGCAACCGACCATCAGCTTCGCCATGAGCAGCAGGTTGCCGGGCAGCGACGTACCCGTCGAGCGGAAAGGATTCAGAGAGTGGGGAAGAGTGCTCAAGCCTCTGGCCAGGACCACGTTTGTGACGCGCCTCCGTTGATCTCGTACGTCACCGTCACCTGCGCGTGATCGTCTATTCCATGCAGCTGTTCGTAGTGCCGGACGATGCGCTGGATGTGCTCGATGGCTCGGGGGTCCACGCTCCGGGCGCGGATCCGGTAGCGCTCCTGAATCTCGGAGGGCTCCAGTGAGTCTCCATCGATCTCGATCTGGATCTCGTACCGTGCATGCTCGTCGTGGGGCGCCCAGCAGTAGTAGCGTCCAGCGTCGAACCGTGCATAAACGATCATCCCGAGCTGGAAAGCCAGGAAGAGGACAGCCGCAATCGTGCGCATGGGGGCGAGGGTCTCCTTCCTTGGCTTCTGGGGCGGGCCGTTAACGGTGCTCCTGAAGGTTCTTCGGCACGATGGCGCCTCTCTGATCAGCGCCATCCTCGAACTTTGCGCCAAACTTTGCTTAACTCTGCTGGAGATGAAGGCGTATAATGTGTAAAGGTGTGTCTCTGAAGGTTTGTGTCTGATGAGTTGTGTCTCATGAAAGGGCCGGGAGACTCGAGGCAAATGACTGTTTTCCGATCGAGAACGCTTAGCTGTTTTTCCGTCTTGCTGATTTCCGCGACGCTCGAGGCCGGGTCTGAAAACCCCCGCTGGATGAAGCATACCGTTCTGCAGGCTAGCAACCCGCGCACGGCCATCGCCGCGGATTTCACCGGAGATGGACTTCTGGATGTCGTCAGCAGCTTTGGTACCACACGTCTTTACATCGCTCCCGATTGGAACCCGGTCACCATAGGAGGCAGAAATTTCATTCACAGTGAGGTTTTTGACGTCGATGACGATGGGGACCCGGACTACATAGGCGCGGACTACAGCCCGAGCCAGATCGAGTGGTTCGAGTGCCCCGATGACCCCGCGTCCGATCCCTGGACGGTTCACCTGGTGGATGACCTGGTCAACGGAACCCACGGCCTCATCAAGGGGGACGTCGACGGTGATGACAAATTCGACTTGATCGCCGGCAGCGCGCTCTCCACGGGTCCGTTTCCCGAGTCGCTCGTCTGGTATCGCGTTCCCGAGAACCCTCGCACCGCCGAGCGCTGGGAGCGCTACGTCTTTGCCGACCAGGACGCTCCCGGGTTAGGGCATTACTCCGGCTTTGGCGACGTTAACGGGGACCTTCGACCCGATGCGGCACACGGCGCGAAGGGTGGCCCCACGGCCCCGCCGGGGTCGGGGGAATGGTTCGCCTGGTGGGAGGCACCCGAGGATCCGGAAGGCGTGTGGACCAAACACCTGATTTCCGATCAGCAACCGGGGGCGACCAATATCCACCCGGCTGATGTGGACAACGATGGGGAGGTCGATTTCATTGCCTCCCGCGGTCACGGCGTAGGTGTCATCTGGTTCGAGGCGCCCAACTGGACGGAACACACCATTGACGCCACGATCCGCGAGCCTCATTGTCTGACGGTCGCCGACATAGATCGCGACGGCGACGTCGATGCGGCGACGTGCGCCTTCGGGTCCACGACTACCGCATGGTACGAGAACAATGGGCGTGGAGGCTTCACAACCCATATCCTGGACACGAGTCAGGCCGCGTACGACATCCGCGCGCTCGACATGGAGGGCGATGGCGACCTGGATCTGCTCGTCGCCGGCCAGAATAGCGCCAACGTGGTGTGGTACGAACAGCTGAGTTTTCAGCTCCCTGGCGACTGCAACCAGGACAGCGCCCTCGATATCTCTGACGCCGTATGCACGCTGAACGCCCTGTTCAAGGGTGCGCCTTTCGTCTTTCCGTGTGGAGATGGAACGGCAACGGATCCGGGCAATATTGCCCTTCTCGACTGGCAGCCGGACGGAAGTGTGGATCTCTCCGATGCCGTCTCCCTGCTGACGTACTTCTTCCAGGACTCCGCGCCGCACACGCTGGCTGTTCCGCCAGCGGAGACGGAGATGTGCGTGCAAATCCCCGGTTGCCCCGCCAATTCTGACTGCCTTCAGATAGACGCCTGAGCTTGGCTACCAGGAGTACCGGCAAAACACAGCAGCCCCTTGAAGCATTGTGGTGCAGGCGTCTCGCCTGCCTGCTAGAGGCTTGGCTGCCAAGAATGCAGGCGAGA
>Ga0315336_1007590_pt1 | contig 10264 bp, 6 predicted proteins | sample ASW5metaG_FD_204512 | JGI IMG/M metagenome (GOLD analysis project Ga0315336, IMG submission 204512) | Ammonia-oxidizing marine archaeal communities from Monterey Bay, California, United States - ASW #5 | ecosystem: Environmental > Aquatic > Marine > Intertidal zone | place: USA: California... | reverse complement strand
GGTAGCCGACCGGTCTGCTTCAGGACGCGGAGGAGGCTCTGGACTCGGTCGGAATCAAGTTCCTGGCGACTGACTCGCCACGGCGCGAAGTCGGTGATCTGGTTCGGCGAGACCGCTCGTCTCCTCACGAGCCCGAGAAGCGCGTTACGACTGACATCGAGATAGGCGCAGGTCTCGTTCATGGTGAGCTGGTCAGGATCCTTCCTGGGCTCCCCGGCCAGGATACGGTGGTACCTGCGAAACGTCCGGACCCGATCCTGAGTCCACAGGAGCCCTCGCGGTGTCTCGATCTTCTTCATGTTGAGGATGCGCGCGATCTCCGGTTCGGAAAGTTCCTTTGAAAGACGTCGCACCAGCTCCAGAAGCGACGGGGCGGCCTTGCTGCCCCTGGGTCTCTTCCGCTTCGCAACATAAATCCTCGTGTGCGCACCGCCCTTCCAGTGGATCTTCACCGCGAGGCACTCGCGAGAGGCCTCGTGCTTGACGATGACCTCCTGGATCGCTGAGCGTAGAAGGTTCTTCTTGAGCTTCGGATCCGCCTTCGGATGGTTCCAGACCTTCGGGAAGTCCCGAGCCAGCTTGTCGAGTCTTCGGCGTTCGTCTCGGGTGAGTCCTCTATTCTCGGAGGACACGGCCTTGAGCCTGGCCTTTGCGGCCTGGAGCTCTGCGAGCTTGCTATTGAGCCGTTCTTCGAGCGTGTCTGCAACGAGACGATTCTTCGGATCACATGCATCGAATTGCTCGAAAGCTCGCTCCGATTCATACTCAACGGCCTCGACCCCCAGTCGAGCATTCTCGATTACTTGGGAGTTCTGTCTCCCTTTGAGCTCCACGGCCGCAACCGCCACTTTCACCGAGAAAGGCTCGAGGGCTCGACAGAGTTCCTTTCCGACCCGCTCCTCGATGCCCTTCGACCCGAAGGAGAGGCAGCGTCGCGACGAGTCGACGTTTCCTCCGTCGCAGTGATACAGCGCACTGGCCTTCTTGTAGCCTACCCTGATCCGACCACCGCAGTGACCGCAGCGCAGAAGGCCGGCGAGGAGAGCCAGGCCGTCACGAATGGCGCCGTTGTTCTCTTGCATCTTCCACCTGGGCCTATTGTTGCAAAGCTTCGAGCAGTTCTCCAGGTATTGCTCCCAGCTAATGTAAGCCGGGTGGTGGTCTCGGATACAGACGCGGTGTTTCCCGCTCTCCCGGTTTTGCCGAACTCGCTTCACGAGTCTGCCGTCGATGCACTCGACCTTCGTGTAGCGTCTTCCCCAGACATAGGCACCGGTGTAGATCGGATGACGGAGCAGATTGTTAAGGGTCCGTAAAGAAGGTGCGCCCCAGTGTTTCTGCCGGCTCCAGTTGCTCCTGGCAACAGGAAAGAGCGTTCCGGTGTCCTGGTACCACATGACGAGCTGGCGGACGCTGGTGACCCTGGAAAATCTCTCGAACAGGGTTTTGAGCGCTTCGTATACGCGTTTGTCGGGGTCGAAGACGATTTCTCCCGCGGCGTTGTAAGCATAACCCGCGGGCAAGTTGAGCCGGAGCTCTCCTCGAGCCGCTTTGGCCTCCGTACCGCTACGGAGACGGCGTCTGAGGATCAGGAGTTCCATCTCCGAGACCGTGCCCTTGATGCCCATGACCATCTTGTCGTTCGGATGCGAGAGGTCATAGACTTGATCGAGGTCGGCTACGAGAGTGTTGAAGTGGGCGCAAAGCTCGAAGAGCTGGGCCCAGTCCTTGGAGTTTCTTGAAAGTCGCGACGCGTCAAGACTGAGAATGAGCCCTACCTGGTGCATCGCTACTCGGGCGAGCAGGTCCTTGAAACCGGGCCGGTCGGAGAATCCCGAAGCGGAGACACCCAGATCGTCATCGATCACCGTCGGGTAGGCCCAGCCAAGAGAGATTGCTTTCTCGCGCAGCTCGAGCTGAACACGGGTGCTTTCAACATTCCTGCGCACCTGCTCCGGGCAAGATTGTCTGACGTAGACTACAGCGGCACGGTTCCTGTGCTCCGCAGTAATGCGGTGGTCATGATCCTGGATCATCTTCTCCCTCCTCTTCTCTTAGCTCGACAGCCAGAACCTCCAGTAGTAGGATCGCTGCCGGAGGGACGATCTCCTTTTCTTCCTCCGGCCCGAGAGGGACGTCGTCGTCTCCCTCCAGGCGTAGCATCAATTGAAGCTGAATCGCCATTGTCGTGCTCCTCCTGAAAAGTATGGTCTTCCGGCAAGATGCACGATGATGGCTTTAATTGAGCCAGGCTTTTCTCCACCTCACGGCAGAGGGTAAGGAGGTGTTTGACGGCGACTTGTGGCGACTCCACGAGCGGTACATCCGCTGCCCACTTCTCCGTCATCCACGCGGGCAGGAAGATGTTCCGTTTACGAAGCTCGAGCAGGAAAGTGGGAGGAGGACCGGTGCAAACGCGGATGCAGCGAAAGCTTTGACCCGCCAGAGGATGGAATCGATAATGAACCGTGACGAAGCGGGAGCTGGTGTTGGGCCTGGACATTGGTATTGTGTGCCAGGCCGTGGCCATAGGCGGGGTAGAGGACGATTTAATCTTCCGTCCCGCTGACGCCCTGGCCCTATTCGCACTGCAGGACGATGAGGGTAATGCCCCGCCTCTTCTTTCGCGATTCGAAGGCAGTGGGCCGCTGGCTGAATCGTTGGTCCAGGAAACTCCTGAGCGTGTCGCCCTTCAACTCGTAGATTCCTGGCTTCGCTCTGCTGCTGCCTGAATCGATCAGATCGAACCATCGAGGCTCATGCCCTTCAGCGAGCTGGTAGGTGGACGTCTGCGGACTGAAGCCGGTAAGCGTATTGCCCTCGAAGACAAAGGTGCTGGCTTTGGACCCCTTTCGTCTTGTACCGCGGAACGAGACGACCTCCCACTTGCCTTGGATCCTCTCGAGGTCGCTCTCCCCATCGCCTGTGGTAAGCCACCGCCGCAGGCTGTCTCCCCGGAAGCTCGCTACTACCGCCACCACACCCACCACCACCGCCCCCGTAGCAAGCAAGATCGCGGTTGTCCGGCCACGGTTGGGCATGGGGTCAGGGTATGCGGTTGGGGATCCTCGACCCAATAGAAAAACCCGTTGCTGGTGAGCCCGACGCGTTCCACGACGGGGATACCGATGGCGACGACATCTGCGCCGCCTACGACCCTTGATGTTGGCGAGCCATCGAGCTCGAAGCTCAGCGGCCGCCACCTCCCCCCGCGAACTCGACCTTGCTGTGAGTCGTCTGCCCTTGAATCTGGCCGTTCTCGACCACGAAGGTGTCCGTGCCATCGGCGATGATAATTGTCCCGTTGTCGAAGGTGTACAGCATGCGGACGATATTCAGGTGGGCATCCAGCTGCGAGACGGCCGGTCGCTGGTGCCCGAAGAAGTCTGCGTTCGCCTGGTGCGCGGCGATGATGTCCTGGCGCCCGAGGCATGTGCCCTGGTCGTTGATCACGAAGGCGGTGGGCGCGTAGTCGCAGGCCACCGCCTCCCAGTCCTCGAGGGCCAGGTGGACGTGGTAGGCGGTGACCGCTTCGAGTGGAGTTCGGGTCTCGACGCCCGGGCAGCCGGGATCCCCCACGGGCTCCCCCAGACAGACCCTAGGTGCTTCGGAACCAGAAAAGAACCAACTCAGGCCAAACACAAAGTCAGAGAGGTCTATACCGCCGTCGTCATTGGTATCGAGGCTGTATTGGGTCGGGTCTGCGTCACAGGGGCTTACTGTTCCTCCTCCGCCAACCTGTGCATCTGCATTCAGCCCCTCCTGCCAGAACCTCCCAGCCAAGAACGCAGTGGCCAGAAACGTCGCGACGATCAACAGCTTCCTCATGGGGAACCCCTTTCTCAAGCCGGTATCTGATGCTCGTAACCCTATTCCGACAGCTCCATGGTACGACGCAGAAAAAGAGAATCCACGGCTTTCGGCGTCAGATCGGGCCCCAGCAACCCGGGATCGAATGGCACTTTTCGATCCCAGGCTCGCTAGCTACTCCTGGCGAGTATCGAACTCCCCGCGATGCCCGATGTCATAAACCGTTGTCGTCTACCATCTCGATTGAACTCGGGACGAATGTCAAAGTCCCCGGTTAACTGAGAGACCGAGAGCAAAACCCCCCATCACAGCGCCCATCACGCCCCACCTCGTCCCAAGCTCCCGGACCCGGCAACACTGCCCACCACACGCAAACCCTTGCATACCTGCGGCAAATGACGTCAAGCCGCCGGGTCGATCAAGCGGGCCTCACAAGCGCAGAGAGCGTTTCGATCCCAGGTACGACTGGAGCTGGCGTTCCTGGGTTCGAACTTGCTCAATATCCGGGAACTGCAGGGCAGGGATGTCACCTAGATATAACGTATCGGGTGAAATGGGCCGAAAAGAGGCTCAACCCACTTCGAGGAAATGACTTACAGAGCCCAAGACTCGGTGGATCAGTATGCCCAGCCGAATCCCCTTTTCTGGTAGCGAAATGCCTCTCGGTGGCGTGATGTGAGTAGAAACGCGTCTCACAAAACGCGACAAAAAACAGGAGAGGCAACCGTGACCGCAACCGAGGCAACGCTCCTTACACGTTGGATAGCCGAAAGAGATGCCGAAGCCTTCAACAAGCTTGTGTCCCAGTACGCCGGGCTCGTCTACGGTGCCTGCAGGCGGGTTCTGGGCGCCGACGTAGAAGCCGAGGACGCCGCCCAAGAGTGCTTCCTCAAGATGGCGCGGCTGAAAAAGGCTCCTCGCGGCTCCCTCGGTGCCTGGCTTCACACACTCGCCACCCACGCGGCGCTTGATCTTCTCCGCGGGAGAACGAGACGCCGCAGACGGGAGCGTGTTTACGCAGAGGCGCGCACTCAGAACGGTAGGAGCGAACCGACCTGGGCCGATCTGGAGGTACACGTCGATGCCGCTATCGCCGAGCTTCCCGAGAAGCTCCGCACTGTTATCGTCTTGCACTTCATCCAGCGTCGTACGCACGAACAAATCGGTACCACCCTTGGAGCCTCACGCCAGGCCGTCACTCGCCGGATCGCGAAGGGGGTCGAGAGCTTGCGGCGCAACCTTCGTCGGCGAGGCGTCGGGGTAACGGCCCTCCTCCTTCCACAGTTGCTCGCCCAGCGCATGACCGAAGCCGCCCCGGCTACACTTCTTGGCACGCTCGGAAAACTGGCCCTATCTGGCTCGGCCTCCGTGCCGTCGTCCGCTCCCAGCGTTCCCTTTCTCCTCAAACTCGGAGGACTGAGCACGGGAAAGAAGCTACTTCTCAGCACAGCCCTTGCTGCTCCTCTCTGCTTGCTGGGGTTGCTCTCCTTCAACCTGCTTCGCGACCGTCCGGGGCATAATGCGTTAACAGTTGTACCTCCTGGGGACGACTTGCGCCCCGCTGCACCAGCGCCGGCAACCAATGCGTCGACCCCTCCGCCAACTGTGGGAGAAGACCGTCCGGGCTCGGGAGCAGCTAAGACTGTAGACCTCGGAATCAACGTTCGTGGGACCGTCAAGTCCTCGACCGGCGAGCATCTCGAGGGGATCCTGGTACGCTGGCTGCCGACCTCGGACGACGAGGTGAGAGCGAGCCTCTACGACGGCGCTCTGTTACGACAGGAGCCCAATCTTGATCTCGCGAGCGTCGCTTGCCGCGAGTCCTTTGAACACAGTCTCTGGACAACGACCAACATCCATGGACGCTATGATCTCAACGTGCCACGTTCTGCAGAGGTCGGCGTCCTCATCGTTTCGGGAACCGGGTATAGAACGGTCGTCCAGAACGTCCCCCACCCCGAGAAGCGATCAGTGCCCGTGGAAGGAGACCCGGTAGCTCCCGCCAAGATTGAGATGAACATCGAGCTCGATCCCGGCGGTTCGATCTCCGGACAGGTGGTGGCCGCTACCACTGGCGAGGCTGCAGGCAAGATGGTGATCCATGCCCTCCGCGTCGATCTCGAAGCGGCACCACTGATGAGCCTTCTCGACCCCAGAGCTCCAAGGACACGTGTGGCGTCAGACGGAAGCTACCTCCTCCGAGGAATCCCGCCGGCGACGTACCGCGTCCTGGCGCGGACCGGCGATAGCGACTACGTCTCCGTGCGCTTCGTCGACGGTCCGATCGTGACGGTGGAGGGCGGGACAGAGGTCACTGAAGTCGACTTCGGGGTCACTCGCGGCGGCACGATCGCCGGAAGTGTCAGCACAATTGATGGATCTCCCCTCGCAGATGCCGAGTGCACCGCGATCCCCGCTGCCATGTTGAACAAGGCGCTCAAGGGTGACATCGAATCTTTTTTCGCGAACAACACGAGCCGAACAGATGCGCGGGGCCGCTTCGCCATCCGGGGTCTATCGACAGGGATGTCCTACTCGGTCACGGCCAGAAGCGATGGATTTGCCCCTTCTAGCACAGAGCCCATCGACATCGACAGCCTAGACACGGACGCCGCGGTGCATCTCGTACTTAGCCCCGGCCGCACCATCTCAGGACGTGTTTTTTTCCATGACGGGACACCGGCGACAAGAGTTGATGTCAGCGCTGTACTCGGACCCAACGGTGGCTCTCTGGAAATATTCGCGCCGCGGAGGGACGAGAGAGCACAGACAGACTCCGAGGGGGCTTTCGTCATTGAGAACTTGCCCGACGGCCGCTACACGCTGGTCGTTGGAAAGCGACAGGCCTCTGCGGGTGTCGGAGTGCCGGGAGAACAGACGGGGAAGAAGGTCGTGGTGAGCGGAGCGGACGTGATTGGGGAGGTGCTCATCATAGGCCAGAAAGAACCCGAGGCTCTGCTCTCGGGCACCGTCGAGAATAGCGAGCGTGAACCGGTGAAGGGCGCAACCGTGACCATCTTTTCGGCGAGCGCGCGACCTCATGCATCGTCTGCTCCTACAAAAACAGACGATGAGGGGTATTTTGCGGCTTCGGTCCCAGGCAAGACCCCGTTGTACGTCGTAGTCGGGAAGAAGGGATACTCAAGTACCGTACTCTTCGGGCTCGAACCCGGTTCGGAAATGACGATTACTCTTGATCTCGCCGGCTTCGTTTCCGGAAAAGTCTTAACTGCGGATGGGGTGCCGCTCGGACCGGGAGGTGCGGTACGCGTACGGATGGTGCACGATAATGCATCCGGCGCTGGTCCCGAGTCGGTCCTCAAGCACGTGATCGAGCACATGATCCAGCAAGCGGCGGAAGAGGTCGTCCCCATCGGTTCAGATAGCGCCTTCAGGGTCGAAGTCCCAACGGGAAAAGTTCAGATCGGCGCCGTCGTCCCCGGATTCGCCCCAGAGTGGTCCGATCCGATCGAAATCCAATCTGACGACAGGATTGAAGGCTTCGAGCTTGTGATCTCAGTAGGCGCCGTACTTCAGGGGTTGGTCGTTTCGGGAGACGGATCGATTGTTGCCGGTGCCAATGTCGCGGTCACGCCGAAAAGTAGCGGGTTGTCGTCCATCGCCGATCACGTTCCCGATCTCGCAGCGGTGGCCCGCATGTCCGTTGCGGCTGACGAACACGGCCGTTGGGAAGTCGTGCACCTTGCGCCGGGCGAGTACAGTGTCGTCGCTTCTCACGAGAGTCATGGACCTTCCGAGACACGAATGGTCGTGGTGGCCCGAGACGAAAATCGCCAGGTCTTGCCCCTCGTGCTCCACCCGGGAACCGTCATTCGGGGTAGGATCGTCGAAAAGGGGAAGCCGATGGAAGGCCTCCTCGTCAACCTTGTCGGAACAGGCGCTCCGGTACAGCGGCACGTTACTGATCAGGCCGGAACGTTCCAATTTCGTGGAATGCCTGAAGGAGAGTATATGCTCGGTTTCATTGCCCGGGGCGCTGAGCGGCTCATGAAAACCCAAGCCGTCAGCGTTGCGCGAGGGACGGAAACGACCCTCGAGGTAGAGCTCGGCACTGGCAGCCGGATCCACGGCAAGATCAGCGGGTTGCCACCCAAAGGAAACTACATGGTCATACTCAGACGTCCCGGAGGCCCCTCTCCCGAGGAGATCGATCCTCTGGACCCTACGGAAGGTCTGAAAGCCGCGAAGTATCAAGTCGGCATCGCCGCGGTACGGGCGGACGGGACTTACGAGATCAGAAGTGTGGAGCCGGGAAGATACATACTCGAAGCGCTCAACTTTCCAAAGGACCCGATCGATCTCCGTACGATCAAGGACTGGGATCGTACACCTGCTTACCGCGTCGAGATCAGCGTGGAAGGGGTTGACATAGAGCACTCGATCGATATCCGGTGAATAGGAGAGGAGTCCATGCGAATTTCTTTAATGCTATCGGTGCTTTCAATTGCACTCGCGTGGGGCTGTTCAGCGACGGAGGTGGAGACGCGAGGCTGGCTGGGAGGCGTTTATGGTGCCTGGTCGGTTCCTGACTCCAGGGCCCCGGGAGCCTTCGTGCATCAACTTTCTGACGACACGCCCGCCTTTACTGGTGGCCTTCGGAAGGGGGATCTCGTCGTTGAAGTGGACGGAGTACCCGTCTCGGATTCAGGTGATTTACTTTCCAAAGTACAGACGGTAGAACCTGGTTCACCGCTGTCGTTACGCGTCTATCGATTCGGGAAGCTTCTTGATATTGTAGTGACAGTGGGGCGAGAAGTCTCTCGTCGAGAGCTGCGGACGAACCTGCGAATCGGTTTGGATTTCGATCCGATTCCTGATCCGAGCTTCAACATTCTAAATTTGCTCGGGTTCCGGTGGAAACATCAATACATCGACCTTTCCGAGCCGCACTGGAAGTACTACAAACACTGGCGTCAAGCTCGGGGAGACGTAGAGGGAGTCGATACCAGCGACGAGTGGAGGTTCACCGTTGCTCTAGTTAACGTGGCTGGATATCGGCGTATTCTAACGCAGGAGCGTGTCGATCTGGAACGGGGGGCGGGTGACAATGCCCTTGAATAGGCAGCCTGTGCTTGCCGGGGCCTCGTTTGTCCGTAGTTACCAGAGGGGAGCAAAGGAACTGCCCGTAGGGTCAAAAAACTCGAACGTCCTTGTGTAACAGGGGTTAAGAGATCTGTTCCCAGCCTGGATCGACCGCTTCACGGAGCGGATACTGTCGGATTTCCCCAAACATGCTTGGTGGAGACCTCGATGGACTGGAAGAAGCTGCTGGCGTACATCACGGGCTCGGTCGACGAAGAACTGCTCTTACGAAACGAGTACATAGTCACCGAGAATCGTATCCTGAGAGCCCAGATCAAGGGAAGGCCGAGGCTCGCTGACGGCGAACGGAGGACCCTAGCGGAGATCGGCAAGAAGCTTGGGAGGAAACTTCTTGAGGAGGTGGCGACCATCGTCAGCCCAGACACGGTCCTCGCGTGGCACCGCCGCTTGATAGCGAAGAAATTCGACGGTTCAAAGAACAGGCCCTATCCAGGGCGGCCAAAAGTCGACGAGGAGGTCGAGGAACTCGTCGTCCGTCTCGCGAAGGAAAACCCACGCTGGGGTTATGATCGAATCGCCGGGGCCATGGCGCATGTCGGTCATCGGGTGAGCGATCAGACCGTCGGGAACATCCTGAAGCGAAACGGTATTCCACCGGCTCCTGCGCGAAAGAAAACGACGACCTGGAAGGAATTCATCCGTTCGCACATGGACGTCCTCGCAGCGACAGACTTCTTCACCACCGAGGTCTGGACGAAGGGTGGCCTCGTAACCTACTACGTCCTCTTCTTCATGCACGTCAACACCCGACGAGTCCACATCGCGGGGGTCACACCGCACCCGAACGAGAAGTGGATGACTCAGATCGCTCGGAACGTCACCATGATCGACGTCGGCTTCCTCTCTGAGAGTCAGTACTTGATCCATGATCGTGACGGAAAGTTCTACCCCACGTTCATCGACACCATCGAGGCCGTTAATGTCAAGCCGGTGAAGCTTCCGGCACAGAGCCCAAATCTGAACGCCTACGCCGAGCGTTGGGTAAGATCAGTGAAAGAGGAATGCTTATCGAGGCTCGTCCTCTTCGGCGAAGCGTCTCTTCGACGTGCACTTGCTCATTACGAGCAGCACCATCACGCTGAACGCCCCCACCAGGGCAAGGGCAACGTCGTTCTTTTCCCGCAGCAGGACCGGAAGTCGGGAGATCACGGTACCGTTTGTTGCCGTGAGAGGCTTGGCGGACTACTGAAATACTACTACCGAAAGGCTGGATGGTAGGGTCGAGAGCTGGCGCGCGCAGCCGTAGGTCGGGAGTGACCGGCCTTCACCCTTTCGGTTGTGAAGTGGGATCCTATTCCGTCCATAGCTCACGTTTCCAGCTCCCGCCACA
>Ga0315336_1007589_pt1 | contig 10265 bp, 6 predicted proteins | sample ASW5metaG_FD_204512 | JGI IMG/M metagenome (GOLD analysis project Ga0315336, IMG submission 204512) | Ammonia-oxidizing marine archaeal communities from Monterey Bay, California, United States - ASW #5 | ecosystem: Environmental > Aquatic > Marine > Intertidal zone | place: USA: California... | reverse complement strand
AGATTTTCGTACCGCGCGGCCTCACATTCAGTCCCGGGTTCAGAGTGGGAAGTGGCAACCAGGATTTCCACTACGGATGACGAAGATGATTCGCGGATAATCACATCCTTGAGGGTGGCCAGGCGGGCATCGTCCTTCGCCTCGCCAACCAGGATGACATGGGAAGGCCGTCGGTCCCGGATCCACTGCATGACGGGACCCGCCACCTCCAATCCCTCTCCCACAACCCGCTCGAAAAAGGGATCCTGAGGCCCAGGTATTGCTATCAGAAACGGCTGGGTGCCGGAATTGTACATACTCTATCCCCCCGACTCGACTTCCAGCGCAGAATAGCACAAGCCGCCGGCACAGGCGAGAGGACTTCTGTAAATTAAACCACGAAATAAACGAATTACACGAAACCGCGGAGCCGCAACCAAATGGAACTTACAGCATCAACTTGGGCCATTCTTTCGTGTGTTTCGTGTATTTCGTGGTTCCATTCTTCGTTTCAAGGTGAATCTCTCCAACTCAAAGCAGACATCCTGGCGCCGGCCTGAAGAAGCAATGAGGTGGGAGAGAGTCATGGCTTGTGGATGGTGATCCGGAAATGGGTGATCCCCCCTGGAACATCTATTGAAAGAGACCTTTCCCCCAGCCTGAAGTTGAAATCCCCCTCATCTTCCTCGCCATCCGTCCGCGAACCCACAACGGAATCTTCCGTGAGGCCCCGCACGACTGGAATCTCGATCGATTCGGCGCGGCCGAGATGCATTAGATCGATTTGTTCACCGTGATCCAGATCGGTACGGTTCATGAGAAGAGCTCCCGCGCACGTGATGCCCCGGAATTTCCTCCCCTCCTCTCTTCCGTCGATCCAGGTGTAGCGAGAGCTTTCAATGTAATCCAATCGTCGGTCCGCCACGACCGACGACATGCAGAGTGAATCAGGCCCAACCGCGACCCATCCATAGGGTGGCAGCGTCCAGAGATCGGAGCCAACCTTCACATCCCAATTCAATGCCTCACTCCCATTCACCCACAGTTCATGGGAGTCGTCGAAAATCATGTAGAGTTGCGACCGATTCAGGCAGCCTTCCGTGATCGCTTCTGAAGTGCTGACATAATTTTGGCCGTCCCAATATGCGATGCGACCCGGTTGCCGCAACGTGAAGATGCCTTGCATGAACTTCGCAAAGGTGGCGGATCGAAATATCTGCCGGTCCGTCATCACGGCAGGACGAATCCTCCCGATGCCGCCATAGCCGAATTGCGCCGCCAGATAACGGTCGAGCGCCTCGTCCGAAAGGGTTCCGGAGACAATCATATCACCGGCGCCAATTCGACAACAGAGAGGCTGGAGACGGTTCAGGCAAAACACCGGCAGATAAGGTTCAGCGGAATCTCCCGGGAGATAACCATCCAGGAGCCCACCATACAAAGCTTCCCAGCCTCCCCGACCGGCAACGGGCCCGCCGAATGCTGCCGCGTTGTGGCGAAGGATTTCTCCGACACAATAATAGGCTTGCCCGAACAAGCCGGCCCCCGGAATCCGCGAATCGTAGTCCGTGTACTCCCATGGAGGAACGGCACAAAGTTCATCCACATAACTTCCGCCGGGGTGAAATTTCCGCCGGTTCCTGCGAATCAGGTTGTTGTTCAGTTCCACGGCGAGGGGCGGTTTCAAAAGAAATTGAGAAGCTGTTCCCTCGCGCCACTGCCATGCGGGCCCGCGAAGCAGTTTCTCCTCGTCCCACTCCCCGTTGATCGGGTGGACTTGCATCACGTTGTCCGCCAAAGCGCCGATCCATCCAGCTTTGCGCTGACGCTTCAGCACGCGGGCGAATGCTTTGTCTCCGCCGATTCGGGGAGACGCGTGGGTGCGAAGGCTACGGCTCTCTGTCTGCCCGACCCCGGAGGCAAGGTAGTGAGTTTGTATCCCATTCGTGACACCCAGTTTCAGCAGGCGCGACATTACATCCAGTTCATTCGTGACGGCCCCCGCGGGTTGCGGATCGACCCAGATCCGGCGACTCAACTCCTGCGCATGCTCCCCGACCGGATTGGATATGGTGGGAAGCACATCGTTCAGTCTCGGGGACACGGAGAGCACGACCCGCTCGAACACATCCGCCGTCCTGCCGTCGGTGCCGGCTTCGTACACCGCCCGCCCGAAACGCGGTTCTCCCGATCGCTCTCCGGGCGGGTCAAAATAGCTGGCGCCGCTTCGATACCAGTCGAAGGAAGCGGCGACAAAACAGGGCGGTTCGTTGGTGCCATCGCCCTGCCCCAGCCATCCGATCGTCATCAACCCTCCGGAGGCCGACGGAAGACCCGGCAGCGCAAGATGATTCCAGGCTCTATCTCCCTCATAGCCCCCAAGATCGATACCGGATGCGATTCCTCCCGCTGCATTGATTTGCCCGACCAGGGATCTCCCGATGATTTCGAGGCGCCTAGTCCCGAAACCCTGGTACTCTATGTAGAGGGCATTCTCCTCCCTACGCAACACGGAGATCATCCGCGTCGGGTTTTCGATGCCAAGCAGCCTCGCCCCAACCAGGAACCGCCCCAGCTCCTGCCCATCCCACCGGACCCGGATTCCGGCGCCAAGATCTCCGGTATCCACGCGATAGGTGAGATGACCGTCCTGACCCCGGTAACTGAACTCGTAAATCCCATCGCTCACCTCGTCCAGTTGATTGTTGAACGTGTCCGGATGACCGGCATCCGGAACGATCGTTTCCGGCCCGACTGGAAAATCCAGGCGTTTCCGGCCCGTATGGACCCCCGCGGGCTGACCGGGTTCCAATTCAATGTTCCGGGAGGGATGTTTCTCGATCTCAATCGGCGGAAAAGTCTCATAGTAAAAGCTCAGTGAATCCAGGTAGTTTGTCACCGCGACAGAACCGGGGCAGCCGGAAAAACGGATTCCGGTGAAGGAGCATGGGTACGAGATGCGGGCCGAGACCTCATCGGACAAACGTCGGTGCAGCAGACCCCATCCCCCACCCGGGGCGACACCCAGGCTGAGTACGTGATCTTGATTTCCGGCGTCCCTGACAAGAACCTCCACATCGCATCCTGGATTGTCGCTATTCCCCGTTCCCGACGGGCCGTGAACCCAGATGTTCAGGCAGTCGAAGCGATCTCTGATGGCGATGGGAGCGGGCGGTCGAATCGTGAATTCACCATCAACGGCTTCGAATTCATATTCGACCTTCGCGGTGTGCAATCCCCACAGCTGCTTTTCGTTGGTTCGCTCAATCGTGACCCTTCCCGCTTCGACATCGTGTTGGACTTCCCATCCAAGCAGGAATTCAAAATTGATCTCGGGATCCCTGACTTCCCGGCGCTTGCTTCTACTGAATTCAGGCGGGCGATTGTCGACCGGCTCCTCGGGATCGGGGGATATCACCGTGGTTCCCGGCAGACCTCCAGGTTGATCATCCGGCTTGCTCTCTCCGGGGCCGGCGCATCCGGTGAAAACAAGCAAGACGAACCCGAAGAAAAAGAAAAGGGACCGGAGCATCCCGGCGGCAAGCCCATGCCGCGTTCGATCGTTCCTACGCCACGCGGCCATCATCCTGCGAAAACGAAGTACTTTCGGCAGAAAAAATTAATCATTACAGCCGCTACCACATCGGCCGCCCGTGCCTGGGTGGTGTCAACGTGGAAGAAGTGGATGAGGCCGTAGGCGAGAGCCGTCCCGATAATGAAGCTGGTAATGGCAACCACGTAGAACATACCGATTTCCTTTCGCCGGGTGTGCTTTCCCGGTTGAAAGACCCAGAGCATGTTCAAAAGGTAGGCGACAAAATTTGAAAGAAAGAAAACGATGCACTTGTTTATGATGAAATTTCTTTTCCGCATCGATTCGGTAAGTGGTTCCACGTTGAAGTGAAAAAACTCATGGAACCACGCGGCGTCCGCCAGGGCGGGAAACAGGCCCCCAATCCACTGGTACAGGGCGTGGCTGGCCGTAATCAGCGTATCGTCGGGTGCGATAGCCGGAAAAACAACCAGGGACAAAAAGTAGAAGACGATGATGTCAAAAGCGGTCGCAATAACGCCGGCGATCCCGTACTTCATAAACTGGACCACCGGATGGGCCTCGCGACCCGCAAACTGCTTTAGAATTCTCTTCACAGGTTCAGCGTAGACGAAACAAAATTCACGAGGGAGCCTGCGCGAGTTGGCGATCTCCTCGAGAAACTAAAAACACTACGTAGTATACTATATAGTGTTTCACCGACGGAATACTTTCCGCGCGGGCTTACTCGATATCAGCACCGACCAGGCACCAGGCAAGGATCTCTTCGGTAAGCGGGGACACGCTCACAATCTTTGCAGTACGCTCCCCGTCCTCGGCGGGCACCTGCACACTGGCACCGGCAGATTGCCCCATCAGGGCTTCCGCCATTTTCGTGGTGCTGCTGATGATGCCGAGTTCCTCATCCCGGTCCCAATCGCCGAGAATATAGAAAGTTTCAGCGCGCCCATCCCCGTACTCCAGCGTCACCCCGGTGCCGACACCGGCCCGGTCATGCGGGAAACTCGAGAAATCGGCGGGCGTCACGGCGTCCAGCATGGCCTCCAGCTCGGCTTCCCGCCGCAGCAGCACCGCCTGCATTTCCTTGGCCGCTTTGAATTCGAAATTCTCGCGCAAGTCCCCGTAACTGCGGGCATGGGCGATCTCCTTGCTGTTCTTGGGAATATCCTCGTTTATCAATTTCTTGAGTTGCCGCTGCCGTTCGCGGAAGCTGCGATGAGAAGTGACGCGCATTCGGGGTGCCGCCTCCTCCTCGTCTCCCTCCCGTACTTTCATCTCGGACTCGAGTTCGGGATACAACTTGATGATACGCCCCAGAATCATGCGGCGATCCATTTCATCAAATGCGCTGGAATCTTTGATTCTTCCCATGAATGCGCGCCGATGTTCATCGCGTGCGGGCTCCAATATTTTTGACAGCCAGTCGCTCTCCTCGAAAAGGCCGCACAATTGGTTGTAAGAGCGTTGTCCACTTCGGCTGTGACCCGTCTCCAGTGCGTTCAACAGGTCATTCAGGAACCCCTGTCGCGTACTGATCTCAAGAGCATCGAACCGGTCCACGTTCTTTCCGAACCAGGCCATCATATCCACGGTCGAATTCTTGGCATCGAGGATGCCTCGGAGAATCAGGAATGCATCGGCCTCCCGGGACCAGGATGCGAGGACATCCACCACGTCCTGAATCGCATCAAAAGAGAGATCGGGCAGCACGTTCAGCAAAAGCGAAACCGTTTTTTCCGAATCGATTTCCGCAAGATGCTCGAGAAAAACCTTTAGATCCCTGGAAGGCAATTGCCCGGCGATGTTCTTAATGCGCGCCGCGGACATGGAGGAAGAGAGATAGCTGTCGATCCCCAGATCTCCCGTGGTGATGCCGATTCGTTTCGCGAGCATCAGCACTTTTGCAACCTGACCATCGTTTCCTCCCCGGGCGCCCTTGGCGGCAAACACAAGGCGGTTCAAGAATATCGTCTTCCCTTCATCCGTCAGGGTGGACGGGTCATGGTTGGACAACCACTCGGTGATCCACTGGAGTATCGCTGGAATTTCGCGCACTTGCAGTAGCGAGGAGAACCATTCCTCGTCGTAGGCAAATGCCTTTTCCCGCAACCGGATCGCCTCGCTTCGCTTGCGAGGGATCTCGACAAACGGGTCCGCCTTCAGTCCCTTCCGCGCGCCGTCCCAGAATTTTTTCCATCCGGATTCGTCCAGCAATTCACGAACCAGTGTTTCCTGGAGTACGGTGACATTCATCGGGCCGTAACTTCGCAGGGATATCCGCACGATTTCCGCGGGATCATCGGTCACAAGTTGATTCAGTCCTTCGGAATCCCGGTGCCTTCTCGCCAGCAGGTGATCATCCCCGATGAGATCCAGCGCTTCGGCTGCATAGGCGAATGACATTTCGTGGCCGCTCTTCTTTTCAAAATCAATCGTCACTCGCTGATAAAACGAATCCACGTCCTGAACGATTCCGAATCCCCAGGTATTGTCGTGGCAGAGCTTCTCGGGCGCCATATCCATCAGGTTCAGAAAACGCCGCATGCACTCATGCGCCGGGACGTCTTTATCTAAACCAATGTGTTCCGTGAGGATTCGCTGTTCGCGGTTGCCTTCCACCATCTTCAGGACGGATTCCTCGCAGATTTGTTTGAAGGCGGTTTCCTTCTTTCGGATCAATGCCCTTCGGTGGAGAATATCAACGGCATCGCGAAGAGCGTCTCGGTCGGCCAGCGCATCCTGTACCAGTTCCGACAATTCATCCGCCTCGTCGGCTTTGTTCTGGGCATAGAGTTTTTCGAGGGCGTCCGACAGTTCATCAACCGGTATCGGATTCTGCTCTAATTTCTCAAAAAACCACGCGGTGCGGTCCTCTGGAACCGCGGTAGCTGTCTCTGGTTCTGTTATTTGCATCCGACGGGTTATAGGCCCACCGGGCGACTTTGTAAAGTCGGCGTGGCTGCGGTGGGATCGGGACGGATTCGGGTGAAGAATCTGATTCGATGAAGAAATGGTCGAAAACAGCACGGTTCCTGACCGTATATCCGGAGCCCCGGCTCGTGGCACGGCGCCTCCGGCCCGTGTCGGAACAAGGGGAGGATCACGGCTTGAGAAGAAAAGACTTCGCTCTTCCTTATCTCTAGTCACGACCTCCCCTGCTCCGGGTCGGCCCTGGAAGGCCAACCTACCCTTCGCTCCAGACCCGAGCGATTCCCCCAAATCAATCGTAGCGTAGCGGCGCTCAGCGCAGTCTCCGTTCGTCGGCATTTTCTTCTTTCCCGGATCCGACACGGGCCGGAGGCGCCGTGCCACGGGGTATTGGGTTTCGCTACCCGGGACAAGTGGTGATATAACCTGCCCGACGTGAAGAGTACCCAGAACCTGCATACTGTTCGGAACCAGGAGGACGGGTGGGGCCTGCAAAAATTTCTTTCGGAGCGGTTGTCCCTTTCCCGTCGAAAAGCGAAATCCCTGCTGGACGACCGATGCGTGCTGGTCAACAGCCGGAGGATCTGGATGGCCCGGCATGTCCTCCGGAGCGGGGATCAGATTCGGATCAATGCCCAGGCTGAAATTTCTCCGAAGCTTCGAATTCTTTGGAGGGAGGATCCTTTCCTGATCCTGGATAAGCCGCCAGGTATCGTCTCCAACGGCCCGGGCAGCCTGGAGACGCAATTACAATCGAGCCATGATTTCGCGGAGTGGCGCGCTGTCCACCGCTTGGACCGGGATACCAGTGGATGTATCCTTTTCGCTGAATCCCTCCATGACAAGGAGGCCATCGTCAAACAGTTCCGGAGCAACTCCGTCCGAAAGATCTATCATGCGATTGTGACCGGCCGGACATCATCCGCGAGGGCGAGCTTGAAGTCCCCCCTGGAGGAGAAGAAAGCGGTTACCCGGTTCGAAGTGCTCGATTCGAATCGGCTTGCGACGCATATTCGCATCGAGTTGCGCACCGGCCGGACGCACCAGATTCGAAAGCACATGGCATCCATGGGTCACCAGGTCGTCGGTGACAAGACGTACAGCGCGGGATCCCCCATCGATGCGGCATTTCAGGAAGTGCCGCGGCAAATGCTGCATGCGCAAAAATTCGGGTTTACCCATCCGGAAACAAAAAAGGAATACCGGGTCGCGGCGCCCCTTCCCGCGGATTTCCGCCGAACGTTGAGATCGCTGAAACTCCGGTGAGCTCGGGAACCGGGATCAGTTTCGGTATCGATAGGTGATTCGACCCTTGGTGAGATCGTAAGGGGACATCTCGATTCGGACTTTGTCCCCCGCCGTAATCCGGATGAAATGCTTTCTCATTTTCCCTGAAATGTGAGCGAGAATCTCGTGCTCGTTGGGAAGTTTTACCCGGTACATGGTGGCAGGCAGAACCTTGGATACTACCCCGTCCAAAACCACCACATGATCTTTTTTCGACGCCATTCAATCTCCTTCGAGACACATTCGGATACAACGATCAGAACCGGCACGCGACCGGATCCACAGGTATGAACGGGTAAAAATAAGCCATTTTGCTACAGGAACGCAAGGTCTTGTTTGAGAGTTCGGGTGTCGGGTTTCAGGTTTCAGGTTTCAGTGCGGCCTCCGGCCGCGGTTTTCGGTGGTCGGTTGTCGGTTTTCGGGTTGGTTGGCCGGATTTTTCAATCTAGCTGAATTTGAACATTGAACATCCAACATCGAACATTGAAGGAAGAGGAAAAAGACCTGGCATCCTGAGACCCGAAACCTGACACCTGAAACCAAAGAAGCTCTCATCGTTCGAAAAAATCTGCCCGGCTGGAGGCTCGCCACTGAATGGAAAGCGCTACGTCCGCCCGAACTTCCGGTCCAACTCCCTGAATCCCATGAAAATGATCGTAGGGCGTCCGTGGGGACACGTATATGGCATCTCCGATTTCGCCAGGTCCAGGATGAGTTGCTCCAGTTCCTTCACCTTCAAGGACCGATTTCCCGCCGCCGCCGCCCGGCACGCGGCCCGGGCAATCACTTCCTCCAGCATCGCGCGCTGCCCCCCGCGGAGACCGGATTCTTCGATTGCCCCCACAATGTCGGAAAGCACGGTGGCTGCGGATGCCTGATCCATACGGGAGGGCATTGCATCCACGAGGAAACTGTTACCGCCAAAGTCAGAGATCCCGAATCCCATCTCCATAAGCAGGGGCAGGTGTGAGCGAATTTGATCCGCTTCCCGGGGAGTCGCTTGAACCGATTCCGGAACCAGTAGCCCCTGGGATTGGATGCTGCGATTGGACAGCTCCGACAGGTAGGATTCAAAGAGGACGCGTTCGTGCGCGGCATGGGGATCCATCAGGACAAGGCCTCCATCGGTCTCCAGCACCACGTACAACCCTCCCACCTGCCCGAGGACCCGGCACCAGTCCCACGGCATTTCTCGATCCGCATCATTCCCGGGAAATCCTCCCCCGTCGACACCTGCGGCCGGAATGGCTCCGCCTCCACCCGGTACGTCGGCCAGTTCCGCCTGGACTGCCACCCGGGGATACGGAAACGGCTCCAGGACCGGGATGTCGCGAATGGCTACCGTGGGCCCGGCAGGCGCCGCGGTCACGACCCGGGTGTGATCCGTGATTGCGGGCTGACTTCCGAGGGCAGAATGAATCGCGGCGATGATGCCTTCGCGAACTTCACGCGGCCTGCGAAATCGCACCTCCTTCTTGGTCGGGTGGACGTTCACGTCGATCTGCGCCGCATCCAGATCCAGAAACAGGAACACAACCGGGAACCTGGCCTTCGGCAACGAGGACTGGTAGGCCTCGCGTAGTGCGCCTCCGATCATGGGTGCCGAAGCGGCCCGGCCGTTTACAAAGATATATTGCTCGGAACGGTCCGACCGGTGGAGGTTGGGACTGCTGACGTACCCGGATACCAGGACGTCCGCGTCACGATATTCTACCGGGTGTAGAGAATTGAGGAGATCCGCGCCGAAGAGCTCCCGGATCCGGTCCGCCCGCGAAGCGTCTCCCGAGAGCTGGTAGAGCGGGCGATCGTCGACATCCAGGTGCATCGCAATGGCCGGATGCGCGAGGGCGTGCACCAGGAACATCTGACGAAGGTGCGAAGTTTCGGTCTGTTCCGTTCTCAGGAATTTCCTTCGCGCCGGAACATTGTAAAACAGGTTTCGAACTGAAATAACGGTCCCGGGCGGCGTGCCGGCCTCCCGAACCTGCTGGATCGTGCCACCGTGCACTTCGACTTCGATTCCCTCCAGATCTTCGTGTCTCCGGGACACGAGACGGAAACGGGAGACCGCGGAGATTGCAGCCAGCGCCTCCCCCCGAAATCCGAGGGTCTGGATATTCTCAATATCGTCCACATCCCGGATTTTGCTGGTCGCGTGCCGTTCGATGCCCAGCAGCGCATCGTCGCGGGACATGCCGACCCCGTTATCCCGGACGGAGACCAGTCGCTTTCCGCCTGCGGTCACCTCCACGTCAATGGAAGTCGCCCCGGCATCCACGGAATTCTCAATCAATTCCTTCAGTACCGAGGCCGGACGCTCGACGACCTCTCCGGCCGCGATCTTATTGATTACGTGGTCGGTAAGAAGGCGGATTTGCGGAAAATCGGGCATGGCTCAAAGTATAGCGCCGATACCCTGCACCTGGCCATTTTTGATTCCGGTTTATGCAGCGATTACGCCGCCCCACCTGGAGGGCGAAGCTTCAGCTGAGCCGCTCGGTTGATTGAAGCAGACCAG
>Ga0315336_1007588_pt1 | contig 10266 bp, 6 predicted proteins | sample ASW5metaG_FD_204512 | JGI IMG/M metagenome (GOLD analysis project Ga0315336, IMG submission 204512) | Ammonia-oxidizing marine archaeal communities from Monterey Bay, California, United States - ASW #5 | ecosystem: Environmental > Aquatic > Marine > Intertidal zone | place: USA: California... | reverse complement strand
CATGTATTTCGTTGCTCTACGCAACCATATGGAATCCGTTTGACCTCAATTCGCCCACCGCGTCCGGGGGTGACAGCTGCGGGCGATCGCCAACCGTGCGTCAGGTGCTGAGTCGCGGCCCCGGTAACCACTGAGGACCCCAAACGTATGTGATGGCCGGACTCGGCGCGAACCCCATGCCCCTCCTCGGCGGAACGTCCGTCCCCTCCCCCGTCGCCCTCTTCCTGGTGACGACGACGGACGCCGCCGGCGAGCTCGTCATCCCGAGCGCCGTCGGGCGCACGTCGTCCCGCTCGACGTCTACGCGCAGTGCGCCTACGTGGACGGGTCGCTCCCGAGCGGGACCGGGTTCTCGAACACGCTGAAGATCGCGTTCCAGTAGCTGCGGCGAAGGGAACCGGTTCGTCGATACCGGTCGGACCTTCAAGGTCGAGCCCCCCAACGACGAGGAGTTCACGCGCCTCGTCGATCACAACCGCGACGGCAAGCCGGACCTGCTCATGCATCACACGTTCACCGCGCGCGACCTGCACGGCAAACGGAAGAAGGCGCCGGGGACCGAGTCGCATCGAGTCGCGGTGCTAATGACTCGATAGGGCAAACACGCGCGACGTATCGGGCGTTCCGGAAACTCGACGAGCACGATGTCCGAGTCGGGGCGCTCGCGATCGAGCTTGGTCAACCGCCGCGTCACGCAGGCGTAGACCTCCCGAGTCGTCGGAGTTCATCACGTACAGGGCCATCTTCGCGCCACGGGACCGCGCCACGGTGCGACCAGGACGCTCGTGAATTCCAGCGCTTCGAGCGCGTGGATCTTCGTCCTCAAGAGCCCTACTCCGGCGCCCCGTCGAGAACGAATGCGGCCCACGTCGACGGAAGGGCGGTCCCGAACTGCTGTCGGTTGCGCCGCAGCAGAGCGAGTTGAGCCTCGCGAAGAGCCTGGAGCTTCGGCAATCGGCGGTCCCAGAGATTCTCGTAGAAGCCCGTCATCAGATCGCGCGTCTCGAGGTCCGGAACCTTCCAAAGCGAGCTGATCACCGTACGCGCGCCGGCCATTCGAAACGCACGGCGTAGGCCGATCATCCCTTCGCCAGCTTCGGCTCGGCCGAGCCCGGTCTCGCAAGCGGAGAGGACGACAAGATCGCAATTGCCCATGTCGAGATACGTGACCTCCTCGGCCGTGAGCAGACCGTTGTCGCGACCGTGCTCTGGCGCGCCACTCGCGCCAGCGAGCACGAGGCCGGACAGGAGTCCGGGCAGGTAGCCGATGACCTCGTTCTCGGCCTCGCGGAGCCGTCGCCGTCCGCCGTCGTCCCGCGCCCGCTCTCGGACCGCCTTCCATGCCGACGGTAGCCCCTCAGGGTGGAAGTACCCATGCGTGGCGAGGTGGACGTGCGTGAAGCTCGACAATGATTTCTTGAGGAGCTCTTCGGTCGCAGACGGCCCGCTCGCCACGAGGCGGTGCCCGGCGTCGCCCGTGTGGGCATAGTGGATCGCCGCGATCGCGTTCACTTCGGCCCGAGTTCCGTCGAGACGTGCCCAAGACCGGGAGAACGATGCGCGCTGGCCCGTGAACGCGGGCGAACTGGCCTCTTCTTCACCGGCAAGTTCGAGTCGATCCCCGTAGTCGATATCTCCAGCGGCATAGAGCCGCGGCTCGCTGGTCACCACCCGCGACAGAGCGCTTGGCAAGCTCAGCAGATCGGACAAGTACGCGAATGCGTACCGCTCGATGAGATACGACCGATCGGGGAGCTGGATCGCCTCGAACGGAAGAGCGCCGAGGAAAGAGTCGCCGGAGACGAACACCGTCTCCGCGTCGCCGATCGCGTTGGAGACGGGATCCCACAGAATTCGCCGCAAGCGGTCGTTCGGCCCCGCCGGTTCGGAGGGAACGGAATCGACCGGCGAAGCGACGGCGACGGAGACGCCTCGGCCCAACGAGGGTTTGGCTCCGATCACCTCTTCGAGGAAGAGGACGATGGAGTCTTCGACCACGTGCGCCAAACCAAGATCGAAGAACTGGAGCGGTGCATCGGCCCGCAACACCCACGCCGACAGATGGTCGTCGGTCCAGCCGCCCGGTTCGGCAAGGACTCCTCCATCCCATCGGGCCGGCTCGTACCAGGAGTGCACGAGGAAGTCGATCGCGGCGCCGTTCTCAGGCAGAGCCGCGATCACGTCGTCGAGGCGAACGGGGCGAGCGACCGCTCGCCCTTCCTCTCGCCGCAGTCGGGCGAGCTCGACCTCGAGCCGGTTCCGCTCCGAGCGAAGTGACGCCAACGTCATCGAGTGCTCGTCGGGGTCTTCAATCTCGATCGCGTAGAGCGCATCGGACAAACGTGTCTGCGTCGAAACGAGATCTCTCACGATTCCCCGCGCTTCGACGGACAGGGAACGGCCTTCGCGCCGACCGTCCCGAAGCAGGCTCCGCGCGACGCGGCCCTTCCCTTGAAGGATGGCCTCGTAACACGCCGCCAACCGCGACTCGCGCCCGGCGCGCGCGCCGAATTGCGAAACGCTCAGGAGAATCTCCCGGTGCTGCCGATGCGTCTCGACGAATCGCAGCCTCTCCGTCTCGCTCAGTGACCAGAGTTCACGGGCGAGATACGCCTCGCTCGAGGCCAGCGCATCCATCGACCGCCTCCACGCCGAATCCGTCTTCCCGAGATCCGACTCGAGGAGTGCGAGCGTTCCCTGGCTCAGCATCGTCCAGGGATGCGCGGATCCGAGCGTCGAAGACAAAGCCTGTTGGGTGCGTTCGACGTACGGGCGCGCCTCCTCGAGCTTCCCCTGCTCGAGCAGCACGAAGGCCAGACTGTTCAGGCACGTCGCGGTCGCGGGATGCTCCGACCCGAAGGCCGCCTCATTGATCGCGAGCGCTCGGGCCAAGTTCGATCTCGCCTCTTCGAGTTCGCCGAGATCGTGCTGAGCCGAGGCCAGGTTGATCAGAGCCTCCGCCGTACGTGGATGATCCGCGCCGAAGGCCGCCTCTTCGATCCGAAGGCTCCGCTCGAGCAGTGGTCGCGCCGCACCGGGGTCTCCTTGATCGACCAGCGCCATTGCGAGGTTTCCCAACCCGCTCGAGGTCTTCGGATGCCACGGGCCGTGCAACCGCTCGCGGATTCGGAGCGATCGTCGCAGGAGCGAGACCGCGGACTCGTAGTCCCCGACGTCCACGATGACCGAGGCCAGGTTGTTGAGGCTCGTGGCAGTCAGCGTGTGATCGGGGCCGAGAGCGGCCTCTCGGACGCGGAGCGCGCGCTCGAGGAGAGGTCTCGCGGCGCCGATGTCTCCGAGACTCAGCCAGAGCATCGCGAGATTGTCGAGGCTCGTCGCCGTCCTTGGATGATCGGGACCTAGAGTTGCCTCCCGGATCGTCAGCGCCCGTTCGAAGGCCGTCCCGGCTCGGTCGAACTCACTCAGTTCATGCAGAGCCAACCCCAGGTTGTTCAACACCGTCGCGATCTCCGGATCGACCGGGTCGAGCGCTTCGCGAACGCGGAGCGCGCGCTCGAAGAGGACCGACGCCTCTTCGAAATCAGCCAGCTCCTTGAGAAGCAGACCGAGATTGTTCAAGCCCGTCGCGGTCTTGGGGTGATTCGGACCAAACAGCTCTTCGCGAATCCGGAGCGAACGGGAGAGGAGCGGCATCGCTCCCTCGAAGTCGCCCAACTCCTTGAGCAACGAACCGAGGTTGTTCAAGGCCGCCGCCGTCGCATACGTCGCCGGCCCACGCTGCTCCTCGTTGATCGTCAACGCCCGCTCGAAGAGCGGCTTCGCGAGCGAGAGTTCTCCTTGGTCTTTATGGACCGACCCGAGATTCATCAGGTCCGCGGCCGTGTTGGGATGCTCCGAGCCAAAGGCCTCCTCATCGATGGTGAGCGCTCGTTCGAGAGACGCGCGCGCCTCCTCGAGCTCTCCGTTCTCGAGCAGCATCATTCCGAGATAACTCAGACTCTCAGCTGTCGACGCGTGGAACTCGCCGTACTCCCGTTCGTGCGCCGCCACACCCCGCCTGGCATCCGCGATGGTCTGGACCGTCCACTCGAGCGTCGACAGCGTCGCCGACTTTCCTCGCCGCAATGTGACGTCGAACTCGCCGACACCTCCGTCGAGCGAGCAAACGTCGAGTGCGTACGACCCCGTGAAGTTCACTGGGATGTCGATGCTGGCGTGACTGCCGATCCATCCGTCGTCGTCCTCGAGCAACGGCACGCCGTCGAGGTCACGCAGCACCAGGTAGGCGTCGAAGAAGTGCGAACGGACTTCGACGTGCCAAGGACCCTCGCCGGTCAGCTCGGCGCGAAACTCCCGACGAAAGACATCGAAGTCGGTGAGATCATCCAAGGCGTCGGTGCGGACGACGAGTTCGCGCTCCTCAAGGCGACGAACCAGGACCTCCCCCGGCCGAAGGATGGAAGGCCCCTCGTCGGCACCGCTCTGTCCGACCAGTGCGACGATCATTCCGACCAGGTGATTGAAGACCATCGGAAGCCCTCTCCTCGAGCTCAGCGCCCGCGGCCGGACGGGGTGCGCTCGGGAAGCTCGACGAGAACGATGTCCGAGTTGGGGCGCTCGCGATCGAACATGATGCTCTTCCCGTCGGGCGTGATGTCGAAGCTGCGCATGGAGTCCGTTCGACTCAATCGGGTCAGCCGTCGCGTCTCCAACGTGGCGAGGTCGAGGAGATGAAAGTCCTGGGCGTGGTTCAACCCCTGCATGTAGACGAGGCCCGTGCCATCGGGCAGGAAGCGGGCGCGCTCCCCGGTCGGCATGAGTTCGATGCCTCCCAGCTCGATCGACCGCCCCCCGGAATCGACCGCTCGGAGGGCCGAGACGGCGTTGACCTGAGAGCCGGTGTAGACGATCAGATCTCGGCTCGGCGACCACACCGGGTTCAAGACTTCGCCGCGCACGAGTCGCACGACCGGCCCCGCCTCTCGAGCCACATTGATCCTGAACAAGCCCGGCCCGTCACCATCTCTCCCGGCGATCGCGATCCTCTCCCCGTCCGGAGAGAAGGAACATGATCCACGTACGTCGATCTCTTCGGCGAGAGGGCGTAGACCGCCGGAGCCGTCGGAGTTCATCACGTGCAGGGTCATCTTCGTGCCGCGGGACAGCACCATCGCTACGGTGCGGCCGTCCGACGACACGGAGGGGGCCCACAGCAAGGGGCCCTCCTCCCCCGGCCAGACTTCCGTCGAAGTCTCTCCCCGCAGCCGCCAGAGACCGTCACCCGATCCTCGAGAGGAGAGGTAATAGAGGTCCTCTCCGTTGAACCGCGGCACCAGAGCCCGCAGCGACGGCACTCGATCTACCGGCCTGACGTGCTCTTCCGTGACGACGTCATCTCGGATGGGCACGGTCCACAACTTCGCCTTCGGATTGGCGACGGTGACGACCAATCGCCGGCCGTCGGCGCTCGCGGACACGGACCGGATTTGTTCCAACCCGAGGTTCGCGCGTCGGGTGACGCGGCGGCCGAGATCGAGAGAAAACAGCGCACGCCCGGACCCGGGCGCCTCCTCGGCGACGAACAGCACCGTGTTCTCATCGATCGGCGCCGGGTACTCGACCGACTTCAGCCCCCGGGTCAGCTGTTCCGGGTCGCTGCCGTCCGGACGCACCCACCAGAGGTCCGTGTCGCCCGTGGCCACTCGGCCACGAATCAGGAAGATCCGCTGGTCGTCGAAGGACCAGGTGGGATAGTGCTGATGAACCCCGGGCGCGCCGCGAAGGATCGGCTCACCCGCCTCGTCGTTCGGTGCCGACACGTAGAGCGGGTCGCCGGGGGCGAGCGTGTGATACGCCACTCGGGTCCCGTCCCGTGTCCAGTCCGCGTTGACTGCCTCTTCCGGCAACAGGTTGGCGAACGAGCCACCCTGCAGCGGCGAGGACTTCATCCGACGACCGCGGCCTCCGGCCAGCCAGATCCGAGTGCCGTCGGCGTTGAATCCTGCATCTCGGAGGTCCTGGATCCAGACCTCGTTGGAGCCGTTGGTTCGATTGAAGTAGCTCCCCTCGTCCACCTGCCCGGCAAACAAGTCGAAAGGGCCGTCCCGGTCGGCGATGAAGGTCACCCACCGTCCGTCGGGCGACAGGCATCCGTCGAACTCCGTGCCTTCGAAGTCCGTGAGCCGCGTCCACGTCGCCCCGTCCAGCGGATTCGGCGGGGCGCCCTCCGGTGAGAGATGGCGCGACAGGAAGAAGGCCGCGGCGACGCCGATGAGGAGACCTGCGACGACCAACCCGACGCGACCCGGCACGGACCGACGATGCGTCTCGCCCGGCGCAGGGGCGGCATCGGCCAACGCGATGCGCGCTTCACCGATGTCCTGCAGGCGAGATCGCGGGTCCTTGTCGAGGCAGCGAGACAGCAGGCGAACGACGTGCGGAGGCGTCGCGCTCGGCAACGAGGTGAAGTCCGGGTCCTTCTCGAGGATGGTGGCGACCAGATCGGGGATCGTCATGGCCTCGAAGGGGCGGTAGCCCGAGAGGCACTCGTAGAGGACACAACCGAACGCCCAGATGTCCGTACGACGATCGACATGCAAACCGCGCACCGCCTCGGGACTCATGTAGGCCGGCGTGCCGATCATCGCCCCTTCGCCGGTCAAGGACGCGACGGCCGCGCCGGGCTCTTCGGCGCACGTCGGCTTGGCCAACCCGAAGTCCAGGACCTTGGCCGTTTGCTGTGGAGTGACTCGTACGTTCGCCGGCTTCAGATCACGGTGGATGACGCCCGCGTCGTGCGCCGACGCGAGCCCGTCGGCGATCTGCCGGCAGAGTTCGACGGCCTCGCTCACCGGGAGAGGGCCGCGCGAAAGGCGCGCCGCGAGATCCTCGCCGCCGATCAACTCGAGAACCAGGAGGTTCGTGGACTCCAGCGTCTCGAGCGCGTGGATCTTCGCCACGTTCACGTGGTTCAAGGCGGCCAGCGCCTTCGCTTCGCGTTCGAACCGGCGCACGTGATCCGGATCGTCTCCCCAGCCCTCCGGGAGCACTTTGATCGCCACGTCCCGGTCCAGTCGGGTGTCGCGCGCCCGATAGACCTCCCCCATGGCGCCCGCGCCGAGCGGCCCCAGGATCCTGTAGTTCGAGAACTCCTGCCCGATCGAGAGCGTCATGCGGTCAGCATACCGAGCACACGAACCTCCGGATGCGAGTGTGATACCGTCCCTCGAAACGAAGACCTCGAGGGCGCCCAATGATGTCGAAGTGCACCAACACACTCATCGCCACACTTCTGTTCAGTGCGCCGAGCGAGGCGGCGAAGACGATCAAGAAGCTCCCCATCACCATCAAGAAGTCGGGGACCTACGTCCTCAAGAAAGATCAGGTCTACAAGAACTCCTCGGGCGCGGCAATCGCCGTCGAAGCGCCGAATGTCACCATCGACTTGGGGGGATTCCTCCTCTCGACCGACGCACTTGCCAATGACACCAACGGCACGATCGGTATCAGTTGGGCCGGAACCGGCATGCTCACCGTGCGCAACGGAACCGTGCGCGGTTTCCTTCACGGACTCCAACTCGAAGGCGTGATCGGAAGCGGTCGCGTGACGGTGGAAGACGTAATCGTCGAAGGCAGCGGCTCGATCGGCATCCGAGCTGCCGCCGAGGCCGTGACCGTTCGTTCGTGTCAGGTCCGAAACACCGGGTTCGTCACGACCGGCGTCGTCTTCATCATCGTGGGGATCTCGGTGACCGCCGCGACGTCGCGCATCGAACACTGCCGGGTGGACAACCTGCTGACACCCGGCGGACAGGATCTGCGCGGCATCGAGTCGCAAGCCGCGCGTGGGTCCACCATCCACGCCAATGAAGTGCGCAGCGCCATCCAATTCGACATCGGCATCGCCGTCTTCCTCGGCACTGCGAACTTCGTCACCGACAACGCAATCGCCAACTGCGTGGTCGGCTTGGGGTTCATCAACCCCGCGCAGGGCAAGTACCGGGACAACCTCACCGAGGACTGCGCGACGCCGTTTCAGGGCGGGACTTCGGTCGGCACCAACAGCTGAGATTCATCTCACACAGCTCGATCACGCCGCAGCCGCGGCCTCCGGGTTGACTTTCTCATCACACTATTCTAGCTATAGAATATGAAGGCCGAAGACCTGACGGATTCCGAGCTCCTCGTGCTCGGCCTGGTCGCCGAGATGCCGCGCCACGGCTACGAGCTCGAGCAGGTGATCGAGCAGCGCGGGATGCGTGAGTGGACGCAGATCGGCTTCTCCTCCATCTACTTCGTGTTGGGGAAGCTCGAGAAGCGGGGGCTGGTGGCGGCGAAGAAGCCGGCGGGTGCGAAGGCGAAGAAGACCTTCTCCCTGCGGGCCGCCGGCAAGAAGGCGTTGACCGCGCGGACGATCGCGGCGCTCGCGAACTTCCGGCCGACCTACTCGTCGGTGCTGCTCGGGATGCTCCATTGGTCGGTCCTCGAACGCGACGCCGCCCTCGAGGCGCTGAGCGCGCGGTCCGCCGCCGTCGAAGCGGAGCTGGCGCACATCCGCGGCATCCAGGTCGCCCAGCAACCGCTGCCCGACTTCGTCGAGGCGCGGTTCGACTTCTCGATCGGACAACTGCAGGCCGAAGCCGAGTGGATCACGCGCACCCTGGACTACATGAAGACCAAACCCTGGCTCGGAGAGGAGTGACCATGGGCGAGCGAGACGCGAAGCAGCTGAAGGAGCTTTACCTGCCGACGGACAAGGAGTTCGTGCTGGTGGACGTGCCCGAGATGCAGTTCGCCATGATCGACGGAGAAGGCGACCCGGACAGCGGCGCCGGCGCGCGTGCGGTGCGGTGGCTGTTCGCGGCGATCTACCCGATGAAGCGCATCGCGAAGGAGAAGATGGGCAAGCACTTCGTCGAGCCTCCGCTCGAAGGGCTCTTCTGGGCCGACGACATGCAGGACCTCGTCGACGGGAACCGGGACCGCTTGAAGTGGCGGATGATGATCGTGACGCCGGACTGGGCGACCGAAGAGCTACTCACCGAAGGCGCGTCCGCCGCGGCTCCTCGACTCGGCCCGATCCCCGAGAGCCTGCGGCTCGAGAACCTCCACGAAGGGAAGAGCGCGCAAATCATGCACATCGGTCCGTACCGGGAAGAGGCCGCGGCGCTCGCCGCTCGCCTGCACCACGAGTACCTCCCCGCGAACGACCTGACCGCCCACGGCCATCACCACGAGATCTACCTGACCGACCCGAACCGCGTGGCCCCCGACAAACAGCGAACCGTCATGCGCCAGCCCGTGAAATGAGAGGAAGTGTGCCAGGCACACTTCCTCTCATTTCTTCCAGCGGCGGACGAAGACGTCGAGGAATGCATCACCGTCCTTGCCGAGGTTGGTCGCCTTCGACGCGAACGCGACGGTCTTTCCGTCCCCCGAAATCACGGCGTCGATGGTGTCCGCGTTCCCCTTCTTCCCGTCCGATGCGACGCCGACGTGCGTCATCTTCAGCTTCTTCACGTCGAAGACGACCGCGCGCGCCGGCTTCATGTCGTGGTAGTGGACCGTCGCGGTCAGATAGCGACCGGCAGAGAACGACTCGGCCTGGGCGTAATGGACCGACTCCCCCTTCACCTTCAGCCGATGAGACTTCCCCTTCTTCCGATCGCGCACGTAGAGTTCGAGGCTGAACTCCTGGGGAGCGCCGGGGAGATTGGTGGCGGTCGTGCGGTATGCCACGTAGCGGCCGGCCCCGGAGATGACCGGGAACTCGCACGTTCCGTTCGCGGCCTGTCCGCTGTCCGACACCGAGATCAGTTCGTTGACTCCCAGGTCGCGGTCGCGCAGCCAGATCTGGGGAGTGAAGTCCGTGTCGTGCTCCGAGAGGTTGTCGGCCGACGAGGAGTAGACGACGAAGCGGCCGTCGGCGCTCATCTTCGAGATGTGGCACGAGGAGTCGGCGGGCTCGCCGATCGGCGAAACCGAGACACGCTCGACCGTGTTGGCCGACATGTCCCTGACGTAGATCTGCGTGAAACTCGGCGCGGTCCCGGGCACGAGGTTCGTGGCGAGGGACTGGTACACGACGAAGCGACCGTCGGCCGAGACGGCCGGCAGGAAACAGCCCTTGTCCGCCAGCTTGAAGTCATGGGTCTGCGAGACTCGGACGGTGTCGCCGGTCTCGACGTGAGTTCGAAACACGTCGTGGCCGTCGTTGTCGTCGATGAGGTCGAACCCGTCGACCAGGTCGGTCGCCTCGGTGTAGAAGACGACGTAGTGCCCGTCCCCGGTGATCCGCACGGGGAA
>Ga0315336_1007587_pt1 | contig 10267 bp, 8 predicted proteins | sample ASW5metaG_FD_204512 | JGI IMG/M metagenome (GOLD analysis project Ga0315336, IMG submission 204512) | Ammonia-oxidizing marine archaeal communities from Monterey Bay, California, United States - ASW #5 | ecosystem: Environmental > Aquatic > Marine > Intertidal zone | place: USA: California... | reverse complement strand
GTGCCAAATTCCCATCCCTTTAACGATCGACTCATAGGAACAACCCGGCAGAATATATATGGACCACATCTTTATCTAGAAAAAAGTCAATTCGAAGTGGAAATTGGAAGAGTTTCAGGATTGAGATAACGCCCATTGGCTCATGGAGCGTTAAACCTAAAAAATCCAGAAGAATTTGGCGGGAATAAGTCGGCAGTTAAGGGAAATTCGAATCATTGTGTATGCCATTTGCATTGCCAGAGTCTGTTACAGATCCCAACCTCAGCTTGAGTAAGTATTCACTGTTCGTACGCAACGAACTCGGGCAGGTCGACTTCCAATTAGAATTGTAAAAGTATCACGGCAGTTAAAATTGTCCCGGCAAATGCACCGCCGTAGAGGAGAATCGAAAGAAAAGACTCCATATGTTTAAGCCAAGGGTCGCTCAAAGCTGCATGTATTCGGTGGGCAGCGTGAAATAGGGGAAGTGATATCAGGACGAAGAGAAAAATTTGTACAATTGGATGTGTGACGAGCCCACGAACTCTTTCATAGGCGAAAACGTCTCCTGCAACCCCGAACCATTCCAGAGGCATTCCGATACCGCTCAAAAGGATCATGATTGGCAGGAAAAGCGCCGCAACTACACCTCCTGCGGAAAAGAGCGACCACCAGAGGGGTTCAAATGTTTTTGTCATTCTCAGAACCTCACAATGAGCCAGTACACAATCCCCGAGAGAATCACCCATGCCACGTAGTTCGACCCTGCAATGAATATGTCGGGCAGTCGTTTTTCTCCAAACGGGATAACGATAGCCTTGGGAGTGAGATTGAACCAGGTGATTGAGTGATAAACAGTGAAAATTAAGGCGACGACATGTAAAAAGATGATGGGACCTGACTTCAGAAAGATGAGCATCCCGTCGTAAGACTTCTCTCCCTGGCCGAGTGAATAGATGGTCACCAGCAACAAGAGGCAATAGAGTCCCACAAAGAGAGAAGTCAATTCGCGAACGATAAACAGGACATAAGGCTGGCGTTTCAGCCACCAAGCATTTTGAACCGGACGATAATAAAGTTTCACCGTATGCCCCCTTTTCTAGGCAAGATCCACTGTTTAAACCAGTCGATAGTTCCGTTGAGCTTGGCCCGCTGAATGGCGCCCGCCGGGTCCACATCTTTCGGGCAGACAACGCTGCATTCGCCCACAAAAGTACATTCCCAGATGCCATCGTGTTCCATGATTATTTTCTGGCGCTCGTCCCGGCCCTGGTCGCGGGAATCCATGTTGTAACGCTGAGCGAGAGCAATAGCCGCCGGACCGATAAAGGAGGGCTCAAGAGCTGTTATGGGGCACGCAGCATAGCAAAGCATGCAGTTGATGCACATCGAGTACTGTTTGTATGCATAAAGTTCCGTTGGAGTCTGTAAATACTCTCCTTCTTCGATGGGTTTTTCTTCGCCTTCGTTGCGAATCAGCCAAGGTTTGACCGAATGCAACTTTTTCATGAAATCGTCCATATGAGTAATCAGGTCCCGCTCGACGGGAAAACCATCGAGAGGTTCAATCCGAATTTTGTTTGGGTAGTAATCTTTGAGAAAGGTGCCGCAGGTCAGCTTCGGCACGCCATTCACCATTACGCCGCAACTACCACATACCCCCATCCGACAGGACCAGCGGTACGAAAGGGTGCCGTCTTGCTCGTCCTTGATAAAGTTAAGCGCATCGAGAATCACCCAATCTTCCCGAAATGGTACGGTATAGGTCTGGGACGAGGGTACGTCTTCTTGTTCGGGTCGATAGCGCAAGACTTCAAACTGCATTGTTTTATCATTCATTTTTCGACTCCACCGGCCTTCCGTAGACCCTCTCGCCGGGAGACCATTTGGTAATCATAACCTCTCGGTGCCCAATACGCGGCTCCTCCCTCGTCCAATAGGAAAGGCTGCTTTTGAGGAAGCTTTCGTCATCACGCTCGGGGAAATCCGTCCGCTGATGGGCACCGCGGCTCTCTCTGCGCTCGAGGGCAGAATGAGTGATCGCCCTTGCAAGGTCAAGCATGTTTTCCAATTCTAGAGCCGAGGTCAATTCGGTGTTGAACGTAAGGCTCCGATCTTCAATGAGGACATTAGAGAAGCGCTCTTTTAGATCGGCGAGTTTATTACATGCCTCTTTTAGAGTGGATTCATCGCGGAATATGCCAGCGCTGACTTCCATGATGGCCATCATTTCCCGCCGCAACGTGGCGATCCTTTCGGTCCCTCCTTGCTTGCGGATAAACTGCTGGGAAATACGCTCCTGCTCGAGGCCAGCCTGGCGAACGAGGGCTGATGTGCGGAGGTCGAGATTCTCTTTGGCGAATTTGGCGGCAGCGCGCCCAGCCCGTGCACCAAAAACCAGCAATTCTGGGAGCGAGTTGGAGCCGAGACGATTGGCGCCATTAATCGAAACCGCTGCCGTTTCCCCTGCCGCAAAAACGCCAGGAAGCTCGGTTGCGCCATCGATGTCGGTGTCGATTCCGCCCATCATGTAGTGCACAACCGGACGAACAGGAATCGGTTCGTATACCGGATCGATACCGATGTAATTTTTTGCCAACTCCCGTGCAAAAGGAAGCTTTTCGCTGATCCCTTTCTCACCCAAATGACGGATGTCTAGGTGTACGACGTCTCCGTAGGGGCCCGGAATTGTGCGGCCTTTTTCTCGCTCTTTCATGAAGATCATGCTGAGACGATCGCGGGGGCCAAGTTCCATAGTCCTTTTCATCGGATGGCGTGGATCGTTGACATCCAAAGGCTCACCCATATCGTAATCTTGGAGATAACGGTAACCATCTTTGTTCAAAAGGATCCCGCCTTCTCCCCGTACCGCCTCAGTGATAAGTAGTCCTGTGCCTGGAAGACCGGTCGGATGATACTGGACGAATTCCATGTCTTTGAGCGGTATGCCGGCGCGGTAGGCGATTGCCATGCCGTCCCCGGTTTTAATGGCCCCGTTTGTGGTAAATGGAAAAACCCGCCCGGCGCCACCGGCGCAAATTACAACGGCATTAGCCTGAATCAGACTCACTTGTCCGCTACGCTGATCAAGAGCTGCAACGCCCTGGCAGCGACCATCTTCCACAAGAAGTTTTGTCACAAACCACTCGTCATAACGCTTGATTCCGTCATACTTCAGGGAGGTCTGAAACAGGGTGTGGAGCATGTGGAACCCGACTTTGTCTGCGGCGAACCAGGTGCGTTCGATCTTCATTCCGCCGAAAGGTCGCACCGCGATTGAACCGTCGGGCTCGCGATTCCAGGGGCATCCCCAATGCTCGAGTTGCATCAGTTCTTTTGGAGCTTCATGGACAAACATCTCGACGGCTTCCTGATCGCAGAGCCAATCGCCCCCGGAAATCGTGTCGTAAATATGGTCTTCGTAGGAGTCGTTTTCCTTGATGACCCCCGCCGCACCCCCTTCAGCAGCTACCGTGTGGCTCCGCATCGGGAAGACTTTACTCAGGATTGCCACATCGAGATTAGAATATTCTTCGGCTACGGCTATGGCGGCTCGCAATCCCGCACCACCACCTCCCACGATGACAACGTCGTGTTTAATTATCTGGGGCACAGAACTTTCCTTTCCCTTAATTAAGCGAAATCAAGAATTGAAAAAGTAATTAGAACGCAATGACATCAAATTTTTTATTTTGAAGTCTGACTCCTGGGAATCCCTTCTTTATGTTTATTCCAACCAGGTCTCGAAAGATTCATCAGGCGCCGGCTGGAGCTCTTGTTTTCGCATAAGAGTGCGAGCGCAGCTATTCCAGTGCAGAATCGCATCATCAATATCCGGCGGGCGAATCGCTGACGCTTTTTCAAATAGCTCCATAGCCTGGCAGTATCCATGGTAGGCCTTGTGGTTTGAGCTCAGAGTGCTCTGTGCTGCTAGGGCCTGCGCCCGGCGTTCCCAAATGATACCTTCGTAGTAGAGTTGACTGTACTCATCTTCAAGCCGAGGAAGGATCTCGCAGGCTTTCTTGAACAAAATACTCGTGTAGTGTGCAAACTGATCGGTCAGTGCCAGCAGCAAAGTGACAAGGGCTTGCTGATTTTCCGGGTCGACTTCTAGTACATCGAGGCAGATGCTCTCGGCGGGTGACGGTTCATTGAGATTCCGGTAGTGCGCAGCTCTTTTGATTGCCGCAGGCAGTGCCTCTGTAGTGAGGGTCTTGAGCTTGAAAGTGGTAGCTGCCATCGACATTTCACCTCCCGTTGCGGGGGGAACCCGTGGGGATCGACATAAATTCGTAAAATTAATATACACGAAAAGGACAATGCAGACGATCCGTTTTGGTTTTCTGGAGATTTTCAGTCTATTTGGATGGTTGTGGGAGGGGTCAATACAAAAAAAATGAAATGAAACGAAATTAATAGGCCTTTATATCTTTTTTGTTAATTTAACCCGGGCAATGTAGTAGACCAAAATAAAAAGAGGTGACTATTTTCATGATAGCTTGAGATAATTGCTCAACACGCCTGAGTGAGGGGAGATGGGTTCCTCGGGAATGTTGAGGGGCAAATTAGGTTCTGCAACTTCCGGCAGAGGACGTTCGAAGTGGGTGGATGTTCGGAGGGCCAAGGTCAACCTCGACCCGGAAATCTTATCCCATGGAGGTTGGACGAGCGCCTCGGTGTCATTGCCCCTATGAGTAATTGCCTCGAAGTCCGTAGGACACCTTTTAATACTAGCTACTTCCTAGCCCGGAATTCAGGATTCGTGTTTATCAGGTTGCGTGGACTAGGAGAATTTCAACGACATAGATCATCTTCGAATCCACCCCACTGCTTCTTCACTGCCACCATAAAAGGCCACACGTTAGGGGAGAGCTAGCTCATGCTCTCTCGGGTGGAGAACGACGTTTCAGGATACGGAAGTGGGCCAAACCTCTGGATGGAGCGCTTCGGCGCTTTCCCTATGCTCTACTGAGGAAGAAGGACAGGTGTCAATTGATCATCGACCCTTGACTCGACCGATGGCCCGGCCCACGTCAGGTAAGAGAATTCCACCTATAACGCCCATTTCGGCACGAACTGTTATCGTCCGAATTTTGATTTCATGAGTAGCGGTACCTGCCTAGGGCAAAGCTAGGCCGTCCGTTGCATGGGTGATTAGGCGACTTTTTAAGGGGGAAGCCGGAGTCTCCTATTCCGTCTAGAGGTAGAGGCGGCACGTTAACTTGGCACTGGCCTTATCGCGGGCTCATTTTTGCTGTGGAGAATTCGGGGTTGGTTGATGCAAGACTCGGGAAGAGAAACCCCGGAAGAGAGGGGAGCATTTCGTTCTCAAATGACAAAAGCCGCCCCTTGATTGTGGTTTTGAAAGGAGGATGCGTTTCATATGACGATTTCTGCTAAAGTTGGGGCGGTCAGTACAAGAAAAATGTTAAATTTGTAAATGTTTGGTGCGGAATCAGAGAAAGAATCCTGGTTGCCGCATAATTTCAGTGTAAAAGAACTATTTCTTTGGGAGGGCAACATGGGTCGGCCAAAAATAACCATCGTCGGGGCGGGAAACGTAGGGGCCACCGCCGCTCATTGGGCAGCGGCACGTGAGCTCGGAGACATTTTTCTCGTGGACATAATTGAAGGAGTTCCCCAAGGCAAGGCGCTGGATCTCTTTGAGGCGGCTCCGGTCGATGGATTCGACTGCCACATTACGGGCACTAACAGCTACGATGACACGAATGACTCCGATATTGTCGTTATTACTGCGGGAATCGCCCGCAAGCCCGGTATGAGCCGGGACGATTTGATCTCGACGAACGCAGGAATTGTGGGCTCGGTCACGAATGAGATTGTATTGCGGTCACCAAATTGCATCCTGATCATTGTTTCGAATCCCTTGGATGCTATGGTCACGAAGGCGCACATGCAATGCAAATTTCCCCGGGATCGCATCATGGGGATGGCAGGTATTCTTGACAGCGCGCGCTTTCGCGCGTTTATCTCCATGGAGCTGGATGTCTCTGTCGAAGATATCAGTGCTACCGTCCTCGGAGGGCACGGCGACAGTATGGTGCCACTTCCTCGCTACAGCACCGTTTCGGGAATTCCCATCACGGCTCTCATGAAGGCTGAACGAATTGAGAAGCTTGTCCAGCGGACCCGCGACGGAGGAGCGGAAATCGTAAACTTCCTCAAAACAGGGAGTGCTTTCTATGCGCCAGGCGCATCCGTCGTCCAAATGGTCGAGTCGATATTGAAGGATAAAAAGCGCATCCTCCCGTGCGCGGCCCTGCTGGAGGGAGAATACGGCCAGGAAGGTATCTTCATGGGTGTTCCCGTCAAGCTCGGCGCAGGCGGTGTGGAAGAAGTGATCGAACTAGATCTAACGGCAGAAGAAAAATCCGCATTTGATAAATCTGCGGCCCAAGTACGCGAATTAATTAAGGTCTTGTCCTAGCGGCCTACCAGAGCCCGAAAATGGGAGTTCCTCTTTCCGTCTGAGAAATTAGGAGATGCGGGATACCGATGTTGCGAAAATCATTGCCAGGTTTCGAGAGAGGGCAATCGATTCGAACTGCAATGTCAAATTTGACTACGTAGTATGTGAATATTGGCTAGTGTTGCATTAGGGCAGGGCCCAGGCTACTCAATCGTTCCGCCGAGTGGCTGCCGTCATTGCATCGTTTGGGCAAAAGGTTCCAGCTCTTGTACGTAGGCTCAGAATAGGGGCCTTGCCGCTAGCTTCGTAATTCACCGCAAGTGTGTGAAGCTGTGCTTGCTCATAGGGTCCAAGCCTCTGAGTGCGGTTTCGCGCAGATGGTGGATGGCTGCCCGCGTAAGCAGGTCTCGGGTCATTTTGGCAGGGGTGGAGGTCCGCGATCGTCCATTTGGCCAGGGTGGTGTTCTCCTGCATGATTTTGGTCATTTTCTATCGCTCTTTTTGTCCCCATGGACGCTTCCTATTGGGGGAGAGTTGAGAAGGTGATTTGGGTGAAATTTAAAGGGAACCGAAAATTTCCGGGGGCTATGGGGTTTGACGTAATCGCAGATAACTAGCGAAGGTATCCAACCAAGACTTTGAAATTTCAAGGGGGCCAAGTTTTGTGGAGCATGGCAGCAGTTCCATCCTCCGGTGAGATTCCTTCGAACGACTTTACCGGGAGATGAATTCTTGGAATCGAAATGTCGCCTTCGGGTTCCGAGTTCGACGAAAGGGATCTTGTTTATCCGGCGGGTTGAGTCCGCTCCGCCTAGTTTTTTGGGCCGAACATCGACTGTAGGGCGCCCCCAGTGATTACTGCAGAGCTCTTTGTTTTATTAAAGAGATATCATATATTTGAGTGAGGAGACGAGGATTTTAAAGTCACAAAAAGAAAAATGCCTTTAGACTTCAAAAACCTTTTTTGTGTTGTGTGGTAATATTTTCTCCGTCACTTCTTCGTCTTTGAATGGAAGTCGGTGAAACTTCTGAATGCTCTGGCGGAGAGAGCGGACGAGGTAAGCCGTGTCGGAGAGGGGGCTTGAATTCCAGGAAAAAGTTGGCATCATGGACGTCCTTCCCCGCTCCCGGAATCTCTTCCGTTGTCAGGCACATGTGGGGGGAAGATTTACGTTGAGGTACGTGTAGGCACGCCGATCATTACATCAATTCACGGTCAGCCCGCATGGAGCATAGCCAAGGGTAGATCCGAAAAACGCTGCTAGCCTGTTGGTGGTGTTCGGAGTGAGCCCGGAATATTCTTTTGCGCCTCAGGCGCTTGTATAGATAAGGAGTTTTCTGATGGGGTATCGCACCGAAACGGATTCGATGGGGGGAATTCAGGTTCCTGACGACAAATATTACGGCGCGCAGACTGCCCGCTCGCTGATGAATTTTAAGATTGGGGGAGATCGGTTCCCCCGGGAGATAATCCGTGCTCTAGGCATCCTCAAAAAGGCCGCCGCTCTCACGAACAGAGAGCTAGGGAGCCTACCGGAGGATAATGCTAATCTCATTATTCGCGCGGCCGACGAGGTGATTGAAGGAAAGCTCGACGATCATTTTCCCCTTGTCGTTTGGCAAACTGGAAGCGGCACCCAAACCAACATGAATTCGAACGAGGTCATTTCCAACCGCGCCATCGAACTGGCCGGTGGCGTCCTCGGCTCTAAGGACCCCATTCATCCCAACGACGACGTGAACAAGTCCCAGTCGTCGAATGACACCTTCCCCACCGCGATGCACATTGCCGCCGCCGAACAAATCAGCAGCCATCTCATCCCCGAAGTGGAACGCCTCCAAAAAACCCTCGCTTCGAAATCCCGAGACTTCTCGGACATCATCAAAATCGGGCGTACCCATCTTATGGATGCCGTGCCCCTCACTCTGGGGCAGGAATTCTCAGGCTATGCCGTACAGCTGGAAAATTGTATCGGACGAATTCAATTTACGCTGGATGGCCTTCACGATCTGGCACTGGGCGGAACCGCCGTGGGAACCGGTCTAAATTCCCATCCTGACTTTGCCGAGAAAGCTGCTGCCCACATCGCAAGTATCACTGGGCTGCCTTTTCGCTCGGCCCCGAACAAATTTGAGGCTCTAGCGGCGCACGAACCTGTCGTATTCGCCAGCGGTTCCCTTAAAACCCTCGCTACTGCTCTAATGAAAATCGCCAACGACATTCGCTGGCTGGCCTCTGGTCCCCGGAGCGGCATAGGAGAGCTCATCATCCCCGCAAACGAGCCCGGCAGCTCCATCATGCCCGGCAAGGTTAACCCTACCCAATGCGAGGCCATAACCATGGTCTGCGCTCAGGTCATGGGCAACGACGTCGCCGTGAATATCGGAGGTGCGTCAGGCAACTTCGAGCTAAATGTCTATAAGCCCGTCATGGTTTTCAACCTGCTTAACTCGGTTCGCCTGCTCGCAGACTCATGCGCCTCGTTCGATGAGCACTGTGCCACGGGCATCGAACCTAACCGGCCTGTTATCGAGGAGTTTCTGAAACGCTCCCTCATGCTTGTAACCGCCCTCAATCCGTACATCGGTTATGACAACGCGGCCAAGGTGGCGAAAAAAGCGTTCAACGACGGTTGCACCCTGCGCGAGGCGGCGGTTGATCTGGAATTGATGAGCGGGGAGGATTTTGACAAAGCAGTCCGGCCCGAGGAGATGACCGGTCCCAAGGGATAACGGGAGTGGGGTTTGGAAGGTCTTCTAGCGGTCCTTGAGGCGTGGTTGGCACATCTCCATAGCCCAAGAACGCATCTCTTCCTGGAAATCCTCGCCATGAAGACAAGATGAGGCAAATCCCCCTCGTTAAGAGAGAGCCTTCTTAATCCAGAACTGCTCAGGACCGTTCCCAGCATTTCCTTGCGCCGGCGGTGGGCAGATGGGTGTGTTTGCGGCAAAGCGGCTGTAAGTTTTTTTGTATTGTTTTACGTGGTTTTAATGGTCGGGGCGAGAGGATTTGAACCTCCGACCTCCTGCTCCCGAAGCAGGCGCGCTACCAAGCTGCGCTACGCCCCGATACCATGAAAATCTCACAAAACCAACAAAACAAAAGGGTTGTAGGGGGTTACCCCTCAAAAACTATCCTCTTGTATTTTCGCATATCTTTTGTTTTTTTGGGTGGCTTTTGTTTCTTTTTGGGGTCGATTGCCTCCGTTATTGCCACCGCCGTAACCTCGGATTACCCCTTGTCAGTATGGGTTTGCAGAAATTCTGGGAGCTTTGCAACGGCATTCTCAACAAGTTTTATGCTCCGTTTCGTGATTATTTGACCCTACGACCACCTGCTCTTTTTGCCACTGCCCCATTCAATCAGCGGGGGATTAGAGCATGATTTGCCCAGCCTGTCACGGGACAGGATGAGGTTCGGGTGACTCTTTTGGATATGAGGGCAGGGGAGGAGTCCTTGTCCTGGAGCATTGGATAGAAAGGTAAATCAAGAAGAGCGTATTGCCGTATGGGTCAGGCCGATAGAGAAAACTCTACCCCCAAGCACCTCCTCTTAGATTCTCCTTTTGCATGGCCCAATCTCGCATTGTACAATTTAGCTAATGACTTCATCTGACTACTGCCAGTATTGAGACAAGCTATTTCTTTAACCCGGAGGACAAACCATGAATATAGAGAAGCGAAAAATGAAATTCGATACGCCAAAAGCTGTGTTTTTAGGTCTGAGTTTAATCGCAGCTGCATTGTTCTTTAGCCCCAACACCGTGAAAGACGCCAATGCGCTTATGACCTATCAATGGGATGAAGAAAAACGCTGGACTGCAGCTGCTTTTCTTAGACAATATTGTTACGTTCGCA
>Ga0315336_1007586_pt1 | contig 10268 bp, 12 predicted proteins | sample ASW5metaG_FD_204512 | JGI IMG/M metagenome (GOLD analysis project Ga0315336, IMG submission 204512) | Ammonia-oxidizing marine archaeal communities from Monterey Bay, California, United States - ASW #5 | ecosystem: Environmental > Aquatic > Marine > Intertidal zone | place: USA: California... | reverse complement strand
GCTCATGACGAAAAGCGATCGCTTTATGCCCAGCGTCCGCCCAACCATTGACTATATCTCCCACTGGGTCGCCGGGTAGCACGTAAATCGTGTCCACTCCTTCCCGTCTCAGAGAATCAATCACTAACTGTGCTCCAGAAATTTCTCCCATGATTAAACTCCATAACAATAATATTGCCGCTCAGACGTGAGACGTAGAAGACGGCGCCGTTTCCAGTCTCACGAGCCTAATGCCCCAGCACTTGGGTGTCAAGGGCAGCATCATGATTCGAACGGATCGGCTGAAGTGATATAATCCATGTGACATTCGCCGAAGCCGTCTGAACCGGGTGGACCTGAGCACACTGGACGGGCACCGGTACGTTTAATTTCAACGGTAATCCCAACGCACCATATTCAACCGGAGGTTTAGTAATGATGCAACAGAAGGCAAGGGCCAGATTTGAAGCCGGTCCGGTCACATTTATCGTACAGCACGAGCTTTGGGACGGCAACGTTCAAGACCATTCGGACCAAGGCGTCGCCGTTCTGGTGGCGAAGTCCGGCGACGAGACTACGCTCTTGCGTTTCAACTGCTTCGACATAGAGAAGAGCTACATATATGGCCCCGAAAAAGCGAACAAGCTCTTCCGGATGGACCACACCACCGACGGCAACCCCATCAACTGGACGGTTCAGCAGATCCGGAACAACCTGCCCATCATGCTGGAGACTGCCGGGTACAGCGACATAGCCAAGACGGTGGATGCCAAGCAGGTTGAGGGAGTTTTGGGCGATGTTGAAGCCCACGCCCGGGAGGTGTACGCAACGGGCCGAAACACGGTGAAGCACCACCGGGGTACCGACATATTCGAAGTTGGAAACATCCGCTTCGGTCTGGAGATGCGGCGGCAAGCCAGCGGCGACGGAGGTCTAGCGATTCACGTTTTGGCCGATTTGGCTGGCACGCCAGGCCGTCATTACACGGAAGAAACTGAATTGCTGGCCTTCGATTGCTTCCGCGACGCTCCTCATTACCACTACGGACCCAGGAACAAGAATCATCGCATATTCTTCGACAAGGCCTTAGTGCCGGACACCTTGGGATGGACCCTCAAGCAGTTCAAGTCCCGGAAACTGGCGGCCATGATTGATCGGGCCGGATACCCCGGAGTCGCCGCCGATCTCGACCAGGATCTGCTTGACTCGCTGATTCCCTCCATCGAAAAGAGAGCCCGGGAGATGGAGGCCGAAGGCATACCCGCCGAGGTAACCGGCAATCTTAGCGCCGGCTAAACTTTCACAAGTGATCTAACGGGAGAAAAGAAACATGGTTACAGGTCTAGGACACTTGGGCATCATTTGCGACGACTTTCTAAAGATGCGGGACTTCTACACCCGCGTCATGGGTCTCACGGTCACCGATGAAGACCCGGACCGGGGCAGTTGCTTCCTCAGCGCCCACCCGGAAACCGAGCATCACGAGCTGAACCTGGGCCAGGCGCGGGGGCCGGAGCACCCGGAGGGCGCCCGTCCTGCCACCCAGAACGTGGGACAGGTTTCCTTCATCGTAGAGGACATGGCGGCTTTGCGTGAGTTTAACCGCCGGTTCAAGAAAGAAGGAACAGAGATTCTCCGGACCGTCACTCACGGAATCTCAGTAAGCATCTATTACAACGACCCAGAAAACAACATCGGGGAGGTCTACTACAAGACCGGCTACGTCGTCAAGCAGGGCTTCGGCCGCCCCATTGATCTAGACACCCAATCAGACGAAGAGATTCTGGCTTTCTCCCAGTCATTCGAAGAGAGCGAAGGCCCCTTCCAAGGCGCCAAGCTCCCCGTAGGCCAAGCCGACTAACAACCGCAACGAACCCCCTCTAGCCCCTCTTTCGTAAAGGAGGGGTTGGGGGGATTTCCACCCCCCTCCCCTAAACCCTGTACCGTTCCGTTCGCCATCCCCTCGCGTCCAACCCCACTCAGCCATCCGCCAACTCCCGCACCCTTGCCTCTCCGCATTAAGGTAGCAATCACCAGACCGCATTCCCACAGTCCGGCACCACCATCGCAACTGGAGGTCTCTATTGAAGTTTGGAATATTCGACCATGTAGAGCGGCTCCCCGATGTCTCGTTGGAACGGCAGTACTCCGAACGTATTGAGCTGCTGGCCCAGGCAGACAAGGGCGGCATATACGGCTATCACGTGGCGGAGCACCACCATTCCCCGCTCTCCGTAGGATCGAGCCCTGGGATATACCTAACGGCCATCGCAGCGCGCACCCAGCGCATCAACTTCGGGCCGATGGTGTACGTATTACCCCTCTATCACCCCATGCGCCTGGTTGAAGAGATCTGCATGGTGGATAACCTGAGCGGGGGCCGCTACCAGATCGGTATAGGCAAGGGCGCTCCCATCGGCGAAGAGTTTGCCATGTGGGGCGGCGACCCCGTGGAGGTTCACGAACGATTCGAGGAGACCTTAGAGATTATGATGCTTGGCCTGACTCAAGAATTTGTGACTTTCTCGGGTAAGTTCTACGAATTTAAAGACCTCTCCATGGAGCTTAAACCCAAGCAAACGCCCCACCCGCCCTTGTGGTATCCTGGAAACCCCGCGACCGCTGGCAGGTTGGGAGCCAACTTCATCAACTTTGGCAGCATCGCAAGTCTCCCGGCTACAGTGGAGATTTACAAAGAAAATCTCCGGATGCAGATCGAAGAGAATGGTCCTGCACTGACCAAGTCAAATGAACCTCTGTACGGTGGCACCAAGCGTATATACGTGGCCGACACCGATGGGGAAGCTATGGAACGAGCCCGTTCGGCTTACGCTGTATATCGATCCAACTTCAGAAAGCCTCTCCCGGGTGACACTTGGCGAAGACCTACAACATTTGGGCCGATACCTGACACTGGCGGCCACCCCTGGGACATAGATTTCGCTCAGGCTTTTGCCGGGGAGCAGGTCATTGCAGGATCACCCGCCACGGTTAGAGCATTCGTGGAACGATATGAGTCCGAAAGCGACTGCAACTACCTGGTCACATCGGTCCAGTGGGGAGACCTCAGCCACGAAGAAGCTTCTTATTCCTTGGGACTCTTTATGTCAGAAGTGATGCCCTCCGCCTAACAGCATTGAGGGCTTAGCCGTCCTCTCCATTGGGAGGAACAGCGGTAAAATGCCCATGCTATGCTTCCCAAAATTCAAGCTTATTGGAGGTAAACATGACTACTCCGGCTCCGTCCTCCGACCCAGCTTCCGTTGATATCATCTCCCGGTCCTTCTCCATGGAAGGCAACGCCAGGATGCTGGAGCGGCAGAACAAAGAGGCCGAGATTCGCGGCTTCACTATCAAATGCGCCGAGCGTGAGCCCATGGGCGACAACTCAGCTCCTTCACCCTTGGCCTACTTCGCCTCATCCATATTATTTTGAGAGATGACCCAGATCGAGCGGTACGCTCAAATGATGAATCTTGAAGTTGACAACGTAACAGCAACCATCGCTCTGCACGTGGCATCAGAAGGTTCCGTGCTCCGCCAAACGGTACAGGCACGGGCGGACAAGATAGAGATTCACTATGAGATCGAATCCTCCCACACTCCGGCAGAAGTAGCCGGACTACTACGGAACGCCAGGAACGGATGCTACGTTCGTCAGGCCATAGGCGACCCGAAACTCTTCCACGACACGGTCAACCTTAACGGCAAACCATTCAACATGGACGACTACCCGGCTCCCGCCCGTTAAGACATTCACGGCGATGACCCAAGGCAAACCGGGTAAGAGAGCAAAACATGGCTAATCTCGGATTCGTCCGTCTGGGTCCCATAGGCGGGAAGATGGCGCGGCGGTTGCTGGAAGCCGGTCACTCGGTCACAAGATACACCGGACCAAGTCCAGAGCCCAGTGGTTGTTAGATCTGGGTATGCTTTGGGGCGACACACCACGAGCGGAGGCTCAGGCCGCCGAAGTTACTCTCAGCGCGGTGAGGGATACCGAGGCGCTGGTTGCCGTGACCGGCGGCCCCGACGGTCTGTTGGCGGGCTTGGGACCGGGTAAATACTACATCGACATGAGCACCGTCAGTCCCTCCACCAGCAAACAGCTTGCGGGAAAGGCCTCCGAAGCCGGAGCGATGATGTTCAACGCCCTTGTTTCCGGGAGCCTGGTCGCATTAAAGCCAGGATAGCTTTCATTCATGGTAGGTGGAGACCAAGAAGCCCTCGAGGACATCCAACCTATATTGCAAGACATCGGGCCGCCGGTTGATTACGTAGGCGCTAACGGATTGGCTGCGATGATGAAGGTAGCAGTCAACCTGAATCTCCCGGTGCCGATCCTGACCTTCAGCGAGAGCATGCTTACAGCGAAGAAGACGGGTATAGCCAGGGAGTTGGCAAGATCTTGCTGAACAGCGTGGTCGCCTCCCCGGCTTTGAAGTATCGCTTTCCAATGGTGTTGAACATGCCGGAAGAGCCGCTGTTCGACGTCGATATGATTCAGAATAATCTGAAGCTGGCGCTGGACACCTGAGCTGGATTAGACGGCCCCCTAGCCGCCAGCGCAATCATCAACCAATTCCGCAGCGCGGGGCATGGGCATCGCCGACAAAGACTTCGTCATCCTTTTCGACATGCTGCGCCGGTTAGCCGGAGGGTCTCCGGTGGAATAGACTTCCTCATCACCGCCTGCGGGGAAGGTCGAAGACCCGATAAAACTTGATACGCAGGTTGGTTGTGGTTATCATGCATGGGTTCAAATCGATAGCGGGAGATACCGGCCCCGTCAATTGCCTATAGAATCTAACCGGGAGATTTTGGAGGAAACATGAAACTGGTTTTCTACGACGACTTTAAGTTTGGCGCCCTCAAGGGAGATACTGTGGTCGACCTGACCGCGGCCGTGAGCGGTATCCAGCATACCTCTCCCCAGGATCTGCTCAACCGGGTGATTGAAAATTTCTCGCAGCACAAGAGCGGACTGGAGGCAGCCATCAACAGCGGCACCGGAGTGCCCTTGGGTTCAGTTAGACTCAGGTCGCCCCTGCCTCATCCCAACATCGTAGCCATGGCCGTCAACTACATGGAAGACGGTACCAGAGAGGCTCCGGCGCCCATCAATGCTTTCCAAAAGTCGCCCAACGCCGTCATCGGTAACGGTGACACCATGGTCTTGCCGGACGTCCCCGCCACCATATTCGAAGGGGAAGCTGAGATGGCATTGGTCATCGGCAAGCGGGCATCCAACATCAGCCCCGACAACGCCTTCGACCACATCTTCGGCTACGTGAACTTCATCGACGGGTCCGCTCGCGGACTGGAGCCGCCCGGGAACACTTTCTACCAGATGAAATCCCGGGAGACCTTCGCCCCTATGGGCCCCGTGATAGTTACCAAGGACGAAATATCCGACGTTGATAACCTCCAGGTACGGCTGTGGGTCAATGAGGAACTCAAGCAGAGCTTCAACACCAGCGACATGGCCCACAAGATCCCCCGGATCATGGAGTGGGTTTCCTCGATTCACACCCTGGAACCAGGTGACGTTCTTGCCACCGGCACCAACCATCGCGGCCTCAGCGCTTTCCAAGACGGGGACAAGATCGACCTGGAAGTCGAGGGGCTGGGAACCCTTCACTTCAACGTTCAAGACGATCTCAAGCGCACCTGGGCCAGGGACACCAGGCTGGACATGGCCAATAAGGGTTTGGATGGGACGACACCCCAAATATCCGGGAAATATGCCAAATAGCTGACCCCAGCACTCGTCCCGAAGCCCGAACATCACGCGCTCTGACATTGTTATGCCAGAGCGCTTTATTTTCCCCGAAGCGGCGAGATACCTTACGGCGTTATCGAAAGCAGAGGGCATCTGACGACTTTGGGGAACCGCAAGGCGACCTGTCCATACAGGGAAAACATTAACGCTGGAGACTAGATCTCGTTTCGATGGCCTATGCCCGAATTTAGATGGCTAACCAAGACAAGATAGCGTCGTGACTGCGCAAGCTACATCTCTCCGCCAACAGCTATCCGAGATGCAAGTAGTTGAGGCCCCGACGCTGGGAATCCCAGAACCGTTACAGCGGGATTCTGGACATCGCCCATGTAGGTATCGTTACCGTAGACCATTCTCAAATGACTCCTCGTGCAAATAAGCTCGCCGACGCCTGGGCCTCTTCGTAGGTGATTCGATTGAAGTTCACCTGCAGCGAGGCGATGTCGAAGCCATCCAATCCGTCCCGGTACGCGGCTATTTGCTGACTTATATCGTCAGGTGTTCCCACACAAACTGTACCCGCGTCCACCATAGAGTGAAAGGATGCGGTTTGCCGCCTCTCATTGCGTGCTTAGTATCCGGGATAGTCCTTGGACGAAGTTCCGGCACCCCATGCCGCATCCTGTACCGACGCCCCAGCCAGCGACCTTAGGTAGCGGTTCACATTGGGTTCGGCGATGCGGTTGGCCTCCTCCCGGTCCTGGTGACAATACATGTGAAAACCCAAGGCGATCTTGCCTTGTCCAGGATGCCCAGCTTCTTTCCATGCGTCGCGGTACATGGCGACGATTCCCTGGGTTTGTGTTGCGGCGAAGGGGACGAGCATAAGATTGAATCCATTTGATGCTGCGGCTAGTATCGACTGGGGGCGTTCCCAAGGCGGCGACCCAGAAATGGGGGCGGGGTTTTGGGGTAGGGCGGGGGAGAGAAGTGACGTTTTTGAATCGGTGGAACTGGCCTTCAAAGGGAACGTTCTCCTCTTCCAGAAGGAGACGGATACCAGCCACTCCTTCGTCAAAGCGCGCCCGGCTTTCGTCCATCGAACGCTCCAAACGTTGAAATTCATGAGGCAAGAATGCCCGGGCGAACCCGCAGTCCAACCGGCCATTGGAGATTGCGTCCAACATACCAATCTCTCCAGCCACCTTCAATGGATGGTTGAATGCCGGCACGAGCGCCTCGGTAATCAACCTGGCTCGGCTGGTGCGCTGGGAAGCGGCGGTCAAGAATATGTGTGGTGCCGGACTGTAGCCACCGTAGGGCTCAAAGTAGTGTTCAACGGTACGGACATGGGTATATCCCAATTCGTCGCAAAGACCACACAGGTCTAGGGACTCGTTCCAATACTACTGGGCGGATTTCTCATCGGGAGAAACATCAGGGAAAAACTGTAGTCCGAATTCCATCTTCTCAACCTTCTCAACCACACCAGAAGCCGGAGATTAGTGCATCTGGGCTCCGCCATCCACGACCATCGTCTGTCCGGTCATAACATCGCTATCGGCGGAACACAAAAAAAGAACCGCCCCCACCAGATCCTGGGGGCCTTCAAGCCGTTTCAGGGATCTCGCCTGCATACGGGTCTCGAATCGTAGCAGTTTATCTTCGTCGTCATCGTCCATGCTCACGGTAGGGCCGGGAGCTATGGCGTTTACGTTGATGTTGTAATCGCCCAACTCCCTGGCCAACGACCTGGTCAACCCGATGACACCGGCTTTTGAGGTAACGTAGTGCAGCATCTGAGTTGAGCCGTTGAACACGGTCCACGAGCTTATGTTATCTATCTTCCCGCTGCCTTGCTCTTTCATGTGAGGCACCACGGCGCGGCAACACAGGAAAACTCCGCGAAGATTTACCCCCATCAGCCGGTCCCACTCGTCAACAGATATCTCTTCGAACGGTCCTCTGGTCACCGCCGGCCGTTGGTAGATCGAAGCATTATTTATGAGACCGTCGATACGTGCGAATCTCTCCATAATCAAGCGCGCCATAGTGTCGGTAGATTCGGGTTGGGACACATCGGCGGCCACTGCCAGAGCGTCGTGACCGGCTTCGCCCAACGATGCGGCCACCTCATCGGCTCCTTGTCCATCGATATCCGTTACAACAACCCGGGCCCCTTCCGCAGCCAGCCCCTCACAATAGGCCCGTCCGATGCCGTGGGCTCCACCGGTAACAATCAATACCTGGTCTTTAAGCCTGTCCATCTCACTGCCCCTCTAGTCTGTCTAAGATTCACCTGGCTTACTTGCCCGAAGATTCATTCCTTGCTTTACGACGCCGAAATAGTACGTCCCTGCAAGCAGCTTGTCCCCTTCTGTAGACAATAACGCCGCGGTGATATAATCGCAGCGCAAATTTCGGCACGGTACGGCCCCCGCCCTGCCCTATCGCCCTGAGAGAGGGATGCCTACCGAAAGATTGGTAACGGAGTAAGCGAGACGCATTCCTACCAAATCACGAATGACGGGGAGAAGTGTTCACATGAGTCATAAACTATGTATTTCGGCGGATTCCCACGTTGTTGAATCGGCGGAGTTCTTCGAGCCGTTGGAGGAGCTATTCGGCGACAAAGCTCCCAAGATGGTTACGGTGGACCCGGCCAGAGGGCCGCAACTTAGCCTGGGAAACGGCAAACTGGGCATCGGTCTTTCCGGTTTTTTCATGCAGAACGTGGACTTTACCACCCAGGAAGCCCAGGACATGCGGCGATTGGGCTACGAACTGGCCCGGCCTGGTTGCTACGATGTGGTGGAGCGGATAAACGACCAAGAACTAGACGGACTTGCCGCTGAGATTGTCTACCCCAGTGTGATATTCAACGTCTACCAGGTCGAGGACCTGGATATCGTCAAAGCATCGTTCTCACTGTATAACGATTGGGTGGCCGATTACTGCCGCCAAGCTCCGGACCGATTGTTCCCCCTAGCCAGCATTCAGCTATACGACTTGGACGAAGCGATAAAAGAGATGGAGCGGTCCAAGAAACTAGGACACGTCGGTATCTCCATAGCGGCTACCGCTCCTCCGGACAAATTGTACTCCGACCCTTACTACGACAAGTTCTGGGAAGCGGCCCAGGCCATGAATATGCCCATGCATTGGCACATATTCACCGGCGCTACCGAGAACCATGGTCTCCCCTTCCGCCAAGCGGGCAGCGCTCTTTCTTTCGCCGGGGTCATGTTCACCATCGCCGACATCATACAATCGGGCGTATGCGAGCGGTTCCCGGGCCTGCGGTTCGTGGTGACCGAGTTCGAGACCGGCTGGGTAGGAATCATGCTGAAGCGACTGGATTGGGCCTACGTGAGGGGCGGCGGAGAGAAGGTCTTCGGCCTGCCGATGCTGCCAAGTGAGTATTGGAAGCGGAATTTCCGGGTGACTTTCGAGGACGACCCGTTGGGAATCATGACCAGAGACTTCATCGGCACCAGCACCATGATGTGGGGCAGCGACTACCCCCACGGCGACTCCATATTCCCCCATTCCCAACAGGTATTGAGTGAGATTCTGTCCGACTGCACACCGGAAGAACGATACGAGCTAACGGTGAAAAACGTGGTCGAGCTTTACAACCTCCCCTTCGAACTGGAGGGCCAGGAGCAAGCCGCTCTGAACTCCATACCCACGCCGGAAGTTAAGACCTGGCTCAACGCCATGCCTCTCCGGGGAATGGCAAGCCGGGTTTAGTCAGCGCGGTTCTCCGAGTCTTGGCTATCAGCCCTGTACGGATTACAACCCGTACAGGGCTTTTGCGTTTCCGTCCAGAAACTTATCCACCGTGGCCGGAGCGATTTTCGCGTCTTCTCTGAGTTTGCGTAGGGCAATCAACTCGGAAGATGTGTCGTTGTGGCCGTAGTCCGTGCCGATAATGATGTTCTCTTCGCCCACCGTGTCTACGACGTAGGCGATGTCATCGGCGGTTTGGCAGGCCACGTACATGCGATTATCCCGAAGCGTGTCCTTGCCCAGCCAGGTTTTGCCGATTCTGCGGAACCGCAGTTCCATATCGTTTAGGGCGTAGGGTATCCACTGGGAACTCACCTCAATGAATGACCACCTCAGGTCAGGAAATTTCTCCGGGATGCCCTTCATGAGCAAGTCGTGGAAAGCTCCAACCACGGGCAGTTTGAACTGGGCGAACCCTGAGTCTTGGCTGAAGATGTCGTACATGTCGAAGTTCCCGGTGCTGGCGTGGACGCAGATGGGAAGGTCCAGCTTTGCCGCCTCCTCGTATATGGGGAAATTGTAGGTGTTGGAAAGCCTCTGGTCCCCGTCCAGAGAACGCATGTAGACACCGCAAGCCCCGTTCTCTTTACCAAAGTGTAGTTCTTCGATGGCTTTGTCCATGCTCATCACCGGCGGAACCACCACCCAACGTAGCCTGCCCCTGCCCTTCTTCCAGATGTCAGCCAGCCACCGGTTATAGCCCTTGCACAGAGCCACTTCAGCATCCGGACGGCGGGTTAGAGGTCTCAAAAATATGGTCGGATAGAGGACGTGC
>Ga0315336_1007584_pt1 | contig 10271 bp, 8 predicted proteins | sample ASW5metaG_FD_204512 | JGI IMG/M metagenome (GOLD analysis project Ga0315336, IMG submission 204512) | Ammonia-oxidizing marine archaeal communities from Monterey Bay, California, United States - ASW #5 | ecosystem: Environmental > Aquatic > Marine > Intertidal zone | place: USA: California... | reverse complement strand
CGTTCTTGCAGGGCTCCCATTTCTGTTAGTTGATCTGGCTTTGGGGGGCCTCCGCTTGCGGCAATGGTCCCCGCGATCTCACGCATGCGGTTCGTCCCTCGCCCGATTACAAATGCGCCGATTAATAATGCTATGAGACCAGCTGCCCCTCCGACAGTAAGAGCCAGGCCAGCTCCAGAATTTAGGGGAGCGATCCAGCCAAACAATCGGTAATACATCAAATAGCCGGAAACAACTGCGAGCACTCCTGCTCCAGCCATACTTTGCTGGAAACCACTACGGAGGCTAAATTGCTGCATAAATTTAGTCGCATCTTCCCCAACGGCTTGTGCGCTGCTGGAGATGAAGGTAACCATCATTAATACTCCTCCAACCCAAAATACGCTTGCGGGAATGTGGATTAAGCGCATTGCCACCATGTAAACATCCATTTTGTTCTCCTCATATTTGGCGAAAATATTTTAGGTATGCACCAAAACCGACATCACGAGCTTGAAAGCATCTCATATCGCTGTCGGCCTTTTTGTAGCTAAATATTAGCACAACTAGGTCAATAAATTGTCTAATCTATCCGGCTAAATTTGTTATTTTGTCGTTTGCAAACTCTCCCTAACAAGCTCCCTATGTTGGGAGTATATTTCTAGAATTCACACATGCATTACACTTAATGAATATGGATTCTAAATCTCTTAAATCCTTTAACGCGTATGGCAGAGTTATTGCCTTGATAGTTCTTATTCTCTGCTCTATTCTCATGTTTTCCCTTGCCAAAAACATAGCAGAGATCGCTATTCCGTTTGATACTGATGAAACTCAGCATGCAATTGATGGATGGGAAGTTTATCTTGCGCTAAAGAATGCATCTTGGGCTGAATTAGATTGGGCTATTAGAAGCCAAGCCTTTTACCCACCGATCCATTCATTGATCCTAGCTTTAGGATTCGTCTTTTTGGGGCCGGGTATCGCATCTGGGCGCTTTGTTACTCTGTTCGTGTTTGGGGGGGCAGTCCTTTTGCTTGCGATCTTGACGTTTAAAATCGCCTATTCCACGTTTGAAAATCGAGAGAGAGCTAGAACGGCCTCATTGATAGGAGCCGCCTTTGCGGTCTTGTTAGCCATCACCAGCGAGCCATTTGTTTTGCATGGGACAGTGGTAATGTTAGAGATGTCAGGGGTCTTATTAGTCTTGATCCTAATTTATCTCCTTGGCCATCAGACAAATCAGTCTCTAATTGAGAGTAAAGCTGTTCAGGGTGCCATTGCCATTGGAATATTTCTTGTATTCTTGACAAAATATTCATTTGGGTTTTTTGCTCCAGCCATGATCCTGACGATACTCTCAGGAACGAAGAGTTCTTATCGGAGTAGGGTCCATTGGAAATCGGCAATTTTCATTACCGGAATTGTGATTTCCTTAATTGTCCTTTGGATATTGCTTCTTTATGATCGCCAATCATTTTTTGGTTTTTTCACTGAGCATTCATCAGATGCCCCAATCCTTTCAGCTGAAAACTTGTTTTACTATCCAAACAAATGGCTCAATAATTATTCGCCCTCAGCCACCTGGGCTTTGTTTGTGTTGATCTTGTCTGCGATTCCGGTTGTCAATTATTGGAAGACTACAGTTGTGCGATTGTCGTTTTGGTCGGTAATTTTTGCTCTAAGCCTATTTGCTATTTCGACAACGAATGTCACTAGGCATATCCTTGTGGCCATTCCGCTCATTTGGTTTTTAGCAGGGCTTGGGATAAGTCACCTAATCAAAACTGCATCTCTTCAACGAAAACTCATGATAGCCATCCCTGTGATTTTTGCCTTTGTTCTTGCTTCTTTCGCAATTGAAACATCTGGTTTTTTCTCTCGCTTACCGTTGAATGTTGCCAGGTATTTTGCTGGAAAGCCGGTTTATAGCCAATTAGAAGAATTCATTATTGCCAACACTGAATTTGATAGACCCGTTGCCATTTACGGAGATTTTGGTGATCGACATGGATTGGAAGCTCTTCGCTGGCGGGCAGGAATATCAACAGAGCAGAGCTTATGGGATTTGCATATTGACCAAATCCCTTTCACCGTGCGTGAAAGCAAAATCGACAGGGCAAACCGAAAGTCGCAATTATCGAATGGAAACCCAAATGAGTTAAGGAGCAGTCTGCTAGATGTGATCGAGAGTGGTTACTATTCTTATTTAGTAGAAGAAATTCAACTTGACGAGGATAGGCCGACTACTGCACAGGAAATGGACCCTTCTCTGGCGCAATACATATTCGCTTCCACCGAAATTGAAGGATGGCGAGTGAACATCTATAAATTTGAGGATTAGGGATTTAGTCCCCGGCGAATTTTCTGGCGATTAGGCCCCAAACTTTTTCAGTCTTCCAGCGTGTGCCAAGGCAAGTGACATTATGTCTGAGGCCGGCAATGTGCCCAGGCCGCCCAAGGCGCAAGCGCGTTCTCCAAAACTAACTTGCTGGTCGGGCAGGCCTCGCTCCGGAGCCCACAGAAGCAAGGGTACAGGATGCCAGGAATGGCTGCGCATGCGTGCAGGTGTGGAATGATCCCCTGTAATGACCAAAACATCGGGTTTGAGAGCAAGCAAAGCGGGTAAAGCTTTGTCTACACTTTTGATGATTCCCTTCTTCCCGACAAAGTTTCCATCTTCCCCCATGCTGTCCGTTTTCTTTATGTGCGTAAAAACAAAATCGTAATCATTCCAAATCGTGTCCACTGCGGAAAATTCATCTTCTGGATCTTCCCCATCGAAATCAACCACATCCATTCCCACCAATTTGGATACGCCGCGATACATTGGGTAAACGGCTACACAAGCGGCTTTTAATCCGTATTTATCCTGATAGACTGGCAATTCCGGGTCGCTACCAAAGCCACGCAGTGTTACGCCATTTGCTTGTTCCTCTTCAACCAGCAAATCTTGCGCCTTTTTTATCCATTCGCCAAAGAGAAGCGCGGCATTTTCCGATGCCTTGTTACTCGCTTTGGGGGCAAGCGGGCTTAATCCCGTTTGCTGGGGATCTGTATCTGCAATATCACTGCCGAGGTCTTTCCCTCGCATTACTATCGCAAAACGGTATTCACGCAGGTGTCGAACTTCAACTTCGACTTTCCCCACTTTGATCTCGTTGAGCCTTTCCACTAAGGGCCGAGCCTCTTCGTTGGAAATGCGCCCGGCGCGGCGGTCGCTGATTTTGCCATTGTTGTCCAATGTACAAAAATTGCCTCTCGCAGCCACATCGCCAGCACGTACTTCCAGGCCTACACCAATCGCCTCTAGTGCGCCACGGCCTACCAAATGATCCAAGGGATCGTAGCCAAATAGCGCCAGATGTGCAGGCCCCGACCCTGGAGTAACTCCCGGGCGAATAGGCACAATTTGCCCCAGGCTACCTTCGGAAGCAAGCCGATCCATGATCGGTGTTTCTGCTGCCTCCAGGCTTGTAGGACCGCCTGTTTGGATGGGCAGACCGCCCAATCCATCTAGGATGAGTAAAACAATCTTGCTATTGTTTTGATTCAGCAAATGGCCGAGATACTCAGTACTCATAACTTTTCACCAAAGAAAAAAGGTAACGCGTAATTCTATCTTACGCGTTACCTTTCGCTATGCACAGGGTAAATGCCCGGGTTTCTAGCGGACGGCTTGTTCCGTCTCATTGTCAAATACGTGCAAGTTGTCCACGTTAAAGGCAACCTTCACCTTTTCTCCAATTTTGTAATCGGAGCGTGGATCAACCCGGGCCACAAAATTTTGCTCGCCGCTTTTTAGGTAGCCAACGATCTCGTTGCCCATCAACTCAACCACATCCACTTCTGCTTCCACAATAGAAGGTTTGATGTTTGGTGGAGTAAATTCCGTGTCGTGTATGTCCTCAGGCCTAATGCCAAAAGTAACATCTTTGTCTACATATTCGCTATAAGCTTTCACTCGATTTTTGGGGACATCCACCTTAAAGCTGCCGGCGTCCACCATGAGCTTACTCTTCTCTTTGATTATTTTGGCATCAAAGAAATTCATTGCCGGCGATCCGATAAAGCCGGCTACGAATTTATTTGCAGGAAAATCGTATAGTTGTTGAGGGCTATCGATTTGCTGCAGCTCGCCGAAATTGATAACAGCAATGCGTGTAGCCATGGTCATTGCTTCTACCTGATCATGAGTCACGTAAATGAAGGTCGTGGCCAATTCTTGATGCAATCGACTGATTTCAGCTCTCGTCTGAACGCGCAATTTAGCATCCAGATTGGAAAGCGGCTCGTCCAAAAGAAAGACATTTGGTTCACGCACAATCGCCCGACCAACCGCTACACGCTGGCGCTGTCCGCCAGATAGCTGCCGAGGCTTGCGTTTGAGCAGTGGCTCAATACCCAGTATTTTTGCGGCATCGCTCACACGGCGTTTGATTTCTGCTTTTTCCATTTTGCGGAGGCGCAATCCGAAGGCCATATTGTCGAAGACAGACATATGAGGATACAGCGCATAGGATTGAAAGACCATGGCGATATCGCGGTCTTTGGGCGGTATATCGTTCACCACTCTATCACCAATCATTATCTGCCCAGATGTGATCTCTTCCAGGCCGGCCAAAAGCCGAAGCGCGGTTGATTTGCCACAGCCCGATGGGCCTACCAATACCAGAAACTCCTTGTCTTCGACATGAATATCCAGGTCGTTAACCGCGATTACATCCCCAAAGGTTTTAACCACGTTTTTAAAAGTTACGCTAGCCATTTTTTTGCACCTCCAATATCAAAAGTATAGTGCTGCCATTATAAGGCAGAAAATTTAAGGATGATTTTGCTCACTTACAACTGTTAGAATGTTTTTATGGCAAGCAAGACCAAAATTAAAGACAAAGTGAGCCCGGTTCGTCGGCAATATCTGGACATTAAGAGCCACCACCGCGACGCTATTCTCTTCTTCCGTCTTGGTGATTTTTATGAAACATTTGACGAGGATGCCGAATTGGTAGCTCGCGAGTTAGATATCGTGCTTACTTCACGCAATGTAGCAAAAGGCACGCGGGTGCCCATGGCAGGTGTGCCTCATCACGCGGCGGAGAACTACCTTGCACGGCTCATCGAAAAGGGTCATCACGTGGCTATCTGTGAGCAGATCGGGGAGGAGCCAGTAAATGGGTTAATGCCCCGTGAAGTTGTGCGCATCGTCACCCCAGGCACAGTAGTGGAACCTGGTCTGCTGCCTAGTGACGCCAACAATTATTTAGCTGCAGTTTTTCTGGATGGCGACCGTGCCGGAGTGGCGTACGCGGATGTGAGCACGGGCGAATTTGCTGCCGCAGAGGTGGAAGGCCTAGGTGGCTTGCAGGCGGAGCTGGGACGCTTATCACCCGCAGAAGTACTTGTCCCTGAAGAACTCAACTTGGAAGATTGGCCCCAGCAACACACTACGCCCTTTCCTGGATGGCGCTTTGAAACCGGCAGAAGCAGAGATGCTCTTAAGGAGCATTTTGGAACGTCCACTCTGGATGGATTCGGTTTGAAAGGCAAGACAATGGCGATAAGAGCCGCAGGCGCATTGTTGCAGTATTTGCAGGAAACTCAGCCTGCTACGCTGGGCTTACTCGCGAGCTTAAGTGTATATAGCAGCGATGAATTCATGAACCTTGATATCGCTACTCGACGGAATCTTGAACTAAGCCAATCGCTGCGCCACGCTACGGTGGAAGGATCTTTGTTAGATGTGCTCGACAGAACAGTCACACCAATGGGGCGGCGATTGCTGCGCCAATGGGTGAACAGACCGCTGCTTGATATCAACAAGATCCGGTTACGGCAGGAAGGACTTAGCTTCTTTCATGCGGATGGCTTGTTACGCGCAGAACTTCGCGCGGCGCTAAAGCCGATCTCCGATTTGGAACGCGTAATTAACCGAATAATGGGTGGCAGTGCACAACCGCGCGATCTTGTTGCCATGCGTGAAACACTTCAACGCCTTCCGGATTTTATCGGCCTGTTGCCTACGGGAAAAGGCCCATTGAAAACTCTGCTTAAAGGGCTTAATCCCAATACAAAGAATTACAAATATCTGCAATCCGCGCTTACGGATGATCCACCTGCCACACTTGGCCGAATCGGTGTTATTCGTGCTGGCTTTTCAAAGGACCTGGACGAAGTGATGGAGTCCTCCAAAGCGGCGCGTGATTGGATCGCCAATTTGGAGATTGAGGAGCGGGCACGCACAGGGATTAAAACGCTCAAGGTGGGGTTCAACAAAGTGCACGGTTATTACATTGAAGTCACCAAAGCAAACGCTGAGCACGCTCCCGAAGAGTACATCCGCAAGCAAACGCTTGTGAATGCTGAACGCTACATTACACCCGAAATGAAAGAAGTTGAATCTCAGGTGCTCAATGCCGAAGAGCGCATCCTGGAGGTGGAGACGCGCCTCTTCGGCCAGATCTGCGCCGGATTATCGAAATCTGCGAAAAGTCTCCTGGCTACCGCGCGCGCATTAGCTGCTCTGGATGTTCTGGCCTCATTGGCGGAGCTGGCTGCACTTGAGGGTTATGTGCGCCCAGAGGTTGTTGCCGATGATGTTATGGAAATCAAAGATGGGCGTCATCCCGTAGTTGAGCGCAGCCTGCCCGGGGGCGCTCGTTTTGTGCCCAATGACGTAGTTTTTGAAGAGGGCGAACGTGTGCGCATTATTACTGGCCCAAACATGAGCGGTAAGTCTACGTATTTACGCCAGGTGGCACTGATCGCGCTGATGGCCCAGATGGGCAGTTACGTGCCAGCTGATTCGGCTCGCATCGGACTGGTTGATCGTATCTTCACACGCATCGGCGCTCAGGACGAGATACATGCAGGTCAATCTACGTTCATGGTGGAGATGGTCGAAACGGCCAATATCCTGCACAATGCTACCGAGCGCAGTCTGCTGATCCTCGACGAGATCGGGCGCGGAACCAGCACTTATGACGGCCTATCTATTGCATGGGCTGTGGTGGAGTACATTCACAACCACCCTAAATTGCGCGCCAAGACTCTTTTTGCCACCCACTATCACGAGCTGACCCAGCTGGCCGAATTGCTACCCGGTGTGCGCAATTACAACGTGGCCGTCAGCGAGGCGGATAAGGACGTGGTTTTTCTACACAAGATCATTGAGGGTGGGGCGGATCGCTCTTACGGTATCCATGTGGGTCAATTGGCGGGCCTCCCCGCGGCTGTGGTGCAGCGCGCTCAGGAAATCCTAAAAGAGCTGGAAGCCTCTTCAGGGCGGGCAACGAAAATAGATGGCCAATCAGCCAAACAGGCAGCACTTTTCCCAGAAAGCAGCCCCTTGCTGGATGAGTTAGCGGAAATTGATTCGGACGCGCTCTCGCCAATCGAGGCACTTAACAAGCTTTATGAATGGAAGAAGCGATTTGCAAAAGGGGATGATGATAAAGATTAGCTGTTTCTCCGATACCAAATCCCCGTCCACTCCGGCACCCTGACCCAGTTCTTGGTCCGAACCTTTTCAGCCAACTCCTCCCCAAAAAAGAATTCAGTCAATTCCACAGCCTTGTCCAGGTTGGCAAATTCATAATCTGTTGAAATGTCTTTGCGTTGAAAGTCATGTTTATCTTCTAACCTAGAGTAGTATTCCGCCAAACCTGGGGTGGGGGGTCCAGCCGCATCGCTTCCAGTTCCCATCGTTTCCAATATGATTAACTGCCCCTGTGGCTTTGCACTGCGTTGCAATTCAGCCACGGCTCGGTCCACCTGATCTGTCCAATCGTCTGCGTGCCAGGATCGGAAATGCCCGATTGCCCAGCCTGCAATTACTGCGTCTGCCCAGTTAGTGGCAACGGGTAGTTGGCGAAGGTCTGCCTGGGCGAGCCACCAGTTTCCGCCAAATGCTTCCCTTTGCACGATCTGCTCCCGAAGCATATCGCGATGCAAATCGATTGAGAGCACTTCATTAGCCTGATCAGCGATTAGCAAGGGGATACGACCGGTGCCACCGCCTACATCCAGAATCCTTGAATCAGCGAACGATGTAATCTTTTGGAGAGCACTGCGTAAGTTGCCGTCCACATCTTCAGCCGCGATCAGCTCGTGATAGGCTGCGGCTTTCTTTTGATAGATCTTTACAAAATGATCCAAACTTATTCGATCTCTTTTTCGGCTGTCCAAATGCGGCCAGCCAGCCAGCGTGGGATAAAGAACATGCCTACGTAAAAGAGGCCACCCAGCCAAAAGTTGGGCAACACGCCGAAAAGGAAGGTCTCCATAAACGCGCCGAATGCGAACAATAGGATAGCAACCAGCCAAGCGGGCATAAAGAGGAACATCCAAGTAAATAAGAAGGTGATCAATCCAAAATAGACGGTGATAATGATGAAGGTCTGGCTATCGAAGCTGCTTCTTGCGAACAATATTGGGAGCAATTGGTGAAAGAGCAAAGCATACAGCCAAGCAAAACTCCAAATGCCACGCGTGCGGTTCTTTTTCCAATTTTCCATACTTAATGCTCCATGACCTCGTCAATCAGTTGCATGGCTGCGATGTGATCTGGAGTGGTCCCGCAGCAGCCGCCCAAGATACTGGCACCCTGCCGTTGCCAGCTGTTAACTAACTTAGCATAATCTCCGGGGCCAACTTCCTCGTTCTCTTCCCAGTCCGCAAAATCATCACTGTGTCCGTTATTGCCATATGCGGCCGTGGGTTTCTTCGTAGAGTCCGATAACTCTGCTAGTGCCAGACCCAAGGATTGGGCGGGAGTGCAATTGATAGAAAGAAAATCGGGTTCGAAAGTTTCCAAAGCGGCTACTGCATAAGTGATCGACTCACCCGAAAGCAAGCGGCCATCGTTACGGCAGACAAAGCTAACACCAAAAGGCAGTCCCGTGGACTTTGCTGCTTTTGCGGCAGCTAGCGCCTCGCGCACTGTGTTCATTGTCTCGACGAGGAGCAAATCCACATCAACCGCAGCCAGGCTGGCTGCCATCTGGCTATGTTCGCGAATAAGCTGTGCGTCAGGGGGAACCAATTCTGGCGAATAGCAATCTTCCAGCGGCGCCATCGATCCGGCGACAAAGGCAGACTGTCCACTCTCCAAGACCGCTTTTCTGGCAATATCAACGGCGGCCAGCGTTAGGCGCTCGGCATCGTCAGCTTTGCCCACTTTGCCAAGTGCTCGGCGCTGGCTGCGAAATGTATTGGCAGTAATGATTTCTGCGCCAGCTTCCAAATATTCGCGATGAATGCTTTGCAGCAAGCTTGGAGTGTCAAATGAGGCCAATGCAGTCCAGGCTGCCGAACTTGTGTTCATTCCACGACGTTCCAGTTCTGTGCCTGTGGCACCATCCATCAGGATGGGAAGAGGGTCACTAAGGCGTTCCAGAAAATCGGGCATGCGAGTATTATACAGATACTTCGCCCGAATAGAGGAGCCTTGTATGAGCGCAGAGAAGCCTGCTAAATCTGAACATGGTGAACGGAAAATCGAGGTTTTCGCTGAGGCCAGTACGATAGAAGGCTGGCGCAAGCAGGCCATCGCAGGGCAACGCGATACACGCAGCTTTGCCATTATCGCCGATGAAGGCGAATACATGCCGGGTGGTGAGGGCACTGCGCCCACGCCGCTGACTTACTTTGTCGCGGGGATTGCGCTCTGCCTACTTTCACAAGTATCCAACATAGCCATGCGCAAAAAGCTGAAGATCCGCAATGAAAAAGTTAACGTGGTCGCTAATTTTCTGGAAACGGGCTCTATTCTAAAGGGCGATAAATGGGGAGAGGCTCAAAGCTTTACGATAGAGATGAAGATGGACTCCGAAGAATCAGATGAGGAGATCTCCGCGTTGATGAAGCTGGCGCATGAAATGTGTTTCGTGGAAGACGCGCTGCACAAGAAAATGGAGATCTCATATTCGCATAGTTTAAATGGGAAGACACTGGATATCTAACCGGACAGCCATATTGTTTTTCTAAGCTAATTTTCCTAAGACTAGCCATTCATATTTTCGTAAAATGAAAAGTGGAACAAAACTCAAATTTAGTCGGCGAGATTTCCTCAAAACCGGTCTGCTAATCCCTGCTTCTTCACTCTTGGCGGCCTGCAACCAGGCTGTAGACAGCTTGGCAGGTGTTGACCCCACTCGATTCCCTCCTGGCCCTACCAGTGGTGAAATTCAGCCAACGGACACGCTTCCTCCAGCAGGTTGTGATGATAATGAAAGGGAAGGGGGCCCTAGTGTGGGCCAGATTGCTAAAGCGGGGGACAAACTAGCCGAAATCCG
>Ga0315336_1007583_pt1 | contig 10271 bp, 13 predicted proteins | sample ASW5metaG_FD_204512 | JGI IMG/M metagenome (GOLD analysis project Ga0315336, IMG submission 204512) | Ammonia-oxidizing marine archaeal communities from Monterey Bay, California, United States - ASW #5 | ecosystem: Environmental > Aquatic > Marine > Intertidal zone | place: USA: California... | reverse complement strand
TATTTGGATTAGGAGCAGTAGTTGGAACAATTAGTGGTTATATAGTTGATTTCATCCATGAAACTAATTATTTAATGCAAGGCTTAAAGAGTAATAGTAATTTTGAAATTCTTGAAAAAACTTTCGTTTCTAAGTTTAATTTTTTTTGGTTAATTATTTTTTTACCTGGATTCTTATTGGGAATTCTTGTAGCCTTTCAAATTGATCCAAATAAATTATTTTTTACAAATAATTTCGATTTCACTGCTATTATTGGTTCATCAGGCGCAATCTTGTCTATATTTATGTGGTCATTAAATCCTTTAAGTGATTTTCAATGTTCAACAGATAAATCACGTGGTTATTTAGCAAGAGTTGTAGATACAACTAATTTTGTTTCGACTTGGGTAATTTGTGGTTTTTTAGTTTTTGAAATATTTATGTTTTTTACTTCGATTGATTTAAAAAATTTTTTTGATATTTGGCTTCCTTTTGTTCCTTTAATAGCAATAATTTTTGGTTTTCTCCCTGGTTGCGGTCCTCAAGTAGTAGTTGCAACATTTTATCTAAATGGCTTCATTCCTCTTTCCGCAGAAATAGGTAATGCTATATCAAATGATGGTGATGCATTATTTCCAGCATTAGCTCTAGCCCCAAAAGCTGCATTTATTGCAACAATTTATAGTGCTCTACCTGCAATATTAGTTGCATATGGATACATGTTTTTTTTTGAATAAATTTAAAAATTAAGAATATTTAAAAAAAAATTATAAATAATATAATCATTAGGGGGTGAGCTTAAATAAAGTAGTATTAAATTCATCTGCTATTAAAAATATTTCACCTTTTTGATTAATTTCAATATCTCTTATTCTGCCAATTTTTTTTTTAAAAATAATTTTTTCTTTACCAAATCCATTTTCTAATCGAGGTAAAAAAGATAAATATTGAAGTTTTAAAGAAGCAACGAGCAAAGAATTATTCCATTCAGGAAATGCGTCTCCTTGATAAAATTTTATTCCACCAACGCCAATTGAAGGTACCCAAATATAATCAGGTTTGAGCAAACCAGGTTCCCATGCATTTCCTTCTCCCACTTTGGTTCCAGAATAATTTGTTCCTCCCCACGCAACACTTTTCCATCCATAATTAGTACCTTTTAAAACTGGGCCTATAAAATCTCCTCCTTTTGGTCCATGGTTAGAAATATAAATATTATTGGTTAAAGGATCTAAACTCATTCCTTGAGGATTCCGAACTCCAATCTGAAATAATTGAGGTAACCAAAAAGGGTTATCAATAAAAGAATTATCATTTGCAATACTTCCATCCTTATGAATACGTATAATGCTTCCTATTGCATTAGTGGGGTCTTGAGCAATCATTCCTTTACCCCTTTCTCCAATACTAGCAAAAAGATAATCTCCTTTTATTACCATTCTTGATCCAAAATGCTTACCATTGCTAATATAAGGCAAGGCTTCAAAAATTAATTGTGTGTCAACTAATGAATTGTTTTCCAAACGAGATTTAAAAATCGCAGTAGTTAAAAGACGTTTTTTTTGAATTGTGCAAGTAATCCAAACTGTATGTCCCTCACTAATAATATCTAATAAACCACCTTGTCCAAATACTACCGCAGGTATTTGATGTTCAATTTTTGTTGAGGTATTATTTGTGGTATCTACCAAAACAATTTCTTTTGATTTTTTTTGAGTAATCAAAAGATGTGTAGAATCAAGCCACGTCATTCCCCAAGGATAACTTAATTGAACATTGATTTTTTCTAAAGTTAACGAAAAAGCAGAAAAAGACCAAAAAAAAATTAAGAATAAAAAACGTAAAAACATATAATCATATTTATCTTAGAAAATTCATTAGTATATAATAAGTTATATTTAGAATTAAAATTTTAAAGTTTAGAAAAATGACTTCTATCAAAACCTCAAGACTCATTATAAAAAAACCAGAGATCTGCGATAGACAAACACTAGTTACTCATCTTAACAATTGGGAAATTGTTAAGTGGCTTTCAAGAATTCCCTCTCCTTACTTATTAGAAGATGCAAATTGGTGGATTAACAATCATACTAAAGAAAAAAATAATTTAGAATATAATATTTATTTAAAGAAAGAATTAATTGGTGGAATTGGTTTTCAAATATCAGAAATTAAAAAAGATTATATACTTGGATTTTGGTTGGCCCAAGAATATTGGAACAAAGGTATAATAACTGAAGCGTGTAAGGGTTTTCTTGATTATATGATTAAAAAATTCCAAATAAAAAAAATTAAAGCCAGTTATTTAGAAGGTAATAAAGCTTCAGCTATTATACTAAAAAAGTTTAGCTTTAATATTGTTGGCAATGATGATTGGTTTTCTTTATCAATAAATAAAAAAAATTCTCATGTAAATATGGAATTATTAATTCATTAAAAAAAGGGGCCTTATCGGCCCCTATCCTTTTAGCTTAACTAATACTAATTAGTCGTGCTTTTTTTTCTTCAGGAATAATGCGCTCTAAATCAATATTTAAGAGGCCATTTTTTAATTCAGCATTTTTCACTTTAATATCCTCAGAAATTGTAAACACTCTTTCAAATTGTCTTGTAGAAATACCTTTATGAATTACTCCATTAGTATCATCATTAACAATTTTTTCTTTTGGTTTATTACGAACAGTAAGTGTGCTATCTTTTAATTCTAACTCGATGTCATCTTTGCTGTACCCAGCTAGTGCTACTTCTATTTTATAATCATTCTCAGTAATTTTGTGAATGTTATAGGGTGGATAGTTAGAATTATGTCTTTCAGTTGACTCCAGAACTCGATCAAACTCTTCAAAAATTGAGTCAAATCCTACTGAAAATGGTCTTAGCGAATTCCATACGGATAGGTTTCTAGTCATAAAAACTCCTTAATAAGCAAGTTATGTGCTGGCACCCATAATGGCATACCAACATATATAATGTGGGAATTAAAATAAAACTTTCAAGAGTTTTATATTATTTTTTTCTTATAAAAGAGAGTCCATCAGATAATGGAAGCAAAGAAAAATTGACTCTGTCATCTTGTTGAATTTTTTTATTTAGATCCCGAATAGTATTTGTTTGAAAATCAGTTTTATTTTCATCAGCTACATCACCATGCCACAGCATATTATCTATAATGATAATTCCGTTTGGTCGTAATAATTGAAGAGATAATTCATAATAGTTTGGATAATTATTTTTATCTGCATCAATAAAAATAAAATCATAACTGTGCTGACGATCAATCATACTTTGCATTACATCAACACCTACACCAATAATAGATTCTATCTTTGAATCTACTCCTGCTATTTTCCAATATTTTTTTGCCATGGATAAAAATTCATCTGAAATATCAACAGCAACAATTTTCCCATTTTCTGGCAATCCTTTAGCTATACACAAAGAGCTTAGCCCTGTAAATCTTCCAATCTCTAAACAATTTTTTGTTTGAGTGATTTTAACAATAATTTCTAAAAACTGACCTTGCTCTGGTGCAATTTGCATTTGAGCAACGCTTCCTAATGTCAATGTTTCTGCTACCAATCTATCAATGACTTCATCTGATCTATAACCGATAGTTTCTAAATATTGAATTAGTTTTTCATCAATGCCTATTTGTGTACTCATTTATTTAATTACTTCATAAATATTTTGAGATTTGTTTACCTCTTGATCAGAAACAACAAAACAATTTATAATTGGATTTTTTACCTTATCAAAATCATCTTTGGAGTTTGCAAATACTTTAATCACAGGAGTTGATGTATCAATAGACTCACCAACACCTAATACATTATCATAACCTACATGATAATTTATTTTATCATCTACTTGTTTTCGTCCACCACCAAGCTCAATAAGAAGTAATCCAAGGTCACGCGTTTTAATTTCTTTTAACCATCCTTGTTTTCCTAAATATATATCTTCTATATACATATTACTAGATAGTTCTTTTTCATACGTATTTAAAAAAGAATCTGGTCCACCTAAAGCATAAACCATTTTTTCAAATTTTTCTGCTGCCTTTCCACTATCCAAGACTGTTTTAATTTGTTTAAGTGATTCTTTTTTAGAAATTTTTTTTATCATCATCAAAATAGAAGAGGCCAATTCATTGGTAACAATTTCCAATTGAGGATCTCTATTGTTAGAAACTAAGTATTTAATACATTCTTTTACTTCCAGCGAATGTCCCGCACTTCTTCCCAGCACTTGATTCATATCTGTTAATATTGCCTCACATTCTAATCCCGCTCCTTTGGCAACGCTGACAAGTGAATAAGCAAGATTTTGTGCGATTTTTAATGTAGAATTAAATGATCCATTTCCTACTTTAATATCAAGAACTAATGTCTTTAATCCAGATGCAATTTTTTTTGATAAAATCGATGAAGTTATAAGCGGAAGAGATTCAACAGTCCCTACAATATCACGAATTGAATATAATTTTTTATCTGCAGGAGCTAAATTTGAAGTTTGACCAATAATTGCACAGCCAACGTCTTTGACAACTTGACGAAATACATCAATATTAGGTGTTGTATTATACCCAGGAATTGAATCAAATTTATCAAGAGTACCGCCGGTATGACCTAGCCCTCTTCCAGAAATCATAGGAACAAACAAATCACACGCTGCTAAAATAGGAGCAAGTATAAGGCTTGTTTTATCACCAACACCCCCTGTTGAATGTTTATCACAAACTAAATCACTATCAACAATATCTTGCCACTCCAAAGTATCGCCCGAATTTTTCATAGCATGAGTCATCCAAATTGTTTCTTGAGCCGTCATACCATTTTGAAATATCGCCATACTCATAGCTGCAATCTGAACATCAGAAAATGAATTATCAGTCAGGCCACTGACAAATATCTTTACCTCCTCTTCTGTTAAAGAAAGTTTATCTCTTTTTTTTCTAATTATCTCTTGAGGTATCATCTATTTTTACTTCACAAATAAATTTTTTTATAAGATTAAGAACATTATTTTCTGCTAGTCCTGCATTTTCTAAAGTTTCTTGATGACTTAATTTAGTTTTATTCATTCCAGCTGCTAAATTTGTAATAACACTAATAGCAATCACTGGAAGATTACAATGATTGGCTACTAAGACTTCTGGAGCTGTTGACATTCCTACAGCACTTCCTCCTAAAACTCTTAATGCTTTTATTTCAGCAGGTGTTTCAAAATTTGGCCCTGAATACATACAATAAATACCCTGATATATTTTTTGGTTAATTGTATTCGCAACAGTAATAAGCTGATCTCGGTACTTTTTGTGATATCCGTCACTCATATCATGAAAGCGCGGGCCATATTCTTCATCATTAACTCCTATTAAAGGATTAAATCCGCTCCAATTTATATGATCTGTTATGACCATTAAACTTCCTGCAGGCATATCTTCATCAAGGCTTCCTGCTGCATTGGTAACAACTAATAATTTACAACCAATATCTTTTAAAACACGGATGGGTTTTGCCAAAGTTGCAGGATTATGCCCTTCATAAATATGAGAACGACCATACATACACACAACGTTCAGTTTTTCAATTTTACCTAATACAAGTTTTCCTGCGTGACCCTTAACAGTAGGTTGAGGAAAATCAGAGAGATCTTCATAAGAAATTGAAGTAATTATATTTTTTTCTGTAAAAAAATTAGTTAATCCACTTCCTAAAATAACAGCAATATCAGGTTTGATATTTTTTGTATGTTCTAAAAAAACTTTAGCAGAATCATACATTATAGATTCTCAGGGCCAAATGAATCAGGTAATAATTCTGCAAGAGTTGATGTTTTCAAATGACCCTCGCTATTACACATATGAATAGCAACATCTAATGATGCAAATTCACGTAATCTTTGTCTACATCCACCACAAGGTGAACATAATAAATCACCTGATCCAATAACTACAACTTCTTTTATATTTCTATATCCACTAGAAACTAAGTTACCAATAGCACTGGCTTCAGCACATTGTGATTGCGGATATGCTGCATTTTCAACATTGCAACCAGAAATTATAGAGCCATTCTCTGTCAAAAAAGCAGCACCTACTTTGAATTGAGAATATGGAACATGAGCATTTTCCCTCACTTTTTTTGCCTCTAAAAATAATTTTTCAAAATTATCTGAAATCATACGTTACTCATATCATCAATTTAAAATTAAAAATAAATTATAATTTAATTAATTTATCTGATAGATCTTAAATAGAAATAGAAATATGAACTTAGACTTAAAAATCTGTGGAATTACAAACCTCTCTTCGATCAAGATTGCTGCAGAAAATAATATTTGTTCTCTTGGTTTTGCCAGCAATAACTTGCTAGGCCCTAATACTTGCAATGATGAAAAAATAAAAAAATTAATAAAGGAATGTGATTATTATAAAATTGATTCAGTTTTACTCACACGTCATAAAAGTTTGACAGAATTAATCCAACAAATTGATTTTACAAAACCTAAAACTATTTCCTGTTCTTATTTCTTTAAACATGAAGATCTTGCCTCACTTAAATCTATTTTTCCAAAATTAAAAATAGGCATTGCTATTAATCCAATAAAATTTGATAAAAGCTACTTGAATTCTATAAAATCAATAGCAGATATTATTTATTATGATCTGAATGTCTACACCCAAACTAACATCACTACTCACAATATTGAAGAATCTATTGAACAAATAACATTCTTAAAAAAAATGAAACTACCTATTTATATTGGTGGAGGTATAAATAATAGCAATGCTAAAAAAATTATTGATAAAATATCACCCAATGGTCTTGATGTCTCTCGAGGTTTAAAAGATACAAATAATGATATTTCTTTAATTAAACTTAACGAATTAAGAATAAGTCTTTCGGCTGCTTAATTTTTTTTTCTATATATTTAATCTGTAACTCTAATTTTAATTTTTTTAATGATTGATTTTCAACAGGGTGTTTAAAAAAGGGATCAATATCGCATAAAGGAAAAATAACAAAATCTCTATTTATCGCTCTAGGATGCGGTATAACTAAATTTTCTTGATTTATTGTTAATGAATTAAAAAAAATAATATCAATATCAATACGCCTTGGTCCATTTTGAATTAATTTTTTTTTGTGTAATTTCTTTTCTATTAATTGTAATTTTTTTATTAACTCAATAGGTCCACAGGTTGTTTGTAATTTAACTGCTGTATTGTAAAAATCACTTTGTTCTTTATAACCATAAGGTTTTGAAACATAAATATTGCCAATTGACTTTAATTCTCCAATATTCTGTAATTGTCTCAAGCAATTATTAAAATTAACCTTCCAATTTCCAACATTTGAGCCAAGGGCTAAAAAAACTTTATTGAGATACACGTAAAGACACACAGCCATATTTCTTTGCTACAGCCACTTTATTAATGCTTACATAAACTTTTTTTAATTTAAATTTTTTTTTCATTTCTTTAGAGCATTCTACAACTAATTTTTCTAAACTTTTATAACAAGAAGTCTCAATAAAAAATTTTAATGATTTAGTAATAGCAGAATAATCTTTTAAATATTTAATATCATCTAATTGATTGGCCTTTGCTACACTGTACATAAATGATAAGGTAACTGTTAGGGGTTGTGATTTTTGTCTTTCCTTATCAGTTATTCCTATATGAGCTTTGGTTCTTAGATTTTTTATCTCTACTTCAAACATTTTATTTCTTTAAATATTTTTATTGCTTGATGTGTCTCTTGTACATCGTGAACGCGAAATATATCAACTCCTTGTTCAAAACAATACAATACTGATGCTAAAGAACCTCCCAAACGTTGATTTGCCTGTGAATTATCTACGTCACTTATCCAGCTTTTCCTAGAAGATCCAAGTAATAAGCCATATTTTTCTATTTTTAATTTTTTAATATTTTTTAAGAGTAATAAATTTTGTTGTAAATTTTTTCCAAATCCAATTCCTGGATCAAACCAAACCCTGTTGCTAGATATTTTATGTTTTTTTAATAACTTTATTTTTGTAAGAAAAATTTTTTTGATATCATAAACAACATTCTTATATGTTTGTGTCATCAATTGCATTGTTTTTGGTGGGGCTGGTGTATGCATTAATACCAAACCATTTTTATATTTTTTTGATAAGATAAATAAATCCTCACTTCCCCCAAAAATATCATTAATTATATGAGCTCCTTGTTTTAAAGCAAACTCTTGTGTTTCAATTTTATTTGTATCCACCGAAATAATAAACTGATCTTTTGGAATTTTTTTTAAAATAGATTCTAATTTTTTTATTTCTTGTTGATATGTTATAGGCTCACTTCCCGGACGAGTACTTTCTGCACCAATATCAATTATAGTAGCCCCTTGTTTATTCATAAGATTTATATTCTTGATAGCAATGGAGGATTTAAAATTTTTACCTCCATCACTAAAAGAATCTTTAGTAACATTACAAATACCCATAATTTGTGGAAATTTAAAAGAAAAATTATTTTTATTTAAAAGCATAATCTATACAAGCTTCCTATAAAGACACAAAAGCTCCTTATAAATTAAATTAGATTTTGGTTTCCAACTTATTTTATTAATTGATTGTAAACTTATCACACCTTTTCCTGATCCAACTAACAAAATTTCATCAAATTTAGATAAATCATGAATAAAAATATTAATTTTTTTACTAACTCTTTTAGTTTTACTTAAGAGATAACTCATTGTTGTGCCCTTATAGAAATTAGTTTTTGGAATATAAATTATTTTATTGTAAATACAAAAAATATTAGTTGTACATCCTTCTAGTAAGATATTGTTTTGAAATAAAATAATTTCTCTTTTTTGAGTATCTATGGACAATAATTTTTTTAGTATTTTTTTATAGTATAAATTTTTAAGTGAAGGAATAGAACGTTGATAGGACATCAAAATAGCATCAAAATTTTTAATTGGTTTTAAACGATCTCTTAATGAAATAGAAATTATTTTAGAATTCACTGCAACTCTCAATAAGTGATCGTATCTTTTCATTTTATTTAATAATGGGAAAATTAATATTGATAATTTTTTTTCAGATAATGAAAAATTTATATTTAGTTTTTTTAATGATAAGTTTATATTTTTTATATGATCTTGAAGTAAGATATAATTTGGTTTTTCCCCAACAATTCTAATTGTTGAAAACGTCCCTCTTTTACCCCAAAGATCGCTATAAATTATTGGTTTAAAGGTTTTAAGCTGAAAGGATTTTTTGAATAAGTAATTTGCCATTTTTTGTTAAAAAAGAATCTGGATGAAACTGAAACCCAAAAACGTTATTGTCATAATCTTCTAATGCCATCGCTACTTTCGTAGTTTTACATCTCATTGTTATTTTTAATGTATTAGAATGAAATGGTTCTTGCAATTTTAAAGAATGATATCTACCAACAGATAAATTTTTTATATTTTTAAACACTTTACTTGAAGGAAGTACAGAAATTACAGATTGATATCCGTGAAAAATTTTATTTTGTTGAATAATTTTTCCACCCTCCGCATATAATATTTGTTGAAAACCTAAACAAATACCCAAAAATTTTTTCTTACCTTTAAATTGATGGTAAATTTTTGAAGTTATTGGATAATCTTTGGGTTCGCCTGGGCCAGGTGATAAAACGATTGTTTTAGCTTTAGCAATTTTTGATTGATTTATCTCATAATAATTCGAAACAATAACGTCATCAAACTTACCCAACAGATGAGCAAGATTAAAAGTAAAAGAATCCTCATGATCAATAAGATATATCATGACTTAAAGATATCCAATAAAGATTTTGCTTTAATATAATTTTCTGCATACTCTTTTTTTGATTCACTTCCTAAAATAACACCGCTTGCGACAGATACCTCAGATATATTTTTATAATTTAATAAAGACCGTATGATAATATTAAATCGCATATCACCATTAGTTTTAATATATCCAAAACTACCCGTGTAAATATTTCTACTATCTTTTTCTTGATGATTTAATAAATTTAAAGTACTTATCTTCGGACATCCAATAACTGAACCTCCGGGCATCATTGCTTTAATAATATCAAATGTAGAAGTGGTTTCATTCAATACTCCACTAATTTCAGTAACATAGTGATACAGATCTTTATATTCTTCAACATATTTTAACTTTTTAATTCGCACACTGCCAATCTTACAAATTCTTGACAAATCATTTCTTTCCATATCAACAATCATATTATGTTCTTTACTTTCTTTCTCATTCTGGAC
>Ga0315336_1007582_pt1 | contig 10276 bp, 6 predicted proteins | sample ASW5metaG_FD_204512 | JGI IMG/M metagenome (GOLD analysis project Ga0315336, IMG submission 204512) | Ammonia-oxidizing marine archaeal communities from Monterey Bay, California, United States - ASW #5 | ecosystem: Environmental > Aquatic > Marine > Intertidal zone | place: USA: California... | reverse complement strand
GGAATGTCCGCCGGCGAGCGCCGCCGGTTCCTGGACAACCTCTGGTCCGACCTCCACGCGTTCGGTCCGGCGCGTGGCGTCGTCGAAGAAGGAGTCCTCGACGCGACCGACATAGCAGGGCGCAGTGTCATCGAGTTTCGAGTACCGGGGCGATATCGAATCACCTGCGCACGCGGCACGAGTATCGGCGTCGGGGACGTCACGATTTCTCCGCGCGAGCGGACCGACCTACGGATCGATCTGGTCCCTTCGTCGACGGTCGAGATTCTCGCCACCGGGGCCGAGGAGCCGGTGCCGGAGCTCCGCCTGACGGTCGAGTTCGAGGACGGTTCGAAACGTCACGTCACGACCTCCAGGGACGGCATGGCGCGACTGACGGGGCTGAACCCCGGGGTTCGCGGGCGAATCCTGAAGTCGTCGCGAGAGTTGGTTCACGTCGCGTGGGAGGAGACTCCGGTCGCAACTCCGATCGATGAGTCGTCCTCGACGACCTTCCTGAGAGTGGCCGAGCGGACGCTCGTGCGAGGCGTCGTGATCGATGCCCGTCGGAACGAGCCGGTCGAGTCGGCCCACGTCTCGACTGAACCGGGGACCGACAGCGTGAGCGTCGGTCCGGGCGGTCGGTTCGAGCTGTACGCACCGGCCGGCGCGACGGTCCTCGCTTGGTCGTCCGGTTACCGTCGGAATGCCGTGCAACGACTCGCTTCGAGCGCGGAGGTGGAGCCGATCCGGCTCGAGCCGTTCGCGATGACGATCGAGAAGACGAACACTCAGGTCCAGCTTCGGACCGTCGACTCGAACTCCGACTCCGTCAACGGCGTCCGCGTCCAGGTGACCGCGTGGCTTCGAGGCGCCGATGGGAACCGCACCTCGCGGGAGCTGCTGACCGGGATGACGAGCATCGATGGGTTGATGGCCCCGTCGCTCGGGTGGAATCTTCACGCCGGAGAGTCCGTCGAACTCCAGATCTACGCCGCCAAGCCTCCCTGGACCGGAAGGATCACGACGACGGTGCCGGCGTCCGGTCGCCGCATGGTCGTGCTGCCGGTGCGGCGGTCTTCGAGGCTCTCCGGGCAGGTCGTCTTCGGGTCCGGAGATCCGACGGACGGGGCCGAGGTCTCGTGGACGCCGCGCGACGGCGCTCAACGACGTCCGACTTCTCTCGGGCCGGACGGGCACTTCGAGTTCGAGGAGGCCCCGAGTGGCCCCGGGGTCCTGCGTGCGCGTATGCCGTTCCGGGGCGTCGACCTCGAGTTCGACCTTCCAGAACGCGGGCGCTCCGGCGTCGTCCTCCGGCTCGAACCGCGCGCGGCCGAGGAGAGCGTGGAATAGAAGCCGTCACCTCCGGTCGCCACGGCTCCGATCGTGAGCCACCTGTTTCTTCGCCGGACGACGTCGAACCGGTTTCGGCTGCCGCGATTCTCCACGCATCCGCCGCTCGCCGAGCGGGTCCGTCGACTCGACCCGTCGTTCGAGATCCCGGAGTCCGGGGCGCAGCGTTGGCGACGGGACTTCTCGGCGTTGAAAGCGCGGTGGGGGTGAGGAAGGGGACGGACGAAAGCGCTTCCCGCAACGACCCGCCGATCAACTCTTGATCGGCTTCCTCGCCACCATCACCAACGAATGCCCGAACGGCGCGGGGATGCGCCGGAGGATCTTCCCCTCGCCGCCGAATATGGCGGCGAGGAGCGGGTTGGTCAGCTTCGACGGCTTGCGGGTCAGGTTCGTTCGCGCGTCTCCGCTCTTCGGGAACCACCGCTCCTTCGCCTTCAGCGCGAGCACGGCGGGGAGGATGATCGGGAACAGGATGACGTTGACGTATGTCGCCCAGACGACCTCGAGCCCCGCGTCGCGCGCCTTGCCGGTCAGCTCGCTCTTCGTGTAGCGCCGGAAATGGTGCGCGACCTTGTCGTTGTTCGAGAAGAGGAACTGGTACGCCGGCACCGAGAAGAACGCCGTCGCGCCCGGCTTGAGCACGCGCAGGATTTCGGTCAGCGCCGCGCGGTCGTCCTCGATGTGCTCGATGCAATCGAAGTAGGTCACCAGGTCGTGGCTCTCGGACGCGAACGGCAGCTCGTGCGCGCCGGCGACGAACGAGCGCTCGAACCCGCGCTCGCGGCAGATCTTGATCGACTCCGGATCGGCGTCGAGGCCGATCGTGTTTCCGTACCGCGCGCCGAGCTCCGGCAGCATGCCGCCGACGCCGCACCCGATGTCCGCGACCGCGTCGAGTGGCTGCGGCGGGAGGAAGCGCTCGAGGATCGAGAAGTAGCTGCGGCGCCGACCGATGAACCACCAATGGTCACGTTCGAGCTCGAGGAACTGACGGTAGGCGACGCCTTCCACGTCAGTCGTTCTTCTTCGTCTGCTGCTTGCGCGCGACGACGATCATTTCATCGAACAGGTTTATGTACAGCGAGCGACGCCCGATCAGCCGCAGCGGGGACGCGAGCACCGACAGCGCGGGGTGGATCTTGCCGACGCGCTCGACGAGGAAGTCGAACGACACCTTCTTGCCACCGCGCCGCGGCGTGTTCTCCTCGATCGTGAAGCCCGCCCGTTCGAGCAGCATCGCGACGGTCTTCGGCGAGAAGTGATAGAGGTGTTCGGCGTGCTTGTAGTGCTGCCAGTTCTTCCCCATGACTTTCGCGAATCGTGATTCGACGTTCTGCGTCTCGATGACGAGGAAGCCATCGTCCTTCAGCAACTCGCTCGCGCGCGCGAGGATCTGCGCCGGGTCCTCGAGGTGCTCGATCACGTCCCAGAACGTGATGACGTCGAAGGTCCCGGGTTCATACGGCGCGTCGTCGAGGGTCCCCGCGAAGACGTGCTGGAGCCCGTACATCTCCTTGGATCGTTCGACCATCGTCTCGGACAGCTCGACTCCGTGACACTCCCAACCGATCTCCTTCATCGTCGACAGGAAGAAGCCGGCCGCCGATCCGACGTCGAGCACCTTCGCCGGCTCGGACACCCGTTCGGTGATCACCTCGCGCCGCATGCGATAGGTGTTCACGTACAGCTCCGCGTCTTTCACGTAGTCCGTGTAGCCGAAGTCCTTGGCGTGATCCGACTCCCAGTACGCGGTCTGGTACATCGCCTGGAGCTCTTCCGCCGAGAGCCTCGGCAGGACGTAGACCAGGCCGCAGTCCGGGCAGCGCACGACGCGGTACGGCGCGTCCTCGAACTTCAGCTCGGGGTCTCCCCGACCGCAGAGGTAGCACGGGACTTCGCGTGAAGGGACGGCCGACAGGACTTCCGACGAGCTGTCCATCAGTCGTGGTGTTCGTCCTGTCCGAGGACGTCGTCGTGCGACGCCTCGGTCTTCTTCAGGAGCCTCTCGCCGAGCACGAGCCCCATCGCCAGCGAGTGGTCCATGTTGCCGTACTGGAAGAGTCCTTGGCGCCCGGTGGCGGTGTAGTTCGTGAGCTGCTTCTGCCAGTCGAGGCAGGCCTTCACGTGATCGCGGTACGTGAGGTCGTAGAGCGGATAGCTGTACCGCTCTCGATGGGTGTACGACGCGACCACCTCGTCCTTGCGGATCAGCCCGACCTTCTCCAGGTCACTGGCCGCGAGTTCGGTCAGCTCTTCCTTCCCCATGTGCCAGGTTTCGTCGTCGTAGTTGCACGTGATCTCGGCGGCGACGAGCGTCTTGCCGGGGGGCGCGCAGCGCTCGGAGAAGTTCTTGAACTCGGAAATCCGGTGCACCCTCAGGTGCTTCTCGGGGAGGTAGATCCAGTGATCGTCGGTCACCTTCTCGCGGTCGAGCGCGAGGAACGCGAACACGATCGCCTTGTACTTCAGCTCTTTGCACGACTCGACGACCTCGGGCGGAGGCGGTGGGTCGAACAGGTCGATCATGGTGGTGACGGGCACCGTGCTGATGAGGTGTTCGACGGGGACTTCGCGCGCCTCGCCGTCGACCTCGATGTCGACTCCGAGAACCTTATCGCCTTCCCAGCGGACGCGCTTGACCGTCACGCCGGTGTCGATCACGTTCGGGCCGGCGCCGCGGATCTCTTCGCCGTACCGCTCCGCGACCGAGCCGATGCCACCTTCGAGCGGGTAGAAGAAGCGCGAGACGAGCGTGCGCGGCACGTTCTTCGGGCGGAACAGGGTCTTCTTGACCGTGTCCATCAGGTTCAGCAGCGTGATGCGCTGGGACGCCCAGTCGGCGGAGATCTGGGTGCAGGGGATGCCCCAGGCTTTCTCGGTGTAGGTTCCGAAGAACAGCAGGTAGAGGGTCTTGCCGAACCGCTTGAGGATCCAGTTCTGGAAGCAGTCGTCGGGGATCGGCGAGAAGCGGTTCCGAATACGGATCGCGAAGTAGTCGATGAACGACCGGAACAGGATCGTCAGCGGCAGGCTCTTGACGATGTTCTTCGCGTTGAGGGGGTAGTTGAAGAACTTCCCCAGCATGAAGATCCGCGACAGGCGGTCCTTCCAATTGATGTTCTCGCCGAGGAGCGCCTCGACTTGCTCGTGGACGCGCTTGTTACGGGTGTGAAAGCGGTGCGGCCCGAGGTCGAACGTGTAGCCATCGATCTCGAACGACGCGGCGAGGCCCCCGACGTACTCCTCCTTTTCGAGGAGCTGGACGGTCTTTCCCCCCTTCGCGAGGGTGTACCCCGTCGACAGACCGGCCAGTCCGGCGCCGAGGATCGTGTAGTCGTGGGACATCTTCTTCTCGCGCGTCTTCTCGCGGGTCGGAGTCGACGTGCTTTGGCGGGCTCCGGGGGAATCCAGGAGTCTACCCCGCGTGTCGTCCGGTGCTTCCAAAAAGGCCTCCTGCTACTGGTAGCCGCCGCGTGCGGCGCGCAACCGGACGCGAAACAATTCGCCGAGGGAGCGCGCCGTGTCGCGCACGATGCGCACCTTGGAGTTCGGGCGGTCCTCCCAGGTCACGGGGATTTCGCGGACGTCGAGGCCCAGCCGTTGGGCCAGGAACAAGATCTCGGCATCGAACGACCAACCGTCGACCACCGATCGCGAAAAGATCGCCTGCGCCGCGTCCCGCCGGAACGCCTTGAAGCCGCAGGTGTAGTCCGAGAAGTCGATTCCGAGGACGCGGTTCACGAGTTTCGTGTAGCCGAGGCCCATGGACGTGCGGAGCTGCCCCTGCGGGGTCTTGATCTCCGCGTCGAGGTGCTTGCGGGTCCCGATCACCACGTCGGCGTTCTGCTCGAGGGCTGGCATGAACCGATCCAGCTCATCGAGCGGCGTCGACAGGTCCGCGTCCGTGAACAGCACGACCTCGCCTTCGGCGGCCAGCATCCCGCGTCGGACCGTCGCCCCCTTGCCGAGGTTGATCGTGTTTTCGAGCACTTCGAGCGGGAGCGTCCCCTGGAGCTCTCTCAGGATCGTCAGGGTCCGATCGGTGCTACCGTCATCGACCGCCACGAGGTCCCAATCGTCGGAGAAACGATCCCGCAGAAATCGCGCGATTTGCTCGAGCGACTCCCGGAGGACGGGTTCTTCGTTGAAGACGGGGACGACGACACTGATCATGCGGCGGGCTTGGAGTGGTTCAGGCGGCTTCCGAGGCAAGAGGGGCGCAGATGATATCGTCCGCGGCGCACGATCGAGTGGAGCCTCCCCCAGGAACGACCTCGCTCGAGGCGCTCGGGGCGGCCGCGATCCTGCTGCTCACGGTGCTCCTCTTCCTCGCCGATGGACTCCCGGCCGGCACCGCGCCGGTCTGCGTCGATCCTCTGTACGCCAACGTCAAGGAGGTCCCGTTCGACGAGGTCCGTCCGGACGGGTTCGAGCCCCACAACCCGTACCTCTCCGACCACGCCCTGGTCTTCAACCCGTGGCTGCGGTTCATGAACCGCGCGGTCCGGGACGGCGAGATCCCCTGGTGGTCGCCGCACTCGGGCGGCGGCGTCCCGTTCGTCGGGAACCTCTCGGCGGCGTTCTTCTTCCCCACGACCTGGCTGTGCCTCCTCCCGCCGGACGTCCTGACCGTGGAGCGCGGGATGCTCTGGGGGGCGGTGTTCCGACTCTGGTTCGCCGGCTTCTTCGGGTACCTGCTATTGCGCCGACTCGGGGTGGGCCGGATTGGGGCCATGACCGGGGCGTTCGGGTTGACGTTCTTCGGGTATCAGGTCGTCTGGCTGTTCTATTCGCTCTCGAACGTCGCGTGCATGATCCCGTTCTGCCTCTGGCTGGCCGATCGGTTCGCGTCGCGGCCGACGGCGGGGCGCGGGACGGCGTTTGGGCTGGGGATGGCGGTGCAGTTCCTCGGCGGGCACGCCGAGACGTCGGTCGCGCTGGCGATCGCGGTGACCGCGTGGTTCGTTGCGCGCGCGACGGCGCCGGACGCCACGCGACCGCCGCGGTCGATGGCGCTCCGGTTCGTCGCCGCGGGCGTCCTCTCGGTGATGCTCTGCGCGTACCAGATCCTGCCGTTCGCCGAGTACCTCTGGCAATCACAGGGGCGCTGGGAACGGCTGGTCGTGGAGTGGCCGGAGTTCATACGGACGAGCGTCCGTTCGTTGCCCGGCCTCGTGTGGCTCGTGGTCGCCGCGACCGGGTTCTGCTTTGCGTGGCGGCTCGGTCGCCGCGACCCAACGACGACCGGATTCGGGCGTGCGGCCCTCGCCGGCCTCTTTCTCGCGATCGGCGTGCTGGCGCTCCTGCCGCTCGGGCTGCGTCCGCAGCTGCTTTTGGCGATCGAACCGGACCTGTTCGGGAGCCCGCTCGTCGAAGGCTACCGCGGTCCCGAGACGTACACCGACGTGACGGGCGGGTACGCCGGAGCGCTGATCGCACTCCTGGCGCTTGCGTACGTGATGATCGGCGCACGGAGGCGAGTCGCCAACACGTTCGGGGCGTTGCTGGCGTTCGCATGGCTACTTCCGGCGCAGGTCGAGCCGCTCTACTCCCTGCTGAAGTCGATCCCGCCGTTCGACCTCGCCGCGAACACGCGCCTGCTGCCGTTGGCCGGCGTGGCCGCGTCGGTCCTTGCCGCATTCGCGGTCGACGGGATCGCGCGCACCGAGCGCGCGGCCTTCCGACGCGGTCTGCCGCGCTTCCTCGTGGCGCTGGGGGTGGCGGCGATGATTGCGCTCCCGTACGGCCGGAGTCACTATCGCGCCGTCGACGCGGGGCGGGAGGATCCCACGCTGGGCATGATCCTCGCGAAGAACGGCTTGAGTTGGAAGGGGTGGGCGCAAGGGCACCCTTTCTCCCCGTCGATCCGGCCGCGCGGGCACGGGCAGCTCATCATCCCGCTCGAGGTCGAGGTGCCGGACGACGTCCGTTCGGTGCGCTTCGAGGTCGATGGCGCGGCGTTCGGTTCCGCGGTCGTCGTCGACGGCGTCGCTTCCATGAAGTGGGACGTGACTCGCTTCGAGGCCGGGCGCTACCCGGTGTTGCCGATCGGTGTGCGGGCGGACGGCAGCGAGGTCGAGGGGTTGGAGGTGAACCACGGGATCGATCGTGACCCGTCGATCACGAGCCGCGGCGCATGGCGGATCGCGGCGGCGGCCGGCTTGCTGCTCGTGCTCGCGTGGTTCGCGTCGTCGCTTCCGTGGCTCGTCGTGCTGGTGCCGATCGGTGTGCTGGCCGAACTCTTCCTGTTCGGGCGCGGCTACAACGCGTTCGTCCCCGAGGAGCAGGTCTTCCCGGAGACGAGCGTCACGAGCGTGCTGACCGACGAGCTCGACGCGCGCGCCGCCGACGGCGAGGGGCCGTTCCGCGTCTGGGCGGAAGAGGTGATCCTGCAGCCGAACATGCACTACGCGTACGACCTGCAGACGGCACGCTCGTACGACCAGCTCGAGGTCCGGCGCTTCAACCAGTGGATGGGTTGGGTGACCGGCGGCGCGGTCCCGTTCACGCAGTGGAACCATCGCACCGTCGACTACACGTCGCCGCTGTTCGACGTGTTGAACGTCGGCTACGTCGTGACATCGCAGAAGCTCGACCACCTCGACGGGTTCACGCTGGTCCACGAACGGCTGCCGCGGGCGCGCGTCTACCGACACGAGGACGCGCTGCCGCGGGCGTTCGTCGCGCCGGCCGCGGTCGACATCCGGCCGGCGTTGGAGAGTGGCTCCCCGGGAGCGTTGCTCGCCCACGACCCGCGCCGAACGGCGTTCCTCGAGGAGGAGCCCCCGACGCCGCTCGGCGGGACCGGTTCGGTCCGCGTCGCCGCGTACGGGCTTCACGAGATCGAGCTCGAGGTCGACACGACGGGGCCGGCGATGCTCGTGCTCTCCGACAACTGGTATCCCGGCTGGGAGGCGACGGTCGACGGAGAGGACCGGCGTATCTATCGCTCTCACTTGACGTTCCGAGCGGTTCCCGTGCCCGCCGGCGTGAGCCGGGTGATCTTCCGCTACCGGCCCGGCTCGGTGCGCCTGGGCGTGATCCTGGCCGTACTGGGGGGGCTCGGAGCGCTCGGCTTCGTGTTTCGGGCGCGGCGACGCGCTCTACGGGGTGGGCGGGAAATGAACGGGGCCCGACCGGCGGCGACCGGATAGACTGGGTGCGTGCCAATGCTCTCTCCACGGGCCAACCTGCCATGAGAACGAGCTCTCGATTGCTCCTGCCGGCTGCTGCATCGTTCGGACTGCTCGCCGCGGCGTGGACGCTCCACGCCGGTGGACCCATGAGCCTGCCGCCAGCGTTCGCGGATACGTTCAACGACGACGTCCTCGGTGCCGTACCGGCGAACGTCGCCGGGAGGTTCGGGGCCACGATCCAGTCCGATCCGGGCGCAATCCTCGTCACCGGCAAGGTCGAGTCACGGGCCGTCGTGCAGGTCGTCGACGCCATGAATCCAGGCGGTCATCTCGAGCGCGTCCTGCGAGTCAGCGATGCGATGCTCGGCGGCAACGGGCACTCCGAAGTGACGATCCTGCCGGTCAATGCGACGGGCAAGGTGAGCCTTCGGTTCAATATCCGGCTGGCGAAGTTGGCCGGGGACATCTTCAAACTCACAGTGGCGGACAACCGGACCACGCCGGGGACCGGCCGCCTCTCGGTGGCGAGCGTGCTTCAGAGCGGGCTCCTCGTCGTCCAGGGATCCGAGGTGCCGTTCTTCGTCGAGCCCGGCGTTCGGTATCACGTCGGAGTCGACTTCGACCTCACCGGAGTGGAGGACACGTTCTCCATCCACGTCCAGCCGATCGACGGCGGCATCGGATTCCACAAGGGTGGCTTCGTTCTGTCTGTCGATGCCACGATGATCACCGACGTCACCTTCTCCCTCTCCGACGGGGGCAAGGGCGCGTTCGACCTGGACGACGTGCGGGTGCTGCACGGGATCTGAGCGGGAACGATCGTTCCCGTTCGATCTAACAATCTGCTTTTAAGTCTCTTACGAGTGCTGTGAACGATCGTTCCGGCGCTCGAGCGCGTCTTGTTGCGTGCTTGAAACATAACAGACGCCTCATGTCGGTCGGGAACCGACAGGTTCGAGTCGCCTTGGCACCCGGCAGGGACCAATGGGGCGAAAACACCCGGAATAGCGCCAGTTCGACGAGTTCGGCACGCGGCTCGCTTGTCTTCTTCTCGCTGGGATGAGGCTTGCTGGAAGTGACGCTGGGCTGGGTTTGGCGTTGCTGATGGAGAGCCGAACAGAATCGGTCGCCGTTTCCGAGCAGCGTCGGAGCGGCACACGATCGAGAGCGGCAGCCGACGGGAGAGCCGGCTGTCGCTCTCATTTTTTTCCCTCGTCTTCATGGCAGATCGCCGCGCTTCTTGAGCCGAACTCAAGAAAACCTTGCGGCGAGCCGATGATCACTCCTACGGATAGGGCACCCCCGATGAGCGGTCGGGGTGCCGAAACTCCTGGAGGTCGCCATGGCGGACTATCTCAGCTTGATTCGCGGGGGGATCGACCGGGAGGAGTACCGAGAACTCCACTGGGAGGGATCGTTCGCGGACTACCTGAACTTGATCCAGGAAGACCCGCGGATCATCCGCAACGCCTACCAGCGGCTGTACGACATGATCATGTCGTACGGCGTCGAACCGCTCCCCGAGTTCGGGCCCGACGCGGTCCACTACAAGTTCTTCGACGACCCGATCGAAGACGGGCGCGACGCGATCTTCGGTCTCGAGTCGTCTCTCGCGCACCTGGTATCGAACATCAAGTCCGCCGCGTTCGGGTACGGCGTCGAGAAGCGCGTGCTGCTCCTTCACGGGCCCGTCGGTTCTTCCAAGTCGACGATCGCGCGGATGATGAAGAAGGGGCTCGAGGAGTACTCGAAGACGCCGGAGGGGGCGCTCTATACCTACTCGTGGAAGATGGGCGACGACACGG
>Ga0315336_1007581_pt1 | contig 10277 bp, 8 predicted proteins | sample ASW5metaG_FD_204512 | JGI IMG/M metagenome (GOLD analysis project Ga0315336, IMG submission 204512) | Ammonia-oxidizing marine archaeal communities from Monterey Bay, California, United States - ASW #5 | ecosystem: Environmental > Aquatic > Marine > Intertidal zone | place: USA: California... | reverse complement strand
AGCGGGAGATTATGCGCGAATTCGATACGGATCTATTCCGTTTTGGGTCGCCTTTAATCAATCCCGGAGATTCTCCGATGCCCCTAGTAGCATATTTTCCTCAAGCCAGGACTCGAAACCATTCTCATCGACTCCTGATTCTACGGTCCATGCGTCTCGCCATCAAACACAAAAGCTACAGAGGAGAGTGCCCCAAGATATTTCGCTCGGAGTGGATACTAAGTTCATCTTCGAGTCAGATGAACAACCGAGCTCCCTTTAACGCGAAAAGATTCCGTGGTTTGGATTTCCCTGTGATTTAAGGAACGCGATGAGGTCTAGGATTTCCTCTTGGGTGAAGCTGTTCAGTAGCCCTGTAGGCATTGTGGATACGGGGGAGGTTGTGATTTCTTCGATCTGGCTGAAGCGGATGATTTCCATGACGGCGGTGCTGAAGAGGTCGGTTAGGAGCCATAGCTCTTGATCTTCGATGTCGGTGATGCGTCCGGTGTGGACTTGGCCGTCCTTCATGTAGACGGCGACGGTGTTGTATTGGTCGGGAATGACCTTGTCGGGCGTGAGCAGCGATTCGAGAATGCTTCGGTTGTCGTAGCGCGCGGCGACTCCTGTTAAGTCGGGCCCGGTAATGCCGCCTGGGCCTGCGAAGCGGTGACACATGCTGCACAGGGCCTCGCCGTAGATTCGCTTGCCCTGTTCAAAATTGCGCGGGGTCGATTGGGTGTTAAGGAGCGATAACAACTCGTCCACGGTCCAATCCTTCACATGGTCCCGCGCTTGGAGCGCGGTGTAGGGATCGGGTGGGAGGGGCGCGTTGATGATTTCGTCCAGCGCTTCTGTCCGCTCATCGGAAAGATGGCCCAGCGCCGCGTTGCGTATCCTGTTGATGGAATAGAGCGAGCCTTTTCCCCCGCCCATCGCGAAGATAGTAGAAAATTCTGCAAAATACTCACGGTGCTTCTCGAGACTCCAGCGGTATTCGGGCAGGGTGCTCAAGCATCGCAGGAAATACAGCTTCTCTTCTTGCGTATGCTCTTTATGTATCGCTACGAGCGTTCGGCTAATAATATTGGGTGCGTCCAGGTGCGCGAGCATTTGGCACAGTTCCCGGATGATCCGCCAGTCCGATGCAGGAAAGAGTGGATCGAGATACTGCGTAGTCGCCGCACGAGACTCTTCGCTCAGTGGACCCGTGCGTGAAAAAGCTAGAAAGAACACGCGCAATAGATCAACACGGTCACCGGTGGCCAATGGTTCCCATTCGATGCGCATGAGCTTATTCAGTATTCGTTCCTGATGTTCCTGGCCGCTCGACCTAGCCACAGCCGCCAGCGCAGCGATGGCCGTGCGCGTGTCGGTTTCGTCGAAGGCGCGCTCGAGCCACTGTTCAAGCGGTTGAAGCTCCAAGGCTACGCGCGCCGCGAATCGAATCGCGCGGTCCTCGCTCCCGAGACTCGACCAAACGGCATCGACAGCGCCGGGATTGGGTGCCCAGTGGTAACGTTCAAGCCGATGCCGCTCGTCTCGTTCGCTGGCGAACTCATTCACGGTGTATGAAACTTGCGCGGTTGATTCCTCGCCGGTGTAGCGCACGCGATACAGCGCGGACGATGTACCGCGTCCGCCTGCGACGAAATACAGCGCGCCATCGTCGGGGTGGAGCACGATATCCGCCGCGGGTAGCGGTGTGCCGGATAGAAATGGCTCCACCTCAGCGGTGTAGCTTGCGCCTTGGGGCGTGAGGTGAGCGACATAAATTTTTCCGTAGCTCCAGTCGCACATGAACAACGCGCGTTGATACTTGGCTGGAAAGCGCGCGCCGTAGCCGAAGGTGAGGCCGGTGGGCGACGCAGGTCCGACATCGTAGACCGAGCCGAGACTGTCGAAGTAGTAGTCGGGCCATTTGCGGTCGCTATCCCGCCAGCCGAATTCGGCCCCGCTCGTGACGTGGTTCACACGCGTCGGCCTGTACCAGGGCAAGCTCATGTCAGACTCCGCGTCGGAGTCGTAGGTGAACAACTCGCCGTCGACGTTGAATGCGATGTCGTAAGCATTCCGAAAGCCCGAGGCGATCAGTTCGAAGGTTTCGCCATTGGGATCCGTTTTGCAGACCCAGCCGCCCGGGCGATCGGCTCTGATGCGGCCTCCGTAGGACAGGAGACCGTCATCGGCCCAGTTTCGCGGGCCCGCCGACCGTTCCGGTTCCGGCAACGCCGTGCCGTTGCCGGCAATAATGTAGAGTCCCTCGCCGTCCGGACTCAGGATCACCCCGTGCGGCCCATGCTCGTCTTCGCCCTCGAAGACCCGCAGCCGCTCCACTTCGTCGTACGCATCGTCACCGTTGGTGTCGCGCAGACGGTACAGGCCCGAGGCGTCCCCCTGATTCACCACAGCGTAAAGGCTATCGAAGGCGTAAAGCAATCCCTGAACGCCGCCAATATTAACGTCCAATGACGCTACATCGATCGCCGAACCTTCAGCGGGTAACGTGATGCGGTAAAGACCGCCGTATTGGTTCGACGTGATCAGGCGCCCTTTGTTATCCACTGCTAGCGAGACCCAGGAACCTTCTTCCAGGGGGTGACGATAGAGCACGTCGGCTTCAAAACCGGGCAACAGGTATAGACTTTCGTCCACCATCGTCGCACGATCGCCGCCTTCTTCGCTAGACGGAAGATATTGAGGCGCGGCGAAACACGAAACGGTTGTCCAACCCGCCGCGACCAGGGTAAATAGAATGCACCGAACGAGCATAGCCACCTTTGTCCTCCAAGTTCTAGAGTTCGACTGTGCCATCGCTAAATTTGACCGACTCGATGCTGGTCAGCGTGTCGACACCGTCCCGATTTAACCGCTCGTCGCGCACGGTCGTAAACCCGTTGTGCTTTGTGACGATGTAATCCGCTTGCGCGCCGCTGTAGACCGCCGTGTCGTCGCCGCCGTTCCCGTTCAGCCGATCATCCCCTGCGCCGCCCTGCAGTGCGTTGTCGCCTGCGTTCCCGGTCAGCACATTCGTGTGTTGGTTGCCGACGAGATTTGCGTCGTTGTCGCCGCGTAACGTTACGTTTCGTAGATGCTGCGCCTTCATCGTGTAGCGCACATTGGGGTCGTATGTAATCGAATAGGTCCCCTTGAAATCTAGGGGCAATTGCGGCGTATAGGTGAGGTGTCGGGGAAAGAATTTTCCCAGGAGCACGTATCCCTGCGGGTCGTTTGTTTCTAGCATCGCCCGCCCGTTCGCGGCGCGGTACGCCCCGAAATGCGTCGCGCCTTCGGGAATTCTGCCTGGTTCGATCGGACGTCCTTCGTACACCGTGGGATTCACCGTCCAGAGATCAAGATAGTTATCGAGAATTACCGCGATGTATTCGTTCGCATCGCCCCACGATTCCCACAGCTCCTTCTCCTCCATCGCCTCGTGCGCGGCCTCGATCTCCTTCTGCATCTTCGGCAACGCGGGGCGAATACCATAGTCCTGCACAAGATGCAAAATTTCCTCGAAGCTCGCGTCGCGTGTGATATGCGCCATGTAGTCCTCGTCGCCCTCGGCGGGACATTCGTTCGCGCGAAGGTCTTGCATGCTCAGATCCGTCACGGAGCCCAGCGGGCCGCTCAACGCTTCGCGGAGGATTTCCGGCGTATTGAAAAGCACCATGGTTGCTTTTCTATCGGCCAGGGCGTTGCTTACCGCCGCCTTGTTATCGCCGTACTCCGACCCGGGGAACGATTCGAGGATATACTCCATCACATTTCGCGCCTTCAATACTTGATCGCGCGTCCATCCTGATTGCGCGATCAGATGAATCGGTTTCCCGTTCGGCGCGACGACTTTCGTATACATCGAAAACCAATTCGTAAACACCTCAGGTGTGTTATTAGGCAGCGGGACAATTCCGTCCGGCGAACCCGAGATATCAATGTCCGGAAGCGTGACGTCCTGCGCAGAAACAACCGTTGCCATCAACAAAACGGAAAGAGGAATTAGAACGACGCGAAGCAGCATAGTGGATCTCCCGTCTAGCGTGAGCTAATATCACCATAGGGCCGGCCCGCGACCGCCACGAACCGGCACTCAGGGATTGTAGTCCGCCCTCTTGGCAAGATCAAAAGCGGTATGGCCATGCCCTACCGTCCAAACGGTCGATTAGGCTTATTGTTGACGGTAGGGGCGTGAGTCACTACTATCATCCGGATGCGCCTGCATCAATCACCGGCGTGCGTCAGGAGAACGCTCGAATGAAGTCTACACGATTGGTTTCCTATGTAGGTCTATTCGCCACGCTATTCGCGGCGGCACTTGTGCATGGGCCCTGCCATGCGGACAGCGAAGACGCGGCCTGGGAACGACACGTGATCGATCAAGGGTTAAGCGGGGGCGACGGTGTACGCCTTTCAGACGCCGATAAAGACGGGGACCTCGACATTGTCGTGGGCTGGGAGCAAAGTGGGGTTTCGCGACTCTATCTCAACCCCGGACCTGACGCGGCTACCCAGCGATGGCCCTTCATTGATTGCGGTCCCGCGTCCGGTGTTGAGGACGCCGTCATGGCGGACATTGACGGTGATGGCCGGGTTGACGTGGTCAGTTCGACCGAAGGGCAGACCAAGCGCATGTTCGTCCATTTCGCACCCAAAGACGGGGCGTTTACCGATTCCAGCCGCTGGACTACCCTTGCCTTCCCGCCATCGGTGACGGGTGAACGCCGCTGGATGTTTGCGCTGCCACTGGACGTCAACCGGGACGGTCACCTCGACATCGTGGCCGCCGGAAAAGACACGGACGCCGTAATCGGCTGGTTAGAAGCGCCGACCACCAACAAGCGAGACCTGAGCACGTGGCGCTTGCACGAAATGGGCGGTGTCGGGTGGGCCATGTCCCTGATCGCCCACGACATGGACAGCGACGGCGACTCGGACATCGTAGTGACCGACCGTAGAACGGGCGCGGGCCTCCAAGGTGCACGCTGGCTCGAAAACCCCGGCGCCAACTCCCCCAGGCAGCGCGGCCCATGGCCAAACCATTTTATAGGCTCCGCCGGAGACGAGGTCATGTTCATGGCGCTACACGACATGGATGGCGACGGCGACTCGGACGCGGTCGTCCCCTCGCGGGATCCCAATGCCCTACGCTGGTTCGAGCGGATGGATCGCTCAGGGACCCAGTGGGCCACGCACGCGATCACCTACCCAGAGAACGTGGGTACCGCAAAGGGGGTGAAGGTTGCCGATGTAAACCATGACGGGCAATTGGACGTGATCCTGTCCCACGGAAACGCGATATCGCCCCTACTGGGTTTGGTGTGGCTGGAGTACACAGGGAGTGTGTCCGACCCGGTGTGGGTAATCCATCCGTTGTCCGACGCCGAAGGCAGTAAGTTCGATCGAATCGAAACAGTGGATCTAGACGGCGACGGGGATCTCGATGTCCTAACCACCGAAGAAGACGCCGGTGAGGACAGCCTGGGGCTCGGCCTTATCTGGTACGAAAATCCGGAGCGCTAGATCAACTTGCGCGGCAGGTCGGCGTAGAGATCGGCAACCTGTTCGCCGTACCCGTTGTACCACTGCGTGTCATGCCGGAATCCCCCTAATCTTCCGCCTGGTGTCGCGTCGCCCAGGTACGACTCTCTCGCCTGCGACCACCGCGGGTGCGACACTTTGGGGTCGATGTTCGAGTAGAACTTATACTCCCGCCCGTTCGCGTCGTTCCAGAAGGTCGGCGGCTCTTTGTCGGTTAGGGTCATCTGCACGACGCTCTTTGGCCCTTTGTAGCCGTATTTCCACGGCAGCACAATGCGTAGGGGCGTACCGCTTTGTGGCACGAGGCGCTTGCCGTAGTGGCCTGTGCTGATGAACGCGAGATCGTTCATCGCTTCATCGAGTCGCAGGGCTTCGTAATACGGCCATTTGTAACTCTTGTTCTTCTGCCCGGGCGCCTTTTCAGGGTCATAGAAACTCTTGAACGCAACGTACTTTGCGCTCGACTTTACGCCAGCCTGTTCGAGCACCTTGCGCAGCGGCACCCCCAGCCACGGAATGGTCATCGCCCACCGCTCAACGCACCGAAACCGGTACACGCGCTGCTCAAAGCCCAACGCTTCGATTTGTTCCACGTCCATTTCGACCGGTTTGTCTACCAGGCCATCAATCTTCAAGGTATAGGGGTTGAGGTGAAAATCCTTGGCATAGCGCGCAGGGTCGCCTTTGTTCAATCCAAATTCGTAGAAGTTATTGTAGGTGGTTGCTTTTGTTTCGTCGGTAATATCTCGACCGGCATCCGCATAGGCCGCGTTCACCGTGTGCTCAGGCAATGGCGGAAGTTCAGGCGCTTTGGCGGTGGCTACGGGGCCTTGAGCGCCCACATCTGATTCGCTACAGCCAATACCGGCGGCGATCATCCCGCCTAGCCCCATGGTCTTAAGGAATGCGCGTCGGTTTTGGTAGGCCGACTCCGGAGTGGCGGCGGTCTCCGGCAAATACCAGCCCGGTCGTTTCACTATAAATGCCATGTCATCTGTTCCTTCCTTAAGGCCAACCCCATTCATACTCTAAACACGCATTCGGGAAACCGCATTCCCTCGCCGCACGTCCCTAATCCCGAAGATACAACCGCGTAAGCTCCTTCTTCAAATAGCGAAAGGCTTCGTCAACGTCGTCCGTAAACCGAAACATGTCCATGTCTTCCGGATCGATCATTCCCCATTTCGCCAGCGCATCGAAATTAAGGATCTCTTTCCAGTATTTGTTGCCGTACAGGATAATCGGCATGACCTTGCGCGTCTTTTGCGTCTGTACGAGGGTCAGGATCTCGAACAACTCGTCCATCGTGCCGAACCCGCCCGGAAATACCACCAGCGCTTTCGCCAAATATGCGAACCAAAATTTCCGCATGAAGAAATAATGAAACTGAAAGGAAAGTTCCTCGGACTGATATTGGTTCGGTTCCTGTTCGAAGGGCAGGCTGATGTTTAGCCCCACCGAACGTCCCCCCGCGTCGCTCGCGCCGCGGTTCGCCGCCTCCATCATTCCCGGGCCGCCCCCTGAGCAAACATAAAAACGACGGCCCGGTTTTATCGAGGACTTTGACCAGTGTGTTAGTTTCTTCGCCAGTACACGCGCGTCGTCGTAGTACTGCGCCATCGTCACGGCGCGCTTCGCAGCATCCACCGCATCCTGCAACTTCGCATCCCGCCCACCAGCCCGCGCCAGTTCTTTTTTTGCTGCCTTGAGTTGGGTCTCTGCGTCCTCCGGGGGTACAGAGCGGGCAGACCCGAAGAATACGATTGTATTGTTCACCCGGAGCCTGCGGAACCGACTTCTCGCCTCCTCGAACTCGCACATAATGCGCACGGAGCGTGCGTCCGGACTACCCAAGAATGCCAGGTTTTGGTGGGGCGCCAACGGTTCGAAGGGCTTGCTCTTAGATGGTCGTTTGCTCACTATGCAGAATCCCCCTCACAAGGCCCACGGTATGTCTATCCTTATACACGAACCATGCAGCGCTCGCAACGAGTCGCCAAACCAGTAATACTGCGATTTTCGAGAGTTGCTGACAGTACTGTCGAGCGCTCTCATGGCGCTAAAGCCATTGATCATTAGGAAAATTATGAACACTTTCGATAAAACCGCGCAAATTGCGCCAAGGGATGGTACAATACGGGAGCCGGAATAAGACTGCGGTATACGCAGGCCCACTCGGTCGCGAGGGGGAAGAATCGGCACACGGAGGAGCAAACCGTTGGAAATCGATAAGGCCATTCTCGTCGTCGATGAATCGTCCACGGAACTGCTGTGCCTCAAGAGTATTATCGAGCAATCCGGCCGTGTGATTGTGACGGCTGATACGGCCAATCAGGCGATAAACTTACTGCCCCGCTTCGATTTCGCCCTGGCAATTATCGGCGCCCACCTTCCCGGCCGTGACCGTTTTAAGATCGCCGAAACTATCCGCGAAAACGAAACGACTGGTCACATTCCCATCGTGTTTATCTCCGCCTCTCCGCCGGACAAAGAACTCGCATTTCAGAGTTACGAGAGTGGTCCCGTGGATTACTTGATCCACCCTGTCGAGCCGGAAATTCTTCGTAGCAGGACGGACGCCTTTTGTGAACTGTATGCACAGCAGGTCATCATCGAAGAGCAGCGCAAAGAAATCATCGCCAAAACAGAAGAGCTTAAACACCGTCTCGACGAGATCAATGTTCTGCGGAGTCTGGTGCCAATCTGCGCTTCGTGCAAGAGAGTGCGCGACGACGCCGGGGTTTGGCTCGATACCGACCCTGTTCTTGAGGAAATGGATGATCCTCGCTTCAGCCGCTCCCTCTGCCCCAGTTGCGCCAGCGAACTGTACATCAACTTTTCGACCCGCAGTCCTATGGAGGCGGAAGTTCACTCCACACCGATGTTGCATCCGGAGAACTAACTCCTTTATAAGAGAAGGAAGAGTTCACGTGGTGGAGTCCGCATGTTGGTCAATCGCGTCAAGGTCGAAAAAGCAGGCGACGGGTTGATTGAGCGGGCGAATCGGTTTCCGTATTTCCGTACCGGAAAGTTCCTGAACGATGAGAACTAAACTCTCCGTTAACCTCAATAAAGTCGCCCTACTGCGGAATACCCGAGACGTCGGCATGCCTAGCGTCACCGAGGCCGCCAAGTGGTGCATCGAAGCCGGCGCCCACGGCATCACCGTCCACCCCCGGCCCGACGAGCGCCACATCACTCGCCAGGATGTCTACGACCTTGCCGAAGTGATTGACGATGTCGAATTCAATATCGAAGGAAACCCCTTCCCTGACTATATCGACCTTGTAACTGATCTCCACCCCACGCAATGCACGCTCGTGCCGGATGAACCCGATCAACGCACTTCCGACCACGGCTGGAACCTTAAAGAAGACGGCGAACACCTTGCCCCTATCATTGACCAACTCAAGATCGACGGCATGCGCGTCAGCCTCTTTCTTGATCCCGACGCCGAACAGGTTCAAATCGCCAAGGACATCGGCGCCGACCGCATCGAACTGTACACCGAAGCCTATGCGCGCGCCTACACTGAAGGCATTGCCGACAGCGTTATGGATTCCTACATCGCCGCGGCCGACCTCGCGTACTCGATTGGGCTAGACATTAACGCGGGTCACGACCTCAACCTCGACAACCTCCACTTCTTCCTCGAAGCCATTCCCCACGTCTCCGAAGTTTCGATCGGCCACGCGCTCATTTCCGATTCCATCCTCATGGGGATCCATAAGGCCATCGAATCCTACCTCAACGCGCTGGATCACTAAGACCCATTAGAAGGAATGAATCGACAAGCGGGAGAGATGCATTTCGGGCGAGAAGGCGGGGGGGAGAAGAACGGAAAAAGAAAACCGGGGTTGGGGCCAAACCTGCGGCCCCAACCCCGGCGTTATCTTAATGAGCAATCCCTAGCTTATGGGCAGTCGTAATCGGGCCATTGAAGTGCATTGGCCACGGATACGGGGACCTCGTATTGGGGATACTTCATGAACGTGACGTGTCCATCCAGGTACAGCACGTTCGCGCCGCCGGGAATGTGCGGGAACATAGAATTGTTCGCGCCCCCGTCGACCGCTGAAGCCGGAGGATTGAAGGTCCAGTCGAACATGATTGCCATTTCGCTCTGACTTGTGGCGCTCGCGCCGGGATTGTTGATATCCGTAATCGTGAACCGCTCGATACCCTCACGAAGGCGATAAAGCGGACCACCAATGGTACCGCCGTTGCCCACCGGTGCGTCCGGATAGGGGAAGCTCGGGTCAACCCTGAGCACTCCGCACCTCTGCAACTCGACAACATCGTCCCAGTCGCCAAGGTGTGCGCTGGTGTCCATATCCTCATCAAGAAACTGCATATCAAAATCCACGTCGCCGATCGTATGGGTAAATGAAATCCACGTCTGAATGTTTTCGCCGCCGCCCCACGAGTGGTACCAATACGACGTCTCACCGACTATAGTTAGATCCAGCTGGCCCGTATCATCATCGCACCAGCTCCCGTCGGGACAATCAATGAAGTCGGACGCCTCTCTGGTAGGGTGAGAAGGACAGAACATGATGTTGAGGTCCGTCAAATACTCCGGATACATGCCCGTCATACGGGGGGTCATGTACATCCACCACGGCACACCATCATTGTCAAGAAGGGGCTGCTGCATCGGGTAGCGCTCGCCCTTGGACTCGTTGGCGTACATTTTCATCGACAAACCCCATTGCTTGAGGTTGTTTGCACAACTCGCGCGCCGCGCGGCTTCGCGGGCG